>Ga0326727_10000395_pt1 | contig 181055 bp, 139 predicted proteins | sample MB2enrmetagenome_FD_207643 | JGI IMG/M metagenome (GOLD analysis project Ga0326727, IMG submission 207643) | Lab enriched peat soil microbial communities from McLean, Ithaca, NY, United States - MB29MY | ecosystem: Environmental > Terrestrial > Soil > Wetlands > Peat | place: USA: New York... | reverse complement strand
GCCAGCGGGGCGGGGTGCACAACGCCGACGTCGCTGCGCTCCAGGCGGGCGACGGCGGGCTCTGGAGGGGGGTGGGGCGCGCGGGGAGGGTGTCCGGGCGGCCGGAGAGGGTCTTCGGGTGGGCGGACTACAGCTTCAGGGCCCTGGCGTCGGGGTTCTCGGGGTCGAGCTTGAGGGCTTCGTCGCGGTGCGTCTTCGCGCCGGCGGGGTCGCCCAGGGCGAGGCGTTCGCGGGCGAGGAGGGCGTGGGCTGTGGCCTTCTCGGCGGGCTTGGCTTCGCACAGGAGGGCGCTCTCGAGCTCGAAGGCGGCCTTCTCGTGGTCGCCCGTGGCCGCGAGCGCCCGCGCGTAGCCGGTGTGGACGTCGGCGCTCTGCACGTCGACGTAGAGGGCGGACTCGCCGACGCGCTTCGCTTCGTCCCACGCTCTCGCCTCGACCAGCCTGTCGAGCAGGAGCCTCCACGAGCGGCGGTCGTGCTGGTCGAGGGGCGCCAGGGTGCGCAGCGCGTCGAGGGCGTCGGCGTCGCGCTTGTCGTCCGTGGCCAGCTCGAGGAGGCCGCGTACGGGCTCGGGCTGCGTGGGGTCGAAGCGGTGCGCGGCCTCGAGCGCGGCGCGCATGGCCGTCCTGTCCTTCTTGGCCTCGGCCAGCTCGCCGAGCTCCATCTCGAGGTCGTATCCGTCGCCGCCGGCGGCCTGGATGGCGCGCAGGTGCTTCTCCTGCGTCGCGGGGTCCTTCTTCATCCCCGCCAGCTTGGCCGAGAGGAAGTGCGCGTCCTTGTCGCCGGGATCGGCGTGGAGCGCGGCCTCGAGCTCCTGCACCGCCTCGTCGACCTTGTGGGCGTGGAGCAGCGCCACCGCGTACGCGTCGTGCGCCGCCGCGTTGTCGGGGGTCGCCGCGGCGGCCGCGGCCTTCGCCTCGTCCAGCGGCTTCGGCCTGAGGTCGAACCGGTACTGCCCCTGGAAGCGCGCGAGCCTGGCCATCTGCCAGGTGCGGTAGCGCGCGTCGTACTCCTGCGGCGACACGCCGAAGGCCTCCTTCAGCACCTCGGGCGTGCGCTTGCCGTCGCCCCACAGCTGCAGCGCGCGCGTGATCTTCGCGAAGCCGAACTGCTCGGCGGTGAACGCGACCATCTGGCTCGCGGCGTAGTAGGCCACCGTGACGTCGAGGTCGCCCTCGTGGGTGAACACGCGGTTCATGTCCACCGCGCCCGGCAGCTGGTTCTTCTTCAGCGCCGAGTAGAGCTGCGGGTCCAGCGAGCGCCGCCACTCCGGCCTGCGGATCATGGTCTCGTACTCGCTGAGGCCCTCGGTGAACCAGCGCGGCACGTGGTTCTTGGAGAGCTGGATGGCGAACACGTGCCCCAGCTCGTGCCACAGCACGTTGCCCCAGTTGAAGGGCTCGCTGGCGGGGCTCATCGCCGCCACCACGTGGCCGAAGCACACGCCCTGGATGCCGATGTTGGGCAGCCCGCTGGTGCGCACGCTGAAGTGCTGGCGGTTCTCGTACATCTCCACGTGCACCGGCACGGTGGGGGCGAACATGTAGTGCACCTTCATCTGCCCCCAGGCCTCGCCCAGCATGCGCGGGGCGTAGCGCTCGAGCACCGCGCGCTCGGCCTTGGGGTAGCGGATGTCGAAGATGCCCTCGGTGTGGGACTCGTACTCTGCCGGGACCCACTGGGTGTAGAGCTTCTCCAGCGTGTTGAAGGCGCGCACGTTGAAGTGGTCGTGCCGCCACCACTCCTCGAGCGATTTGACCCCCTCGGCCTCGAGCCCGGCCCGCGTCTGCCACATCCCGAGCTGCGCCCAGGCCTTGCCGTCCTTGGGATCGAGCACGACCGCGTCCTTCATCATCCCGATGACCTCGTCGTAGCGGTGCTCCCACTCGGCGTAGTCCCCGATGATGCCGTACGCACGGCTGTACTCCTTGTTGCGCGCGAAGATGGCCTTCTTCGCGGCCTCGAAGCCCGGCCTGTCGTCGGCCAGGTAGCGCGCCGCGGCGCGCAGCGAGAGCAGGTCGAGGTCCGCCGGGTCGATGGCCAGCCCGGCGTCGATGGCCTTGTTGGCCGCCTCGAGGTCGCCGTCGCGCAGCGCGATGCCCGCGCGCACGCCCAGGGCCCCGGTGTGCTTCGGGTTCATGGCCAGCGCCTCGTTGACCAGCTTTTCGGCGGCGTCGAACTCGTAGGCCTCGTCCAGCTTGAGCTCGGCCATCATCGCGGTCGCGTCGGCGTTCTTGGGCGCGAGCTTGAGCACCTCGCCCAGCTCGGCCTCCGCGTCGCCCGGGTCGTAGTAGTCCTCGAACAGCGTCGCGAACCAGAGGTGGGTCTCGGGCCTGTCCTTGTCCGCGCGCAGGCTGTCCTTGAACGCGGTGTTCGCGTCCTTGGGGTGCCGCAGCAGGTGCATCGCTCGGCCCAGCATGGCGAGCCCCTCGGCGTCGCCCGCCTTGATGTCGTCGTTGTTGTACTCGCTGGCGAACTCCAGCAGCACCGGCTCGGCCTCGGCCCTGCGCCCCGCGCGGATGAGCAGCTCGCCCAGCTCGAGCCGCACGCGCCGCCCGCCGACCCCCTTGCCGCCCTTCTGCGGCTCGAGCAGCGCGATGCCCGCGTCGACCTTGCCCTGCGCCGCCAGGATGCGCGCCTTCAGCGCCAGCGCCGCCAGGCGCGCCGTGCCGCCGCCCGCCTCCGCCTCGGTCGCCAGCCGCTCGGCGTCGGCGAACCGCCCCTGCTCGAAAGCCTGCGTGGCCGGATCGGCCGGGGCCGCGGTGCGGGCAGGAGGCGTGGGCGGCGCCGGCTGGGCAAAGGCGGCGCCGGGCAGCAGGGCGAGGGCGAACAGCGGCAGGAGAGCGAGGGCGCGCTTCATCGACGGGCTCTAGGTGTAACACCCGCCCCCGGCCCGCGCTTTGAGGTCGGCGTGGCGGTCGCGCGCTCATTCTTCAAGGCGCACCTCGTCCTCGTGCGGCACCACGGCGCCCGTGGCCGGGTCGAGCATCAGCACCATCTCGACCGCGTCCTCGTCGTCCGGGTAGTAGCGCGCGCGCACGCCCATCGCGAAGAAGCCGAGGCGCCGGTAGAGCGCGATGGCGGCCGCGTTCGAGCGCCGCACCTCCAGCAGCACGTGCTTCACGCGGTGCTCGCGGGCGTAGGCCACGGCGCCCTCCATCAGCGCCCGGGCGATGCCCCGCCGCCTGCGGTCCTCGCGCGTCGCGACGTTGAGGACGTGGAGCTCGTCGGCGACGTGCCACGACACCACGAACGCCACGACCCCGTCGCCCTCTTCCCGCGCGACCCACAGCCGCGACCACGGGCGGCCGAGCTCGCCCGCGAGCTGCTCCTCGTCCATGCGCGTCGGGCCCTCGATGGCGGCGACCACGCCGACGTCGCCGGCCTTCATGGTGTCGATGTGGACGGAGCTCGGCATGGGCGGTCAGCGCCTGCTGGGCGGCGGATGGCTGCCGCCGGGGCGGGTCGCCGAGAAGGCGCGCGCGCGGGGTGCGACCGCCCAGGGATCGATGGCCAGCCGCAGCGAGCCGTCGCCGCGGACGATGGCCCCCGCGTACGGCCCGAGGCCCGCCACGAGCGGCCCGATCGGCCGCACGAGCAGCTCCTCGGTGCGGCCCACGGCGTCCACGCCGACCGCGACGGTGGGCCCGGGCGAGTCGTCCCCTTGGAGCTCGAGGTCGATCACGTACGCCGTGTGCGCGGTCGCCCCCGCGTCGAGGCACGAGAGCAAGTGCGGGATGCGCGCGACGTCGAGGCCCTCCTCGGTCGCCAGGCGCACGCGGCGGACGTTCACCGCCGGCACGGCGAGCTCGTCCCGGCCTGCCGTCACCCACAGCACGGTCACCAGGCCGCTCTCGATGGGGACGTCGATGCGGGCGCTGAACCCCTCGCCCGTCCGGCTGGAGAGGCGGATGCCGCCGCCCATGCGATGCACGACGCTGCGGGCGATCTCCAGCCCGATGCCGCGGCCGGCGAGCAGATCGCTCGACTCGCGGGTGGAGAAGCCGGGGACGAACAGGAGCGACAGGAGCGTGTCGTCGTCGGCCGCCTCGGCGATGGCCTGCGTCACCAGGCCCGCCTCGAGAGCGCGCGCGCGCACGTCGCTCACGTCGACGCCAGCGCCGTCGTCCGCGATGTGGATGCTCAGCCGGTTGCCGAGCTTGCGCGCCCCCAGGGACACAGTGCCGCTCTGCGGCTTGCCGAGCAGGGCGCGCGCCTCGGGCGGCTCGATCCCGTGCGCGACGGCGTTGCGAACGAGCTGGAGGCAGGGCTCCACCAGCTGCTCGGCGATGCGCCGGTCGATGGTCTCGTCCACCCCCAGGGTGCGCACGATGACCGCGCGGCCGCTGCGCCGCGCCTCGGACTCGATGGCGGTGGTCAGCCGGGCGAAGAGGCGCCCCATCGAAGTCTGGCGCATGGTCGAGAGCTGCTTCTTCGCGTCGGCCACCTCCTCGCGCAGCCCGTGCTCGGTCGCGCGCGCCTGCGCCGACGAGGCGTCGAGGTCCTCGCCGAAGGCGCCCAGCTTCTCCACGACCTGCTCGATGCGCCGGAGGGCCGCTGCGGGCGCGCCCCAGGGCCGCGGCGGGCCGATGAGCCGCAGGGCCTCCACCAGCGAGCCCCGCAGGTCGCGCAGGGCCAGCGCCGTCTCGTGCGCGCGCTCGGCCCGCGCCGCGATGCCCTCGCGCGCGAGGTCGATGAAGTCGAACTTGTCGAGCAGGCGGTCCACGTCGAGCGCCGGCACGCGGATCATCGCCGCCGCCTCCTCGTAGCCCGTCGACCGCGGCGGCTCCGAGTCGATGGGGCGCACCGAGGGGTTGCTGGGCAGCGCGCCGCGCGGGACCTGCGACGGTCGCCCGCGGGTCCGCAGGGTGGCCAGCGCCGTCTCGGGCTCGTCGAGCAGCGCCCCCAGGACCACGCGCCACCGCGCCACCTCCTGCAGCGCCGCCCGCGCCGACTCGGTGCCGTCCGCCCCCTTCACGCGCTCCTCCAGGCCGTGGCAGAACCAGCTCATCGGCTCGTCGCCGACGGCGCTGGCGGCGCCCTTCATGGTGTGCACGTGCCGGTAGATGACGCGCACGGCCTCGAGCGGGTCGTCGCCGGTCGACAGCGCCTCGTCGATGCGCGCGAGGCGGTCGGTGACCTCCGCGGCGTACTGGGCCCGCACCAGCGGGTCGAGCGGTCGCGCGCCGAGGTCGTCGGGCGGGATGGGCCAGCGCGCCGCCATGGCGGTCTCTCCCGCCGCGAGCCGCGCCACCGCCGTCCGCACGAGCGGGCCGGCCTCGGTGAAGGCGTTCTCGTCGCCCTCGCGCGCCCGGCGGTGCAGGCGCTCCAGCGTCGCCGCCAGCTCGCGCTCGCCTGCCAGCCCGGCGCTCCCCTTGAGCGCGTGGAGCGCGCGCTGCACCGAGGGGACGTCGCGGGGCTGCGCCTCGAGCGTCAGCAGGTGGCGTTCGAGCTCCAGGATGAGGAGGCGCAGGAGCTCGGGATCGCTGGCCGTGGACGTCATCGCCCGCTACTCGCTCCCCTCGTCCTCCTCCGGCTCTGGCTCCTCGTCGGTGAGCACCCGGGCGAGCGGCGCGAGCACCGGGCCCATCACCCCCACCAGCAACGAACGAGGCACCTTGCCGCTCAGCGCGCCCAGCGCCGTCACCAGCGCGCGCGCGCGCTCGGTCGCCTCGGCGATGGCGCGTACCGTCTCGGGGTCGCTTCCGGTCGCCTTCTTCACGCGCTCGCCGATGTCGACCAGCGCCGACTCCGCGTCGCTGGCGGCGCCCGCCGCCCGCGCCGAGTCCTGCGTCACCTCGGCGACGACGCCCTGGGCCTGCGCCACGTGCCCCTCGAGCTGGGACAGATCGGCCCCGAGCTGCATGAGCGCGGTGGCGATCTCGCGCGTGGTCTCGGCGCCGCTCGTCGCGTGCGACCGCACCTCGTCGCTCACCAGCGCGAGCTGCCTGCCCTCGACCTCACCGGCCCGTGCGCCCTCGAGGCCCGCGTTGAGGGCGACCAGCGAGAGCCGCTCGAAGGCGCCGACGACGCGCGCGAAGGCGGCCTGCAGCTCGGCGGCGCGCGACGACAGCGCGCGCGCGCGATCGGCCACCGTGTCCATGGAGGTCCGCTGGCGCGCGGCGCTCGAGGCGATGCGCTGCGCCGCCGCCCCCGCGTCGCGCGCGCGCACCAGCGCCCTCTCGTGCGCGCTCCACAGGGCGCTCTCGTCGGCGGCGACGCGACCGCCCATCGAGCGTGCCCCCTTCGCCGTGCGGCGAAGGAGGCGCAAGAGGCGTTGCTTCGGCTGGTCCTGCGCCATGGGCCAGATCATATCGCAGGCGCTATGGTGACGCTCCATGCGACATGCGCTCCTCCTCGTCGTCTTCACCGCGGCCTGCGGCGCGTCGTCCTCCGGCAGCTCCCCCTCGAAGGACGGCGGCGGCTCCGACGGCCCGCCCGCGACGGGCGAGGCGGGCGCTCCGCACGACAGCGGCGCCGGCGGAGGCGACAGCGGTGGCGCGGACCCGGAGGCGTCGACCGGGGATGACGGCGGCACGCCGTCCGGGGATGGCGGGGTGACCCCGACGGGCCTCTACGTCCAGGGCAACCACCTCATGTACCAGGGCAAGGCCACGCGCCTGCTCGGGGTCGACCACTCGGGCAGCGAGTACACCTGCATCCAGAACGGCGGCACCGGCATCTTCGAGGGCCCCGACCCCGACACCATGGTCGAGGCCATCCTCGCCTGGGGCCACGTCAACGCCATCCGTCTGCCGCTCAACGAGGACTGCTGGCTCGGCATCAACGGCGTCAACGCGGCGTACTCCGGCACCAGCTACCAGACCGCCGTCACCAGCTACGCCAGCAAGCTGCACGCGCACGGCATCTTCACCATCGTGGACCTCCACTGGAACGCCCCGGGCACCTTCCAGGCGCTCGCGCAGCAGCCGATGGCCGACGCCGACCACGCGGTTGCCTTCTGGAAGTCCGTGGCGACGGCCTTCAAGGGCGACGGGATGACGGTCTTCGACCTCTACAACGAGCCCTACGTCTCGACGGGCAACGCGCAGACGAGCGATCCCTGGGGCTGCTGGCTGAACGGCTGCACCATCACCTCGTCCGACGCGCCCGTGACCGGCAACTGGACGAGCGCCGGGATGCAGAGCCTGGTCGACGCGGTGCGCGGAACCGGCGCGACCAACGTGCTCATGCTGGGAGGCCTCGCCTACTCGGACGACCTCTCGGGGTGGCTCGCCCACGCCCCGACCGATCCGCTGGGGCAGCTCGCGGCGAGCTTCCACACGTACAACTTCAACACCTGCATCACGAGCTCGTGCTGGAGCTCCACGGTGGGCGCCGTCGCCGCGAAGTACCCCGTCATCACGGGGGAGATGGGCGAGAACGACTGCGCGCACGGGTACATCGACCAGTACATGGCGTGGGCGGACACCAACGGCGTCAGCTACCTGGGCTGGACCTGGAACACGTGGGACTGCAGCAGCGGCCCCGCCCTCATCACAGACTACGGTGGGGGCGCGACGGGCTTCGGGGCAGGGCTGCAGGCGCACCTGCTGGTCACGCAGCCCTAGGAACTTGGCCGGGCGCGCCGCGCCGTCGCATGTTCGTGCGCATGCGTCGCCTCCCTCGCCCCGAGCGCCGCCGTCGTCCCGATCGCCGGTCCGCCGAGGATCGTCGCGAGCTGCCCCCGCGTCCCGAAGGGCGCCGCACGGGGGGAGGACGGCGCAAGGGAGATCCAAAGGACGCCTGAGGTGCGGTTCACCGAGCACCTCGCGCAACCGCCGGGTCGTCGCGGCATCGGAGACTACCGGTTGCGCCCCTCCATGCGCTCACTCGCGCCGTTCACGGTCCTTCTCTTCGCGGCCGTCCCTGCGCGCGCCCAGGACGAGGCCGCTCCGGCGCCGCCCGAGCTGCCGCACGTCCAGCTCGAGGGCAACGCGCCGCCGTCCATCAAGCTGGGCGACGCCATCGCCACCGCGCTCGCGAAGAACCCCACCGCGGCGGTCGCCTACGCAGAGATCCGCCGTGCGCAGGCCATCGTCGAGCAGGTGCGCTCGTCCGCGCTGCCGACGCTCGGCGGGACGGTGGCCTACACGCAGCTGGACTCCGCCCGCGTCTACGAGGGCGTGGTGCAGGTGCCCCAGTCGTCGCTTCAGGCCAGCGCGCTGCTCACGGTCCCCCTGGTGGCCCCCAAGCCGTGGGCCCTGTGGTCGCAGGCCAGGGACCAGGTGGACGTGGCGAAGATGTCCGCCGAGGACACGCGCCGGACAGTGGCCGTGGCCGTGGCGCGCGCCTACCTGACCATCGTCGCGCAGAAGCGGGTCATCGAGGCGGCGGTGCGCGCGCGAGACACCGACCGCGCGCACTACCAGTACTCGCACCAGCGCTACGCCGGTGGCGTCGGGAACCGCATCGACGAGGTCCGCGCGGACCAGCAGCTCGCGAGCGACGAGGCCAACGTGCAGCAGCAGTACTCGAACCTGGCGCGCGCGAGGGAGGCGCTCGGCGTGCTGGTGGGCGGGCAGGGGCCGCTCGACGCCGAGGAGCCCGTGCTCCACGCGCCGAGCGATCCGGCGCAGGCCATGACCGAGGCGGAGCACCGCAGCGACGTCCGGGCCGCCAGCGCCCGAGTGCACGCGACCCAGCACGCGGTGGACGACAGCTGGACGGACTACTCGCCGTACCTGAGTGGCACCTTCCTGCCCTTCTACCAGAACCCGGCCACCATCACCTACCCGACGACCGGATGGCAGGCAGAGCTCATCCTGACCATTCCCTTCTACGACGGGGGGCTGCGCTACGGGCAGCAGAAGGAGCGCGGCGCGCTGCGCGACGAGGCGCAGGTCCAGCTCGAGGCGACGCTGCGGCAGGCGCGGAGCGACGTGCGCACGGCGTTCGAGGAGGTCCGGCGCGCCGACGCCTCGCTCGCGGCGGCGCGTGAGGCGGCGAAGCTCGCGGAGACCGGGCTGGAGCTGGCGAACCTCGCCTACCGTGCGGGCGCGTCCACCAACATCGAGGTCATCGACGCCGAGCGCACGGCGCGCGACGCCGAGACCGCCGTGGCCGTGGCGGAGGATGGTGCGCGAGAGGCGCGCGTGGATCTGCTCGCTGCGACAGGGCGCTTCCCCTGATGCGTCAGGGCCGACTCAGGGACGCATCTGCCCCGGGTCGACCGGCGCGTCGAGGACCAGCGCCCCGAACTCGATGAGCGTCCTGTCTCGCGGACCCTCGACCAGCAGCGCGCGCGTCGGCCGCACCAGGTCGGTCGCGAGCGAGAACCTCATGCTCTGGAGCGGGGACGTGGTCGCCGCGCGGGGGGTCGCCTCGAGCTCGGCGCCCGTGGCGTCGTCGCGCACGAGCCGTAGCTCCCACCGCTCCCGCAGCTTGCCCAGGTCGCCGCCGAGCAGCGTGCGCAGGTCGTCGAGCGCGCCTGCGATGCGCGCGTCGGGCGGGAGAGCATGGGCCTGTCCGTGCGGCCCGCGGTAGGCGAGGCCCTCCGGTCCGACGAAGAAGGTCGCCTCGTCCGGGGGCGCCAGCTGCCAGCGCAGGCGGTCGGGTCGGACGAGGACCAGCGTGCCGGTGGACCGCACGTCCACGGCGAGCAGGCCGATGGTGCGGGTCTGCGTGAAGGGCCCACGCATGGTGCGGATGGGTGCACGCGCGCGCGCGATGCGCGCGAGCAGATCGTCGAGCGGATCCCCGGCGCGCGCGGCGCGCGGGGCCAGCAGCGCCAGGGTCACGCCGCCCAGCAGCGCGCGTCGCGTGAGCATCGACTCGAGGGTGTAGCGCGCGCGCATCCTGCCTGCCTACTGTCGCTCGCTGCCGCGCCTCGCGCGGGCCGTCATCGCGGCGTCGTAGCGCCCGTCGAGCAGGATGGGGTCCTCGGGGAGCACCTCGGGTGGCGGGTCGAGCGACGGATCGTGGCCGGGAGCGAAGATGGTCGCGAGGTCCACCTTGACGAACGCGCCGGAGAGATGCGGCCCCACGCCGACCCAGAGCGCGCGCGCCGTGGCGTCAGCGACGATCCCGTGCGTGGCGATGAGCGCGTCGATGGAGCGACGGTCGCCGAGCTCGCACCCGGGGTCGTTCGCGCAGCCGTGATCGCGCAGGATGGCCAGGGCGTCGCCGACGTCGCGCGTGTCGAAGGGCGAGTCGAGCAGAGGGGCCACGCGCGCAGCGCGGTCGTCGCTGGAGGTCGTCTCGCGCACGCGCAGGTTCTTCGGGTCGCTCGCGAGGGGGCCCTCGAACGTGTTGGTCACCCACTGCCGGTCGTGAGCCCGGCGCACGAACCCGGGTCGCCCCGGAGCTCGCTCCACGACGGCGAGGTTCCCACCGGCGTCCGCCACGAACACGATGTGCGACACCATGACCCTCTGCTGGAGGAGGATGGCCACCGCCTGGTCCGTGTCGTGGGCATGCGACAGCGCCTCGCGGAGCGAGAATGCCACCGGGATCCCGTCTGCGGTGGGTTCGCTTGCGCGCCCGCCATGTACGACCAGCACCACGCCGTCCGCGTTCATCCCGGTCACGACCCCGATGAAGCCGGGCCATGCGACGCTGGCGAAGGGCACCGCCCCCTCCTCGTGCACCAGGTACACCACTTTGTCCCGGTCGAAGACGTCCCCGGCCTCGAAGTCGAAGGCGCGACCGACCAGCTCGTGCCCGTCGTCGCCACGAAAGGCGAAGCTGGTGCAGCCGATGAGCGGCGAGTGCTCGAGCGGCAGCACGATGTCGTAGACGGCGTGGAGAAACAGCATGCGCTGGTAGGTCGGCAAGCGCGAGGCATAGGGATCGGGCGCGAAGGCCAGCGCTTGCGCTGCTAGCTCTCGGCGCCGCGCGTCCGGCACGCCGTCATCGACGTGGCGGTAGCGCACGCGGCTCCAGTCCTCGATGCCGACCCGGGCGACCCACCACGGTACGTAGTGCTGGAAGTCGTCCCATAGCTTGCCTTCGTCGGCGACCATCCGTTCGCGAAGCGTCCACGAGTTCGCCGCCCCGATCTGCTCCGGGGTTCCCTCCAGGTAGACCTCGTGCAGGCCTGCGCGTGTGCGCGTCCACGAGTGACCCGGGACCGCCGCTGGGAGCACGATGCGCGGGGGGTCGATGTGGGTGGTGGCGACGATGCCTAGGTGCGCCAGCGGGAGCGCCGCGACCAGGGCGAGCATCCAGGCGTACCTGCGCCTGGAGCGTCGTCCCTGAACGCCGTCGCTCTTCCGCCAGAACGCCATCGTTCCTCATCCACCGTGCAGACGCAGCTCGACCACCGTCCGGACGACCGTTGCGACGATGCGTGCCGGATCGCGGACGCTGCGGAAGTGGCTGCGCAGGTCCTCGGCCGGCGGGTATACGACCTTGACGGGGACCTCCAGCACTGGAAGCCCCGCAGCCAGCGCCCGCAGCACCACCTCGGCCTCGAATGCGTAACCGCGGGCCCTGCTCGCGAGGGCGAGCGTCTCCGCGACCGGATAGCGACGGAGCCCACACTGCGTGTCGTGCAGCGTCCTCCCGGCGAAGAGCGACAGGAAGAAGTTGGAGACGCCGTTGCCGAAGCGATTGCTGCGGGGCGCCCCGTCCCCCACCAGATCGCGTACCCCGAGTACGAGGGTACGCGGGTCGTCGCTCGCCTCGAGCACCACCCGGGCCGAGGCTGCCGGGTGCTGGCCGTCCGCGTCCACCGTCACGACCATGCGGAAACCGCGGCGTCCCGCCTCGAGCATCCCGGTGCAGAGCGCGGCCCCCTTGCCTGCGTTCCGGGGGTGTCGCACGACCTCGGCGCCATGCGCCCTGGCGATCTCGGCGGTTGCGTCGCTCGAGCCATCATCGACCACGAGCACTGGCACCCCCAGCGTTGTGCGGAGATCGTTCACCACAGCCCCCAGGGTCGCGCTGGCATCGAGCGCGGGCACCAGCGCGCACGTGAACTCCACGCGTTTCCTTTACACCGCCCGTGCGCGGGCGCGTACGCTCTCGTGCAGAGCTGGCGCATGTCCGTGCATCTCGTGGTCGAAGGGGGCCCGTGGCCCGGCGTGTCGCGTGCGGCCGTCCTCCGTGGTGCTCGCGCCATGCTCGCCGCGCTTCAAATGGAGGATGCAGAGCTTTCGATCCTTCTCACGAGCGACCATCAAATCCAGAAGTTGAACCGGCTCTATCGCAAGAAAAACCGCCCGACCGATGTCCTGGCGTTCGCGCTGCGCGAGGGGGAGCACGGCGAGCGTGCGGGGCGCCTCCTGGGGGATGTGGTGGTGAGCATCCCCACGACACGGCGGCAGGCCGAGGCTGCAGGCCACGAGCTCGGCGCGGAGCTCACCATGCTCGTGGCGCACGGTCTCCTTCACCTGCTCGGCTGGGACCACGACACGCCGTCGAAGGACCGCCGCATGCGTCGCGAGACCCAGCGCCTCTGCGCAGCGGCGAACGAAGCCGAGCCTTCTCGACGCGCGCGGGCCGCACACGTCAAAGGAGGGACCGCACGGGCTGCCAATGGCGATTCGACGGTCCGTTCGAAGCGGTCGCGCGTTCGCTAGGGCCAGGCATCTTCAGGTGTCAAGCGCGCACGCCGTGGGGGACTTGATGGATGAGGCATCGGACGAAAACACGAAAGCGGCTGTTTTTCCCTTGCGGAGCGAGAAATCGGGGTGCTAGTCGTTTTTGCGTCGAAGCCGCCGTGGGGGGCGCCGAGGCGCCTCCTGGTACATCGTGCCGTCGATGTGGCGTGGGAAAGTCGTCGATCGGAGTCGACAGGAGGAAGCCGAAATGTCTGCCAAGCGTTTGACGAAGGCGCAGGTCATTACCGAGATCGCGGAGTCCGCGGAGCTCGATAAGAAGAGCGTCAGTCGTGTTTTTGACGGCCTCACGGAGCTCATCAAGAAGGAGCTGCGCAAGCCCAATGGCGAGTTCGTGATCCCCGGACTGCTGAAGCTGCGTGCCATCAAGAAGGCCGCGACCAAGGAGCGTCCCGGCATCAACCCCTTCACCAAGGAACCCATCACCATCAAGGCCAAGCCGGCTCAGAAGAAGATCCGCGCGACCGCCCTCAAGGCCCTCAAGGATCTCATCCAGTAGGGCACGGCGTCGCGACGCCGGACGCGGGGCGCCCCATCGTGATCAGCGGTGGTGGCGCCCTTCGGCATTTCAGGGCCGGCGCGCGAGGCGCCAGACCGCGATGTTGGCGAAGACGAGGAGCACGAGGGCGAGAGGGGCGTCGCCGAACCGTGTGTAGAAGGTCGGCGAGGACTCGATGAGCGCTGGCTGTGCCATGAGCACAGCAGGGAACTCGGCGGAGGCGCGCATGCGCACGCGGCCGGCGGCGTCGACCCAGGAGGTGGGACCGAGGTTGACCGCACGCACCAGGTCGCGGCGAGCCTCGACCGCACGGAGCGCGGCGACCCGCAGGTGAAGCTCGCTCTCGGAGCTCCCCGCGAACCACGCGTCGTTGGTCAGGTTCACGAGCAGGTTCGGCGAGGCAGCCATGGCCTCGCGGCCAGCCTCCGGCAGCATGTCCTCGTAGCAGACGAGCACGGCCGCGCGGACGCGTCCCGCGGGGAGAGCGACAGCGTGGTCTCCCGCGGCGAGCCCCAGGCCACGGGCGAAGACGTGCTTCAGGAACGGCACACGATCCGCGAGCGGCACCGTCTCTCCGAACCACAGTAGGTGGCGCTTGTCGTAGGACGGCGACAGCGCGCCGTCGCCTGTCGCCACGACCGCGGAGTTATACGCCGAATCGTCTGCTGCGCCGCCGAGCAGCAGGCCGGTGAGCACCGGTCCGTGGATCGTGGGCGACTGGACGACTGCGCGCGGCGCGTCAGGCTGTCGGCGCGCGCCGTGCTGGAGCGGGTAGGGGAAGGCCGCCTCGGGCCACACCACCAGCTCGGCGCCCTGCGCCTCGGCGCGCCGCGTGAGCGAGGTCAGCCCGGCCAGGATTGCGGGGGCGCGCTCCTCCTCCCAGCGCGTCGTCGCGCCGATGGACGGCTGGAGGAGCGCCACTGTCACATGCGAGGCGACGGCGCTCGCGCGCTCGATGGCCGCCATCCGCACCGCACCGAAACCGAGCTGTCCTCCGACCAGGACAACCACAGCGCCGAGCGTGAGCGCGCCACCTGCGCGTGTCTCGGCGCGGCGCGATGCCCGCAACCCTGCAGCGAAGAGGGCCGCGGCGAGCGCCATGAGTGCTGCGACGCCGCGCTCGCCCACGATGTCAGCGAGCTGCACCATCGCCGGCCACGGCGAGACGCCCCCGGCGGGAGTCCACGGCAGCATGGTGGGCAAGAACGTGCCCGCATACACGCCCATGGCGAAGCTCACGGGGCGAGGTACGCGGGCCCGCACCAGCGTCTCGCAAGCCACGGCGGCCACCATCCACCGCAGTCCTTCGAACGCGGCGAGCAACAGCAGGCCCGTCGCTCCGACAGCCCACGGCAGCGGCGTGAAGCGGGCAACCACACCGGGAATGAAGCGGAGGGCGACCAGATTCGCGCCCAGCCCGAAGGCGAGTCCGCGCCGGGCGCCCGTCAGCGCGACCCGAGCCGGACTGGCAAATGCCGGCCAGACCGGATCCTCGTCGAGGAGCCACGCGAGCGCCGACATCCCCATCCACAGCGCGGGGTAGAGGTCGAACGGCGGGGCACCGCACGCCAGCACGGCTCCTGCGAGGAGAGCGAGCGCGTACTTGCGAATGTTCGTCATACGGACACGGGGGCGCCCATATTCCCACGCAAATAGTGGCGCAAGCCTGCGTCAGTTTGTCGACACCCGGACGGTCACACCTCGCGGGACCTTGCGAAAATCAAGGCTCGCCCCTACGGCACCGATCGTGCTGGGAGACCGTGCTGCCATGAGCCCCGAAAGGTTCGCTCGCCCGCCGATGATCGAGGAGGAGCTTCACCTCGATCAACGCCCGACCATCCCACCCCCCGCGAAGCGCCCGTCGGGGATGCGTCGCAAGGCGCACGACCTGTCCTCGCTGGACCCGCTCGAGGAGGCATTGCTGTCGCGTCCCCTGTGGGATTCGCGCGAACCCGAGCCGGCGGTGCACGAACTGCTTTACCGCTTCGCGGTGGGCGACGAGGCGGGGGCAATTGCCGCGGCGGAGCTCCTCTTGGATGGGCGTCGCGTCCCGGCGCTCACCGTGTCGCTCGACGTGCTCGACGAGCTGGAGCTTGATCACCGTGCCGCATTGATCCTCGCGCAGGTCGACGGCACGACTCCGCTGTCAGAGGTGCTCATCGAATCCTGTCTGGAGCGCGGTGACGCACTCCGTACACTGTGCGAGCTGGTGGAGCGCCGCATTCTCGTCCTTCGCGCACCCAAATGACTCCTACCTGGTAGGCGCAGGAGCTACGTCCTCGAGGACGTGGACGAACTCGCACGCTGTGCTGCCCTTCGAGAGCAGGCGCTCCAGAGGAAGAAGCCGGTAGCGTGGGTTTAGCTGCTGGAAGGTCGACGTTTCCAGAGCGTGAACGACATCGGTGCAAATCTCTGGCGCCGATGAAGCGGCCCGTGCGAACGGGCACGCCGTCTCGCACTTCACGGCGCGGGTCCTTCCTCGCTCCGTCCAGTGCCCAGTCACGCCGAAGACACGGTCCTCCCAGTCCTGCACTCTCCCCATGTCGGACATGTCGTTCACGTCGACGCCCAGCCGGGCGCGCATGCGCTGAGCGCGCCACCGCCCCCAGCGGATCGACGTCGTCCGGGCCAGATCGAGCAGCCTCCTGCCACCTCGTCCCCGCTCCACCGCGATGGCCTTGAACGCCACGTTGACCATCGCGTTCAGCACCGCACGTGCGCGCGCGTCGTGCTCCGCCCGCTCGGCCAGGGCGTAGGCCCAGCGCTCCACGCGCGTCGGTGCCGCGCTCATGTCTGGGCCGGCGAGCCCTCGTTGCTCCCGCCGTACATCTTCTCGGCGATGGCGAACGTCACCGCCTCGAGCTTCTGGTACGAGTCGCGGATCTGGGCCAGATCCGCCTGGCCCTCGAGCAGCCCGCGCAGCTCACCGGCCAGCGCCCGTGCGTCCTCCAGCATCTTGGCCTCGACCAGGTCTGCGTAACCCTCCAGCGCCGCCTCCGTCGTGTAGAGCAGGGTCTCGGCCTGGTTGCGGAGCTCGGCCAGCTCGCGCCGCAGCTCGTCGGCGTACTTGAAGCGCTCGGCGTCGGACACGAGCTGGTCGACCGCCTCCTGCGACAGACCGCTCGTGGGCTTGACCTTGATGCTCTGCGCCTTGCCCGTGCCCAGGTCCTTCGCCTCCACGCTCACGATGCCGTCGGCGTCGATGCGGAACGAGACCTGGATCTTCGGCAGACCGCGCGGGGCGGGCGGGATGCCGGTCAGCTCGAAGCGCGTGAGGCTGCGGTTGTCGGCCGCCATCTTGCGCTCGCCCTGGAGCACGTGCAGCGGCACGAAGTTCTGATTGTCGATGCTGGTCGTGAAGATCTCCGACTTCTCTGCGGGGATGGTGGTGTTCCGGGGGATGAGCACCGTGAACACGCCGCCGCCCGTCTCGACGCCGAGCGACAGCGGCGTCACGTCGAGCAGCAGCACCTCGACCTTCTCGTCTCCCAGCGCCGCGCCCTGCAGCGCCGCCCCGGCCGCGACCACTTCGTCCGGGTTCACCCCCTTGTGGGGCTCCTTGCCGAAGAACTGCTTCACCGCCTTCTGCACCGCCGGCATGCGCGTCATGCCGCCGACCAGGATGACGTTGTGGATGTCGGCGGGGGTGAGCTTGGCGTCGGCCAGGGCCTTGCGGCACGGCTCGAGGGTCCGATCGATCAGCTCGCCGGTGAGCATCTCCAGCTCGGTGCGGGTCAGCGTCTTGACGATGTGGAGCGGCTCGCCCGACGTGCTCTGCGCCAGGAAAGGCAGGTTGATCTCGGTCTCGATGGACGACGACAGCTCGTGCTTGGCCTTCTCTGCCGCCTCTTTCAGGCGCTGCAGGGCGAGCTTGTCCTTCCACAGGTCGACCTGGTGGTCGCGCATGAAGCTGTCGGCGAGGCTGTCGATGATGCAGCGGTCGAAGTCCTCTCCCCCCAGGTGCGTGTCGCCGTTGGTCGACTTCACGCTGAAGACGCCGTTCCTGATCTCGAGGATCGAGATGTCGAACGTCCCCCCGCCCAGGTCGTAGATGGCGATCCGTTCCGCGTCCTTCTTGTCCAGCCCGTAGGCCAGGGCGGCCGCGGTCGGCTCGTTGATGATGCGCTTCACGTCCAGGCCGGCGATCTTGCCGGCGTCTTTCGTGGCCTGGCGCTGCGCGTCGTCGAAGTACGCCGGGACGGTGACCACAGCCTCCGTCACGGGCTCGCCGAGGAAGGCCTCCGCGATCTCCCGCATCTTCGCGAGGACCACGGCGCTCACCTCGGGCGGTGACATCTCGCGCCCGGCGACCTTCACCCAGGCATCGCCGTTCGGCGTCTCGAAGATCTTGTACGCCACCGTCTCGGCCTGGCGCTTGACCTCGCCGTGCGAGAACTTGACCCCCATCAGCCGCTTCACGGCGTAGACCGTGTTCGACGCGTTGGTCACCGTCTGGCGCTTGGCCGCCTGACCGACCAGCCGCTCGCCGCTCGCGGTGAAGCCGACGACCGACGGGGTCGTGCGCGCCCCGTCCGCGTTGGGGATGATGCGCATCTCGAGCTTGCCGCCGGCCGTCGTCTCGGCCACCGCGACGCACGAGTTCGTCGTCCCCAGGTCGATGCCGATGATCTTGCCCATCCGTCCCCCGAGCCGTCAGCTCGCCGCCTTGCTTGCGTCCGACGCGCCGTCGTCGCTCTTGGCCTTGGCCACCACGACCAGCGCCGCGCGCATCAGCCGGTCGCCCTGCGTGTAGCCGGGCTGGACCTCCGCCAGCACGGTGCCCGGGACGTGATCCGCCGTCTCCACCTGCTGGATGGCCTCGTGCACGCCGGGGTCGAAGGCCTGACCCACGGTCGGGACGCGGGCGATGCCCTCGCGGCCGAGCGCCTCCACGAACTGGCGCTGCACCATCGCCAGCCCGTCGGCCACGGCCTTGACGTCCGACGACCTCAGCGCGCTCTGGATGGCACGCTCCAGGTTGTCGAACACCGGGAGCACGGCGCGCAGCAGGTCTTCCCGGCCGGCACGGCGGGCGTCCTCGATCTCCTTCCGCGTGCGCTTGCGGAAGTTGTCGAAGTCCGCGGCCGAGCGGATCCACGCGTCGCGCATGCGGGCGGCCTCCGCCTGGGCCTGGGCCAGAGGGTCCACCGCGGCGGCGGAGGACGGCGGGTCCTCGGTTGCGACCTGCGCCTCCGGGACGGGGTCTTCGCCGGGGCCGTTCGTGCTGTTCGAGTCGCCTTGCATCGCTCGCAATATAAAGCGTCCGTCCGGGAAGACTAGCGCGGCTCGGTGATCCTGCGCTCTCATACCTTCCCAGGTCCGGCGATGGCCCTGCAGCTCTTCCCTGGCCCGGCCGTCGTCGGCGGCTACCGGCTCGAGCGGCTCCTCGGCGCCGGCGGCTCGGGCCAGGTGTACCGCGCGCGGCGCGAGCGGACGGGCGAGCAGGTCGCGCTGAAGGTCCTGCGGGATCCGCGAGCGCTGCCGCTGCTCGCGCGGGCCATGCGCGTGCACCACCCCAACCTCGTGCGCACGCTGAAGCTCGGGAGCAGCGCGACCGCGAGCCACGTCGTCATGGAGCTGCTCCGGGGGTCGACGCTGCGCGAAGTACTCGCGCACCGCACGGCGCTCGACGTGCCCGCGGCCGTCGCGGTGATGGTCCCTGTCCTCGCCGCCCTGCACGCGGCTCATGCGGCGGACGTCTGCCACGGCGATCTCAAGCCGGAGAACGTGGTGCTCGAGCCGGACGGCGCCGAGGACGTGGTGGTGAAGGTGCTCGACCTCGGCGGCCTGCCCCCCGCCGGCGAAGGAGACGCCGTCGTCGGCTCGGCCGGGTACCTGTCGCCCGAGCAGGCAGCGGGGGAGGTCGTCGATGCGCGCAGCGACGTCTTCGGCGCGGGCGTCCTCCTGTTCGAGCTCGTGACCGGCCGCCCGCCCTTCGCCGCCGCCACCCCCGTGGCCACCGCGTACCAGATCGTCCACCGGCCCGCCCCTCGCGTCGAAGACGTGCGCCTCGCGCCGCTGCTCGACGTGGCCATGGCCAAGGCGCCCGCCGACCGCTTCGCGACGGCGGCCCTCTTCGCCCAGGCCCTCGCCGACCGCGTCCCCCCGGCGGCCCTGCGTGACCTCCGGGTGGCGCGCGGCGCGTGATCCGGTTGCGTCAGTGGCGCGGCGCCTTCGGTGCCCGCGACGCCATCATCTGCGTCGGGTCCTCGATCGCCGGGCCCTCGGTGTCGACCTTGATGGTGTCGTCGGGGCTCGACGCCAGCTTGCGCGAGCTCTTGCGCCTGGGCAGGGGGAACGCGGAGTTCGACTTGATGATGGTGTCCTGATCGTCGCGCACCTCGCGCGCGTCGGGCGACGACCGCCGAGCGGGCCGGGGCACGTTGGGCCTCGTGCCGGGCTCGGCGGGGTGCACGGGGGGCCTGCCCATCACGTCGGTGTCGCGCACGCCCTTGAGGACGGCCGCGAGCTGCTGGGCGAACTCCGGGCCGCGCTTGGTGGTCGTGTTCCCGTCGTCCTGGCGGGCCTCGTCGAAGGGGCTCTGCTGCACCTGGGTCGGGTACTCCTCGAAGTCGGACGCGTCGGAGGGGATCGACGACTGCGGGGAGCGCCGTGACTGCATCTCGGTCGCCTCCACCGGGAGGTTCTCCCCCGACAGCGGCGTGTCGTTCGAGAACACGATAGGGATCTCCACCGAGCTCGGCGTCGGCTCCTTCACCCGGGGTCGCGGCGCCGGGGGCATCACCGCGGGACGCGGCGGCGGGGCCTCCATGGGCGGGGGCGGTGACGAGCGCGGCTGCGACAGCTGGCGGATGGCCTCCCCGATCGCCACCGGCAGCGGCGCGTTGTGCCGATCGCGCAGCGTCTGCAGGTCCCGCTGGAACTCCGCCGCCGTCCGGTACCGGTCGTCGCGGCTGCGGGCCATGGCCTTGTCGAGCACGGCGTCGAAGCCCGCGGGGAGCGCGGGCCGCAGGTCGCGCGCGGGCTTGGGCTTGGTGCCCAGGATCTGCAAGAGCAGCGCGTTGTAGTTCGGCGCCGTGAACGGGCGCCTGCCCGTGAGCGCCTCGTACAGGATGATGCCGCACGCGTAGAGATCCACGCGCGCGTCGAGGTTGCGGTCCCCGCGCGCCTGCTCGGGCGACATGTAGTAAGGCGTGCCCATCACCATGCCGGTGCGGGTGAGGTCGAGATCGTCGTCCTTGCCGCCGATGAGCGGGCCGATCATCTTCGACACGCCGAAGTCGAGCAGCTTCACCAGGGGCGGGCAGCCCACACGGCTCGTGAGGAACACGTTCTCCGGCTTGATGTCGCGGTGGACGATGCCCTTCTCGTGCGCAGCGACCAGACCCGAGAGCACCTGCACCAGCGTGTCGATCACGTCGTCGAAGGGCAGCCCGCCCTCGGCCGCGATGCGGTCGGCCAGCGTCTCGCCCGTGAGCCGCTCCATGACCAGATAGGGGCTCCCGTCGTCGAGCGTGCCGAGGTCGTACACCTCGCAGATGTTCGGGTGGCCGATGGCGCCCGCCGCGCGCGCCTCCTGGTGAAAGCGCCGTACCGCGTCCTTCTTCCGGGCCTGGGCCGGGTGCAGCACCTTCACCGCCACCGAGCGACCGATGGTCAGGTGCTCGGCCTCGAAGACCGTGCCCATGCCCCCCTCGCCCAGGACCGCGCGCACCACGTACTTGCCGCCGATCTGCTTGCCGAAGAGATCGCGCGAGGGTCCCCGCGGCGGGAACGTCGACTGCGGTACGCGCTTCTCGATCTTCGGCGGAGCCTGGGAGGGGGCCTGCGCGGGCTGCGGTGGCGGGCCCGTGGTGGCCGCTCGCTCGCCCTTGTCGCGCCGGATGGCCTTGCCTGTGGAGGGGCAGATGACCTGCAGCTCGTCGTGAGGCAGGCCGCAGTGTGAGCATCGAATGAACCGCTGGCTCATTGCGGCGCTCCTGCGCGATTCAAAGACTCCGACACCTTCGAACGAGACTAGGCGCATGGCACGCCCTCGGCAACGCGGGATCCGGGGTGCGCTGTCCACGGACAGGGTACGAAACGTCCCAGGACAGGCGACGACGACGTGTCGTGCGGGAAAGATGCGTCTCGCCCCCTGGCACGACCGGTGCTCTGCCGGCCGCTCCACGTCATGGACCGCCCGGTCGACACGGTGCTCGTCGCAGGCTGCGCCCTCGCCGGCGGAGCGATCGTCCTCGTGGCGCCGCTCGAGGTCGGCGTGGCCACGGTCGCGCTGCTCGCCGTCCTGCACGCGGCCGGCCGCCTGCGGCTGCGCGTCGTGGTGGTGGTCGTCGTCGCGCTGGCCGCCGGAGCGCTGCGAGCGGGCCTCGTCGTCGCGGGGCACGAGGCCGCCCGCGCCGGGGCCGACGCCGCGCTGGGCCTGCCGAAGCGCTGCACCGCGCGGGCCACGGTCGCGTCGTCGCCGGTCCGCGCGCGCGACGTGCTGCGATGGGACGCGGAGCTCGACGACCTCGCGTGCGACGACGTGCCCGTCCCCTGGCACGGGCTCGCCACGCTCTACGGCGGCCCGGACGATCTCGCGCGCGGCGACGAGGCGGACGTCGTCGCCACGCTGGGCGCGCCCCAGCGCCTCTGGAACGAGGCCGGGGGTGATCCGCGCCCCTCGGAGGCGCACCGGGGCGTCCTGCGCACGGGAGGCACCCTCGACGTCACCGTGGTGCGCCGCGCGCCGGGCCTGCTCGCGTCGATCGACCGGCTCCGCGCCCGCGTGCGCGCCCGCATCGACGCCACCTTCGCGCCCGACGTGGGGCCGATGGCGCGCGCCCTGGTGCTCGGCGAGAGCGATCTCGCGCCCGACGACGACCGGGCCTTCCGCGCCAGCGGTCTGTCCCACCTGCTGGCCGTGTCGGGCATGCACCTGGTGCTGGTGCTCGCCCTCGCCGTGCGCACCCTGGAGGGAGCGCTGGTGCGCGTGGAGCAGATCGCCGCGCGGATGGACGTGGGGCGCGTCGTGGCCGCGGCCGGCGTGCCGGTGGCCTGGGTCTACGCCGAGCTGGCGGGCGCGGGCGGCTCCACGCTGCGCGCGGCGTGGATGGCGACGGCGGTGCTGCTCGCGCGCGCCCTCGGGCGGCGCACGGACGCCACGCGCGCGTTCGGTCTCTCGCTCGTGGCCATGGCGCTGCTCGACCCGCTGGTCGTGTTCGACCTGTCGTTCCTGCTCTCCGCCGCGGCGACCGCGGGGCTGCTCGCCTTCGCGCGCCCCTTCTCCGCCCGGCTCGAGGCGTGGGCCCCGCGCCGCCTCGGGGGCGTCGCGCGGGCCGCGGCGACCACGCTCGCAGCGTCGGTGCCGTGCGTCCCGGTCATCGCGCGCTTCGCGCCCACCGTGCCGCTGGGGGGCGTGCTGGCCAACCTGCTCGCCGTCCCCGTGGGGGAGACCGTGGCGCTGCCGCTGTGCCTGGTGCACGCGCTCGTCCCCTGGTGGCCCGCGGCGGAGCGCGGGTGCGCGGCCGTCGCGACGGGGGCGCTCGTGCTCGTGCGGGCGGTGGCGCGCGGGTTCGCCGTCCCCGCGCTGACCGCGGACATCCCGCAGCCCACGTCGTGGCAGCTCGCGGTGCTCGTGGTGGGGCTCACCGCGCTAGCCCTCGGGCTGCGCGTGCGCGCGACCTCGGCGGCGACCGGCGCGCTGCTGCTCCTGCTCGATCTGGGGGCGCGCCGCGCGGGCGTACCGCACGGCGTGCTGCGGGCGACCTTCCTCGACGTGGGGCAGGGGGACGGGGCCATCGTCGATCTCCCCGACGGGCAGGCCCTGGTCATCGACGGCGGGGGCCTGGTCGGCAGCCCGATCGACGTGGGCGCCCGCGTGCTGGCCCCGGAGCTGCGGGCGCGCCGGCGGGGCGACGTGGCGGCGGTCGTGCTGACCCACCCGCACCCGGACCACTTCGGCGGCCTGGTGACGGGGCTCGACGCCGTGCGCGTGGGCGCGCTCTGGGACACGGGGCAGGGCGAGGCGGAGGGGACGGGCGGGGGCTACGCGGCGCTCCTGGCGACGGCGCGGGCGCGCGGGGTGCCGGTCCTGCGGCCGGGGGACGTGTGCGGCGCGCACGACCTGGGCGGGGCGCGCGTGGAGGTGCTCGCCCCGTGCCCCGGGTTCTCTCCCGACCTCGGCGCGAACGACAACTCGTACGTCCTGCGGATCTCGTACGGCGCGCGCAGCCTGCTCCTGGTGGGGGACACGGAGCACGAGGAGGAGGCGGGCCTGCTGGCGACGCAGCGGGACCGCCTGCGCGCGGACGTCCTCAAGGTGGGCCACCACGGGAGCCGCACGTCGTCCACGCCCGCGTTCATCGAGGCCGTCCGGCCCCGCGAGGCCGTCGTCTCCGCGGGGTGTCGCAACCGGTTCGGCCATCCGCACCCGCAGACCCTGGCCACGCTGGAGCACGCCGGCGTCCGCGTCTGGCGCACGGATCGCGACGGCGCCGTGATGGTCACGACCGACGGCGAGTCGCTGGAGGTCCGCGCCCTCGCCGCGGGCGTTGACGGCCGCGCCCGACCTCCGTAATGGGCACGGACCCTCATGACCGAACGACTCGTCCCCATGCTCACGCGGGAGCAGATCGCCGCGCGCGTCCAGGAGCTCGGAGCGCAGATCACCCAGGACTACGCCGGGCGGAGCCTGGTGCTGGTCTGCGTGCTCAAGGGCAGCTTCGTCTTCGGCGCCGACCTGATGCGCGCCATCGACCTGCCCCTGCGCGTGGACTTCCTCGGCGTGCGCTCGTACGGCGAGGGGACGGAGTCGAGCGGCGTCGTGCAGATCACGCAGGACCTGTCGCGCCCCATCGAGCACGACGACGTGCTCATCGTGGAGGACATCGTCGACACGGGGCTGACCATCGCCCACCTGATGGATCTGCTGCGCACGCGCGCGCCCGCCAGCATCAAGGTGTGCTCGCTCCTGCACAAGCCGGCGCGCGCCCGGGTCAAGGTCCCCGTCGACTACCTGGGGTTTACCATCGAGGACCTCTTCGTGGTGGGCTACGGGCTCGACTTCGCAGAGCGGTACCGGAACCTGCCGTACATCGGCGTGGTCGAGCGCACGTGATACTCTGACGGCGCATTGTCCAGCCCGTTCGCCGACGAGAAGTTCTTCCACAACCTCCTCGCCAAGGCCGTCGCGGGGAAGGCCAGCGACGTGCACATCAAGGTCGGGCAGCCGCCGGGCGCCCGCATCCGCGGCGAGATGATCTACTTCCGCACCGACCGGCTCACGGCGGAGGACGGGAAGGCGGTCGCGCGTCTGGTCATCACCAACGAGGACGTGCGGTCCAGGCTCGACGAGCTCAAGGAGTACGACACCTCGTACTCGGCGGCGGGCATCGGCCGCTTCCGCGTCAACGTGTACCGCCAGCGCGGCACCCTGGCCGTGGTCATGCGCTTCATCCCCAGCGACATCCCGGCCATGGAGTCGCTGGGGCTGCCCATGCCGGTGACGCGCGAGCTGGCCGAGCGCCAGAACGGGATGGTGCTGGTGGTGGGCGCGGCGGGCAACGGCAAGAGCACGTCGGTGGCGTCCATGGTGGCGCACCTCAACGCGACGCGGGCGCTGCACATCGTCACCGTGGAGGACCCCATCGAGTTCTTGCACACCGACCAGATGTCGAGCATCTCCCAGCGCGAGGTGGGGCTCGACACGGCGAGCTTCGCGGCGGCCCTCCGCGCGGCGCTGCGGCAGGATCCCGACGTCATCTTCGTGGGCGAGATCCGCGACGAGGAGACGATGGAGATCGCCCTCAAGGCCGCCGAGACGGGGCACCTGGTGATGGCGACGCTGCACACCAGCGACGCGGTGCGCACGGTCAACCGCATGCTGGCGCTCATGCGCGGCGACGTGAACGAGAACCGCATGCGCGTGGCCAGCTGCCTGCAGGGCATCATCGCCCAGCGGCTGCTGCCGCGGGCGGACGCGAGCGGCGTGGTGCTCGCGTCGGAGGTGCTGGTCGCGTCGCACTCGGTGAAGGAGAGCATCCGGCGGCCCGAGAACAACCCGCCGCTCAAGGGGCTGATGGAGAAGGGCATGCACCCCTACGGCATGCGCACCTTCCAGCTGTCGGTCGAGGCGCTGCTCGAGCAGGGCGTCATCGACGAGGCCACCGCGGCCGACGCGCTGGCCACCTGAGCGCGCGCTCCGGCGGTCTCACGGCGCCGCGGGCGGGGCCACCTGCGCCGGGAGCGGCGGCGGCGCGTCGATGACGCGCGTCGCGCGCCACACGATGGGGATGACGATGAGCGCCAGGAGCAGCGCCGCGGCCGCTCCGAGGAGCATCACCCCCAGCCGCAGCGAGCGCGCGTCGTACGCCTCCAGCGCCGCCGCGTGCACCTCCACGTCGCGCGCCGCCGCGGTCGCCGCCCGCTCCAGCCGCCCGAGCTCCTCGCGCGCCGGATCCAGCTCCGCGCCGAACGCCGCCCGGTCCGCCAGCGCCAGCCGCGCCACCGCCACCTGCTTGCCGCGCGTCAGCTTGCGCGCCTCCTCCACCGCCGCCGTCCGCGTGCCCACCTGCCGCTCCAGCCACTGCCCGAGCGACGCCCGCTCCTTGCGCGCCGCCTCCACCGTGGTCTGCGCCTCGGCCACGTGCTTCTTCGCCGCCGCGTAGCGCTGCGACAGCTCGGCGATCGAGGCCCGCAGCCTCGCCGCCTCGGCCTGCCGCACGTCGCGCTCCTTGCTCCACGCGTCGGGCGCGGACGCCGAGCCGCTCGTGTCGATCATCGTCGCCGCGCTGGGGTGGGTGATCGCGCGCGCGGTGGGCGGCGGGCCGCTCAGCAGCGTCGAGCCGACCGGCCGCCTGGCCGACGAGGGCGCCGCCAGGTCCGACCCGCCCACGGTCTGCAGCGCCGCGCTCACCGCGGCCCGCATGGTGGGCGCATCCGGCCAGCGCTGCCCGCGGTCGAAGGCCAGCGCGCGATCGACGATGGCCGCCACCGCCGGCGGCACGTCCGGCACGACGCTCGCGATGCGCGGCGCCGGCGTCGTGGCGCTGAGGATCAGCTGCTCGTTGCCGCTCACGCCGTCGTGCACGAACCGCCCCGTCAGCAGCGTGAACATGGTCGCGCCCACGGCCCACAGGTCCGTCCGCCCGTCCACCTGGTCCCAGTGGGCCAGGGCCTGCTCGGGCGCCATGAAGGCCGGCGTCCCCATGACCACGCCCGCGCGCGTCGCCGTGGCCTTGCTCTGCTGCGCCTCGAACACCCTGGCGATGCCGAAGTCGAGCACCTTGAGCTGCCCGCTGCGCGTGACGAAGAGGTTCTCGGGCTTGATGTCGCGGTGCACGACCTGCTTGGCGTGCGCCGCCGCCAGCACCTCGAGCAGCTGCTCCACGATGGCCAGCACCTCGCGCGGCGGCAGGCGACCCCCGCCCCGCACCCAGCGCTGCTCGACCGTCTCGCCGTCCAGCAGCTCCATCACCAGGAACGCCGAGCCGTCCGGCGCGACGTCGTCGTCCATGACGCTCACCGCGCCGTCGTGCTGGATGGTGTTGGCCGCGTACCCCTCCTGGAGGAAGCGCCGCTTGACCTCCTCGTCGTGGCTCATCTCGGGGTGCAGCACCTTCACCGCGACCCGCTTGCCGTTGCGGTGCGTCGCCGAGTAGACCGCCGCCATCCCGCCCACGCCCAGCAGCGCGTCGATGGTCCACTTGTCCTGCAGGACCATCCCCAGGCGCGCCCGGGCGCGCTTGACGAGCGGATCCTCGACCGGCACGAGCTTGGGCGTGGTCATTCGCGCGCCGCGCCGTCCTTGGCGGTCTGCGCCGCCCGCAGCTCGACCTCGGCCCGCCTGAGGTGCGCCTCCTCGCGCGCCAGCGCGCCCTGCGCCGCCGCCAGCTCCTGCGCCGCCAGCCGCTCGCCCTCGTGCGCCTGGGCGAGCTCGCCCTCGAGCTTCGCCAGCCGCGCGTCGACCTGGCCGAGGCGCGCCTTCCGCGCGTCCTGCTCGGCCGCCAGCACCTGGTCGCGCGAGCGCAGGTTCTCCTCGGCGCGCACGAGCTCGGCCAGCGCGGGCTGGTAGGCCGCGAGCTTCTCCGCCGCCGGGCGCACCCGCTCGGCGAACGCCACCAGCGCGCCCTCCAGCTCGGCCGCCGCGTGCTCCGCCTCCGTCCTGCGCCCCGCCAGCGCCGTCTTCAGCTCGCGCTGCCGCCTGAGCACGCGCCACGCGTAGAGCGGCGCGGTCAGCCAGCTCCTGGGCGGCTCGCCGAAGTCGGCCAGCACGCGCGCGTCGGACTCGACGTCGCTCGCCTCCGCCAGCGGCGCGCCCGGCGCCTTCGCCATCGCGCCGCTCCGCACCACCTGCGCCGACGCCGCGGCCCCGCCCAGCGACGGCGGCGCCGCGACCGGCACGTCGTGCACCGGCGCCGCGTGCGACTCGGCGGCGCGCTGCGCGGTGAGCTCCCTCGGGTCCACCGCCAGCTCCAGCGAGACCTCCTCGACCACCTTCTTGCGCGGCGCCGCGGGTCTGGGCTTCGGCTTCGCGCGCAGGTCGAGCTCGAGCTCGGGCGCCGGCGCCGCCCCGCAGCGCGGGCAGGCCTGCTCCGGGGCCAGCCCCTCGGCGCCGCAGGCTGCGCAGGAAGCCATCGCCCCTCATCATACCGCATGGAGGCTGCGTGCTAAGAGGGACCGATGCCCGCGACGAGCAAGCGCCTCGAGTTCTTCCAGAAGATGACGTCGACCGCCGCGCCCGAGCCCCTCGCCTGGTACGGCCTGGCCATGGAGTACCGCAGCCTCGAGCGCCGCGACGAGGCCCTCGCCGCCTTCGAGGAGCTGCGCCGGCGCCACCCCGACTACGTCGCCATGTACCTGATGTGCGGACAGATGCTCGAGCAGATGGGCCGCGTCGACGACGCGAAGAAGTGGCTCGCCTCCGGCATCGAGGCCGCCCGCCAGAAGGGCGACACCCACGCCCTCGGCGAGCTCGAGGGCGCGCTGGGGGCGCTCTAACCCCACCCCCCAAGCCCCGGGGCCGGGGGGCAGGGTTCACTTCCTCCCGCGCAGCAGCGCGAGGCGCTCCTTGATGCGCACCTCCTCGCCGCGGTCGACCGGCTCGTACAGCACGGTGCCCTCGAGCTCCTCGGGGAGGTAGGTCTCGCCCGGGACGACGGCGCCCTCGAAGCTGTGGGCGTACTTGTAGCCCTCGCCGTAGCCCTCGCCCTTCATCAGCGGCGTCACCGCGTTGCGCAGCTTCTTCGGCACCGGCAGCGCGCCGTGCTGCTGCACCAGCTCGCGCGCCTTGTGCCACGCCACGTTGCACGCGTTCGACTTGGGCGCGCTCGCCAGGTAGAGGCACGCCTGGGCCAGCGGGTACATGCCCTCGGGCATGCCCACGCGGCGCAGCGTCGCGTCGGCCGCGCTCGCCACCAGCATCGCCCGCGCGTCGGCGTTGCCCACGTCCTCGCTGGCGAAGATGAGCATGCGGCGCGACACGAACAGCGGGTCGTCGCCCGCCTCGAGCATGCGCATCATCCAGTAGATGGCGGCGTCGGGATCGCTCCCGCGCATCGACTTGATGAACGCGCTGACGACGTTGTAGTGCTCCTCGCCGCTCTTGTCGTAGAGGAGAGGCTGGTGGCTCTCGGCCGCCTTCACCGACTCGAGCGTGAGGTGCGCCTCCCCGCGTGTCTCGAGGAAGTCGGCCACCAGCTCCAGCGTGGACAGGGCCCGCCGGGCGTCGCCCCGGGCCATGTCGGCGATGGCGAGCAGCGCCTCGTCGTCTGCCGACAGATTTTTCCCGCCCAGGCCATGTTCCGAATCGTGGAGCGCCCGGCGCAACAGAGTAAGGAGGTCCCCCGGCGCGAGCGGCTCGAGCCGGAAGACCTTGCACCGCGACAGCAGCGCCGCGTTGACCGCGAAGCTGGGGTTCTCGGTGGTCGCCCCGACGAGGACGATGGTCCCGTCCTCCACGTGGGGCAGGAACGCATCCTGCTGAGCCTTGTTGAACCGATGAATCTCGTCGACGAACACGATGGTGCGCTGGCCCTGGAAAGCCAGGCGATCCCGCGCGGCAGCGACCACCTCCCGCAGCTCGGCCACGTTGCCGAGGACGGCACTGAACGGCACGAAGCACGACTTGGTCGCCGCGGCGATGACCTGGGCCAGGGTGGTCTTGCCGCTCCCGGGGGGCCCCCAGAGGACCATCGAGCGGACCCGGTCGGCGGCGATGGCCTGGGTGAGCAGCGAGTCGTGCCGGAGCAGGTGAGCCTGGCCCACCACGTCGCCCAGGGCCGCCGGGCGCATGCGATCGGCCAGGGGCGCGCCGCCCTGGGCTCGCTTGCGCGCCGCGGCACCGAAGAGCGTCGCGCCCGGGTCGGCGGAGCCGGGGCGTTTGCCTCGGGTGACCATGAGGGGGAGCCTAGGCGACGTGAATCACGTCGCACAGCCTCCCGAAGGTCGGCTAGCGCGAGTCGGGGGAGCGACTATGGTTCGCGCATGCGCAGGGGGCTTCTCGCGTGTGTTCCGGCCGTGGGCCTGCTGGTCGCCGCGTGCGCCGAGCCGCCGAAGGCGCCGTCCTCGCACGAGGCCGGGACCGCCGTCGAGCTGACCACGTTCGAGGTGCGCGACGACCAGGTCGACCGCTTCGAGCACTGCCCCCCCGCGGGCGAGATCGGGCAGGACTGGGTGCCGCCCATCCCCGACTGGCACCCGCCCGCCGCGTCCGCGTCGGCCGCCGTTCCGGAGAGCGCGGTCGCCGCGTCCGACGGCGTGACGCTGGCGCAGCCCGGGGGCGACGCCCCGGACGAGTCGACCCCCGTGTCGCTCGCCATGCTCACCGACGAGGCGTCCAACCAGACGCGCGCGGCGTTCCGGCGCTGCTACCACCACGGCCTGCTCTACGATCCCACGCAGGACGGGCACGTGGCGGTGGTGCTGCGGGTCGACCGCACGGGCAAGGTCGCGTCGGTCGAGACGTGGGGCGCGTGCGATCTGTCGGCGGAGGCGCTGACGTGCATGCGCGACGAGGCCGCGCACGTGAAGCTGCGGCCGCCGCAGGGCGGGTCGGCGACGGTGACCGTGCCGGCCGTGTTCACGAGCGGCGACGAGAAGCACGGGACGGTGAAGGACGCCTACGCGGCGTCGGCGTACGTGGCGATCGAGGCCATGCGCCCGCGCCTGCACAACTGCGAGCAGACCGCGAAGTACGCGCACGCCTCGGTGTTCGCCAGCGCGCTCTACTCGATCGACATCGACGCCAGGGGCAAGGGCCTGCACGTCGCGGTCGACCAGTGGAAGGGCGGCCACGAGCTGCTCGCCTGCGCCGCCGAGGTGCTGCGCGACGCCCCGTTCGCCCCGCCGCCGGGCGGACGCGGCAAGGTCATCGTGCCGGTCGTGTTCAACCCGAGGCCGGGCACGCGGTAGAGCGGTCCGGACGGCGAGCGGGGGCATCCGGGCGGCGTCCGGAGCCACCCACAGGGCGTCCGGGGGCATCGGGACGGCGTCCGGGGTCACCCGCAGAGTGTCCGGGGCCACCCACGGAGCGTCCGGAGGCATCCGGACGCCGCGGGGGTGCCTCCACCCGCCTTGTTTGCCCATCGCACGCCTGCGATTTCCAGCGCTTGCGAGAAATCGACAAGGGGGGACGCAGATTGCCGCGGAATCGAGGATCACGTGGGCACTTGACCAGAAGAAGGCACCGGATCCGCCCGGCGCCAGGTTCGAGTCCAGCAAAGGGAAAGTCCCATGGCGACCAAGAACTCCTCCAAGCAGTCCCTCGTCACCACCTGCAACGCCCTCATCACGGGGCTCACCGCCCTGGCCAACGCCGACCCCGTCGTGTCGAACGGCCAGACGTACACCAAGGCGCAGCTGCTCGCGCCGCTCCAGGCGTACGTCGGCCTGCCCGCCGAGACGGCCGCCGCCAAGACCGCCTACACCAAGGCGGTCGCCGCGGAGGCCGCCGCGAAGCAGGCCGTCCTCGCGATGATCGAGGACGTCATCAAGCCGTACCTCCAGACGAGGCTGGGCAAGAGCAGCCCCGACCTCGAGACCTACGGCCTCGAGCCGGTCAAGACGCCGCAGAAGTCCGCGGCGACCAAGGCCGCCGCCGCCCAGAAGAGCCAGGCGACCCGCAAGGCGCTGGGCACCAAGGGCCCGGTCCAGAAGAAGGCCGCGAAGAAGGCCGCGGTCGCGCAGCCGGCGGCGGGGGTGCCGGCGAAGTCGTAGCAGGCCGCTCCGGCCCTCGGCCCTTTCCTCGCGCCGCCCCCACCCTGGCCCTCCCCCGCGGGAGCGGGGGAGGGTGTCTCGCTGCGCCTCACGTCGATGGAGACTCCTTCCCTCCCGCTCCGGCGGGGGGAAGGCCGGGATGGGGGGCGGTAGCGGGGACGGGAGCTCGCGCAGGTCCCCGGGAACCTTTCCGCGCCTCTCCCGTGGAACCCCGGTGACATGATGGCGCTCGCGATGACCGCTCGCTCTGCCGGGGAACCGTCGCCGACCCCGGCGGAGCTCGAGCGGGCCACCCTGGAGCGGGCGCGGGCGGGCGAGCCGCTCGCGCTGCGGGCCTTCGTCGTGCGCTACGAGCGCCCGGTGTTCGCGCTGCTGTCGCGCATGCTCGGGCGCGGGCCGCACGTGGAGGATCTGGCGCAGGAGACGTTCCTGCGCGCCATCCGGGCCCTTCCCTCGTTCCGCCCCGACGGCCCGGCGCGCCCCTCGACGTGGGTGCTCACCATCGCCACGCGCCTCGCGCTCGACGCGCGCCGCAAGCGCCAGCTCCCGCTCGCCGCGCCCGGGGACGCCGACGCCGTGGTGGACGCCTCGACGCCCGAGACCCTGCGCGCGCGGCGCGAGCTCGGGCGGCGCCTGGAGAAGGCGGCCGGGGCGCTGAGCGACGACCACCGCGCGGCGCTGCTGCTGGTCGAGGTCCACGGCTTCACCCTGGCCGAGGTGGGCGAGGCCCTGGGCATCCCCGAGGCCACGGCCAAGACGCGGCTCTTCCGCGCGCGCCAGCACATGCGCGAGGCCCTCGCCGACCTGCGCCAGACCCCCGATGCGGAGAAGGAGTGAGCGATGGACCAGCGCGACTGGGAGGCGTGGGACGTCGAGGAGCCGCCGCGAGGCTTCGCCGAGCGCGTGGTGAGCGAGGCGAGGCGTCCGGAGGCGGCGCCGGCCAGGCCGCGCGCGCGGCGCGTGTTCGCGGGGCTGCTGCTGGCGGCGTCGATGGCGGCGGTGGTCGGCTTCGGGCTGCACCGGCAGCACGTCGACGGCCACGGCGCGGTCACGGCCGACCGGCGGCAGGAGGTCCACGTCGGCACGCGCGCGCTGGCGGTGCTGGAGAAGGGCGCGCACGTGTCGTGGGACGGCGACGCCGTCGAGCAGTCGGGCGGCGACGTGTTCTGGCGCGTGGAGCCGGGCGCGCGGTTCGTGGTGCACACGCCGGCGGCGGACGTGGCGGTCAAGGGGACGTGCTTCAGGGTGAACGTGACGGGCGGAGAGGACGCGATGGACCGGAAGAGCGCGGTGTCGGGGGCGGTCGGCGCGGTGATCGCCGCGACGGCGCTGGTGGGCGTGTACGAGGGCAAGGTGGCGGTGTCGCACGCGGGGCAGAGCGTGGACCTCGTGGCGGGGCAGTCGGCCCAGGCGGGGCCGGGCGGCCTGCGGCGCGTGGGCGGCGGGGGCGGGGAGGGCGAGCCGGCGGAGGTCGCGGCGGCGTCGCCCAGCGAGGGCGAGAAGGCGCTGACCGAGGCCAACGCGAACCTGGCCGACAACGTGCGCAGCTACCGTCGCAAGCTCGAGGCCCTCGAGGCCGAGAAGAAGAAGCTCGAGAAGCAGCTCGCCGAGACGCAGGCGAAGCTCGCGGACGCCGCCCCGCCGAAGAGCGAGTACGAGCTGTCGCCGCAGGACTGGAAGGAGCTCGCCAAGGAGGGCGAGCTGCGCCTCCGGGTGCCGTGCAGCGGCCCGCGCAACGACTTCAGCTACTCGCCGGGGAACCTGAACAAGCTCGGCCTGGCCCCGCAGGACGCGCCCATCGTCCAGCAGGCGTTCCAGCGGTCGAACGCGCGCACCTGGGGGACGGTGCAGCCGCTCTGCAGCCAGGCCCTGGGCGGCGCGGACGTGAGCCGCATCGGCCTGCAGGCCTGCATGAGCATCCTGGGGGAGATGGCGCGCACGCAGAACAGCGCCGGCTACGACGAGGACGTGCGCCAGGTCACCGAGATCATGGCCGGGCTGCGCCCCGCGCCGGCCCCGGACAGCGGGGCGGACCCGCTGCTGCTCGCGTACCTGGCGCTCGCGCGGGAGTCGCAGAACATCGAGACCGACCTGTCGCAGTCGCTCGGTCCCGAGGACGCGCGGCGCGTGGTCTTCGGCGACGAGGGCTGCTGGTGGAACAGCTCGCACGGCGTGGGGCCGCGCGGGGGCGAGTGAGCCAAGGGCGCGCGTGCTCGCGGGTTAGACTCGGTGCACATGCGCACCTGGCGACGCGTGGTCATCGCGGCCTTCGTCCTCTGCACCGGGCTGCTCTTCTACCGGTGGTGGAGCGTGGCCTCGACGCGGGCGGGGCGGGCGGCCGCGCGCGAGCGCGAGGTCGAGCAGGACGAGCGGCCCGGGGGCCCGGCGGAGCGCGCGACGACGGCGAGCCCGCAGGCCGGCGAGGGGGAGCACGGCGAGGGCGCGGCGGGGTCGAAGCTGGATCGCGCGCGGGCCGACCGGCTGCGCGAGCAGATTCGCGCGGTGTTCGCCGAGGCGGGCGCGCTGGGGTGGATGGGGGGCGCGAGCGCGGAGCCGGCCGCGCCGGTGGAGGCGGGGTTCCCCACCATGCCCCAGCTGCCCGCCCTCGACGGCGGCGGCGCGCGGGTCGACCCGCAGTACATCAAGGACCGCATCCACGAGGACCTCTTCCCGCTCGCGCGCGGCTGCTACGCCGACGCGCTGAAGCGCGATCCGAAGGTGGCGGGCAAGCTCGTCCTCTCGTTCAGCATCCTCGGCGACCCGAAGATCGGCGGCGTCGTCGACAAGGCGAAGCTCCTCGACGACACGACCATCGCCGATCCCGAGCTCCAGACCTGCGTGCGCGAGTCGCTGATGAGCGTGTCCTTCGCCGCGCCCCCGGGCGACGGCGAGGTCAGCGTCGTCTACCCGATCGTGTTCTCGCCCGAGGACGACGAGGCCGGGGCGGACCGGTAGCCCTCAGCGCACCACGAACTTCATCAGCACCACGGCGATGCCCACGCCGATGAGCAGGAACGCGAAGGCGACGCCGACCAGCACGCCGATGTTCGCGCGCGGCGGCGGGGCCGGGAGGGAGCGCTGGGCGGGCTGCATCTGCGCCGGGCCGGGCGCGCGCTGGGGCATGGGCGTGTTCGGCGTGAGCGGGCGCGGCGGCGGGGTCTGCGCGTACTGCGCCTGCGCCGCCACCATCTGCTGCGGCGTCAGCGGGGCGACCTTCGCCGTGGGGATCTCGGTGCTCTTGATGCCCGCGAGGTGCGGCGGCAGCTGCGTGGCCCCCTGCAGCACGTACTGCATGGCCGCGGCGAAGTCCGCCGCGCTCGCGTAGCGGTCCTCGGCCTTCTTGGCGAGGGCGCGGTCCATGATCTCGTCGAGCAGCGGCGGGAAGACGCGGCCCGGCACGCGCTTGCTGAGCGGGATGGGTTTGCCGACGACGTGGAGCTGGATGTAGTCCATCGCGCTCTTGGCATCGAAGGGCAGCTTGCCGGTCAGCACCTCGTAGAGGATGACCGCGAGCGAGTAGGTGTCGCTCGCCGGCGTGAGGGCCTTGCCCTGCGCCTGCTCGGGGCTCATGAACTCCGGCGTCCCGAAGACCATCCCCTCCTGCGTGAGGATCACCGACCCGGGCCGCATCTGCCGCTCGCCCACCTTGGCCAGGCCGAAGTCGAGCACCTTGGGGTAGTCGCGCAGCCCCGCCGACTGGCAGAGGAAGATGTTCTCGGGCTTGAGGTCGCGGTGGATGATGCCCGCCTTGTGCGCCTCGTCGAGCGCGCCGCACACGGCGATGAGCACCGGCAGCGCGCGCTCCATGGGGAAAGGCCCCTCGGCGCGGACGGTCTGGTTCAGGTTCTTCCCGTCCAGGAACTCCATGATGATGTAGAGCGACCCGTCCTCGAGCTCCCCGAAGTGGAACACCTTGACGGTGTTGGGGTGCGTGAGCTGGCTCATGGCCCGCGCCTCGCGCCGGAAGCGGGACACGAGGTCCTTCCGGTTGGCGAGCTTGGGGTGGAGGATCTTCACCCCCACCATGCGGTTCATCTCGGTCTCGAGCGCCTTGTAGACGGCGCCCATGCCGCCCGAGCCGATCTTCTGCAGGATCTGGTACTGCCCGTTCAGGATGTCGCGTCCGATGAACGGGTCCTGCGGGCGCATGGGGAGTCGACTGAAAGTGGTATCACGAGTCGGCTCGCGGCATCATCCGGCCTCGTGACCCTCCTCACGAGCCCGAACCTTGTACAAGCGGGGTTTCTGCACGCGTTTCCCACCCGCGACACGCTCGACGCCGCCCTGCTCGACGCCCTGGGCCACCGGACCGTGATCCAGGTCAAGCAGGTGCACGGCGCGCGCGCGGTGCTGGCCGACCAGGCGCAGGGGCAGGAGGGGGACGCGGTGGTGGCGCGCGCGCCCGGCGTCGCCGTGGGGGTGCGGGTGGCCGACTGCGTCCCGGTGCTGGTGGCGGACCGGGCGAGCGGGGCCGCGGCGGCCATCCACGCGGGCTGGCGCGGCGTGGTGGCGGGGGTCGTGCGCGCGGGGGTGGAGCTGCTCGCGCCGCGCGAGGGGCTCGCCGCCATCGGGCCGTGTATCGGCGCGTGCTGCTTCGAGGTCGGGCGCGAGGTAGGCGAGCAGCTCGGCTTCGTGGTGCGGCGCGAGGGCGACAAGGCCTACGTGGACCTGCGGGCCGCGGTGCGGGCGCAGCTGCGGGCGCTGGGGCTGGACGACGCGAGCATCGAGGACGTCCCGGGGTGCACGAAGCACGAGCCGGAGCGGTTCCACTCGTTCCGCCGCGACGGCGCCAACAGCGGCCGCATGCTGGCGGCCATCGTCAGCAGGGGCTGAGCCATTCTCCATTCCCGTTCCCCTTCCGTGTCCCCGTGTTTCCTGCCTTGACGCGCCCCCCCTTGCCACGCGTTCCCGCCCCTCGTATCTCCCTGCCACCGCCATGATGCAGGGAGCGCTCGAGAACATCAGCAAGGCCGTCGGCAACACGCCCATCGTGCAGCTTCACCGGGTCACCGGCGGGGTCCCCGTCGAGATCTACGTGAAGTGCGAGTTCCTGAACCCGGGCGGGAGCCACAAGGACCGCCTCGCCTTCAACATGCTCAAGCACGCCGAGGAGGACGGCCTCAAGCCGGGCGGCACCATCGTCGAGGCGACGAGCGGCAACACCGGGGCCTCGCTCGCGCTCCTGGCCGCGCTGCGCGGCTACAAGTGCGTGTTCGTCATGCCCGACAAGATGAGCCAGGAGAAGATCAGCCACCTGCGCGCGTTCGGGGCGCGCGTCGTGGTGTGCCCCACCGCGGTCGATGCCGAGGACCCGCGGAGCTACTACAAGACGGCGCTGCGCATCGCGGCCGAGACGCCGAACTGCTTCTACGCGAACCAGTACCACAACCCCGCCAACCCCGAGGCCCACTACCTGTCGAGCGGCCCCGAGGTGTGGCAGCAGACGGGCGGCGACTTCGACGTGTTCTGCGCGGGCATGGGCACGGGCGGCACGCTGAGCGGCACGGGCAAGTACCTCAAGGAGAAGAAGCCCAGCATCAAGATCGTGGGCGTCGATCCGGTGGGGTCGCTCTACTACGACTTCGTGAAGCAGGGCCGCGTCACCAAGGCCTTCTCCTACAAGGTCGAGGGCATCGGGGAGGACTTCTTCCCCTCCACCATGAACCTGAAGATCCTCGACGACATCGTCCGCGTCGACGACAAGGAGTGCTTCCTCATGACCCGGGACCTCACCCGGCTCGAGGGGCTCTTCGTCGGAGGCTCCGGGGGAGCGGCCGTGGCGGGCGCGGTGAAGTACGCGCGCACCATGGTCGAGCGCGGCGAGGCGACCATGGGCGGCCGGCCCGCGCGCATCCTCGTGTTCTTGGCCGACGCGGGCCACAAGTACCTGTCGAAGATCTTCAACGACGACTGGATGCGCGAGAACGGCTTCCTCGAGGACTCTCCGGGCATCGGCACGGTGCGCGATCTGCTGCAGGGCAAGAAGCCGCTCATCACCGCCCGCCCCGAGGCGCGCATCCGCGACGTGGTCGACCAGATGAAGGAGCTCGGCATCAGCCAGCTGCCGGTGGTCGAGCACGGGAAGATGCGCGGCATCGTGGGCGAGGTCGACGTGCTGCGCGCGCTGGTGAGCGGCGGCAAGACGATGGAGTCGCCCATCGCCGAGGTGGTGGAGGACGACTACGCGACGGTCACGCCCAACACCAAGCTGGAGCTCTTGCAGGGCGTGCTGGCGGACGCGAAGGTGGCCATCGTCGAGGAGCGCGACCAGGTGGTGGGCATCGTCACCAAGATCGACCTCATCGACTTCCTGGCCAAGCACACGACCGTGTCGGCGTCGGTCCCGCCGGGCGCGTAGCGGCTCGCCCCCGCGCTACTTCGCGCGCGGGACGACGACGTTGTAGACGCCCTTGCCCGTGGCGATGGACTCCGCGCGCGCGCCCGGGTGGTAGACGCGCATGTCGCACACGCCCACGCGCCGCCCGATGCGCACCACGGTGGCCTCGGCCAGCAGCGTCTCCGGGCGGCCCGGCCGCAGGTAGTCGATCCGCATGTCGATGGTGGACACGCGCGCGTGCGGCTCGTCCAGCGCGCTCCACACCGCGCAGCCGCCGGCCGTGTCGGCCAGCGCGGAGATGACCCCGCCGTGCACGGCGCGCCGCATGGGATCGCCGATGAGCTCCTCGCGGAAGGGGATCTCCAGCTCCACGCGCCCCGGCTCGATGGCGACGACCCGCACGCCCAGCACCCGGTTGAAGGGGATGAGCTCCTCCATCACCTGGCGAAGCACCTCGGGGGTCATGGCCGGCGCTCACTTTCCCATGGTCACGTAGCGCACGTCGATCCACTGCTGGCTCCCGTTGGGGAAGGCGACGAGCACGTGCTGCGGCGCGACCTGCAGCACCGTCCCCGGGTAGCGGTTGCCGTCGGCCCAGTACACCAGCACCATCACCCCCGGCACGAAGTAGTGGTTGGGCTGGGCGGGCGGGGGCGCCTGCGGCTGCTGCGCGGGCACGGCCTGCTGCTGCGGGGGCACGTAGGCGGCGGGCGCCGAGGGCTGGCTGACGCGCGGCTGGGGCGCCGGCTGGGCCGGGGCCTGGATGGGGGACGGCGTGGGGCGGGGGAGCGCCTCGGGCTTGGCCATCGCGCTCGAGGCCAGGGGCGACACCGCGGGGCGCGCGGGAGGCTCGGCGTCGGGCACGGTGCTCTCGCCCAGCATGGTCTTGGCGAAGGGATCGGTGTGCGAGTCCGGGGCGCTCGACCGCCGCGGCAGGGGCGGAGGAGCCGAGGCGCGCACGACGGGGCTGCCGCACGCGGCGCAGAAGCGCGCGGAGGCGATGAGGGTCGCCCCGCACTTGGTGCAGCTCGCCATGCGCCCCAGTTTCCCACGGGGACTGCGCGCCTGGATAGAGCCCTCGACGCCGGCGGGCTCCGGTCAGAGCTTGACCCAGCGCTGCATCTCCGCGTCGAAGCCGCCCATGTCGACCAGGCGGGCGCGCTCGAGGCGCAGCCCGGCGGCGAGCGCGGACGACCGGGAGCGCTCCGGCCACGGCGCGATCCACACCAGGCGTCCCCCGGGCACCAGCACCGCCGCGGCGTGGGCCACGAAGCGATCGAGCATGTCCGAGAGGCCGGAGGTGCGGGCCGCCCGGCGGCCCATGGGCGGGTTGGTGATGATGAGGGTCACGCCCCCGGGCGCGAGGGAGAGCGCGTCGCCCTGCTCCAGCGTGGCCTCGACGCGCGCGGCGCCGAGGTTCTCGCGCGCGGCCTCGAGGGCGCGCGGATCGACGTCGCTGCCGCGGAGCGCGCGGTACTTGCCGAGCAGCGCGCGCTCGACCAGCTCCGCGCCCGAGCCGACGAAGGGATCCCAGACCACGTCGTCGTCGCGCGCGCCCGCGACCCGCACGAGCCCCGCCGCGATGGTCGGGTGCGACGCCGCGGGCACGTCGCGCCGGCGCCAGGAGAACCGCGGATCGACCAGGGCGCGCGGCGACAGCGAGACGTCCACGGCGCCCGGCCGCGCCTCGACGCGGACCTCCCAGAGCGACGCCGTGGGATCGTTGACCAGCCCGGGCCAGCTCCGCGCGATGGCGCTCGCCGCCCCCCACGTCGCCGCGCGGCGGTGCCCTCCCTCGGCCCACGCGAGCCGGTAGCGCGGGGTCCCCACGGTCCACGTCGCGAGCACGAGCCGCGCGACGTCGCCCGTGACCGCCCGCACGATGGCGCTCTCGGTCACGTGGGTCGTCGACCCGGCGCCCCGCGGCGGGGCTTCCTTCCGGGTCTCCTCCGCCACGGGCTCCGTCCCCAGCGGGAAGCGCACCTCGAGCATCGTCCGCGCCGCGAAGAGCGACGCCAGCGGCCCGACGAGCTGCGCGCGCACGCGACCCGGCCCCGCGACGCGCACCTCGCGCACCGCCGCGACGTGCGCCAGCTCGTCCACCAGCAGGTCCTCCAGGCCGCGGCGCGCGAGGACCTCCACCTCGACCGGGCGGGCCGGCGCGCGCGTCGCGTCGAGGTGACCCCGCTCCCCGCGCGATCCGGTGCGCTCGATCATCATGACCGCGCGCCCGGCGATGCGCGCGAGCTCGGCGTCGTCCGCGCGCGAGGCCTCCCGGAGCACGGTCAGCGAGGCCGGCGTCCCCACCTTCCCCAGCGAGGCCGCGAGCGAGCGGCGCATCTCGGGGCGCGGATCGGCGCTCCACGCGGCGAGCAGCGCCTCCTCCACGCCCTCGCCGCGCGCGTGGCCCAGCGCGATGGCCGCGTTGCGGCGCGTCTTGGCGTCCGCGTCGGTCAGCGCGGCCAGCAGCGCGTCGCGCGCTCGCTCGTCGTCCGCGAGGCGTCCGAGCACGCGCGCCACGCGCGGACGCAGCGGCGGCGTCGACGACTCGAACCGCGCCCGCAGCCCGTCCACGGCGTCCCGGCCCAGCCGCACTAGCGCCCGCTCCGCGTGCTTCTCGGCCTCGTCGTAGAGGAGGAGGTCCACGAGCGCGTCGAGGTCGCGCACCCGCGGGGTGAAGCCGGGATCGCGGATGGCATCGAGCAGAGGTCGCCGGGGCACGGAGGAGCTGAGCTTGCGCGGTGCGAGGGGTCACGTAAAGATCGTTTGCCCGTGGTCCCGGATCTCGACGCCCGCGCGCTGCTGGCCATCTACGGCGGAGCCCACGGGGCGTGGGCCGTGCCGATGGTCGCCGCCACGCTGCTGGGCGAGGGGTGGACCTCGGCCGCGCTGCTCCCGCTGCTGGCGTGGTCGCGCACCCGTCGCTTCGCCGGCCTGCTCACGGCGGGCATCGTCACGCAGGCCATCCTGGTCAAGGCGCTGAAGGAGGCCTTCGGCCGCGTCCGCCCGTGGATCGCCCTCGGCCTGCCCGCGCCCATCATGTCGCCGCACGATCCCTCGTTCCCCAGCGGTCACGCCGCGGGGTGCTTCTGCGTCGCGGCGTTCCTGGCGCTGGCACTTCCGGTGGCCTGGCCCGGTGCGCGCGGCTGGGCGCGCGCGGTGGTCGTGCTCGCCGGCCTGCTGGCGGTGCTCATCGCGCTCTCGCGCGTCTACCTCGGCGCCCACTTCCCGAGCGACGTGGCGGTGGGGGCGCTGCTGGGAACGCTGGTGGGAGCGCTGGCCGGAGCCGTCTACACGCGGGGACGGACAGGGGTGGAACGCGCGGCGAAAAAGGGCTAAACGTCGGTCGCCTTGCGCATCGCCCTCCGCCTCGTCTGCCTGCTCGCGCTGCTCGTCTCCGTCGGCGGCTGGTCGAGCTGCCGCGACTCCAGCGCCATCGTCCCCGAGCCCACCAGCAGCACGACGGCGCCCCCGCCCGAGGTGAAGGACGTCTCGCTCCCCGGCATCGACATCAGCGCGATGACGCCGCGCGAGCGGCACGAGTACAGCTCGCTGGTGAGCGACCTGCTGGCGCCCTGCCCCAACGTCCCGGTCTCCATCGCGCAGTGCGTGCTCGAGAAGCGCGCGTGCAGCGCCTGCGCGCAGGCCGCGAAGTGGATCGCGCACGCCGTCCGCGAGGGCGCGTCCGAGGAGCAGATCCAGACCGCCTTCAAGAACCGCTACGATCCGGCCGGGCTCAAGGTCCTGCCCCTCGCGGGCTCGCCCAGCCGCGGCGCGGACGACGCCAAGGTGACCATCGTCGAGTTCGCCGACTTCGAGTGCCCCCACTGCCGGGCGGCGCTGCCCGTGGTCGACGCGGTGATGGCGGCCCACGGCGACAAGGTGCGCCTGGTCTACAAGTTCGTGGTGCTGCCCATGCACGTGCACGCCGAGCCCGCGGCGCGCGCGGCGTGGGCTGCCGGCCAGCAGGGCAAGTTCTGGGAGATGGAGCACCTGCTGTTCGAGCGGCAGGACCACCTCGAGCAGGGCGACCTCGAGCGGTACGCCCACATCCTCAAGCTCGATCTGGCCAAGTGGAAGGTGGACATGGAGTCCCAGGCCGCGAAGGACCGCCTGGCCGAGGACAAGCGCCTGGCCGACGATCTGAAGCTCAAGGGGACGCCGACGCTCTACGTGAACGGCCGCGAGGTCGAGCTCGAGGCCGACGAGATCTTGGAAGAGCGCGTGGCGGGCGAGCTGGGGGTTTCCCCTGCGGGTGCGCCCTCCGCCTCCGGGTCGGCCTCGGCGGCGCCGGCTCCGTCGGGGTCGGTCCCCACCGGCGCCTCGGGGCACTGAGCTCGGGCCATGAGGCTGCGCGCCGTCCTGCTGGTGCTCCTGGTCGCCTGCGGAGGCTCGCAGAAATCGACGGCGACGGCCACCGAGCAGGACGTGGAGCTCCCGGGCGTCGACACGAGCGAGTTCACGCCGCGCGAGCGCCACGAGCTGTCGGCGTTCGTCCGCGAGCTGCCGGCCCCGTGCAAGGACGTCGCCGTCCCGGTGGGCCAGTGCATCCTGGAGAAGCGCGCGTGCACGGCGTGCCTGCCCGCGGCGCAGGTCATCGCCAAGGCCGTGCGCGAGGGGATGTCGCACGAGCAGGTGGCGAGCCTCTACAAGGAGCGCTTCGACGCGTCATCGTCGCGGAGCATCCCGGTCGACGGCTCGCCCTCGCGCGGGCCCGAGGACGCCCCGGTGGTGTTCGTCGAGTTCGCCGACTTCGAGTGCCCCTTCTGCCAGAAGATCGCGCCCGAGCTCGACTCGCTGTGGGAGAAGCGCAAGGACAAGGTGCGCTTCGTCTACAAGTTCATGCCGCTGTCGATGCACCCGCACGGGGAGCTCGCGGCGCGCGCCGCCATCGCCGCCGACATGCAGGGCCGGTTCTGGCCCATGCACCACCTGCTGTTCGCCAACGGCCAGCACCTCGAGCAGAGCGATCTCGAGCGGTACGCGGCCTCCCTCGGCCTCGATCTGGACCGCTTCCGGGCGGACATGGTCTCTCCGGCGGCCAAGGCGCGCATCGACGCGGACCGCAGGCTGGGCGACGACCTGAAGGTCAAGGGGACGCCGACGATCTTCATCGACGGCCGCGAGTACGACTCCAAGGTCGACATCGCCGAGTGGCTGGACCAGGAGATTGCGGCGCGGAAGTGACTGCGGTAACGGCAGTGTGAAGTGAGGCCGGTCGCGCTGGACGCATGCGGTTGCTTCCCCACGGGGCGGCACTACGCAGGGATCGCGCACCTGCTGCGCGCGGTGACCCGTGGCCTGGTGGAGGCGCTGTCGCACGACGCCCCGTGGGCCGAGCTGCCCATCGCGCTGGTCGACGTGGAGACCACGGGCCGGGACGCGTCGGTCGACCGCGTGGTGGAGGTGGGCATCGTCGTGGCGCGCGGCGGGGAGGTCGTCGAGCGACGCAACTGGCTGGTGAACCCGGGGCGGCCCATCCCCAAGGAAGCCAGCGACGTGCACAAGATCAGCGACGAGGACGTGAAGGACTCACCGTCGTTCGAGCAGGTCGCGGCCGAGGTCATGGCCATGCTGGAGGGGTGTGTGCCCGGAGCGTACAACGCGGCGTTCGACAAGGCGTTCCTCACCAACGAGCTCGCCCGGGCAGGCATGACGCTGCGGCGCGACGTGGAGTGGCTGGATCCGCTGGTCTGGGCGCGTGAGCTGCAGCAGGGGGAGCGTTCACGGGCGCTGGGCGAGGTGGCCGCGCGCCTGGGGATCGCGCTCGAGAACGCCCACCGGGCCATCGACGACGCCGAGGCCGCGCTGAGGGTCCTGCTCGCGCTCGGCCGCGACGTCCGGGTTCCGCGCACGTACGGGGCCCTGGTCCTGGAGCAGCGCCGGCTGTCTCTGGCGCAGGCCGACGAGCGACGCCTCAAGTGGCGCAGCAGCTAGACGCATGAATCGCCGCGCCCGATGTTTGCGCACTGCGCCACCCTGTCTTTTGCCCTATAGTCCCTGCACTCTGCGACGGAGGGTTCCGTGACGGACAAGGCCACCATTCAACTGGGGGACACCAAGCTCGAGGTACCGACCATCGTCGGCACCGAAGAGGAGCGTGCCATCGACGTCGCGCAGCTTCGCGCGAAGACGGGGTACGTGACGATCGACCCGGCGTTCATGAACACGGCGTCGACCAAGAGCGCCATCACCTTCATCGACGGGGACAAGGGGATCCTCCGTTACCGCGGCATCCCCATCGAGCAGCTGGCCGAGCACTCGACCTTCGTCGAGACCGCCTATCTGCTCATCTACGGGAACCTGCCCAGCGAGGCGCAGCTCAAGGAGTGGAGCACCAAGCTCACGCGCCACTCCCTGCTGCACGAGGACATGAAGCACTTCTTCGAGGGCTTCCCCGCGACGGCGCACCCGATGGCGATCCTCAGCGCCATGGTCACCGCGCTGTCGAGCTACTACCCGGACGCGCTCGACGTCGACAACGTCGACCTGCGGGACATCACCATCGCGCGGCTCGTGTCGAAGGTGCGCACCATCGCCGCCTTCGCCTACAAGAAGTCGATCGGCCAGCCCTTCGTCTACCCGAAGAACTCGCTCTCGTACTGCGCGAACTTCCTCAACATGATGTTCTCGGTCCCGGCCGAGGACTACAACGTGGACCCCGAGCTGGTGAAGGTGATGAACCTCCTGCTCATCCTCCACGCGGACCACGAGCAGAACTGCTCCACCAGCACGGTGCGCGTGGTCGGTTCGAGCCGCGCCAACCTCTTCGCGTCCATCAGCGCGGGTATCTGCGCGCTGTGGGGCCCCCTGCACGGCGGCGCGAACCAGGAGGTCCTGGAGATGCTGACCGCCATCCACAACGACGGCGGCGGCGTCGACAAGTACGTCCAGCTCGCGAAGGACAAGAACAGCAACTTCAAGCTGATGGGCTTCGGCCACCGCGTGTACAAGAACTTCGATCCGCGGGCGAAGATCATCAAGGCCGCCGCCGACAAGGTGCTGAACAAGCTCGGCAAGCCGGACCCTCTGCTCGACATCGCCAAGGCGCTCGAGGAGGCCGCGCTCAAGGACAGCTACTTCGTCGAGCGCAAGCTCTACCCGAACGTCGACTTCTACTCGGGCATCATCTACCGGGCGATGGGGTTCCCCACCAACATGTTCACCGTCCTCTTCGCCCTGGGCCGCCTCCCCGGCTGGATCGCCCACTGGAAGGAGATGATGGAGGACCCCAGCACGAAGATCGCCCGGCCCAGGCAGATCTACACGGGGCCGACGGCCCGCGACTACGTCGCCCTCGACAAGCGCGGCTAGGCGACCGCGCGCGGGTCACCTGGCGAGCCAGGGCACCCAGGCCTCCGCGATGCGATCGCCCGCCAGCATCCACTCGATGATGGCGAGACACAGGAAGGGGCCGAAGGGCAGCCTGGCCGCGAGGATGCCCTCCTCTGGTTCGACCGCCAGCGGGTCGGCGACGAGCAGCGCCTTGGCCTCCTCGTCGCCCTCCGCGGCGGCCTTCTGGATCTCCTCCCGGTCCCTGAGGACGCTCTCCGGCTCCTCGATCTTGCCCTTGACCAGGTAGACGATGAGCGCGGCGACGCTCGCCTGCATGGCGCCCGCGAAGATGGCGAACACCACCGCAGGCCAGCCGAACCACGCCCCCGCCAGCATCGTCAGCTTCGCGTCGCCTAGCCCCATGCCGGGCCGGCCCCGCAGCGCCTTGTAGGCGACGACGAAGGGCAGCCACACGGCCAGGAAGCCGACGCCTGCCCCGATGAGCCCGTCGGTCCAGCCGAGGCCGCGCAGGCTCGGGGTGAGCAGGCCGAAGAGGGTGCCTCCCAGGGTGATGGAGTCGGGCAGGTACATGTGCTCCGCGTCGATGAACGCGGCGGCGACCAGGGCCATCGCCAGCGCGAAGTCGGCGAGGAACATGGACGCGGCGTGCACCAGCGTCGTGTCGCCGGGCAGCGGTCGGACGATGACCTCGAACACGGCGAGCGCGATGAGGCCGCCGAGGGCCTCCACGACGACGTAGCGCGGCGAGATGGCGACCCCGCAGCACCGGGCCTTCCCCCGGAGCAGCAGCCAGGACAGGATGGGGATGTTGTCGTAGGCGGCGACCGGCGCCCCGCACCCGGGGCAGTGAGAGCCGGGCCGAACGACGCTCATCTCGCGCGGCACCCGGTAGACGACGACGTTGACGAAGCTCCCCCACAGGGCGCCCCACGCAAACGCGAAGAAGCGCAGCAGGGGTACGGGGAGGTCGAGCTCGACGAGCGTCATGGGCACACGGGGAGAGCCTAGCAGCGGGGCGCAATCGCGCGTGACTCCCGCGGAAATTCAAGCTACGCGGTGCGGCGCCCGGCCGCGATGCTCCTCTCCATCAACCTCAATCACCCGGAGCCGCGCAAGATCCGCCGCGCGGTCGAAGCGCTCGACGACGGCGGCGTCATCGCCTACCCGACCGACACGGTCTACGGGCTCGGGTGCGACCTCACCAGCAAGCACGGCGTGGAGCGCCTCTATTCCATCAAGGGAATGGATCGCTCGCACCCGCTCGCCTTCGTGTGCCCCGACCTCTCCGACATCGCGCGCTACGCCATCGTCGACAACCAGGTCTACCGGGTGCTGCGCCGCTTCCTGCCCGGGCCGTACACCTTCATCCTCGAGGCGACCCGCGACGTTCCCAAGCTCGTCCAGATGAAGCGCAAGCAGGTGGGCATCCGCGTGCCCAACTGCGAGGCGACGCGGGCGCTCGCGCGCGAGCTCGGGCGCCCCATCATCTCGACCACCGCGGCGCGGCCCGGTGAGGACCCCTACGTCGACCCGCACGAGATCGACGCGACCTTCAAGGGCCTGGCCATGGTGCTCGACGGCGGGGCCGGAGGTCTGGTGCCCACCACGGTCATCGATCTGACCAAGATGCCGCCGGAGGTCGTGCGCGTGGGCGCCGGGCCGGTGGACGAGTTCGGTCAGTGACGTCGCCCTAGGTTCCGAGGTTCATCGCCTCGCGGTCGAAGCGGCCGGTCTCGTCGAGCGGCTCCTCGTCGCCGCCGCCGCCCCGGTCGGAGGCGTCGCGGAAGAAGTCCACCAGCTCGTCGCGCCGGGCCTGCGCGTCGGCGCGCCCCATCTCGATGAGTCGCCGGCAGAAGGGACCGTCGAAGAGCAGGTAGCTCGCCAGGTCCGCCTCGGCCCGCACGCCGAGATCGAGCACGCTGAAGAGGCGTCGTGTCAGGATGGGATCGCCGCGGAAGCGCCCCCGCTTGAGGTGCGCGTCGGCAAGCTTGCCGATGTCCTCGCTGGGACGGACGCGCACGCAGTTCACGTAGCGGTACTCCTGCGCGTTGCGCTTCCGGGCCTGACCGCTCACGGCCTCCGCGAAGCCCGGGCCGTAGGCCTGCGTCCCGTCGACCAGCACGTTGTTGATGCGCGTGAGCAGCTCGATGTCCACGTCGACGTGGTCGAGGAGGAAGGCGTTCAGCACCTTGCCGAGCAGGAACGCCGCGCCCGGCGCGCGCGCGGTCTGGTGGTGACCGGCCTCGCGCACGACGCGCCCCTCGACCTCGCGGGAGCTGCCGATGGCGAAGATGTGCGTCGCACCGAGGCGCAGCGCGGGGGCGATGGGCGTGTTCTGGCGGAGCCCGCCGTCGAGATAGAGCTCGCCCTCGATGCGCACGGGCGGGAACAGCAGCGGGATGGCGGCGCTGGCGAGGGCATGGTGGGGACCGATGCGATCGGCGCGGAAGAGCGTCCGGGGAGGCGCCGCCGCGGGGATGGTGAGGTCCGGGGAGGTCTGCATGAAGACCACGGTTCGCCCGGTGGAAACCTCGGTGCAGGAGACCGTGAGGGCCCGGAGCATGCGTTTTCGCAGGACCCGCGAAACGGCGCGCCAGCTGATCTCGCGCTGCACGAGCTCCGCCATGGGGCGCACGTCGAAGAGCCCGTACCCCTCCCCGCCGCCCAGCAGCACGCGCGGCAGGCTCACCACCTGCCGCACGCCGAAGCCCAGCACCCGCGTGAGCTCGAGCTCGCTCCAGAGCTCGACCAGGCGCCGCATGCCCAGCACCGGATCTCCCAGGTGCGCGGCCAGGAAGCTCGCGTTGATGGCGCCCACGCTGGTCCCGCACAGGATGTCTATCCTCGGTGGCGCGCCGAGGATGCGCGTCAGCTCGTCGAACACGTACCAGAGGACCCCCACCTCGTACGCGCCCCGCGCTCCACCTCCGGAGAGGATGACCGCGGCGCGTCGCCGGCTGCCCGTCGCCGTCGTCTGGGGCGTCATGCCGTCTCTGTCCCGCCTGGAGTCTGTCGCGCGGCAGCCTCCGTCTGAGAGGGCGAGGCTGGGACGGGGGTAGTCTCGAACAGAGCGGCGTTCATGGGCCTCTGGGTGAAGAGCTTTCGCATCCGGGAGTCACGCACGTTGTTCTGCAGGGCGCGCGCGTAGTCGACCGCGCGCTGGTAGGCGCTCGCCGCCTGCGGCGAGCCCGCGCGCTTGAGCGCGTCGGCGCACAGCGAGCGTATCTCCAGGCCGTACTCGCACCCCTGGAGGTTCTCCACCGCGCCGAGCGCCGTGGTGGCGACCAGCGTCGCCGTGTGCATCTCCCCCAGGTCGACGCGCGCCGCGGCCTCGATGGCCATCGCGTAGAAGTGGAACGCGACCAGCGCCATCCGTTCGGCCGCGTGCCGGGCGGCGAGCGCGTGCTCGATGGCCTGCTGGGGCTCGCGCCGCGCGCGGGCCAGCAGGGCGCGCACCAGGCCCTCGTGCGTTCGGTCGTAGGCGTTCTCGGTGGCGGCGTTGAGCGCACCGGCGTCGCGCAGGTACACGTCGGCCGCGCCGTCGTCCCCCAGCTCCAGCATGATCATCGCGCTCACGGTGAGCGTATCGGCCCAGCCGTCCTGATCCCCGTAGCGATCGTGCGCCTCGCGCGCTCGCTTCAGGTAGGCCAGCGCCCTGGCCACGTCCCCCAGGCGGAAGTAGGCGTGGCCGATGTTGGTGAGGGTCTTGGCGATCTGGAAGCGGCCGCCGATGGAGAGGTCGATCTGGATCGACTCGAGCGCGAGGGCGACCGCGTCCTCGTAGCGGCCCTGCACGAACATGGCGAACGCGAGCGCGTTCTTCACGCGCGCCTCGACCCGGCGCGCCCCGCACTTCTTGAAGATGGCGATGGCGTCGACGTACGCGTCGACGGCCTCGCGCACCCGGCCCACCCTGCGCAGCAGGATCCCGCGCGAGCGCAGGACCTCGCCCCGCAGGCGCGGTGGCACCGGCAGGCCCGTGGCCGAGGGGCCGAACGCGGCGAGCGCACGATCACAGGCGGCGAGGGCGCCCTGAACGTCGCCCAGCTCCCGGAGGAAGTCGCTCACCAGGGCCTCGGCCTCCACCTTGTACGCCGGCACGTGCGCGGCGTGCGCCACCTCAGCGGCGCGCCGGGCGACGCCCGCGCCGCGCGTCAGGTGCCCCTCGTCGAAGTCGTAGCGCGCGCTTCGCAGCAGGCCGAGGCACACCGCACGCGGCGAGCCGACCAGGCGCACGACCCGCCGCAGGGCCTCCAGGTGCCACAGGCGCTCGCGCCGCCGGCCCAGCATGCGGTACGCGCTCTCCAGCGCGTCGTGGCCCGCGATGCGCCGTCGGTCCGCCGGGCCCAGGTAGGAGAGCGCCCGCTGGTAGTAGCGTATGGCCAGCGGCGTCTGGTGGCTGGCGCGGGCGGCGTTGGCGGCCTCGAAGTAGAAGTCCGCCGCGCGGTCGTAGCTCTCGCCTCGGGCCAGGTGTCTGGCCACGATGGCCGCCGAGACTCCGCGCGCCAGCGAGGTCCCCGCGAGGTGCGCGCCGAGGACGCGGTGCATGCGCGTGCGCTCCTCGGGGTCCAGCTCGACGTAGGCGACGTCCCGCGTCAACGGATGGCGGAAGTCGACCAGCTCTCCCTTCCGGTCGCACAGGCCGCGCGCGCAGAGCCGCACCAGCGCTTCGTCGTTGGTCCCTTGCGTCAGCTTGAGCACGTCCGTCAGCGACAGCGGTCCGCCGGCGATGGCCAGCCAGTCGACGACGGCGTGCTCCTCGGCGGGGAGCTCGCGCAGGCGGTCGCCGAGGAGCTGCTCCAGCGTGGACGGCAGCGCCCCGAGGTCGGCGTCGGCGCGGTCGGTGCGCGCCAGGACCGCCATGTGCTCGCCCCCCTCCACCGCCACCTCCCGGATCTCGAGCGCGCCCCGCTCGAGCAGCGCGTCGACCATCTCCAGAAGGAAGAACGGGTTGCCGCCCACGCGCGGGAGCAGATCGCCGCAGATCTGCCGCGCCCCGTCGCGCACGCCGAGGCGCGTCTCCACCAGGCGCACCTGCTCGTCGGCCGACAGCCCGCGCAGCTCCGTGCGCATGACTCCTTCGAGCACGTAGAGGACCCGGTCGTCCGACCGCGTCACCAGCAGCACGAAGATGGGCAGCGGGTCGCTGGAGTGGACGACGTCGCTCAGCACGTCGAGGCTCGCCTTGTCGGCCCAGTGCAGGCCCTCGACCACCAGCACCAGCGGCTGCCCGAGCGCGATCGCCGCGAGCAGGTTGCGAACCCCGGCGAGGATGGTCTTGCGGCGGGCGTGGGCGTCCTCGTCGCCGGCCCCTGCCTGGCGGTTCGTGGCCAGCTCGGCCAGGCGCGCGACCATGGGGCTGGTCGCATCGGCGCTGGCCGCGGCGCCACCGCCGGCGCGCGCGATGAGGTTGGCGACCTCGTCGAACGGCTCCTCGCCCGTGGTGCCGATCGCCGCGCGCACCAGCTCGGCGATAGCGGCGTAGGGGACCTCCATCTGCACCGGCGTGCACTCGACGTGGACCAGGCGCGCGTTGGGCGGCAGCTCGGAGAGGAAGGTCGCCACCAGCGCCGTCTTGCCGATCCCCATCTCGCCCACCACGGCGCGCGACACGATCTGCCCCTGTCCGCCGCCGCCGCTCACGGCGGCATGGTAGGCCGCGTGGAGGTCGGCCTTCTCGGCGTCGCGCCCCACGAGATCGCTCGAGGTGCTCTGCACCTCGGCCAGGCGCTCCTCCCGGGACAGGCTGCGCTCGAGCGCGTAGATGCGCATGGTCGGCGGCACGTCGATGGCCGCGGTCACGTCGAGCACGAGGCTGGGCGCGTCCCCCCAGCGGAAGTCGCGCCGCACCAGGCGGTAAACGCCGCCCGCCACCCAGGTGCGGCCCATCGGCGTCGCGCGCCCCAGCGTGTCGGCGATGTAGGTCGCGGGATCGTGCAGGACGTAGCGCACCAGGTGACCCTGCGGGTCCCGCGTCCCGCTGGCGATGCCGCGCACGATACCGATCGAGGTCGCCACCGGCGTCGGCAGGTCCTCCTTGAAGCCCGCGATGGTCTCGTGCACGTCGAGCGCCAGCTGCGTGGCGTCGATGGCCGCGCGGGATGGGTTGGCGGTGAGCCCGGCGATGGCGCGCGCGTCGGTCTCGCTCGACCACACCCACCGCATGCCGCGCTTGAAGGCCAGGTCGTCCAGCATGCCGCGCAGCTGGTCCAGCATGCGCCGGGGGAGCGCCAGCGCCTCCAGCCCGTGCACGTGGACGGTCACCACGGCGACGTGGCGCACCTCGCGCGGGCCGTCGGGGGCGGCCGCGCGTCGCGGCAGCGGCGTCTCGACCGCGGCCGCCAGGATGGCGCCCTCGGACTCCGACGGCTCCGCCGCGCGCAGCTGCGCGCTCGAGCGCGCCTCGGACAGGCTGCGCGCGAGCGGGACGGCGGCCTGCGTGCGCGCGTCGTCGCCTCGCATCGGGCGGGACGGATCCTCCGACGACGGCGGCTCCTCGCCTCGCGCATCCCTCGGGATGAGCTGGGTGATGGAGGCCTCCAGCGTCGACGCGTCGATGAGCTCCCCTTGCTTGACGATGGCGCGCCCCAGCGTGGCGGCGAGCTCGCGGCCCGTGGGGAAGCGCTCGTCGCGCGCGGCGGACAGCGCGCGGAGCGCGATCGCCTCGAGCTCGGGCGGGACGTCCTTGGCGTACAGCGTCGGAGGCTCGACGATCCCGGAGCGAACGATGTCGAGCAGCGCCTCGCCCCCCAGGCCGCCGTGGATGGGCCGGCCGGCCAGGATCTCCCAGAGGATGACGCCCAGGGCGTAGAGATCGCTGCGGCGGTCCACGCTCTCGCCGCGGGCCTGCTCGGGCGACATGTACCCGAACTTGCCCTTGAGGACCCCTTGCTCGTCGGCGAAGAGACGTGCGCTGGCGATGCCGAAGTCGGCGATCTTCACCGCCCCCTCGAACGAGAGCAGGATGTTCTGCGGGCTCACGTCGCGGTGGACGATGTCGAGCGGCTGTCCCGCCTCGTCCTTCTTCTCGTGGGCGTAGTGCAGCCCCTTGGCCGCCTCGGCGATGATCCACGCGCCGATCCACGGCGGGATGCGGGTGCCCTTGGCGCGGGTCGTGGACATCAACCGGCCGAGATCGCAGCCGTCGACGTGCTCCATGGCCAGGAGCAGGCCCTCGTCGCCGAAGTCCTGGAACTCGTAGACCTGCACCACGTTGGGGTGGTTCAGGCGGGTGGCCAGGTGCGCCTCCTCGATGAACATCGACCGGAAGCGCCGCGAGCCTCCGTGCGTGGGCAGGATGCGCTTGAGGACGAGGACCTTGTACGTCCCCTCCGCGCCGCGCTTCTTGGCGAGGAAGACCTCGGCCATCCCCCCGGCTCCGAGCCGGCGCACCACCTCGAACTGAGCGATCTCCTTGGGCGGCGGAGGCGAGGGCGAGGACTTGGACATCGCGAGCCGGGGCGGGCCTTCTAGTCTACACTCGTTCTTCCCGCGGCCGTCATGGGCGACCCCTCCACGAACCGACCGACGCCGACCGCGAGCGGCACGCTCGCCAAGACGCCGCTCGTCCATCTGCTCCTCTACGCGATGGACAAGAAGCTGACGGGCACGCTCGAGGTCTTCGCTCCCGACAAGCGCAGCGTGATCGTGCTCTTCGCCAAGGGGGAGCCCTCCAAGGTGCGAACGGGGGAGCCTGTGGCCTACCTCGGCCAGGTCATGCACGAGCTGGGCTACCTCGACCAGGACGCCCTCAACCGCTCGCTCGCGGAGCTGTCGAAGCGCAAGGGAACCGGCACCCAGCTCCACGGCGCCCTCCTGCTGGAGATGGGCCTCATCGACCAAGGCAAGCTCCGCGCGGCGCTCGCGGATCAGATCGGCCGCAAGCTGCGCTACGCCGCGGCGATGCCGGCGGACTCTCCCTACGCCTACTACGACGACTTCGACGCGCTGAAGGGCTGGGGCGGGACGGACTCCGGCGGGGTCGACCCCATCCCCTTCCTCTGGGGCATGGTGCGCGAGTACACGCCGTGGGAGCAGGTGAACGCCACGCTGGGCAAGGTCGCCGCCTCTCCCCTGCGCCTGGCGCGCAGCGCCGACGTCGCCCGGCTCGGGCTCGCGCACGAGGAGTCGGCCGCGGCAGAGCTCCTCCGCCTTCGTCCTCTGCGCTGGGGCGAGGTCGCGAAGCTGGGCACCCTGAACGAGCGGACGGCGCAGCTGCTCTGCTACCTGCTGCTCATCACCCGACAGGTCGACGTGCTGCCGGCCGTGGAGGAGAGCGGACCCGCGAGCGGCGGTCGCGCGTCCAATCCCCCGCCCATCTCGATGCATTCGCGGGCGCCCGCCCCGCGACCCTCGGCCATCCCCGTCCCGCCGAAGACCGTCCCCCCGCCCCCTCCGCCGGCGCTCTCGGCCGAGCTCGTCGCGCGCTGGAAGGAGATCGTCGACCGGGCCGCCACCATCGATCGCGCCGACTACTTCATGATGCTCGATCTGCCCCGGGACGCGAGCCACGAGGACATCCAGAACGCCTTCTTCGCCCTCGCCAAGCGCTGGCATCCCGACCGGCTGCCTCCCGAGCTCGCGCTGGTGCGCGGCGCGTGCTCGCGCGTGTTCGCGCGCATGAGCGAGGCGCACAACACCCTGGCCGACGAGGAGCAGCGGGCCCGCTACATGAAGCTGCTGGCCGAAGGGAGCGGCTCGCCCGAGATGCAGGAGACCGTGGCCAAGGTCATCGACGCCGCGCAGAACTTCCAGAAGGCCGAGGTGTTCCTCAAGCGCAACGACCTCGGCCAGGCCGAGACCTACTGCCGCCAGGCCCTGGACGCGGACGCGACGCAGCCCGACTACCTGGCCATGTTCGCGTGGCTCGAGGCGCTCAAGCCCGAGCACCAGTCCGCCGAGAAGACCATGGAGAGCATCAAGATGCTCGACCGGGCCGTGTCCATGAGCGAGCGCTGCGAGAAGGCCCTCTACTGGCGCGGGATGCTCTACAAGCGCATCGGCAAGACCGACATGGCGACGCGCGACTTCAAGCGCGTGGTCGACCTCAACCCGCGCAACATCGACGCCGCGCGCGAGGTGCGCCTCCACCAGATGCGCGGCGGCCGGGCCAGCACGCCTCCGCCGCCTCCCGCCCACCCGAGCCCGACGCCGCCGAAGCCCAGGGCCGAGCAGGCGCCGCAGAAGGGCATCTTCGGCCGTCTGTTCAAGAAGCCGTGATCACCGGCGCCGCGTGGCGCGCCAGCGCCAGATGGCCAGCGCGAGCATCAGCACGGTGAAGGTCGCGGAGAGGGCCACGAGCTGCCTCGCGCGGCGCTCCTTCCGGCTGCGCGCGGCGTCCGCCTCGGCGCTGCGCGGGAGCGCGAGCGTGAGGGCGCGGTGGTCGCCCGTGAGGACGCCCTCCACCTGGGCGTCGCTCCCGGGCGGTCCGGCGATGCGGACGACCTCGCGATGGCCGCGGGGAAGCGCGCTCAGGTAGAAGAGCACGACGCCGATCTCCGCCGCCCCGGCGGGGCACGCGTAGCTCGCGTCGATGACCAGCCCGTCCCCCTCGGTGGGCGCGGCGCCCCCGTAGCTCGGATCGCAGCGCGTCCCGTCGGCCGTGACGTCGATGCCGTCCAGCACGAACGCCCGGAGGTCCTCCTCGCTCAGGGAGGCCCCGTGCAGCGGCTCCGCGCTGGCGAAGGTCAACCGGGCGTCGACCCGGCCCCCCGGCTGCACCTCCAGCTCGGCCATGCTCAGGCCCTGCGTGTGCGCGGGCGCCAGGCGTGGCAGAAAGAGGCTCGCCATGACGACCAACCCCATGCCCAGACGACTGCCCGGCCAGCCTCCCGCCCTCGCCCTCGGCACCATGAACTTCGGCAAGCGCACCCCCGAGGCCGAGAGCCAGCGCATCGTGCGGCGCGCGCTCGAGCGGGGCATCCGCGTGTTCGACACCGCCAACGCATACAACGGCGGCGAGTCCGAGCGCATCCTCGGCCGCGCCCTGGGCGCCGATCGCAGCCGCGCGGTCGTGGCCACCAAGGTGGGGTTCGGCCGCGTGGCGGGCAAGCCGGAGGGCCTGTCGCCGGCCACGCTCGAGCGCGCGCTCGCCGGCTCGCTCGAGCGGCTGGGGACCGACCACGCCGACGTCTACTACCTGCACGTGCCCGATCCCGCGACGCCCATCGAGCAGACGCTGGACGCGATGAAGGCGCAGGTGGACTCTGGCCGGGTGCGCGCGTGGGGCGTGTCGAACTACGCCGCGTGGCAGATCCTCGAGATGAACCAGCTGGCCGACGCGCGCTCCCTCGCGCGCCCCGTGGTGTCGCAGGTCCTCTACAACCTCCTGCACCGCCAGCTCGACATCGAGTACTTCGCCTTCACCCGGCGCTGGCCCCTGCACACCACCATCTTCAACCCGCTGGCGGGCGGGCTGCTCACCGGCCTGCACCGCCTCGACGAGGTGCCCGGCAAGGGCACGCGCTTCGACGACAACGCGCTCTACCAGCGGCGGTACTGGACGCGCGCCATGTTCGAGCGCGTGGAGCAGCTCCGGGCGGTCGCGACCGGCGAAGGGCTGACCATGGTGCAGCTCGCCTACGCGTGGGTGGCCTCCCGCGCGGACGTGGACTCCATCCTCGTCGGGCCCGCCACGGTGCAGCAGCTCGACGACGCGCTCGACGCCGTCGGCCGCACCCTGTCGCCCGACGCGCTGGCGCGCGTGGAGCAGCTGTGGCGCGAGTGGGCCGGGACCGACACCAACTACGTGCGCTGAATGGACCCCGCGATCCGCGACGCCATCGACCACTGGCGCGAGCACGGCTGGGCGCGCCTCGGCCGGGTGGCCAGCGACGAGCAGCTGGCCGCGCTGCGGGCGCGCGCCGACGACCTCATGCACGGCCGCGTGGTCCACGAGGGGCTCTTCTTCCAGCACGACTCGCCCAGCGGGCGCTACGAGGACCTCCAGTTCGGCGAGGGGTGGGTGGGACCGAGCGACTCGTACCGCAAGATCGAGAAGCTGGAGCTCGACCCCGTCTTCCGCGCCTGGCTGGAGAACCCCGTCTTCGAGCGGGTCGTGCGCGCCGTGCTCGGGGACGCCGTGGCCATCTACCGCGCCACGCTCTTCGGCAAGAGCGCCCGCGGCGGCACCGACCTCCCCTGGCACCAGGACGGCGGGAGCTTCTGGGGCCTCGATCGGGACCCGGAGCTCCAGCTGTGGACCGCGCTCGACGACGTCCCGGTGGAGTCGGGGTGCGTCGAGGTGCTCGACGCCAGCCACCGCGACGGCCTCGCCACCCCGCTGGGCGGGACCATCCCGCCCGAGGCCATCGCGCGCGCGCGGGCCAACGAGCGCAAGGTGCTGGTGCCCGCGCGGGCGGGCGAGGTGCTGCTCATCCACAACTACCTCTGGCACCGCTCGGGCAGCAACGCGTCCGGGCGGCCCCGGCGCGCCTTCACGGTGGCGTACATCGACGCGGCCACGCGGTGCACCCGCAAGCGCAGGGCGCCGCGCACCTTCCTCCGCGTGTTCGAGGGACCTCGCTAGGCGCCCGCGCCACGTCGCGGTGCTCCGGATCGACGTCGCGGCGCACCCGAACGACGTCGCGGCGCGCCTCCACGACGATCCGGCACACCCCAGCGACGTTCACCCGCGCCGTACGCACGTTCCGGCGCAGCCCATCGACGATCTGGCACAACTTCACGGCGATCTGGCGCAGCTCATCGACGATCCGGCGCACCGGACGCTCGATCTGGCGCAACACGACGCCGTTCGGGTGCACCGGCGCGGCGTTGCGGTGCACCGACGCGGCGTTCGGGTGTGCCGTCAGGGCGTGAGCTTGCGGAGCTTCGAGTGCTTCACGCTGTAGCCGAAGTAGATGGCGAGCCCGATCGCGAGCCAGACGCCCAGGCGCGTCCAGTTGGGCCACCCCAGGCCGAAGATCATGGCCAGGCACGTCAGCACGCCGAGGGTGGAGACGACCTGCACCGCCGGCACGCGGAACTGGCGCTTGAGCCCGGGCTCCTTGACGCGCATCACCCAGGTGCCGATGCACACCAGGCTGAAGGCGAAGAGCGTCCCGATGCTGGTCATGTTGCCCACCACGTCCTCCGGCACGAAGGCCGCGAACAGCCCGACGAAGACGAAGAACAGCCAGTTCGACTTGTAGGGCGTGTGGTAGCGCGGGTGCACGTCGGAGAAGACCTTGGGCACCAGGCCGTCGTGGCTCATCGAGTAGAAGACGCGCGACTGGCCCATGAGCATGACCAGGATGACCGACGAGAACCCGCCGAGGATGGCGACCGTCACCAGGTTCGACAGCCAGCCGAAGCCCGGCATGAACGAGTCGATGGCCCGGACCACCGAGGCCTCCTTGCCCGCGGTCCGGAAGAACTCCACCGGCGCGAGCCCCGTCAGCACGTGGGCGAACAGGATGTAGAGCGCCGTGCAGATGATGAGCGAGCCGAGGATGCCGATGGGCATGTCGCGCTTGGGGTTCTTCGCCTCCTGCGCCGCCGTGGAGACCGCGTCGAACCCGATGAAGGCGAAGAAGACGATGCCCGCCGCCGTGACGATTCCCTTCCAGCCGCCGAAGTCGTGCGTCACCCCCTCCGGGTCGACGTACTTCGCGGGCGGCGGGATGTACGGCGTGTGGTTGGCCGCGGTCATGAAGTGCCAGCCCAGCACGATGATGAGGACGACGATGGTCACCTTCGTCACGACGATGACGCCGTTGACCCACGCGGACTCGCGCATGCCCCGGACCAGGAGCATGGTCAGGATGAGCAGGATGAAGACCGCCGGGGCGTTGACGATGCCGCGCACGCCGGTCGCCTCGTCGACCTGGAGCGGGGAGTGGCAGAAGGCGAAGGGGATGGCCGCCCCGAAGAGGCCGAGGAGCTTGTTGAAGTACTCGCTCCACGCGATGGCGACGGTCGCGGCGCCGAGGGCGTACTCGAGCACGAGGTCCCAGCCGATGATCCAGGCGACCAGCTCGCCCATGGTCGCGTACGAGTAGGTGTACGCGCTGCCCGCGATGGGGAGCATCGACGACAGCTCGGCGTAGCAGAGCCCCGCGAAGGCGCAGCCGATGCCCGCGAGCACGAAGCCCAGCGTGACCGACGGCCCCGCCGCGTAGGACGCCGCCGCGGCCGTGCGCACGAAGAGGCCCGCGCCGATGATGCCGCCCACGCCCAGGGCGACCAGCGAGACGCTCCCCAGCGACCGCCTGAGGCCGTGCTCCGTGTCCCCGGCCTCGGCGAGCAGCGTCTCGATGCTCTTGCGAGCCCAGAGCTTCGACATGGCCCGCTCTTACCACACTCGCTAGAGGTCGAACGACGCCGTCACCAGGGTCATGTCGCTCGCCCGCAGCGTGTTCGACTGCACGACCTTCGGCATGGTCCCCTCGGGCCGCCCTCCCAGAGAGCCGGTCAAGGCGGGCGGCAAGCCTCGCGACTGGGCGAGCAGCTGCAGGTGCACGGGCTCGCCCGAGGTCGTCTCCAGCTCGAGCTCCAGACCCCCTGCGGGCGGGCCGAAGAACACGAGGTCGAGCCATCCATCCTCCGGCACCGTCCCGAAGCGCCGCGCCTGCACGCTCGCCGAGGTCACGTGCGCCTGCGGCGGCACGGCCAGGTCGACGGCCTCCGTGCCCGCGGGGAACATGACGCGCAGCCGCAGCGTGCGGCTCGCGCCGGCGTGCGTGTCCTCGAGCACGCCGATCCGCGGCGACTCGACGGGGACGACGGGGGCGGGCGCGTGCAGCAGGGCGCTGGCCGTCCGGGGGAAGGGCGACTGCGCCGTGTCGCGCACGGCCTCCTTCAGCGCGCGTCCGGTCCACCCGTCCGGCGCCTCGTCGACCGAGATCCACGAGGCCGTGCCGTGGTCGGTGTCGGCCGCGTAGAGGAGGGAGTCGGGGCGGGGCGAGTCGTCGTCGAAGGGCGGGACCAGGGCGGTCAGGACGATCGACACGATGGCGCCGCCGACGAGCAGCGTCGGGACGATCCACCGCCGCGGGCTGCCGAAGCTCTTCATCGCCGGCACCGCCGCCGTGGCGGCCAGCGCCCCCATCCCCGCCAGCGCCGGCGCGACCTGCGGGCCGAAGGCGACGCCGACCTGCACGGCCACCGGCAGCAGCAGCGTGAGCGCCGCCATCGCCGCCACGAGGTGCAGCGCGATGGCCGCCGCGCTGTCGCTGTGCAGCGCGGGGCGCGCGAGGCGCAGACACCAGGCCACCCCCGCCGCCATGAGCGGCCACACGAACAGGAACGACGTGCCGGGGAGCACGACCGCGGTGACGCCGGCCAGCACGGCCCAGGGGAGCAGCGCCCCCACCGCGAGCTCGTCGGTGCGGACGCGGACCCGCGCCACCGCGAACACCCCCCACGCCGCGCCGAACCCCAGCGCCACGAACGCCGCGACGGACGTCTTGCGTACCCCGTCGCGGATGGTCTGCATCGCCAGGGCGCCGCCGGATGCGCGGTCCGCCACCCGCCACATGACCCACGCCACGAGCGCGGCCACCACGAGGCCGAGCAGCGTCACCACCGTCCCCGCGACCACGCGGCCGACGGGCCACCGTCCGCGCTGCGCGCCCACGCCCAGCGCGATGAGGAAGAGGCCCACCGCGACGATGGCCAGCGTCGTCGACTCGCGGGCTGCGTAGTGCACGAAGCCGCCGGGCACCGGGAAGTACACCTGGTCCGGCTTCGCCGCGGGCAGGACGGTGGGGGCGTCGGCGAAGCGGCGCGCGAGCGCCAGCGCGTAGGAGCCGTGGTGCTGCAGCGTCGACGGGTCGGCGTTGGCCACGGTGTCGGTCGGCTGGTGGTAGCGCCCGAAGCCGTCGACGTTGGCGAAGTTCATCCCCGGGTACCCTGCGCGCAGCCACGGCGTGAGGTCCGTGTCGTTGGGCATTCGCCGGTAGATCTCCTGCGACAGCGACGTCGCCACCACGTGCGGCGCCGCCTCGGCCAGCGCGTCGATCAGGGCGCCGGCCTGCTCGCTGGTCTGGAACATGAGCACCGGACCACGGTCCCCGCGCGCCTCGAAGTTGAGCACCAGCGCGACGTCCTTGCGGATCGGGCTCTCCTCCAGGAACGCCTTCGCGCCGAGCAGGCCCTCCTCCTCGCCTTCGGTCAGCAGCAGGAGCACGTCGTGCCGCAGCGGCGGAGACGCGGCCAGCGCGCGCGCCGTCTCCAGCAGCGTCGCCGTCCCGTAGCCGTCGTCCGACGCCCCCGGCGCGAGCTCGCGCGAGTCGTAGTGGGCCATGAGCAGCAGCGCCGGCCCGGGGGGGGAGGTCCCGCGGCGGCGCGCGATCACGTTGCGCACGTGGGCGGCCACGACGGGCAGGCCCCAGCGCGCCGCGTACTGCTCGGTGAGCGCGGTCGTGTCCTCGACCTCGACCTCGAAGCCCAGGCCCTCGAGCTCGTGAACCAGGTACTCGCGCACCTCGTCGTCGGCCGGCGTCCCCGTCCGGTGCGGCTTCGCCGCGATGACCTCCAGCGCGCGCAGCGCTCGCTCCGCGGAGAACTCGGTGGGCGGCGCCGTCGCCGCCACGGGGACGAGGGGCGCCATCGGCGCGATCCCGAGGAAGACTGCGAGGGCCAGCGCGAGGGCCACGAGGAAACCACGCAGCATCCGGCGAGTGGAGCACGATTCGGAGGGCGAGGTGGATGCTCTCCACGGCCATCCTCGCCTGGTACTCTCGCGCCCATCCGATGAAGGGCCTCGAGATCACCATCCCCGCCGGCGACGGCGCCCCCTCGCTCCCCGCCTTCGCCATCCTCCCCGAGGGCGCGACCCGCGGGGCCGTCGTCATCCACGAGATCTTCGGCCGCCGCCCGGAGATCGACCGCGTGGTCGAGCGGCTCGCCGCGGCGGGCTACGCGGCGGTCGCGCCGGATCTGTTCCACGGGGGTCGGTTCGCCTGCCTGCGCGACGTCTTCCTCGCCATGAAGACGGGCGACGGGGTCTGCGTGCGGCAGGGTCGCAACGCGCGCGCGTGGCTGTGCAAGGAGGCGGGCATCGAGCCGTCGCGTGTGGGGCTCATCGGCTTCTGCTTCGGCGGGGGCTACGCGCTGCTGGCGGGCGCGGGGTGGGGGGCGGTGTCGGCCAACTACGGGACCGTGCCGTCCGCCACCGCGATGCGCGGCATCGGCCCGGTCATCGGCTGCTACGGCGCGCGCGACCGGGCCATGAAGAAGGCCCCGGACCAGCTCCGCGCCCGCCTCGCGGAGGTCGGGCAGGACGACAGCGAGGTCCACGTCTTCGACGCCGGGCACTCATTTCTGACCGACGGCGAGCCCCACTGGCTCGGCAAGCGCCTCCCCCTCGGCCTCGGCGACTACCCGGACGCGCGCGAGGACGGGTGGCGCCGCATCCTCGGTTTCTTCGAGCGGCACCTGCCAGCGTAGCCCGCCCGGGGCGGGTGCCGGCAGCGGCGGCGGGCGCAGGCGCGCGACGACCAGAGGAGACGCGAGGAGCAGCCCGGGGATCGCCATCAGCGCCAGGCCGATGCCGACCTCCTCGCTCCTCGCCAGGATCGCCGCGACCATGACGCCCACCGAGCTCGCGATGCCCAGCAGGACGCCCCATGCGCGCATCCGCACGACGCCCACCAGCGAGGCGAGCAGCGCCGCGCTGAACACCGCCAGCGCCAGGCCGCTTCGCAGGCTCTCCCCCCACGCCAGCTGCCCGAAGGAGAACAGCGCCGCGGCGGCGGCCGTCATCGCCGAGGCCACCGCCCCGGCCAGAAAGAGCCTGCGGTAGGCGACGGGGGAGAACTCGGCGCGCGCGCCCTCGGTGTGGAGCGCCGGACGCGCGAGCAGGAGCGCGGCCCCCGAGGCGGTCGCCAGGAACGTGGTGTACGCGTCCGGCAGGCGCCCGTGCCAGAGCGACTCGGCCAGCCCGACCAGCATCGGCGAGAGCACCAGCCAGCCGATCCCGCGCGACAGCACCTGGGTCAGCACCGAGCGTCTGGCGAGGCCCACGGCGGCGACCCCGATGACCCCGGCCGCGAGCAGCGGCGCGGCGCTGTAGAGGAGGTGCCCCTCGAAGGCCAGCGAGCCCACCCCGACCGCCGCCGCTCCGAGGGACGCCGCCGCGAGCAGGCGCCGGGCAGGCGCGACGGCCTTCGGGTTGCTCGCGCGCATCGCCATCGTGAGACCGACGCGCCGGCCCGGGGCTTTGTTCCCCTTTCCTTGCGCGAGCGCCAAAAAGCCGTCACTAGTAGCCCCGATTGGCCAGCCTCCAGCTAGAAGAGCGCATCCGGCGACGTCTCGCCGATGAGGTGGGACGGGTCGCCAAGCAGGCGCCCTTCACCGTCGCGCTCTGCTACCCGTCGCCCTACCGCGTCGGGATGAGCTCCCTCGGCTACCAGCGCATCTACCGCGCGCTCATGGAGGCGCCCGGCCTGGCGTGCGAGCGGGCCTTCCTCGACGACGAGTGCGAGGCCGACGCCGAGCGCGCACCCGAGCGGCCGGTCACCTACGAGTCGATGCGTCCGGTCGAGGAGCTACCGGTCCTGGCGTTCAGCGTCGCCTACGAGCTCGAGCTGGCGGGCCTGGTCCGGATGCTCACCGCCGCCGGTCTCCCGGCCCTGCGGCGGGACCGCGACGAGCGCCACCCGCTGGTCATCGCGGGCGGGCCGCTCACGTTCTCGAACCCCGCGCCGCTGGGGGCCCTGGTCGACGCGGTGCTGGTGGGCGAGGCGGAGGGGCGCGTGGTCGAGGCCGTGCGCGCCATCGAGGGAGCCGCGACGCGCGCCGCCCAGCTGGAGGCGCTCGCGCGGATACCACACGTGTTCGTGCCGGCGCTCCAGGCGGTGATGCCGCCGGTGGGCGCGGAGGACGACGCGATGCTCCCGGCCTTCTCCGCCATCCGCACGCCGCACACCGAGCTCTCGAACATGTTCCTCATCGAGGCCGAGCGCGGCTGCTCGCGCGGCTGCACCTACTGCGTGATGCGGCGCTCGACCAACGGCGGAATGCGCATCGTCCCGGCCGAGGTGCTGCTCGAGGCCATCCCGCGCGACGTGAGCCGCGTGGGGCTGGTCGGCGCGGCGGTGAGCGACCACCCGCGGATCGTCGACATCGTGAACGCGCTGGCCGACCGCGGCTGCGAGGTCGGGCTCTCGTCGCTGCGCCCCGACAAGCTGGCGCGGGGGGACGACTTCGTCGCGGCGCTCGCCCGCGTCGGGTACCGGACGCTGACCACCGCGATGGACGGGACGAGCGAGCGGGTACGCGAGACGCTCGACCGGCGCGCGCGCCCGGCGCACCTCCAGCGCTGCGCCGAGCTGGCCAGGAAGCACGGCATGGACCGGCTGAAGCTCTACCTGATGATCGGCACACCCGGGGAGACCGACGCCGACGTCGACGAGTGCGTCGCCTTCGCCACCGAGCTCTCGCGCATCGTCCCGCTGGCGCTCGGCATCGCGCCGTTCTGCGCCAAGCGCAACACGCCCCTCGACGGGCAGCCGTTCGCCGGCATCGGCGTGGTCGACGCGCGCCTCGACCGCCTGCGCCGCGGCCTGCGCGGGCGGGTCGACGTACGCGCGACGAGCGCCCGCTGGGCCTGGGTGGAGTACGTGCTGGCGCAGGGGGGCGAGGCCGAGGGCGAGGCAGTGGTCGAGGCCGTCGCCGCGGGCGGCTCGTTCCACGCGTACAAGAAGGCCTTCGCGGGGCTGGAGAAGAAGGCGCCGCGGCGCGCGCTCAAGGTGGCGACGGCCTGAGCCGACAGAGCCGCCCCTGCTCTCAGAACATCAGCGCCCGCATCCCCCGACCCACGTCGACTGCCCGGCCCAGCGCCGCGTGGTGAGTCCGCTTCGCCCAGCGGATGGCAGACACCAGCGCCTCGGTGTCCACGCGCACCTCCTGACGGGCCGCGAGGCGACCCGCGACGAGCGACGCCAGCGTGCAGCCCGTCCCGTGCACCGCCGGCACTACCAGCCGGCGTGACCGCAGCTCGACGACCTCGCCCCCGATGGCGAGCACGTCCGTCGCGCTCGCCCCGCCGAGGTGCCCCCCCTTCACGAGCACCGCGCGCGCGCCCATCCCGGCGAGGGCGAGGGCCGCGTCGTGCGCCTCCCCGACCGTCCGCACGGGCTCCCCCACCAGCACGGAGGCCTCGTCGGCGTTCACGGTCACGAGGGTGGCAAGCGGGAGCAGCTCGGCCCGCAGTGCCGCCAGCGCACGGCGCACGAGGAGGTGCGCCTTGCCCCGTGTCGGGCGGATGGGCGTGTCGATGACCACGGGGATGTCGGCGTACCTCGCCAGCAGCCTCGCCACGGCCCGCACGTTGGCCTCGCTCCCCAGCGCGCCGACCTTCACCGCACGTACGCGCTGATGTCGCAGGACCTCGCCTGCCTGCGCCACGACCTCCCGGGCCGCCAGCGCTCGTACCGACCGCAACCCCGCTGTCGATTGCACGGTGACCACCGCCAGGGCGGCACACCCGAACACGCCGGCGGCCGCGAAAGCCCGCAAGTCTGCGCCGATCCCGGCGCCTCCACCGGGGTCAAGCCCCCCGATGGCAAGGGCGCAAGGGGTCCGCACGGCGTCGGTTCTCCCCGTCCCCACCCCCTTTCGGCCCCCCCCTTTCATCGGCCCGAGGGATAGCGTGATTGACAGTGCGAAGCGAGCGCTGGTACCCCGTTGAGAGATGCGCGTGCGCCATGCGGTCGTCGCAGCCGCTGCAGCCGCTGCCCTAGCGCTCGCGCTCGGTCTGACCTCCCGTGCTGCGCAGGCGCAGTGCGTCGACGAGGAGCTGAAGCAGGAGCTCGTGGGCGGTCGGCACTACCGCGGGGTCCAGGAGCGCCTGTTCACCAAGGCGTTCCGTCACGAGCTGTCGGCCATGGGCGGCTGGTACGCGGGCGACCTCTACTCGAGCAGCTGGCTCGCCGGGGGTGCATACACCTTCCACTTCAGCGAGGACCTCGGGCTCGAGGCGAGCGTGCAGTTCACGCGCTTCCACAGCGCCGTGACCGACTCCTACGAGCGGCGCTACCCCGACATCCAGGTCCTGCAGAACCCCGACACCCCCGGGCGCCTGTACTTCGGCCACCTGATCTGGTCGTTCGCCTACGGCAAGCTCCGCTGGCTGGGTGACGGGACGAGCCGCTTCGACTTCAACCTCGCGTTCGGTGGTGGGGTGACCGACGACACGACCTCGCGCGGCGCGACGGCCAGCGCCGGGCTGGGGACCAAGTTCTACTTCGGCAAGTGGTTCGCCCTCCGCTTCGACGTGCGCGATCACGTGCTGCGGGAGGTGCTCGTGGGAGACGAGCACCTGGTGAACGACGTGCTCATCACGCTCGGCGCGAGCGTGTTCTTCCCGTTTGGCGGGTGATACGCTCGCCTCATGCGATGGTCTGCGTTCTCGCAACTTCTCGCAGGGGGAACGCTGACGGCGGCGCTCGCGCTCGTGCCGCTCGCCTTCGGGCAGCAGCGATGGCCGCCCAGGCCGGCGCACCCGGCGCCCAAGCCCAAGGCGTCGACCAACGACAACCCCTACGAGACCGACAAAGCCCCCGCCGCTCCGGCGACCTCTTCGTCCGCAACCGCCACGTCCCCTCCGCCGGCGGGCGGTGACGCGGGCCCGATACCCCCGCCGCCCACCGAGTCGGGCGACGGCGGCAAGCTCTCGCCGCTCAACCCCGCACCCAACGAGTTCTCGGACGCGGGGCCCTCCACGACGTCGGTCGACTACGACCGGCTGCTGGCCGACATCGGCTCGCTGCGCGCGCGCGTCGCGGCCGTGAGCGACACCCTGTTCCACTCGCGCATCGCGGTGTCGCTCGAGACCAGCGGGGATCACGGCAAGATCGCGTCGCTGACGGTGTCGCTCGACGACGGCGTCGTGTGGACGTCGCCGCCCTCGTTCCGCGCCGAGGACTCCACCACCGTCTACGACCACGCCGTCGCGCCAGGCCACCACGCGGTGACCATCGACGTCGAGCGTCGCGACGATCGCAACGACTCCTTCCGGACCGCGCAGCGCTCGCGCTTCGTGGTCGACGTGCCGACCGACCAGCGGCTGGGGGTCGAGGTGAAGCTCTGGGACGACTCGAACATGGGCAACGACTTCCCGGGGGACAAGAAGGGCACCTACGAGCTCCGCGTCCGGATGCGCGCCAAGGCGCAGGCGATCGGCCGGTGAGGTCGCGATGAAGGCCCTCGTCTGCCGCGAGTATGGCCCGGTCGAGTCGCTCGCCCTCGGCGAGCTGCCCGACCCGGTGCCCGTCGCCGGTCAGGTGGTGGTCGGCGTGCGCGCCTGCGGGGTCAACTTCCCCGATCTGCTGGTGGTGCAGGGCAAGTATCAGCTCAAGCCCGCGCCGCCGTTCTCTCCGGGCAGCGAGGTGGCAGGCGTGATCGAGGCGGTGGGCCCGGGGGTCGACACGCTCCGGGTGGGCGACCGCGTGCTCGCCATGACCATGTACGGAGGCATGGCGGAGAAGCTCGCAGCGGACGTGTCCCAGGTGCTGCCCATCCCCGAGGGCGTCGATTTCGTGAGCGCGTCCTGCGTCGCGACCGCCCACGGGACGACGCTGCACGCGCTGCGCGACCGCGCGCAGCTGCAGAAGGGGGAGACGCTGCTCGTGCTCGGCGCGGCGGGCGGCGTCGGCCTCGCGGCGGTGCAGCTCGGGAAGCGTATGGGTGCGCGCGTCATCGCGGCGGCTTCCAGCGCGGAGAAGCTGGAGACCTGCAAGCGCAGCGGCGCCGACCTGCTGGTGAACTACACGACCGAGGACCTGAAGGACCGGGTGAAGGCATTCACGAACGGGGCTGGCGCCGACGTGGTCTACGACCCCGTGGGAGGCCCCCACACCGAGGCGGCGCTGCGGGCCACGGCGTGGAACGGGCGGGTGCTGGTCATCGGTTTTGCGACGGGAGACATCCCGCGTGTCCCGACGAACCTGGTGCTCCTGAAGGGCTGCTCGCTGGTGGGCGTGTTCTGGGGCATGGCGCTGATGCGCAATCCGGCGCCGCTGATGACGCAGCTCGCCGAGATCCTCGGCTGGCTGGAGGACGGAAGCCTGCGCCCGCACGTGCACGCCACCTACCCGCTGGACCACGCGCTCGACGCGCTGCGGGAGGTCCAGCAGCGACGGGTGCAGGGCAAGGTCGTGGTCGTCGCAGGAGGCCAGGCGTCGTGAACCACAGCGTGCAGCCCCCCGGAGGTCGGTCAGGCATGAGGCGGCTCGTCCTCGCGCTCGCGCTCGCAGCCACCACCGTTTGGCCCGCAGTCTCCGCGGCGCAGCCGAAGCCCGCGCCGCCATCTCCGCCGGCCCCCGCCCTCGCTCCTCCACCCGCGCCCGTCCCGCCCCCTCCTCCGGCGTCGGGCGATCGCCTCTTCGCCGACGCGCTGCGCGCCTACCACACGGCGCTGCTCTCGCGCCGCCTGGGCCAGCAGGACCTGCGCAAGGAGGACGTCGCCATGCGCGTCGCCGAGGGCGAGGAGCTCATGGCCACCGGGCGCGTGGACGAGGCCATCGCACGCCTGGGCGAGCTGGTGGAGCACCCGCAGTTCGACCTCTTCGCCGAGTCCGAGGACGGTCGCGCCGCCACGTTCCGCCTGGGCGACGCGCTCGCGACGGCCGGCCTCTACACGCCGGCCCGCGGGTACCTTCGCCGCGTCATCGAGGCGCGCGGGGCCTGGGACGGCAACGCGACGTGGGCGCGGCGCGCGGTGCGCCGGCTGGTCGACGTCGCGCTCGAGAGCGAGGAGTACGCCGTCGTCGCGCCGGACCTCGCGGGTGTTCCAGCCACCGCGCCCGCCGAGGTGCGCGGCGAGATCGCATACATGAACGGCCGTGCGCAGGAGGCCGCGGGCAGCCCCGACGCGGCGCTCGCTGTCTACGCGACCGTCCCGCCGACCTGCCGCTTCTGGGCGCAGGCGACCTACCTGGCAGCGCTCATCGACGTGGAGAAGGGCAACTACAAGGACGGCGAGAACCTGCTGTGCAAGGTGGCCGACCCCAAGCGCAGCGCGTCGACCACGCCGGTCTTCGCGGACGAGAAGTTCTTCGCCGTGCGCGACCTCGCGCGACTCGGGCTCGGGCGCATAGCCCACGAGCAGGGGCGCAACGACGACGCGCGCTACTACTACTACCTGGTGCCGCGCGACTCCGACCGCCTGGCCGAGGCGCTCTACGAGGCGGCGACGACCCGCTACGAGAAGAAGGACTACGACGGCGCGCGCGAGCTGCTCGACGAGCTGGCGGGCCTGGGCGTGCACCACCGCTACCAGGACGAGGCCTGGGTGCTCGACGCCTGGGTCGACCTCGCGCGCTGTCGCTTCGCCGACGCCGACAAGAAGCTGGTGACCTTCCTCGAGCGCTACGAGCCGGTGCGGGACGCGGCGCGGCGCATCGCCCAGAACGACGTGGCCATGCAGCGCCTGCTGGCCGCGGTGCGCTCGGGCTCCGACGCGGGCGGGGCCGAGATCGGCGGGACGAGCCCCGAGGTGATGCGCACCATCGCCGCCCTCGTGCGCATCGACACCGCGTACGACCGCGTGCAGCGCCGGCGCTCGGTCCTGGAGCGCGAGTCGTCGGGGCTGGTCTACGCCATCGGGGCCATCGGCGACATGCAGCGCACGCTGTCGACCAACGGGGGCGTGCGGCCCTCGGCGGAGCTCGGCTCGGATGACGCGCGACGCCAGCGCGAGGCGCGGGATGCCATCGACGGCGTGGAGCACCAGCTGGCCGACCTCGAAGCCGCGCGGGCGCCAGCCGACCAGCTCACCACCTTGCGGCAGCAGCTCTCCGAGCTCAAGGCGCGGCTCCACGCCGCCGGCGCGAGCACCGGGACCGCGCCGGGCGAGGCCCCCTCCGGCGCCGACCTGCCCGATCTGCTCCGCGCCGATGCCACGCGCGGCGTCGAGCTGCAGGCGCGCATCGCGACGGCGCGCCGGGAGCTCGGGGACACGGAGACGGCGCTGGCGAAGGACGCGCTGCACCGGCTCGACCTGCGCCTCTCGCGCCTCCTGCGGCGCGCCCGCCTGGGACGCATCGAGAGCATCCTCGGACGCAAGCGCGCCCTCGAGGTCGAGGTGGAGGCCATCCGCCTCGGGTACCTGCCGCAGGACGCGGTCGACTCGCTCGACGCCGCCCGCTACCTCGAGGACAACGAGGAGTACTGGCCCTTCGAAGGCGACGACTGGCCGGACGAGTACGTCGGGAGCGAGATCAAGTGAGCCGCGCTCGCCAACCTCGGTCCCGGCCGGGCATGGCCGGCGTGCTCGCTGCCTGCCTGTTCGGCGGCGCGGCGGCACTCGCGCCCGCGACCGCGCGAGCCGTCACCCCACCGCCCAGCACGCCGACCGCGGGCGTCGCCGGCGACATCAAGCCCGCAGCCGAGCGCAGCATCAACGCCGGGCCGACGCAGAAGCCGGTGGGCTCGGGCGCCGGTCCAGCGGCGGAGGCCAGCTCGTCGGCGGGACAGCCTACCATCCGCGGGCCGAAGATCCCGGAGGCGCTGCGCAAGCAGATCCAGGCGAAGCTCGACGCGCGGGTGGCGGCGGACCTGGTGCAGACCAAGCAGCTCCGCTCCGAAGGCATCGCGCTGCTGCAGAAGTTCGTGGCCGAGACGCCGCGCGAGGCGGCGGAGATGCCCGAGGCCCTGGTGCGCCTCGCCGAGCTTCAGTGGGAGAACGAGCGCGAGTCCTTCGTCCTGCGCTTCGAGGTGTGGGACAAGAAGCCGGTCGACCAGCGCGGCCCGGCGCCCGAGCTCGACTACCGCGTCGCCCGCGATCTCCTCGGCCGCGTGCTCAAGGACTACCCCTGGTTCGACCAGCTCGATCTCGCGCTCTACGTCGACGGCTTCCTGGCCTTCGAGCAGGGAAAGGAGGACGAGGCGCGCGATCGCTTCGAGCGCATTCTGCGCGATTTCCCGCGGTCGCGGTTCGTCCCCGACGCGCACATGGCCAAGGCCGAGGCCATCTTCAACGGCCACTACGACTACCAGGCGGCGCTCGCGGAGTACGAGAAGGTCCTCGGCTTCAAGGCGCAGATCGACTCGGCGCTCTACGGCCTCGCCCTCTTCAAGAGCGCGTGGTGCTACTGGCGCCTGGGCAACAACGACGAGGCGGCCAAGCGCTTCGTCGGGGTGTTCGAGGCCACCGACGCCGGCCGCAAGACCGGCAGCGCCGCCGAGCAGAAGCAGCTCGACGAGCTCCAGGAGGAGGCCCTCAAGTACGTCGTCGAGGTCTTCACCGAGGACGAGAAGAACACCGCGCAGGATCTCTACGCCTTCCTCACCAAGATCGGCGGGGAGCGCTTCAGCGGCCGCATCGTCCGCAAGCTCGCCGAGCAGTACTACGACCAGGCGCACTACGAGAAGGGCATCGAGTCCTACGAGCTCCTCCTCAAGCTCGAGCCCACGAGCCGCGACGCCGGGCAGTGGATCCTCCAGGTCGCGGCCGGATACAACGCCATCGAGGACTGGGGCCGCCTCAAGGGCGTGTTCGAGCGCGCCATCACGCAGTACACGACGGGAGGTCCGTGGTCACGGACCCAGGCCGACCCGACCAACGTGGCGGCGACGACGGCGGCCATCGAGAAGGCGCTCCGGCAGGACGCCACGGCGCTGCACGCCAAGGCGCAGCGGGACAAGACCAGCCGCGCGGAGTTCGATGGCGCGGTCGCGCTCTACGACGTGTACCTGTCGAAGTTCGGCAACGAGCCCAAGGCCTACGAGCTGCAGTTCTACGTGGGCGAGGTCGACTTCTTCCGCCTCGAGCGAAACCTCGACGCGGCGACGCACTACCTGGCAGCGGCCAAGGGAATCCCCAAGGACGCGACGCCCGAGATGGCGACCATGAGGCACGACGCGCTCTACAACGCGCTCGTGGCGCTCTCGCGCGAGATGGACGTCAAGCGCGACAAGAAGGGCGAGACCGAGGCCGACAAGAAGTACGCCGAGGCGCTCGATCTCTACGCCCAGTTCTACCCGAACGATCCCCAGCTCCCGGCGATGTTCTACCGGCAGGGCAGCTACTACTTCCAGAACGGCAACTACGACTCGGCGGTCAAGATCTGGGGAATGCTGCTCGAGAAGTTCCCCAACAGCGAGCAGTCGCGCGACGCGGGTGACAGCATCCTCGAGTCGTTCAACCGCGCCAAGAACTACGAGAACATAGAGACCTGGGCGCGGCGGCTCAAGGCGCTGCCCAAGTTCGCCGGCCCCAAGGAGCAGGAGCGCCTCGACACGCTCATCGTCCAGGCCGTGTTCAAGCAAGGCGAGCAGAAGGCCGCCGCGAACGACCACGCGGCGGCTGCGTCCGCCTACCTCCGCGCGGCGAAGGAGTTCCCGCGGGATCCGCGCGCCGCGCAGGCGTGCGTCAACGCAGAGCAGGAGGCCAAGCTCGCCGGGGACGCCAAGACGCTGCAGGAGGCAGCGCAGCTGGCCATGGGGCCGGCGTACCGCGACCGGCCCGAGTCGCCGAACGGTGCGTGGATCGCGACGACGACGCTGCAGGCCATGGGTCTCTTCGGCGAGGCCGCCGACCTCGCCGAGCAGATGGCGAGCCTGGGGGACCGCGAGCACCCCAACTACGCGAAGTACGAGCACGAGAAGGACGCCGCCTACAACGCGGTGATCCTGCGCGAGGCCACGGGCGAGCACGATCGCGCGGTGCTCGACGGGAACAAGTTCCTGGCGGCCTACGGCACGGCCCCCGAGGCCGACGAGGTGGTCTTCCAGATGGGGCGCGCGCACCAGAACGCCGGGCGCGCGAAGGACGCCGCGGAGCTCTACAAGCGCTACATCACCCGCGCGAAGAACCTCGATCACCGCGCGGAGGGGCTGGTGCTCCTGGCGCAGGCTCAGGTCAAGATCGGAGACGAGCGCGGCGCGCAGACCTCGCTGGAGGAGGCCGTGAACCTCGGCAAGCACCGCGCGCGCGAGATGTCGCCCGACGGCAAGTACGCCGCGGCACACGCCCGCTACATGCAAGGCGAGCGTGTGCTGGCGAAGTTCGAGCAGATCCAGATCCAGGGCGACGTGAAGCAGCTGAAAGCGCGTCTGAAGCAGAAGACGGAGCTGCTCAAGGACGCAGCCAAGGTCTTCCTCGACTGCGTGTCGATGGGCGTGGCCGAGTGGACGACCGCGGCCCTCTTCCAGATCGGCCACATGTACGAGGCCTACGGCAAGGCCCTGCGCGACTCGCCGCCTCCACCCGAGGTGAAGACCGAGGATCAGAAGGCCGACTACCAGTCGCAGATCGAGGAGTTCGCGGTTCCGATGGAGGAGCGCAGCCTCGATGCCTACGAGAACGGCTGGAAGAAGGCCATCGAGATCGGCATCTACAACCAGTGGACGGCGAAGATGCGCGACGCCCTCGGGCGCCTCAACAGCGAGCTCTATCCGCCCTTCAAGGAGACCGGGTTCGAGGTGCGTTCGCAGGGCCCGCTCCCACTGCCGGCGCTCATCGAGGCACCGAACCGCGCGGTCGGCGCAGCTCCACCCGCGCCGGTGAAGAAATGAGGCGGCTCTTCGGCGTGCTCCTGTTGCTCTCCGCATGCGGCGGAGGCGGAGCGGCGCGCCCTCACGCCACGGCCGTCGTGGCGCTGCCGCCCGCGAACCCGGTCGCGGTGAGCCGCATGGTGCAGGGCGTCCAGGCGGCGCAGGGCGGGGCGCGCGTCCAGGCGATCGCGCTCCTCCGCGAGGCCATCTCGATCGACGCCAACCTGTGGGAGGCGCGCTACGACCTCGGCGTCGTGCTCGCAACAGGCGGGGACCTGGCCGGCGCCGAGGAGCAGCTCGCCGCTTCCGCCAAGCTCGCGCCCGATTCGCAGGAGATCGCCAGCGCGCTGGCCGAGGTCCGGCGGCGGCGCGGGGAGCACAAGCTCGCGGCCGAGGGCCTGGGCGACTTCGTCCACGACCACCCCAACGCCGTCGACGCGCGCACACTCTACGTCGCGGCGCTGCGTGAGAGCGGGCAGATCGACAAGGCCATCGTCGAGGCGCGTGAGGTTCTCGTGCGCAAGCCGTCCGACGCGACGGCGCTGGCCGAGCTCGCGCTCGCGCACCTGGCGAAGGGCGAGAAGGAGGCGGCCGCGCTCCTGACCAAGCAGGCGCTGGACGCGAGCCCCAACAGCGCGGTCGCGCACAGGGCCACGGGCCTGCTCGATCTCTCGAACGGCGACGACGCCGAGGCCTTCGCGGAGTTTCGCAAGGCCTCGCAGGCCGATCCGCACGACACGACGTCCCGTCTGAACATGGGCGTGGTGCTCCTCAAGGCGGGGGCCTACCTCAAGGCGGAGGAGCAGTACCGCGAGATCATCAAGGTCTCGCCGGACGACGTGGAGGCGGAGGTGGGGCTGGCGGCGGCGCTGCGGGGCGAGGCCGACGCGCAGCACCCGCAGAAGCTCGAGGAGGCCCGCGGCCTGCTCGAGAAGGCGCTGGCCGCGAATCCGCACGACACGAGCGCACTGTTCAACCTGGGCGTGCTCTACGCCGACTTCCTCAAGCGCCCCGACGAGGCAGCGCCGCTCTTCAAACGCTTCCTCTCCGACGCTCCCGGCGACCATCCGCTCCGTCCCGAGGCCGAGAAGTACGTCTCGGCCGCTGCCGCCAACGGACCTCCTCCTCCGTCTGCCGTGGCTCCTGGCCCCGCGGCGCCGCCGAAGCCCGGCGCACCCCCGACCCCATCCGGTCCTCAACCCCCACCCAAGAAGTGATGGCGGGAGCGCACATCGTGCGACCCCTCGCGGCGCTTGCCGGACGTGGGATGCGTCGAGCTATGCTTGGAGCTGGGATGGGAGACTCGGCCAGGGTCCAGCAGCCGAGCGCGACGCCGCGCCTGCGCCTCCTCGTCGTGGTGCTGGCGGCGCCTGCGCTGCTGGCGCTCGTCGCCCAGGTCGCAGTCGCCGATTCGACCAAGACCGTCGCGCAGGCGCGCCCCCGTGGCGCCGCCCATCCAACGCCGAAGAAGCCGCCCGCCTCGGACGCCGGACCCTCGGCGGGCGGTCCGCCCGCGCTGACCGCGACGCCGTCGACGGTGACGGCCCCGGGAGCCACCGCGTCTTGGGATGCGGGTGTGGTCGAGTCCAAGACGCTCGACGGCGGAACGAAGGTCTTCAAGTTCAGCGAGCTCGACATCGAGGGAAGGCTCAAGAGCCCGCAGCTCGTCTACTTCCTGCGGCGAGTGCGCGCCGAGTTCTCTGCCGGCGACCTCGGTCATCGCACCTTCATGCGCGAGATGTCCGAGACCCGAAAGGAGTCGAGCTTCTGATGACGACCGCCTCTCCATCGCTGGGCGCTGCTGCGGCGCCGATTCTCAGGGTCGCAGCGGCGTGGGGCACGACCATCGTGGGCGTGAAGCTCCTCCAGCGCGGGCAGGACTGCATCGTGGGCGAGCACCCGGACGCCTTCGCCGCCATGCCTGATGGGCTGGCCGCCCCCACCACCCCGCTCCGCGCCGTGGGCGGCGGGTGGGAGCTAGACGCTCGTGGCGCCGTCTCCGGCGTGCTCATGCTGCGCGGGCGCGAGGAGAACCTGCTCCAGCTCGCGCGCACCGGTGCCCCCGTGCCGGTGCTCCCCGGGGACTACGGGCTCATCCAGTACGGCCTCTTCTCCATCTTCTTCCAGTACACGACGGCGGCGAAGCATCTCGACACCGGCATCAAGGTCGAGCCCCTCCTGGCCCTCTCGGTGTTCTCCAGCGTCGTGCTGCACCTGGGGATCGTCGGTCTTCTCATCATCAACTGGACACCGCCGGACTATCAGCTGCCACCCGAGCTGGTGAGCCCGGAGGACTACGCCGCCCGGTTCGGCCTGAAGCGCGTGCTCCCGGAGATGGAGCCGCCGGCTCAGGCGTCCAACGACAAGGGGGGTGGCGGTCAGGGAATCAAGGACCCCGGCGCCAAGGACCCCAAGAAGATGGGCGGCGGACAGAAGATCATCGGCAAGGAGGGCAAGGCCGGCCTCAACGGCAAGGAGGACCACTCCGAGCTCCCCGGCGAGATCAAGCCGACGACGAACTACGGCGGCCTGAGCGAGGCCCTCGCGGACACCGGCACCGACATCAAGAAGACGCTGGCCGAGATCCAGACCGTGTCGAACGCGCTGGGCGGCCTCAACTCCGACAACGTCGTGCTCGGCTCGGGACCCGGCACGGGTCTCAAGGGCGCAGGCTCGGGGGGTGGAGGCACGGGAGCGGGCGTGATGTTCGGCTCGGGCACGATGAACACGGGGTGGGGGCCGGGCACGGGCGGAGGCTTCGGCTCCGGCGCGGGCGGTCCGGGCGGAAAAGGAACGGGCGGCTTCGGGAGCGGCGGGACGGGTGGAGGAACGGGCGGCGGCAACGGCTCGGGAAACGGCTCGGGGAACGGACCCGGCGAGCACGGGGTCGCAGGTGGCGGCACGGGAGGCGCCGTGCACGGCGGGTTGAACCCGGAGCAGATCCGGCGCGTCGTCGTGGCCCACCGCGGGGCGCTGCAGGCCTGCTACGAGATCGAGGCCCAGAAGGATCCCACGCTGAAGGGCGGCGTGACGGTGTCGTGGACCATCGACGCGAGCGGCGGCGTGACGAGCGCCGGGCTCGCTGGCTCGAGCATCCACAACCAGCGCGTCGAGGGGTGTGTGCTCCGTCAGGTCCGTACGTGGCACTTCCCGTCGAGCGACGGCAACTCGCAGACCACCTTCCCGTTCTCCTTCGGCATCGGCCGCTGAGCGCCAGCGACGCGCGCTCCTGAGTCACCGGTCGGCGGTAGGATGGGCGCAGGGCGCGTATGCGGCGGCTCGTCGCCGAGTCGCCGAGGGCATCGCGCGTTACGCCACGGTGGCAGGCGAGAGGGTCGAGGACTGCGTCGATGACGCCCTCGAGGCGATCAAGGAGGCGCTGCTCCACGGCGTGCTGCAGGCGCAGTAGCTCTGCGCGCCGCTCGAGGTCAGTGCTTGGCGCACTTGCCGCCAGCAGGACGCGACGGGCCAGGACAGATCTTCGCGCACAGTCCGGTGACCGAGTCGACCACCTGATCTTCACCGCAGTCGTCGTCGGTGAGCGGGCTGGACGCGGTGGGTGTCGGAGCTGCCGCGTTCCGGTTGGCGACGACGACCTTGTAGGACGTCTTGAGGAAGGCGCGGACCATCGCCTCCGAGACATAAGCGTAGCCCCGCTCGCCCCAGGTCGCGCCCCAGCTGTTGTGCACCAGGAACTGTCGCTGGCCGTTCACGTGCCGGTACCCGGCGATGACGAACGCATGGCCCCCGTCCACGTTGAGCGCAGTCCAGTCCGCGATGGTCTCGCCCGTCGTGGAGAGCCACGTCGTTCCGATGTCCATCGACGTCCAGACGTCCGCTCCCGTCGCCAGGAAGGTCGCGAGCGTGTCCGGGTCGCTCGGGATGCGGTCGTACTCGGTGATCTGCCACTGCCCCTTCGCGTCGCTGTCCTTCACCTTCGCCTGAAGCGTCGGATCGTGTGCGCCGCTGCCCTGGGTGACGGGCGGCGTGTAGGGCCCGCAATCGTGGTCCCCGCTCACGTCGAGCTGGCACGCGACGCGCTCGTCGTATGGCCAGCTCTCCCACGGGGCGATGGGCTTCTTGAGGTTCTGGTCCCCGGCGCTCTGCACGATGGGGTTGCCGTAGTGAGACCAGATGTGAAGCGTCGAGGTGGTCTCGGCCCCGTTCTGGCGCCGGATGGCGTTGTCCATCGCCGTCGAGAGCGAGAACGCAGTGCAGGCGCCGACCTGGCCCTGGTCCTTCACCGGCCCCTCCGTCCCGTCCTTGCGGTGATCCACCGAGTCCGGCAGCGTCGCCACGGCTCCTGGCTTCTTGGGCGCAGGAGCGGCCGTCGTGCCCGCGCTCGGCGCGGGGATCGCGGGCATGCCCGGTACGCCGGGGAGGGAGAGGGGCGTGTCGAGGTTCAGCAGCCCCTGGAGGAGCAGGTCGAGCTTGTCGGGCGTGAAGGCCTTGGCCGACTTGACCGGCGCATGCAGGTTGCAATCGAGGTGAATCCAGTGTCCTCCCGTGATCTCCCGCGGCCCACACCTCCGGTCGGGGCGGAGCCGGAGCACGAGCGCCTGCAGTCCCTGTAGGTCGAGGAACTGGACGCCGGGGTTGGGGAGCGGGGGAGGGTGCACGATGCGCGAGGGAAAGCGCGCGGACACTGCCTCCGGTGCAGGGGGAGCGGGTGCCCGGAGCACCGGGGGAGCAGGCCGCTCCTCGACGAAGCGAGGCGGAGCGGGCGGGGGTGGAGGCGCCGGCGGAGGCGGCGCAGCGGCGACGTAGTAGTAGCGGACGGGCGGTGGCCGGGGTGGTGCCGTGCGGACCTCGGCTTCGCAAGCGCCCAGGAGAACGACGAACCCGAGCGCCCCGACCGCCTGTCGCCCCAGCCGTTTCATCCATCGCCTCCGACTTCGTCCCCTCGGGTTCGACGAGGTCCGCGCCCCGTCTATTCGCGTCTCCAGAAGGATAGACTCTTTGCGCCTTTCCGCGCTTGCTCCCTTCGACTCGAGCGTGGCATCTTCGCGCCGAAAGGGAGCAGGCGGGCGAGTGCCACCTGAGGAGAGTGACGCCTAGGCGGCACAAAGTGACGGTCGTAGGGCTGGGCGCGATGGGCCGGCGGCACGTCCGTGTGCTGGCGAGCCTGCCTCAGCGCTTCGAGCTCGTGGGTGCGTACGACACGCACGCCCACCTCGACTGGCCCGAGCACGTGGCCACCCTCTCGGCAGAGAGCGAGGCCATCGCCCGCGCGGAGGTTCTCGTGGTCGCGACCCCCATCGGCGTCCACGCCGGAACGGTGGCACGTGCGCTGGCGGCGGGCCGACACGTGCTGGTGGAGAAGCCGCTGTGCGCCCGGGCCGCCGAGGCCGACACGCTCGTCGCGGCAGCCGCGCGCGGGCCTGCGCGCCTCTTCGTCGCGCACTCCGAGCGCTTCAACCCCGTCGTCCGTGCCCTGGGGAGGCTCGTGCGCGAGGACCGCGTCATCGCCATCGACCTGCAGCGCGTCGGCGCCACCCGTCCGACGGAGTGCGGGGTGCTGGTCAACCTCGCGGTGCACGACCTCGACCTCGCCGCCTACCTCACCGGGGGCCAGGTCATCGTCCACGGGGCCGTCGGCGGGCCGTCGCGCGGTGGCAGCTGCGAGGACGTGGCGCACGTCCTGATCACGACGACTTCGGGCGCCTTCGGCCACATCTACGTCGACCGCACGACGACCGACAGACGCCGTGGCCTCACCCTGGCGACCGAGCGGTGGATCTACGAGGGCGATCTCCTCGGCCACCGCCTGGTGCGGAGCGCCCGGGACGAGCGCTCGGTGCGCACCGAGGTCCCGCTGCTCCTCGAGGAGCCCCTCGTCGCGCAGGCCCTCGCGCTGGCGGATGCGCTCGACGGCGCGTCTCCGCGCGAGCTCGCGACGGCGACCGACGGTGCGCGGGCGGTGGCGCTCGCCGAACGCGCCGCGGAGTACTGCGCGTCCACGGCCGCGGTGGCGCACCGGTCTGGCTCGCGCAGGGTGCCACGGTAGGTCCAGGCTGCGCGCTAGCCGAAAACTTGTCGCTTCTTCCTCCCCACTGATACCCGGGGGAGCATGCCCCGTTCGGAGCACTCGGAGCGCTTCCGGCCACTCTTGCGCGCAGGCGCCGCGCGGTTCTCGCGCGAGGCGGCGCAGCGGCCCATCCTGGTGTTCGAGGACGTCTTCAAGTCCTACCGGGAGGGCACCCCCGTCCTTCGCGGGATGAACCTGGTCATCGAGCGCGGCGAGTTCGTGTTCATCACGGGCCCCAGCGGCTCGGGCAAGTCGACGCTGCTCCGCCTCCTCTACCGCAGCGACACGGTGGACGACGGGCGGATCCTGTTCCTGGGGCGGGACGTGGCGCGCCTGCGGGACGACGCGGTGCCCTTCCTGCGCCGGAACCTCGGCATCGTCTTCCAGGACTTCAAGCTCGTCACCTCGTGGAGCGTCTACGAGAACGTGGCGGTGGTCCTGGAGGTCATCGGCCTGCCGCAGCGCCTCATTCGCGCGCGCGTCGGCGAGGCGCTGGAGCGGGTGGGGCTTGCGGGCCGAGGCGAAGACCCGGCCGGCGTGCTGTCGGGCGGCGAGCAGCAGCGCGTGGCCATCGCCCGCGCCATCGTCGGCGAGCCGGCGCTCATCCTGGCCGACGAGCCCACGGGGAACCTCGATCCCCAGCTGGCGATCGACATCCTCGGACTCTTCGAGGAGATCCACGAGAACGGCACCACGGTGCTCTTCGCCACGCACGACCGCACGCTGCTGGAGGTCCGGCCCCGCCGCGTCGTGGTGCTCGACGACGGGAAGGCCATCGACGTCCCGGACGGGATCGCCACCGACGAGTACGACAACAGGTTGCCCCTATGATCCGCAACACGAGGAGCCGTCGGCCATGATCTCGGTCTCGACCACGCGACGCGCCCGTCGAGGCATGGTCCGCGAGTGGCGTCTGCATGCGCTGAGCATCTTCTCCCTCGCCGTCGCCTTCGTTTGCCTGGGCGCGGCGCTCCTGGTCGTCACCAACCTGCGCGCCGTCGAGGACCGCTGGGCCCACGCCGGCCGCGCGTCCGTGTACCTCAAGGAAGGCGCGACGCAGGACGACGTCGACGCGCTGCGCACCGCCCTCGCACGCGTCCCGGGCGTCAACGGTGTGCACTACGTCTCCAGCGGCGACGCCCGCGCCGAGTTCGGGCAGCGCGAGCTCGGCGCCACGTCGGTCCTGGCCGCCCTGCCGGTCGAGGCCTTCCCTGCCTCCATCGAGCTCGACGTCGCGCCCGACCTGCCCGACGCCGAGCTGGCCGACCTGGTCGGCAAGATGCAGGCGCTGCCGTCGGTCGACGACGTCGAGACGTACCAGTCCTGGACCGAGCGCCTGGCCCGCCTCGTGCGCGGCGGCGTCGCGGCGTCGGCCCTGCTCGCGGTCGTCGTGCTCACGGCGGTCCTCGCCGTGGTCGGCTCCACCATGCGCCTCGCGCTGCAGCGGCGCCGCGCCGAGGTCGAGGTCCTGAAGCTGGTCGGCGCGACCGACGGCTTCGTGAAGAAGCCCTTCGTCATCGAGGGCAGCCTGCAGGGGGCGCTGGGAGCCGCCGCCGCCATCGCGCTCCTGGCGGTGCTCTTCTTCCTCGTGCGCGGTCGTCTCGACAGCGAGCTGGCCTCGCTCGTCGGCGTCGAGCCGACCTTCCTGCCCTGGCAGGTCGCCCTCGGGATGGTCGCGCTCGGAGCGGTGCTCGGGGCTACGGCCGCGCTCACGAGCCTGCGGAGGATGGTGGCGGTATGAGCGGTGCGCGACGCAGGGAGCTGCGCCTGGCCGGCATCGCCGTGGCGATCCTCGTCAGCGTCGCCTCGAGCGGCCGCGCGGCCCCGGCCCCCGCCCCGGCGGGCACGACCCTCGAGCCGGCGCTCGCCCTGGCAGCGCTCGACCGGCGCATCGCCGACCTCGACGCGGAGGAGCAGTCGGACAAGCAGGAGCTCGCTCGCCTCGGCAGCCAGCTGTCGGGCGCCCATGCCCGGGTCCTGATGCGTGGCGCCGCGTTCTACAAGATGACCCGCGCGGGGCTGCTCCCGGTGGGCGGCGGCTTCGGCGCGCTGGTCACCCACGCCATGCACGTCGAGCGCTCCCGGCGCCTGCTGGCCTCGAACATCGAGGAGGAGATCCGCCTGCGCGCCCGCGGCGGGGAGCTCGCCCGCGAGCTCGAGCGGGTCGCACGCGACCGGGTCGCCCTCGCCACCCAGCGGACCTCGATGGACGCCGCCCGCCTCGCCATGGAGGACGAACGGCGCCGCCAGACCGCGTTCGACAGCGCGTTCCAGACCTCGACGGGCACCGAGTACGTCGCCGTCTACGGCGGCAGCGGCCTCGCGCCCGACTCCCCCACCACCGGCTTCGCTGCGGCGCGCGGGCGCCTGCTGTTCCCCATCGTGGGGCGCGCGGAGGTCCGCGCCGCTCACCGGGAAGGCACCGACGGGCCGGGCCTCGAGATCCACGCGGCGGTCGGCACCGTCGTGCGCGCCGTGTTCGGAGGTCGCGTGGCCTTCGCCGACCGCTACGGGCCCTACGGTCGCATCGTCATCCTCGACCACGGCGACCACTACTACACGGTCAGCGGCGACCTCGACGAAGTGGACGTGAAGATCGGCCAGGACATCGGCGCCGGGGAGCGCGTGGGGACCGTGGGCGACGACGGTCAGGGCGCGATGCTCTACTTCGAGGTCCGCCACGGCTCGCAGACCATCCCGCCCGGTCCCTGGCTCGGCCTCTAGATGACAGTTCGTGATCTTCGATCACGAACCGTGATTTGCGCGTTGCGCACCATCGGCGGTCGGCTCGTTCGTTCGCGCCGTCGGCGATCGAAGTCGGAACGTCCAGTGAGATGGGCGCGCGATGAATCGACGTGTCGGCGGCGCGCGGGAAGATCCCCTCGTCGCTCCCCGTCGATGCGTCCCGTTCGATAGACCTCGGTGATTCCGCGGCGAAGGAAGCTGCGCGGCTCTCCGCAAGTCGTGAAAAGACAGCCGAGAATCGTTAGCCATCAATTCTGAATCGTGAGCCAGCAATTCTGAATCGTGAGCGAGACATTTCGAGTCGTTCGCCGCACTTCCTGAATCGTGAAAGAGCGGCGAGGAATCGCTGGCGGCCCGTGAAGAATCGTCCGCGAGACATTCTCGATCGTCCGCTGCTCGTGAAGGACTCGCGGTTGTTCTTTCTGGATCCAGAAAGAGCGGCCAGGAATGCGTCGCGAGCGATTCTGGATTGTCCACCGTACTTTCTCGAACCATCACGAGCGGCGATGAATCCAGAAAGCGCAGTCGACGATCGAGAAAGAGCAGCGAGGAATTCCCGGAGTCGCTTTCTGTAGTCCGATTTGCTCGCGATGGAACGTCAGCGAGCGGCTGACGATTCACAGCTGTCTTTTTTCCATTCCGAACGAGCGGCTGACGATTCGTGGCTGTCTTTCTTCCATCCTCGGCGAGCGACGCGCGCTACACGTCGCGCAAGGCCTGGTAGATCGCCATTCGCCGCCGAAACACTGCCTCCAGTCGCGCTCGAGCGCGCGGGTCTGGCTCGTGACGGACCCCGGCCGTCGAGGATCGCGCGAACCTCGGCAATCCCAGCACGCCTGCGCCCAGGCCGGCGAGGATGGCGGCTCCTGCCAGGGTGCCACCCCCACCCGTGCTCGACCACGTCAGCGGTACACCCAGCGCGTCGGCCAGCGTCTGCCGCAGCAGAGGGCTCCGGCCGGCGCCGTTCGCCGCGACGACCTCGGCGAAGCGCACGCCGTGCTCCCCGGCGATGTCCATGCAGTGCCGGAAGCCGAGCGCGATCCCGTCGAGCACCGCGCGATAGACGTGCCCGCGGGCCTGCGCGAGATCGAGGCCCACGAGGACGCCGCGCGCCCTCTCGTCCCACACGGGCGTGCGCTCGCCCTGCAGGTACGGGAGCATGACCAGGCCCGGCGCCGGCTCGACCGCCGCGGCTTCCTGCTCCAGCGTCTCCCACGGGACGCCGGGCGCGAACACCCGCCTGAACCACTCCAGCGTCGCTCCGCACAGCGTCCCCCCCAGGCACAGCCAGCGTTCGCAGCCCACGTGGTGGCTGTTGATGAGGCGCGCGTCGAAGCGCCGCTCGGTCATCGGCACGAGGAGGTTGCCCGCGGTGCCCAGCATCAGACACGCCTGCCCCTCGTCGACCACGCCCGCGCCCAGCGCGCTCGCCGCGAAATCACCCCCGCCCGCCACGACGCACGTTCCCTCGCGGAGGCCCGTCGCACCCGCCGCCTCGCGCGTGACCCGCCCCAGCGGCTCGTGCGCCCGCACGATGCGCGGCAAGGCCCGGACGGGGACCCCCACGGCGCGCGCCGCCTCGTCGGACCACCGCCCGGCGCCGGCGTCGAACAGGGGTGCGCAGAGCATCGCCGTGGAGGGCTCGCAGGCCGCCTCGCCGGTCAGCCGCAGCGCGACGAACGCGTGCGACTGCAGGACGAGCGCCGCGCGGTCCAGCGTCTCGGGCTCGTGCGCGCGGAGCCAGGCCAGCTTCGGTCCCAGGTAGTACGCGTGCAACCGGTTGCCGCCGATGGCCTCCGCGCGGCCCGGCCCGAGCGTCGCCTCGAGGGAGCGCGCCTCCACGTCGGCCCTCACGTCGAGCCAGAGGATGGCCGTGCGCAGCGGGCGAAGCTCGGCGTCCAGGAGCACGGCGGTCGGCGCTTGCCCGGTGACCGCCACGGCGTCCACCTCCGCCAGCGGCGAGCTCTGGCCCAGGCGCCGGCACACGACGCACACGGCGCTCCACCACGACTCCGCATCCGCCTCGGCGCGCCCGGGAGCGGGCACGACGCAGGGACACGGCTCGCTCGCCTCGGCCAGCAGGACCCCGTGCTCGTCGAAGATTGCAGCCCGCACGCCGGTCGTGCCGACGTCGATCCCCAGGAGCCGCGCCATCGTCAGCCCGTCGCGCGGCGCTCAGCCCCGCACGCGCGCGACGATGGCCATGACCTCCTCGTCGCCGAGGATGTGCGTCGTCGCCTTCGCCGCCTGGAGGATGGCTCCCACCAGCTCCTCGCTCGGCTCGATGTTCCGCTGGCGCAGCCAGAAGCCGACGTTCGACGCGCCGCTCATGAAGCCGATGCCGATCTCCTGGTGACGCCCGAACATGCCCGCCGGCACGCCGCTGTAGACGCGGTCGGCGAGCCACGTGTCCTGCTTCTGCATCGCCTTGACGATGGCCGCCGCGTGGACACCCGTCGCCGTCCGGAAGGCGTCGCGCCCCACCAGCGGGTAGTTCAGCGGCACCTGCCAGCGGACTGCCCGCGCGACCGTCTCGCAGTACTCGACCAGCTTGGTGAGGTCGCGCTCCTCCCCCAGCTGCCCGAGCAGGCGCAGGTTCATGAGCAGCAGCTCCATGGCCGCGTTGCCCACGCGCTCGCCGATGCCGAGCGCCGTGGCGTGCACGCGGTCGGCGCCGAACTCGAGCGCCCAGATGGCGTTCTCCAGGGCGAAGCCGCGGTCGTTGTGGCCATGCCAGTCGATGCCCACGGTGGCGCCGGTGCCGGCGATGACCCCGCGGGTGAACTGCACCAGGTTGCGCACGCCGTCGGGCGTGGCGTGGCCGACGGTGTCCGAGAGGCACAGGCGGGTGGCGCCGTGATCGATGGCCGCCCGGAACAGCGTGGTGAGCACGTCGGGGCGCGAGCGCGTCGTGTCCTCGGTGACGTAGGCCACCGGGAGGCCGGCCTTCACGGCGACGTCGATGGCCTCCGTGCTCCGCTTCGCGATGAGCGACACGTCCCACTGCTCGACGTACTGACGGATGGGACTCGACCCGATGAACGCGTAGACCTCCACCGGGATGCCGGCCCGCTGGCTGATCTCGATCATGGGCGTGATGTCGCTCACCACCGTCCGCCCCGCCGCCGCGATCCGTATCTTCATCTTGCAGTCGACGACCTCCTTGCACAGGCGGAGCACGTCATCGAACGCGCGCTTGCTGCTGCCCGGCAGGCCGATGTCGGCCTCGTCCACGCCGAGGTCGTCCATCAGGTGCAGGATCCTGAGCTTGTCCTCGATGCCCGGGTCCTCGACGCTGGGGTTCTGCAGGCCGTCGCGCAGGGTCTCGTCGAACAGCGAGAAGCTCTGGGGGACGAGCCGTCCTTTGCGATTCACCTCGTTCCAGTCGAAGATGAACTGCCCGGCGCGTTCCCCGTCCGTCGCCTCGACGTTCCTGGCGGTGGTACGGTCGTTCCCTGGCTGCAGCGCCGACATAAATGCGAGTATAGGATATCGCGCGTGGACAAGCTCCAATCTGCCCAGCTCCTGGTGGTGCTCCCGGGGACGCGCACCAGCTTCCGCCGTCGAGTGATCGACGCGCTGCGCGAGCTGGTGCCGGCGTCCGGTGCGTTCTGCTTCTTCGGCAAGGAGGACGGACGCGCCTACGGTGACGCGACGCGTCTGGTCGATGGAGCCACCAAGACGGTCCGTGGCGACGGAACGAAGCTGTCCGCTGCGTTCGGGTTCGACGCCAAGAGCGTCGTCGCTGCTCCGCGGCGCGCCTACGTGGCGACCGAGCTGTGGCCCGCGAGCGAACGCGCACGGCTGGCGTACTTCGCGGAGTGCTCCATCCCCGACGGGTTCGAGCACGCCCTCCTCCTCTTCCTCCACGAAGGCGGCGTCCTCTTCGGCCTGGCCGGCCTCGAGCGGCGCGCGGCCGAGGGCGAGTTCACCGAGGACGACAAGCGGGCCCTCGAGGGCGTGGCGCCGTTCATCGTGGCCGGCGCTCGCGCCCAGCTCCAGTACGACGAGCTGTCACGCGAGGGGGCGGCCCTGCGGGCGCTCGGCCGGGTCAGCGGCATCATCTACGTGGTCGACCGCGACAAGAAGCGCGTCGTGTGGGCCGCCGACCGCGAGCACGGCGTGGACTGGGAAGAGGACGTCGAGCCGCTCGAGGACCAGCTGGTCGACGCGGTGGAGACTTCCCTGGCCGCCCGTGCGCGGGGCGATGCGCTTCCCACGCCGCCGCGTCTGCGCACCGGCTCCGTCGTGGCGGTCGCGCGCCTCGACGAGGATCCCGTGTTCGGTGGGGCACGCTGCGCCGTGGTCCGGGTCGAGGCCCCCCAGCGCACCCCCGCCATCGAGGGCCTGAGCAAGCGCGAGCGCGAGATCGCGCGCCTGCTGGTCGCGGGGTACAGCGGCGTCAACGTGGCCGCCATCTCCGGTCTCAGCGAGAACACCGTGCGTACGTACGTGCGGCGGCTCTACGCCAAGCTCGGCGTCAACAACCGCGCGGATCTGGTGCGCAAGCTCGTCTCCCCCGAGCCCAGCGCCGGTCCCGTGTCGCAGATCGCCCCGCCGCCGGACTCCTCGCTCATCGAGGGAGACGACACGCTGGACTGACGGTCGGAGGCGGTCGCGCGGCTCTCCCGGCTCAGAAGTAGAGCGACATCCCGGCGGTCAGCAGGGCGCCACCGGACGTGTTCGTCGTCTGCCCCTGCGCGTTGGTGAACTCGGGTTGCGCCGCCGCGCCCTGGTCGGTCCGGGACCGAACGAAGCCGCGCAGGTCGACGTTGAAGGCCAGCACGCGGGTGAGCCGGAGCTCGAGACCGAGGCCCGCCTGGCCGCCGAAGTACGTGTAGTTGTTGTTGTAGGGCGAGGCGGAGGGATCGTTGGGGTCGTTCTGGCTGTTGGCCCACGACCACCCGAAGCCGGCCAGGAGGTAGAACTGCGCCCGGGACTTGGGGTTCAGGAAGAAGAGACCGTTGAAGCTCAGCGCCGTCTCGTGGCGAAGGTCGCCGACGTAGCCGTGGCCTCCGAGGAAGTCGAGGTCCGTCTCGATGCCGAAGTAGCGGCTGGGCTTGAAGCGTAGGCCCGCCCCACCACCCCCCATGCCCGCGTTGTGCTCGGTGCCGCTGCCGATCGACGCCCCTTCGAGGTGGAGGTTGAGCCCCCACTCGTGCGGAGGCGACACCGGCGGATGGCGAGGCGGCGAGTATTCGTAGGGCGGGGGCATCTCGGGACGCGCCAGCATCACGGGCGGGGGAGGCTGATAGACGACGACGGGAGGCTGCGAGGGGGGCGCCGGCGCGTAGGTCACGCTCGGGCGGCGTGGCCGGGGCGGAGGAGGTGGGGGAGGCGGCGCCGGCGGAGGTGCGTCGGGGTCCGGGAGGGGCTCGAGCTGCGCGGGCTGTCCAGCCGGCGTCGCCTGCTCCTGCGACACGGGCGGGCAGAACCAGCTTCCGGGCGGACACGTGTTTCCGGGAGCCGTCGGCGCCGCCGACTGGGCGGAGGCGATGGCAGGCACCACGAGCACCAGAGCCAGGGCCGACGTGGAAACGACGAGCTTCGCCATGACACGTAATTCCTTCCGAAAGGGACCGAGGCGTGGAAGCAGAAAGCGGGGTGGGGAGGCGCGCAGGGCGCGTGCAGGGCGCGTGCAGGGCGCGTACAGGGCGCGTACCGGGCAAAAGCGCTGCAACCCAGGTGCCACGAAGCTTGTCGCTCGCCACGCGGAAAATCAACGGGGGCGGGAGGAGATGTTGGTCGGGGCGTCGCCGCCCGTTCACGGGGTACCAGGTAACCGTCGACGTGGGGCGGCGGCAGTCCTAGGTTGCCGCCCGCCATGCCGATTGTGCGCCTCAAGCCTGGTCACGTTCAGCCCGTGTGGATGGGCCACCCGTGGATCTATGCGCAGGCCATCGACCGGGTGGAGGGGGGAGCGACCCCAGGAGACGAGGTAAGCGTGTTGGATCCACGCGGGAATCTCCTCGGGCGGGGGTTCTATTCGCCGGGATCGGCGATCCCGGTGAGGCTGCTGGTACGCGACGAGAAGACACGCCTGGATGCGTCGTTTTTCCACGCGCGGGTCGAGCAAGCCGTGGCCTTGCGGGCGTCGCTGGGGTTGCCGAACGAGCACACCAACAGCTTCCGGCTCATCCATGCCGAGGGTGACGGGCTGCCCGGCCTGGTCGTGGACCGGAGCGGTGACGTCCTCGCGGTCCAGCTCGGTACGATCGGCATGAAGCAACGTGAAGCGCTCGTCCACGAGGCTCTCTGGACCCACCTCCATCCGCGGGCCATCCTCGATCGGACCGGCGCGCAGACGGCGAAGACCGAGGGGTTCGAGCCTTCCTCCGGCGTCGTCCGGGGCGACGAGGTGCGCTCGCTGGACATCCTGGAGCGCGGGCTACGGTTCCGCATCCCGCTCGAGCTCGGGCAGAAGACGGGCTTTTACTTCGATCAGCGAAGCCTGCGCGGTCGTGTCGAGCAGCTGTCGCACGGGAGGCGGGTGCTCGACGCCTACTCGTTCGTCGGGGCCTTCGCGCTCGCGGCGGCGCGGGGCGGTGCCCGCGAGGTGCTCGCGGTGGACGAGAGTGCCCTGGCCGTCGAGGTCGGCGCGGAGTGCGCGGAGGCGAACGGCCTCTCCGATCGCGTCAAGTTCGCCAAGGAGGACGCCCGCCGGGCGCTGGCCGAGGCTCACGGGAGCTTCGACCTCGTCATCGTCGACCCTCCTCGACTCGCACCGAACCGCGCGGCGCGCGACCAGGCGCTGATCGCCTATGCCAGGCTCGCCGAGAACGCCTGCCGTGCCGTCCGGCCGGGAGGGCTGCTCGTGCTCTGCTCGTGCTCGGCGGCGGTCGACCTCCACGCGCTCACCCGGGCCCTGGCCCAGGGAGCGACGCGCGCGAACGTGGACGCGACGGTCCTCGAGCGGTGGTTTCAGGGAGCAGACCACCCCGTGCCCGCCGCGTTCGGCGAGGGGCTCTACCTGAAGGCGCTCATCGCACACATCACCGCGCGCCCGTCGTGAAGCCGCTCTCCCTGCTCCCTGCCGAGGAAGCCCGCCACCTGCGCGGTCTGCTGTTCGATCTCGACGACACGTTCCTCACGCACGGGCTCCTCACGCGCGTGGCCTACGTGGCGCTGTGGGATCTCCACGACGCCGGGCTCGAGCTCGTCGCCGTGACAGGCCGGCCGAGCGGGTGGGGCGAGGTCGTGGCGCGGCAGTGGCCCATCGCGGGAGCCGTCACCGAGAACGGCGCGGTGCACGTGGTGCGCGAGGGGACGGGGGTCGCCCGGCTCGACACGTGCGACGAGCGGGCGCGTCGATCGCGGCGCATTCGCCTGGCCACCCTGGTGGAGCGCGTTCGGGAGGCCGTACCGGAGGCGCGCCTCACCGACGACGTCGACGCCCGGCGGAGCGACGTGACGTGGGACATCGGCGAGCGCATGAAGCTGCCCCCCGACCGGGTGCAAGCCATCACGAGGGTGATCGAGGCAGGAGGCGCGCGGTGGTCGCAGTCCAGCGTGCACCTCCACGCCACCTACGACACGGACGACAAGGCGAGCGGCGCGCTGCGCTTCCTCGGACAGCAGCTGGGCGAGGACGCAGGAGCCGCCATCGCGGGGTTCGCCTTCGTGGGCGACAGCGGGAACGACGCCCCCTGCTTCGCCGCGTTTCGCACGACCTTCGGCGTGGCCAACGTCCGGGCGGCGGCGCTGCGCCTCAGCGTCCCCCCGCGCTACGTGACCGACCGGCCCATGGGCCAGGGGTTCGCCGACGTCGCCTCGGAGATCCTGCGCAAGCGGTGACCTGCCACCGGTGCTAGCTATGGGCGCGAGATGGCAACCTCCAACGCCGACCTCGTCGCCCTCGCCCGCCAGCGCCTCTATCCCAACTACAAGCCCGCGCCCCTCGCCCTCGTGCGCGGCGCCGGCTGCGAGCTCTTCGACGCGGACGGGCGGCGCTGGCTCGATCTCTGCGCCGGTGTGGCGGTCTGCGCGGTGGGTCACGCCCACCCGACCCTCGTGCGCGCGATCGCAGAGCAAGCCGCGAGCGTCGTGCACGTCTCCAACTACTTCTACAACGACCAGAACATCCTCCTGGCCGAGGAGCTCTGCGCCCGCACGGGCTTCGCCCGCGCGTTCTTCTGCAACTCGGGGACGGAGGCCAACGAGGCCCTCCTCAAGCTCGCGCGGCACCACTTCTTCCTCGCCGGACAGAAGGAGCGCGTACGGATCCTCGCGTTCGACAACGCGTTCCACGGCCGGACGCTGGGCGCGCTGTCGATGACAGGAACGCCGAAGTACCGCGAGGGCTTCGGCCCGCTCGGTCCCGTGACTCACGTTCCGTATGGCGACCTGGGCGCGGTGGAGAAGGCGATGGGGAGCGACGTCGCCGCGATCATCGTCGAACCACTGCAGGGTGAGGGGGGCGTGCTTCCGGCCCCGGCGGGGTTCCTCGCGAGGCTGCGCGCGATCGCCGATGCACACGGCGCGCTGCTCCTGGTGGACGAGGTGCAGACGGGCATCGGGCGGCTCGGCCGGTTCCTCGGAAGCGACGGGATGGGCGCAAGGCCCGACGCGATCGCGCTGGCCAAGGGTCTCGGAGGGGGATTCCCCATCGGCGCCATGCTCACCACCGAGGCCATGGCGGGGGCACTTCCTCCAGGCGCTCACGGGTCGACCTTCGGCGGCAACCCCCTCGCATGCGCCGCCGCCCGCGCAGTGCTCCGCATCGTGGAAGAGGAGAAGCTGGTCGATGGAGCGCGAGCCAAGGGCGAGGCGCTGGGGGCGATGCTGGCGGAGCTGGTGCGGGAGCTGCCCGACACGTGCGAATCGTCGCGCGGGGAGGGGCTCTTGCGCGGTCTGGTGCTCAGGCCGGGTCTCGTCGCCCGTGACGTCCTCCCCCAGGTGCAGGAGGCCGGAGTGTTGCTCACGGCCGCGGGCGAGCGCGTGCTTCGGTTCTCGCCGCCTCTGGTGGTCTCGCTGTCCCAGCTCGAAGAGGGAGTTCGTGCAGTCCGGCGGGCCCTCACGAAGCGACCTGGCTGAACGGGCAATCAGAGCGCGCTCGTCCTCGGCTTGACAGCCCGCGCGCTCACGGCGAGCTATGGAACCCGGCCTCATGGGAAACGCCCGCTTTCCGACCACACCCGTACCCCCGCGGGCTTCGGAAGCGGCTGTCTCGTCGATCACGCCTGCACCCCCATCCTCTGGGCTGCAGGCATGTCCTGGCTGTGGACAAACTGTGGACCCGCTGAGGGCGGGTCACGTCGCGGTCCTCGGAGGTCGCTTTCGTTACTTCTGTCGCGCCGAGTGCAAGCAGGCGTTCCTCCGCACGCAGGGCCGGCCACAAGAAGAAGAGGTGGCGACGGCTCGACCTCCGGAGGTCGAGCTGACGAATCATGCCAACGGAGCGACCGAGGCGCCTGCCACGAGCCACACGCGCCCCCGGTCTTCCAACGTGCCGCACGTCGCACCCTCGATCGCCGAGCTCTCCGTCGGTTCCACGGTCGACGCAGAGCAAGACGCGTCGACCGCTCCGCTCTCGCGCGCGACCCTGCCGTCGCCCCAGACCGTCGCTCCGGCGTCGCCGCGCCCTCTTTCGATCCGGCCACCACAGCCCGACCAGCGCATCGAGCGGGTGCTGCCGTTTCTCGACGCGACGGGAGTGATCGCCGGCGCGATCGTCCCGGCTCTGGGATTGCTCGGGACGTCCGCGGAAGCCGCCCGCGTTCCGCTCGTCGTGGGTGCCTTCGCCATCCTCGCCGCCCGGGTGGCGCTGGTGCGCCGTGATCCCGCCGATCCCCACCCGCTCGCGGTCCTCATGCCCGCGTTCGGCGCGATGTTCGCGACCTGCTGGGCGTGGATGGTTCACGACGTGCGAGCAGGAGCGATCGCGGTGATGGCAGGCCTTGCCTGCGCCACGGCCATCGCGGTCGAGACGATGGTCGGCCGTGCGCGCCTCCGCCTGCTCGCCGCCAGGCAGCACATCGAGACCGCCCTCGACGTGCGTGCGCGTGTGGTGAGCGGAGAGCAGACAGTGGAGATGTCGGCCGCGGACGTGCGTCCCGGCGAGCAGGTCCTGGTGGAGGCGGGCGAGGTCGCGGGCGTCGATGCCGTGGTGACGGCAGGCGAGGCGCGCGTCATCCCCTGGCTGAACGCGGCCGTCGAGGTGACCAAGCGCGAAGGCGACCCGCTGGTGGCCGGCGCGCGCGTCGTGTCGAGCCGGCTACGGATGATGACCACCTGGTCCGGCCGCGAGCGCGCCTGGGTGAGGCTCCTCTCCACCACGAACCTGCGTCTCGACGTCGCCGCGCCCACCGCGCGAACGCTCCGTCATACCGTCGAGCGTGGCAGCCCCGTGGCCGCGCTGCTCGTCGGCATCGCGGCGTTCTCCGCGAACGTCGCGCCCGTCCAGCTCCTGGCGGCGATGTGCGCCGGCGCAGTGGCGTTCGGCGCCAAGGCCGTGGTGTCGCTCGTGGCCATCGACTTCGCGCGCGCCCAGCTCGAAGCGCTGGCGAACGGCATCACCTACAAGGACGCGCAGGCCTTCGAGCGAGCGGCCTCGGTCAACGTGGCGGTGTTCAGCGCTCGCGGGACGCTCTTGCTCGGCGAGCCGGAGATCGTCGCCATCGAGCCCATCGGCGGGGCGGACATCGCACGCGTGCTCTCCCTCGCGGCCGGCGCCGAGACGGCCTCTACCCACCCGTTCGCGGCGGCCATCCAGCGCGCCGCGCGCGCACGCGGCGTCAGCCCCGACCACGTTCGCAACGCCACCGTCCACTCCGGCCTCGGCGTGACCGCGTTCGCCTCCACCGGCGAGCGCCTGGTGGTCGGCGGGCGCGCCATCATGCTCGAGGAGAAGATCGGCGTCGCGGCGACTGACGCTCGCGCGTCCGAGCTGGAGGCGCTCGGTAGGAGTGTGCTGCTCGTCGCCCTGGGTGACCGGCTACTGGGGCTCATCGCTCTGCAGGATGGCCTGCGCCCCGGGGCGCGCGCCGCGGTGCAGAAGCTGCTGGATGCTCACATCGAGCCGGTGCTGATGAGCGGCGAGGCTCGCGAGACCTGCGAGACGATCGGGCGCTCGCTCGACATCGAGCACGTCAGGCCGGAGGTCCTCCCCACCGATCGCGGCGCGGAGGTACGTGCGCTCTCGGAGGGGGGGAGCGTGGTCGCCGTCATAGGGCATGCCGCGGGAGACGATGGGGCGCTCGGCGCAGCCGACGTGGCGGTGGCCATGAGCGCGGCCGGGTCGACTCCGGGAGAGTGGGCGGTGGCGCTGGCGAGCGATGACGTCCGGGACGCGGCGAGGGCGCTGGCGATTCCGCACGCGGCTCGCGATCGTGCCCGCGTCGCCATCGCGCTCGGGGCCACGCCCGGCATCGTTGCCCTGCTCGCTATCGGCTTCGGCATCGCACCGCTCGCGGTCGCTCCCCTGGCTGCCCTGGCCGGTGCGCTGGCGGTCGGTGTCCGGGCTCGTGAGGCCGCGACGGTGTAGGCAAATCCCGCCGCAGGAAGAAAAAGCACGACGGCCGTCACGATCCTGCCGCGGTCCACGATGAGGGGTGGCTGTCCTCCACTCGGGGGACCGCAGCAAATCCATCACCTCGCGCCCTCCGACGTCCAACCTGGAAGAGGAAGCGGGGCGCCGGGCGTTTTCGACACGTCCACCAGGGAGTTCAACATGCGACAGCTGGTCACCATCCTGGGCTTCGCCGTCACCACCACCGCTGCAACCCTCGCCGTCGGGTGGCCGGGTCGCACCTTTGCCGACCCTCCGGAGACGTTCTTCGAGTCGGGTGACATCGACGACATCACCTTCTCGGGCGAGGTCGCCCGGGATGGGTCGATGAAGAGCGGGTGGGCGATCAAGGTCACCTACGAGAATCACGGTGACCAGGACGCGACCTGCCAGCTGGACACCGAGCTGACCCGTGCCCAGATCAACCCCGGGTCACGCTCCAGCCCTGCCGGTGTCGCGGTGTGGCATCACAAGGACAAGGTCACCGTGACGGCGCACGAGAGCGTGGTGAGGAGCTACGAGGTGCCCGCGTGGATGGGGGTGCAGCTGACCGCGAACGAGAAGGCGGCCGACCTGCGCCAGAAGATCATCGATCGCGAGAACGAGAAGCCCAACCCGAATTACGCCATCTCGATGCGTCCCTACACGATGTATTCGGTAGCCTTCCTGAAGGCGGATGGGTGACGCAGGACGAAAGAAGGTCAGCGTACCGTACGCCCTCGCGGGGATCGCGCTCGGCCTGGCCCTGGCCTTCGGGGTCCTTCGCCTCGCGTCCCGCTCCAAGGGACCGCCCCCGCCTGCATCCTCGCCCAAGCTGGCGGGGGGAGTGCTCCGCGAGGACTCCGGAGCACTCCGGGAAGTGCTCTTCCATTATGTGCCGCAGTTCGAGCCCCTCGTGGCCGATGCCTATGGCGACTTCCTGGGGACCCTGGATCCGTCGGTTCAGCTCGTCGCGGTCGTCCCGGAGTCTCCCGACGCGGCCGGGACGAGTGGACGGGCCGGGCTGAACGGGCTGCTCGCGCACATCGATCCATCCGGGGCTCTCGCCGCCCGCACGCGGGTGGTGGAGGTCCCCGGACCGATCTCGGTGTGGTCCAAGGACCGCGCGCTCGTGCTCGCGCCTGCCGAGGACTCCCCCCGCACGGGCCTGGTGATTCCGGTCCCGCCGGACGCGCGGTGGAAGGAGCGCGCCAATGACTGGCGCACCCTCGCCCATGTGGCAGAAGCGATGCCGGACCGCTTCTATGTCCGGCAGCTCCCGCTCGAGTTCGACGCCGGGGACTTCGATGTCGTCGGTGGCAAGGTGCTGGTCGACGACAACCTCGTCACCAAGAACCGCTCCCGTGGGGTAGGCAACGTCGACGAGCTCCGCAAGCTGCTCGGCGACATGCTGGCACGCCCCATCGAGGTGCTCGGCGCCGCCGATGGGGACGTGCCGCGTCACCACATGTCCATGTACATGGCGGCGCTCGACAATGGCGTGGCGCTGGTCGGGGACCCGCGGGCGGCGCAGGAGGTGGTGGGCAAGAGCTACGTACCAGGCGAGCTGGACCCCGATACGGGCGAGCCGCTGCGCGCCGACTTCTCGGACGCGATGGTCGCGCGCTTCGAGCGCGCCGCCGCCGACCTCACCGCCGCTGGCTGGCGCGTCGTGCGCATCCCCGAAGTCCCTTTCCTGGACAAGACGTACATGGCGTACACCAACGGCGTGTACGAGACGCGAGCAGGGGCCCGGATCGCGTGGATGCCGACGTTCGATCTCCCCGAGCTCGACGCCCGTGCGCGCGCGCTCTACGAGTCGCTGGGCTGGACGGTGCGCCCCGTGCGCGTGCGCCGCCTCTACCCCCTTCACGGCACCATCGGGTGCCTCGTGAACGTGCTGGCGCGCGACGCTCGCTGAGGGGTGACCTTCGCGAGCCGCCCTCAGTCGTGCTTCAGCACCGCCACCCGAACCGTGCTCGGCGTCACGCCCTCCTTCTTGAGGCGCGCCGCGATGCGCTTGCGCAGCGCGTGCTGGACGTCGCCCTGGTCTTCGTAGGAGCGCACGAAGAAGCCGACCGTGAAGGCCACGCCGCCGTCGACGAACCCCGGCGCCATGAGCACGCTGGGCGCGGGCTTCTTGGCCATGCCTGGCAGGTCGAGCCCGGATCTGGCCTCCTCTGCGAGCGCAGCCTCCACCCTGTCGAGGTCCACGTCGAAAGGGACGTCCACGCGCACGCTGGAGGCGACCTCGGTGGTAGGGAGGCTGTAGTTGGTGATGATCGCCTTGGAGAGCGCCGCGTTCGGGATGATGACGAGGTTGTTGTTCATCGTGCGAAGGTGGGTCGAGCGCCATCCGATGGTCGCCACGTACCCCTCGAAGCCGGGGTCGACGCGGATGAAGTCCCCCGGGCGGACAGGCTTGTCGACCACCAGGTAGACGCCCGAGAAGAAGTTGGAGAGCGTGTCCTGCAGGGCGAGCGCGACCGCGAGCGAGCCCACGCCCAGCGCGGTCAACGCGGGTGCGAGGGACACGCCGAGCGCGTCGCTCACCAGCGCTGCGATGAGCGCCAGGCCGACCACCCAGACGATGGCCTTGCCGATGCCGCTGGAGGACTTGAGGCCCGGGTTCGACCGTCCGTAGGCGTCGATCGACCGCAGGGCTACCCGCATGAGCAGCGCGACCGCCAGCACGCACACGGCGACGGCGATGAAGCGATGCGCCTCGGCCATGCGTCGCGTCTCGAGCGGAAGAAAGCGCACGCCCACGGCCAGAGCCACCAGCAGCAGGCCGATTCCGGCAGGACGCGGGAGGCTCCTGGCGAGGACCTCGCTCGGCTCGCCGCCGTGCCGCTTCGCGAACCGGGTGAGGGTGCGTCGCAGACCGGCGGCCACGACGATCGCGACCAGGGTCCAGAACCCCACGTACGCCAGGACGACGGACCAGGCCGGGAGCGTATCGAGCCACGTGGCCACGCCGGGATGGTCCAACGGGGAGGCCCGGGACCGCAAGGACGGAGCTTCCGGCCGCGGGATGTGCGAGACCTGGCGGATGACGCGTCGGCGCTTCGTCGTGATCGGACAGCGGGCGCGCGGCACCCCCGACTTCCTCCTCGACGATCTGCCTGGCACGAGCGGGCGCCTGGACGTCCTGGTGCGCTGCGTGCGCGCGGCCCTGCTCATCTCCCACGGGCTCCGCCGGGACACGACAGCGTATCTCGTGCTGCTCGGAGAGCCTGGCGCCCCCAGGGCTCTGCGCTTCGAGGGCGCATCTGCGCGCTTCATCCGTCCCGAGGAGAGGAGCGTCGCCGTCCTCGTGCAGAAGATGCTGGCTGCCTCGCACGAGGGACCCGGGTTCGTCACGCTGCGGCCCGGCATCGCCATCGCGGACGGGGGCCTGTCCGTCGTCCTCTCGGACCTGGGGCGCGCGACGCCGTACGTGCTCGAGCAGGGGGCGCCGGACATCCGCGCGGCAGCCGTCGACCTCGAAGAGCCGGTGTTCTTCTTCGGCGATCACCTCGGCTTCGACGACGCCGTGCGGGCCGAGCTCGCCGCGTTCGGAGCGATCCCGCTCGGGCTAGGACCGGTCAGCGTGCATGCGGAGGACGCCGTGACCCTGGTCGTGAACGAGCTGGACCGACGGACGACGACCGGTGGCCCCGCCGGGTAGGGCTCACATCGAGCCCTGACCCATGGTCTTGTACCCATGGGCGACGAACTCGCGGAGCGTGGAGAGCCTGGTCTGCGCGTCCCTCCCACCCGACTCCGGGCCGCGGGTGTTCATGATGGTCCTGGCGGCAACGGCGATGTCGGCCTGCGCGCGCCACTCGGGGGTGTCGGGCAGGCCGAGCGCCGCGCGGAAGGCGTCGCCCATCTCGATGGCGCTCTCGAAGCGGTTCGCCGGATCCTTGGCCAGCGCCCGCGCGAAGAGAGCGTCCACGATGGGGGGTGCCTGTGGGAGGTACGCGCGAATGGGCGGTGGCGGGGCCTCCACCTGGGCCTTGCGTACGAGAAACTCGCCGTCGTCGTCGGGGAAGGGCGTGTGGCCGACCAGCATCTCGTAGAGGACGATCGCCGCCGAGTAGAGGTCACTCCTGCCGTCGAGCGGTCGCGAGAGCACCTGCTCCGGTGACATGTACGCCCCGGTGCCCGCGCCGAACTCGCGCGTGACCTCGGTCGGCGGAGCGTCGGCGAACCGGGCGATGCCGAAGTCGCCCAGCTTGACCAGGCCGTCGCGCCGCACGAGGACGTTCGACGGCTTCACGTCGCGGTGGACGATGTTGAGCGCGTGGATCGCAGCGAGGGCTCCCAGCAGCTGCTGGAAGTAGTACCAGGCCCGGAGGAAGGGCATCGAGGGCAGCCCGTGCCCGCCCCGGAGGTGCGCGCGCGCCACGTGGCGCGCCACGATCGTCTCCAGGGTCTCGCCTTCCACGTACTCGATGGAGAGCACCAGGTCTCCGCCGTGCTCGAACAGGTCGTGGAACCCCACGACGTTCGGGTGCGACAGCCGCTTCAGCGCCTCGGCCTCACGCAGGAAGAGCTCGCGCACCCCCGGCTGCATCATCGCCTGCGGCTTCAGCACCTTCAGCGCCACCGGCTCGGCCGTGCCCGCGCGTGGAGTTCCGGGGGCGGAGAAGACCCACCCACGCCACACGACCCCCATCCCCCCCTCGCCCACCCGCGCATCGATGACCAGACGCGCGTCGCCGCGGTCGATGGTCACGCGAGGCGCGAAGCTCTCGCGCGTCGGTTGAAGGGCGTGGCAGCGCGGGCACACGCGCGCATCGACCGGGAGGACGGCGTTGCACTGAGCGCACATGAGGAGAGGCGTGGTCACCTCTTCAGTCCTTCCCGGCGCGGGCCATACGCCATTGTTGCGCGGCGATCACGCGAGCGCGAGCGAGCGTTTGGCCCTTCGCTTCCGGGCGGCCAGGTAGCTCGCCACCTCGCGGGGGCCGCGCGCGTTCAGCACCTGCACCGGGGAGAGCCCGGCCCGTCTTGCGACCGCGACGCCCAGCGCCGTGTCGCGGATACCGCGAGGCGTGTGGGCGTCGGGGTCGATGGCGAACTGCGCGCCTCGCGCGGCCGCTCTGCGCACCAGGTCTGCCCCCAGGTCGAGCCGCTGGGGGTTCGCGTTGATCTCGAGGAAAGTGCCGTTCGCCGCCGCGGCATCCGCCACCGCCTCGACGTCGAAGGCAGAGCCGTGGCGGCCGAGCAGGAGCCTCCCGGTGGGATGCCCCAGGATCGTCACCAGCGGGTGGCTGACCGCCCGGACCATCCTCGCCGTCATCTCTGGGCCCTTCATGTCGAGGTCCGCGTGCACGCTCGCGATGACGAAGTCCAGAGAGGCCAGCGTCCGGTCGTCCAGATCGAGCGAGCCGTCCGGGAGCACGTCGACCTCCACGCCGTGCAGCAAGACGACGCCGGGGACGTCTCGGCGCGCGCGCGCGATGGCGCGCGCCTGCTGCGACAGCTGGGTCGCGTTGAGCCCGCCCGCATAGCTCGCCGTCTTGGAGTGCTCGGTGATGCCCACGTAGCCGAACCCCGCGTCCCGCGCGGCTCGTGCCATGTCCGCGATCGTCGCCGCGCCGTCGCTCCACGTCGTGTGGACGTGGAAGACACCCTCGACCTTGCCCAGCAGCTCGGGCACCTGTCGCGTCGAGCCCTCGCGCAGCTCCGGCGGGGCGAACGGCAGCCCCAGCGCCGCGTAGACGTCCTCCTCCGTACGGCACCGCTTGCACACGGCCTGGAGGCCCCCGGCGTCCGCCGCCATCGTGGAGAGCCACCGCACGTGCCGCGTGCTCCCCGTGCCGCGGAGCAGCGCCTCGACGAAGGCCCCTGGCGCGACGACCCGCACGTGGACCGGACCTCCTCCGTCGAAGCGCATTCGCACGGTGTGAGCGTCGACGACCTCCACCGCCTCGCCCGCCGCGGCCCGACCGAGAGCTCGCGCGAGGGAGCTCGACTCGCACGGACCGCGGACCAGCATGGAGAGCTCCTCGACGACCTCGACGCCACGCCGGGCGTCTCCCACGACGATGGCCTCGCCCAGCCCTGCCTTCGTCAGGGCGTCGTTGGCCAGACGCCCCATCTCCAGCGCCGTTGCGAGCAGCAGCTGCTCGCGCGCCTCCACGGGTCGTTGCTTGCGCCGTCGTCTCTCCACGATCGCGGACCAGTACCATGTGCGCGACGGCGGCGCAGCACGTCCTACCGTGATAACACTGTGCCAAACCGTTGAACTCCCGACCTTGAGCACAGCAGCAGACCGACCCACGGCATGACCACCGAGGAAACCACCCAGGACGTACACGCGCCGGAGGGCTCGGCTCCGCTCGAACAGGACGTGCGCGAGCTCGTCGTGCCGGAGTCGCTCGACGGCGCCCGCCTCGACAAGGCGATCGCCCAGCTCCTGCCCGAGCTCAGCCGGGCCCGCGTCAAGCGCGCGATCGAGCTGGGCGCCGTGCGCGTCAACGGACGCCGGGTGCCCAAGGGGGGAAGCGTCGCGCGGGGAGACACGCTCCGCATCGACGTTTCACAGGTCGCCGACGCTCCGGCCGAGGCGTCGCCCGGAGCGCCCCTCAAGGTCGTGCTGGAGACGGACGAGGTGGTGGTGGTCGACAAGCCCGCCGGACAACCGACAGCGCCCATCCGCCCAGGCGAGACGGGCACCCTGGTGAACGCCCTCCTCGGCCACTACCCCGAGCTCGTTCCGACGGAGGGTGGGGAGACCATCGGCCACTCGGCGCGCGACCCTGGCATCCTCCATCGACTCGACACCGAGACCAGCGGAGCCGTGGTCGTGGCCCGGACGGCTCACGCGTTCGCGACGCTGAAGGCGGCGCTCAAGGAAGGCCGGCTCGACAAGCGATACCTGCTCGTCTGCACGTCCGAGGGACTGCCGGACGAGGGGAGCATCGAGTTTCCTCTGGCCAACCACCCCAAGGACCAGCGGCGCGTCTATGCGTGCGTCCACCCACGCGACGTCATGCGCTACGAGCCGCGTCCGGCCTCGACGCACTACCGGGTGCTCCAGCGCGCAAGCAACTGGGCGCTGGTCGAGGCGAGGGTGGGCAAGGCGCTGCGCCACCAGATCCGCGCCCACTTCGCGGCCATCGGGCACCCCCTGGCGGGCGACGAGCTGTACGGCGGCCCCGTCATCCGCGCCCTCGGACGGCACGCACTTCACGCGGCGCGGGTGACCTACGCCGGCGGGGACGGCGTCCCTGCGTTCGACGTGACGGTGCCTCTCCCCAAGGACATGGCCACCCTGCTCGAGGCTGCCGAGGCTGCGGGCGACGAAGCAGTCTGAGCGCCCCACGCCTTGACCTTCGCCGTTCTCGATGCTTCATCGTGCCGTGGTCTCGTCACGGGTCTGGCTGCGCATGCACGTGCGGGTGGCCCTTGCGTTCGCCGCGCTGAGCGCCCTCGTCGCTGCCCGTCGCGGTAGCGCCCCGGGAAGGGAGCTCGACGCGCTGGCCACGGCGCTCGGCCGCGCCGCGAGCGGCGGCGGAGCGGTCACGGTGGAGGGCGCCGACATCCGGTGGGAGCCTTCCAGCGGCGTCGTCGAAGACGCCGTGCTGGGTCGACGGGTTCTCTTCCTCGCGAAGGCCGCAGGGGAGGAGACGCGCGACGTGTGGCGTGCCCGCGTCCGGGTCTCGCCGGAAGGGGACGTCCTCGAGATCCTCGGCGCGCACGATCTGACCAACACGCCGCTCGGCGACGACCACGCCCTGGTCGTCGCCGGCACGCGTGCGGCTTACGCCACGCGCGCCTACGGTCAGGAGCAAAGCGTCACCGTGCTCGATCTCGCCGGGGAGGGGGCGCAGAACCGGGCCGAGAAGCTCGCGGACAGAGCGATGGCTGCCATCACCAACCTGCAGCAGACAGGGGCCACCGACGGCGTCGGCAAGGTCGACGTCACGCTGGAGTCGCCCGCCGCCGCCGTCGGGCTGACGCTGGGGGAGTCGGTGCTCACCATCTCGCTTTACGACGGGGAGCTGCGCCGCGGCCCCACCCGCACGGCGAGCTTCGACCTCGAGCGAGAGGAGCTGGCCGCACCCGTGGCGGGAGTTCATGCGGTGGCGTCGATCCATCTGCCGAAGCGGTTCTCGCACTGGACCGTGGACACGCTGCGCGCCGTTCCGTGGATCGGACCGGCGCCCATCGCGTGGATGGAGGACCAGGCCCTCACCGCGCGGGACTCGTACCGCCGCCTCACCTTCCACGCTTCGGGCGGAGCGACGGATGTCGTCGCCACGGCAGAGCCTCCCGCGCCGGCCCTCGACATGTCGCCAGCGTCGGTGGAGGAGGCGCACTGGCCACCGCCGCGGATCCAGACCATCTGGAAGGAGGCCGAAGAGGGTGAGGGGGCCTGGACGGAGGCTGACGTACCCTTCATGCGCAAGGTCCCCGGCGTCACGAGCGACGCGCCGTCGGCGTTCTACCGCACGTTCGTCCGACCCGACGAGGAGCGCCCGTACGCGAAGGTGCTGCTCGTCGCGATGGATCTCCGTCAGCTCGACCTCGACATGGAAGCGGGGGTCGAGGACCCGGAGCCCCTCACCGGCCCCCACGGCACCGGGCGCATCCCGCGCGATCCCGCCATCTACAAGCGGGTGGCTGCGGCCTTCAACGGGGCGTTCAAGACCGAGCACGGCCACTACGGGATGATGGTGCACAAGCGCGTGCTGCTCCCGCCGGTTCCTGGCTCCGCGACCGTGATGGTGCTCGACGACGGGCGCGTGGGCTTCGGTACGTGGGGCGCCGACCGCAAGGTGGGAGGGATCGTCGGTGTGCCCGACGCGTCCATCGTCTCCTTCCGGCAGAACCTCGACCCGTTGCTCGACCGCGGGCAGGTCAACCCGACGGGCCGCAATCTCTGGGGCTTCACGCTCCCGGGCAAGGGAGTGCAGACCGAGCGCTCGGGGCTGTGCGTCACGACCAGCGGTCACCTCCTCTACGCGTGGGGCGACGACGTGAGCGCCACCTCGCTCGCCAAGGCCATGAAGATGGCGGGCTGCGACTACGCGATGCACCTCGACATGAACCCGTACCACACGGGCTTCCTCTTCACGGCAATCGACGATCTACCCGCCAAGAAGTACAAGTCGCAGCTCCTCACCTCGGGGATGTCGATCCCCCTCGAGCGCTACATCCAGTATGCGCCCAAGGACTTCTTCTACGTGATGGTGCACGACCCGACCCCGCCCGGGCTGGACGGCGGGACACCATGGGCCGCCGGCGGCGGCGCCCAGCCGCCCCCGCGCTGGATGCCCGGCGTGTGGTCGGCGCACGTGGACGGACCGCAGGGGAGCGTCGAGCTGGTCGACGTGGAGCCTGGCCGCGCGACCTGGCGTGTTCGCGCGGGGACCGCGGAGTCCCCCGCCGCCACACCGCTGCGCGAGCTGACGGGCGACGACGCGAAGCGCGTGCTGTTCGTGGTGGGCGCCGGCGTGTCTGCCGAGAAGCGGCCGCGAGGGATCGCGACGGACGGGCGCCTGGCCGTGCCGGTCCACGGTGGCGCGGAGTCGGGCGTGCTCCTGATCGGCGAGGACGGTCGGATGTCGATGGTGCGGGCGAGCGAGGCGCCAACCACGACCGATGGCCACGTCGAGCTGCTCGAGCTCCCGATCCTCACGTGGGACGGGACCACCGAGGCCTCTATCCCCGGCGCCAGCCGCCCCCGGTCCGCCATCGGCGTCACGCCGGCGGGTCGGGTCGTGGTCGCGCGGGGTACGGTCGACAGCGCCGCGCCCCTTGCGGAGGCGCTGACGCGTGCGGGTTGCGTGCGGGCCCTCTCGCTCGACCGTGGGGCCAGCGGGACGGGGTTCCTCGATCGCACGGGGGGCATCAGCCCTCCGCGGGCGCGCTACGAGGAGACGGTCCTCTACGCGATCGCCGCGCCCATGCTCCCGCGCGGCTTCCGCTTCGACGCGGCGAACCTGTTCGCTCAGGACAAGAAGCGCTGAAGGCTCCAGGTCAACTGCGACCCTCCCGGTCGCCGGCCTCTACGGTGTGCTCGGCAGAGGCTCGGCGGGGAGCTCGGGTGGCGAGTCCGAGGACGCAGGCGGCGGCGCCGGATTGTCGTCCGGCACGTCGCTCGTCCCCTCGTCGGCCGCCACCCCGGGCTTGTCGTACTTCGGCGGCTCGCCGGGGTGCGACCAGTCCGTCCAGAAGGCCTTGGTGTCGCGCACGTCGAGGTGCACGAAGGTGCTGTTCGGGTAGTAGCCGCACCCGGCGCTTCGCAGCGTGTGACAGAAGTCCCGCAGCTCCTCGTTCTTGACCCCGCGGATGCGGAAATCGAGCGCCTTGCCCAGGTTGTGATTCGAGTGCGCGGTGTACTGGGTCGGGGTGTAGGCACGGTACCCGCTCACGATCTCGAGAGGCTTCCCTCCGAAGTGGCTGGACACGATGCCGACGAGGGCGACCAGCCGGGGGTCGACCGCGTGCACCCCGTTGCCCTGGCGCATCATCCGTTCGAAGGCCTTGAGGGCGCTGGGCGGGATGTGCCCGTGTGCGTCCTTCACCCGGATCCGGAACTCCTCGCCCAGCCGCACGGCATGGATGGTGTCGCCGTCCCCCCTGCCGCGGGGCTCGGGCGGCGGCTCGAGCGCAGCGGTCGCGGCGCGGTGCGGCCCCCCGGCGGGCGCCTTCTCGGCCGTCCTGTCGCCGTGCTCGCCCTTCTCGGCCTTCTCGCCCTTCTTCCGGGGGCCGTCGACGCCCGGAATGATCAACGTCTGCCCGGGTTTCAGGTGCTTGCCATCCTTGAGGTGGTTCGCCTCGAGGATGGCCTTGGCGCTCACGTGGTAGCGGTGGGCGATGGCGTCGAGCGTGTGCCCTCGCTGGACGACGTGCGTGACGTCGGCGCGGGCAGGGGAGGAGAGGAGAGCGACGCCGAGGCTGGCGGCGAACGCAACGGCTAGGGCGCGCATCGCGCTGTCCATACCCCAAAGCAGCTGAGGCGGGGAGCCGCCTTTTTTGACGGCGAGCTTAACGGGGTGCCACACTTATTCCGGCATGGCCGAAGGCAAGAATCTCGTCGGCGTGGATATCGGCGCGAGCTCGATCAAGGTCGTGCAGCTGAAGGAGGCCCGGAAGAAGCTCCAGGTCATCAAGTGGGGATTCGCGCCCCTCCCTCCGCAGACCATCATCGATGGGCACGTCATGAACGCCGGCGCAGTGACCGAGGCCCTGGCCCGGGTGTTCACCGACGCGAAGATCCAGCAGCGCGACGTCGCCATCGGCGTGTACGGCCAGAGCGTCATCGTCCGCAAGATCACCGTGCCGATGATGACCGCCGCCGAGCTCGACGAGCAGATCCACTGGGAGGCCGAGCAGCACATTCCCTTCGACATCAAGCTGATGTCCATCGACTACGAGGTGCTCCGCCGCCGCCCCGAGGCGGGGCAGATGGACCTGATGCTGGTCGCCGCGAAGAAGGACGAGATCAACGACTACGCCGCCATCATTCGCGAGGCCAAGCTCAAGCCCGTGGTGGTCGACATCAACGCCTTCACCATCCAGAACATCTTCGAGCACCAGTACGGCCTGCCGGCGGACGGCACCATCGCCCTGCTCAACGTCGGCGCGGCCGTCTCCTCCCTCAACATCGTGGCCAAGGGGGTCAGCGCCTTCACGCGCGAGATCACCAACGCCGGCAACGCCATCACCGAGGAGATCCGCAAGGCCCTGTCCTGCTCCTACGAGCAGGCCGAGGCCTACAAGATGGGCGGCGGTCCCACGCAGATCGTCCCGCAGGAGGTCACCCAGATCATCAACCAGGCGTGCCAGGGGCTGGCCGGGGAGATCCAGCGGTCACTCGACTTCTACCTGGCCACCAGCGGCGAGCAGGAGATCGGCCGCATCTTCGTCTCCGGCGGCAGCGCGTACCTCGCGCCCCTCGTCCAGGCCATCGAGAAGCGCGCGCGAGTACCGGTGCAGCTCTTCGACCCGATGGTCAACCTCGCGGTCGACACCAAGAACGTCAACGAGCCGCAGGCGCGCGCCATGGCCGCGCAGATGGTCGTGGCGCTGGGGCTGTCGCTCCGATGCGACAAGGAGCGGCGCCAATGGTCCGCGTAAACCTACTCCCGGATCGCAAGCAGACCGCTCGCCGAGCAGGCGCGGCGGCCGACGTGGGTCAGCTGTGGATCCTCGGCGTCTTCGGGGCGATGGTCGCCACCATCGTCGTCTGCCTCTTCATCCAGAAGGTGAAGCAGGACGAGCTGACGGCGATCATGCGCGAGAACCAGAACACGCAGGGTCAGATCGACGCCATCAAGAAGCAAATCGCCAATCACGACGACATCAAGGCCAAGCTGAAGGAGCTCCGCGATCGCGAGGAGGCCATCCAGAAGCTCCAGTCGGCGCGCACCGGGCCGACGTCCACGCTGCTCGAGCTGGCGCACCTGCTCACCCAGGGGCGCGGCCCCACGACCGACCGCGACAAGCTCGAGCAGATGAAGCGCGACAACCCCTCCGAGGTCTACAACGCCAACTGGGACGGGCGCCGTCTGTGGCTCACCTCGTACCAGGAGGTCGACCGCACGGTGAAGCTCGGCGGCCTCGCGCGTGACGGCGAGGACGTGAGCGAGCTCGAGCGACGCCTCAAGCTCTCGGACTACTTCTCGGACGTGAAGCTCCTTCCCGGCCAGAAGATCATCGACTCGCAGACGCACCAGGAGCTCTTCCGCTTCGATCTCTCTGCGAAGGTGAGGTACTAGCGATGGCGGCCCCGACCCAATCCGCGCTCGCCAAGGTCCCCACCTGGGGCAAGCTCGTCGCCGGCGTGCTGGCCGCCGCGCTCACCGCCGGCGGCTACTGGTTCTTCTTCTACTCGGACACGTCGGCCAAGATCCAGGGCATGAACGTGCAGAAGCAATCGCTGCACGACGAGTTCGCGCAGACCCAGCAGGCGCAGGCCAGCTACTTCGCCGACCGGGACGAGCTCGCGGTCCGCGAGCAGCGCGCCCGCGAGCTCAACAGGCTGCTCCCGCCGGACGCCGAGGAGGACGTCTTCCTCTCGTCGGTGCAGACCGCGTCGAACGCCGCGGGCATCGACCTCAAGGGGTACAACCCGCAGGAGGAAATCGCGCAGACCTTCTACGCGAAGGTGCCGATGAAGCTCGAGATGACGGGCAGGTTCCACCAGATCGCGAAGTTCGCCTTCGAGCTCGGCAAGGTCGACCGCATCATCAACGTCGAGAACATCGAGCTCAGCGAACCCAAGGTCGTCGGCGACGAGATCATCCTCCGCGCGCGCTGTCTGGCGACGGCCTTCCACGCGCTCAAGCCCAAGGCCGCGGGTGCTCGCGGCGCACCCCCTGCTCCGGGAGCCCCCCCGGCCCCCGCCGCTGGAGGCAAGTAGATGAGACCCGCCAGCGCTGTCGCCGTCCTAGCGCTCCTCGCGTCGCTGCCGCTCGCGGTCGCATGCGGAACTCCGACGACGACCTCGACGTCCGCGCCGCCCCCGCCCGTACGCGGCGCCGCGGCGGCGTCCGCGAGCGCCTCCGGCCTGCCTCCGGAGCTGAAGGGGCCGGAGTACACCGAGAACGACTTCGTGGAGAGCGATCGCAACCGCGATCCGTTCCGCAGCTTCCTGGTCCAGCAGCAGCCGGCGAACAAGGAGGCGCTCAACCAGCGCAAGGTGGAGCTCGCGCAGTTCTCCATCGACGAGCTGAAGCTCATCGCCATCGTCCAGGGCTCCGATCAGCCGCGCGCCATGTTCCTCGACCCCTCGGGCAAGGGCACCGTGGTCTACAAGGGGACGTTCATCTGCCGGCCCGAGGTGGTGCACATCGGCGGGAGCAACGGTCCCGAGTACCAGCTCAACTGGCGGGTCGACCGCATCCGCGAGGGCGACGTCGTCCTCATCCGCGAGGACCCGGCGCAGCCCGCCATTCCCCCCGCGACGCGCGTGATCCCGCTGCACCCCGAGGCCGACAAGGAAGCGCAGTTGATTCCGGGCTGAACGTGACGCGCTGCGTCCGGCTGCTACGCTGCCGGCGTCGTGCGCCTTCTTCACGCCAGCCTGGTGGTGCTCGCCCTCGCCGTTCCATCGTGCGCCACGGGGGGGAACGCAAACGACGCCCCGCTGCTGACCCCCGATTCCGGCTCCGTCCGGGACGCCGCGGCGGACGGCAGCGGCGTCGACTCCTCGGTCGCCGACACCGGGTCGACCGGTGACGACGCCGCCGAGCCCGCGGAGGACTCCGGCTCCTCCGACGACAGCCCGGCCGACGACGCACCGGGCAGCGACGGCTCCCCAGGGGCCGATGGCGGTGGGGTCACGGACGCCGTCGCGGACACCGCGCCGACCGACACGGGCACCACGACCTGCCCCGGCCACGGAACGAGCGGCGCCCTCGTCACCTTCGACCTCGCCAGCCAGAGCGGCAGCGAGACCAGCGCCGCGGCCACCACCGTGGCGACCGGCCTGACCAGCTCCGCGCTCTCCCGCGCCAGCGCGCTCACGGCCACCTCGGGCAGCGGCTCCATCAACTCCAGCGACTGGGCGACGACCTCGACCGCGGACCCGACCCGCTACTACACCTTCACGGTGACGCCCGCCGCCGGGTGCTCCGTCACCCTCGCCACCCTCGCGCTCGACGTCCGTGCGTCCGCGACGGGGCCTGCGAGCGGCGACGTGGCCACCAGCGTCGACGCCTTCGCCACCCACACCACCGCGTTCTCCGGCACGTCGACCCCCACCGTCACGCTCGCCGCCGTCAGCGGCACGGGCGCCATCGAGCTCCGTGTCTACGGCTACGGAGCGACGTCGACCGCCGGCACCTTCCGCATCGAGAACACGATGACCCTCTCCGGCTCCATCGAGTGACCGCGCGTCACGGCCAGGCCGCCTCCGGGAGGCGACGGGCACGATACGCACGGCTGAGGAATGGCGTTCGCACCTTCGACGTTACGCCCCCAGTCCACTCGAGGAGGTCGATCGATGGAAGCCACTGCCGTCGTCGAGGCGCATCCGCTCGCACGTTCCCCGGGTTCCGAGCCACGCGCGGCAGGCCGGACCCTGCTCGTCGTCGGGGCGCTCGGCCTCGCCGTCTCGCTGCTCACCTGGCGCATGGCCGACGTCGGGCTGGGGTGGCTGGCGGCAGACGCCGTGGCGGTGGTGGCGCTGCTGGCCCTCGTCGGGCGCGGTCGCCCCGCCGTCTCCCAGTGGCTGCTCGCCACGGCGTCCCTCTGGCTCGCCGGCGCGACCACCTGGTACGCGAGCGACTGGGCGCTGGCGACGGCGCTCCCCGCGAGCGTGATCACGCTGGCGATGCTCGCGCTCGTGACCGCGCGCGGGACGAACGCGAGCGCCCTCTCCGACCTGGGCTCGACCACCGTCGACGCCCTGCGCGCGCTGCCCGGTGGGGTCGCCGACGCCGCGAGGACCCCGATCCACGCTGTCCGCGCCGGGGCGCGCGGTCACTTCTTCGGTGTGCTCCGCGGGGCGCTCGTGGGCGTGCCGCTCGCCGGGTTCTTCACGCTCCTGCTGTCCGCGGACGCGCATTTCCGGAACACGCTGGCGCACATCGTCCACCGGGGTGGCGACGGCGTGGAGCTCGCGGTCTGGACCGCGGCGACCACCGCCGGGCTCCTCGTCGCGCACGCCGTCCTCGCCCGGGTCGCCCGTCCGCCCGCCGCGCACCAGGCGCTCTCGGCGGCGTGGCTCCCCATCCCGTACCGCGCCGAGGGCGACGCGCCGGCGCCCATGGCCGCTCCCGCCGGACCGCGGGTCCGCACCCTCACCTGGGCCGTCGTCCTCGGGCACGTGGTCGCCGTCTTCGGCGTCTACATCGTGGCCAACGCGGGCAACCTGTTCGTCGGCACCGCGCACCTGCGCGCGCACGGCACGGGGACCTACGCGCAGCACCTCCACGAGGGCTTCACCCAGGTGTCGGTGGCCACGCTGCTCGCCGTGGCCTGCGTCGTCGTCGGCCACATCCTGCTCCGCCCGCGGAGCGGCGCCGGCCCCGTGGCCGGTGGCAAGGCCCTGGCGGTCGTGGAGCTGGCCCTCCTGGCGCTGGTGGGCGTCACCCTCGCATCGTGCGGCCATCGCCTCGCGCTCTACGAAGAAGCCTACGGCTACACCTACCTCCGCCTCGGCGTGTGGCTGCTCCAGCTCGGCGTCGCGGGGCTCCTCGCGATGACCGCCGCGCGCTGCGTGAAGCGCGGCTGGCGCGGGTGGGGGACGGCGCTCGTCTGGTCGGCGGTGGCCTTCGCCGTCGTCGCCGGCTCGGTGAACGCCGACGGGTGGATCGCCCGCCGCAACGTCGACCGGGCCCGCGCCGGCGCCCTGCTCGACGCGGACTACCTCGCGGAGCTGAGCGAGGACGCCCGGACGGTGCTGCCGGAGGTGAGGAGCCTCGATCCCGAGGCGGCCGACGAGGTGGCGGACGCCTGGTCCCGGTCCACCGCGGCCCACCACCGCCACGGCTGGCGCTCGCTGCGCGGGCTCGGCGCCCAGTAGGCCTCGCGGGAGCCCCTGCGTCAGGTCACGTCGAGCGCCCCGCGCAGCAGCGCCTCACGCGCGGTCTCCAGCGCGCCCGCGCCCGCCTCGTCGACGCGCGCGGCCTGCGCCACCCGCGCGACGCGCGCCGCCAGCGTCGCGTCGAGCACCGGCGGCCACTCCGGTCGCCCCGCGGGGAGCTGCACCACGACCGACGGCAGGGCCCCGTCCGGCATCGGCTGCTCGACGAGCCGCGCCCCCGCGGGCATCCGGAGCCGTGCCGTCGCGAGGCTCTCCGCCGGGCCGTACGCCAGCGCCCGCGCTGCCCGCAGGCGCTCGAGGGTCTCCGCGGTCAGGGGCACGTCCTGGACGTGGCGCACCGGCACGAGCGACGTCCAGCCCGTCCCTGACGCGACCACGACCGCCCCCACCGCCACCCCGCGGAGCCCCAGCGCCTCCAGGTGGTCCCGGTGCCCGATGGCGGCGCGCGCGAAGGCGTCGCCCAGCTCGCGGTGCTCCACTGCGGCGTGCAGCGCGCAGTACTCGTCGAGGTTCTTCGGAGGCGACTGCAGCACCAGGACGTCGAGCGGCTTCGGTCCCACGGCGCTCCGCACCCGCGCCTCGAGGCTGTCCCCCTCGAACAGCGGCCAGTCGCCCAGCACGACCGCCCACCCCCCGGGCGCGAGGTGAGCCCCGGCTCCCGCGAGCACGCGCAGGGACAGCTCGTCGCCGCGCGCGCCGCCGTGCACGAAGGTCGACCTCGCCACCCCGGCCGGGCGCGCGACGAAGGGCGGGTGCGCCGCCACGCGGTCGAAGCGCTCGCCGCGCACGGGCTCGTAGAGGTCTCCCACGCGCACCTCGAGGTTGGTCACGCCGTTGACGTCGGCGTTCAGCCGCGCCAGCTCCACCGCGCGCGGGCTCACGTCGGTCGCCACCACGCGCCGCGCCGCGCGTGCCAGCAGCAGGCCCACCGGCCCCGCGCCGCAGCCCAGATCGAGGGCGCTCTCCACCGGCGCCGCCGGGAGGGCGGCGCGCACGAGCTCCAGGGTCGCCCCGCAGATGGGCATCACCGACTCGCCGCCGAGGCCTGGGAGGTCGCCGAAGCAGAAGAGCTCCCCCGCCAGCGCCAGGTGTACCCGCGACACGAGGCCCGCGTCGCCCTCTTCGATGAAGCCCGCGTCCAGCAGCGCCCCGAGGTCGCCCAGCGCGTCGCTGGCCTCCTCCGGCGTCACCGGATCGTGCAGCACGAACAGGCGCGTCACCACCGCCGCCGGCTCGCGCATCCTCCGCGCGTGCCAGATGCGCATCGGCGCGCGCAGGGCGTCGTCCACCCGCTCGCCGACGCGCGCCAGCCTCGCCGCGAAGCGCGGCCCCAGGCCCGTGACCCGCAGCCTCTCGCCCAGGGCGCGCAGCGACGCGGGCGCCAAGGACCGGAGGCGGCCGACCTCGGGCAGCTGCACGGCGGTGAGCATACACCCGTCATCTCAGCCAGAAATTGGTCCCTTTCGGATCTCGCGTTCTACGGTTGCTGTCGCGATGCCCTCGGAACCGACCGCGGCACGCGAGGAGCCAACCATGCGCGGGGCGAAATCGCTTATCTACGCCGCCCTCCTTCGAAGGGGGATGGTGGCGCTGGCCGCGACGGGAGCCATGTCCGGCGTCCTGCTCCGCGAGCCCACCGCTCTCGCCGACGAGCTCACGAACCACGTGCGCGACGTGAGGGTCCACGCGACCGACGGCGGTGGCGTGGAGATCGAGATCGTCGGCACGGGCGCGCCCACGTACAACGTCCGCGTCGCCGACGGCGGGCGCAGGCTGCTCATCGACCTCTCCAACTCCGACGTCGCAGGCGCTCCCGCCGCCATCACGACCCCCATCGGCGTCGTCGGCGGCGTGCTCACGCAGGGCTACGACACCCCCGTCGGCCCCATGACCCGCCTCACCGTGAGCCTCGCCCAGGCGGCGAGCTACCGGGTGGTCCCGAGCGGCGTCAGCCTCAAGGTGATCCTCGCGACCAGCGGCCCCGCGGTCCCCGCCAGCCACGGCCCCCCCGCCGCCCCCGTCGACGCGCCGGCCAAGCCCAGCGCGCTCGTGCGCGACGTCCGCTTCGAGCGGGCGCCCTCCACCGTGGATGGCTGCGCGCCCTACGGCTGCGACCGCGTCGTCATCGACCTGGGCAGCATCCCCGCCTACTCGCTCTCGATGTCCGCGTCCGGGCGCCCGCGCCTCGAGCTCCGCTCGACCGCGCTGCCCGAGACCCTCGCCCGCACGCTCGACGTCAGCGCCTTCGCCGGCACGCTGAAGACCATCACCGCCTCGCACGACGCCAAGGCCGGCACCGCCGTCCTGGAGCTGGAGCGCAACAGCGAGGTGGCCGGCACCATCTCGGTCGAGGGCGGCAGCATCGTGTGGGCCTTCCCCGTGCCGAAGCCAACGACCCAGCGCTCGCCCATCGCCCAGCTCCACATCGACGGGCGCGCGGTGGGCAAGGACGGCGGCGCCGTACGTCACGTGGTGACGGTCGCGCGCGAGCCCGAGGCGAAGGATGTCCAGCGCATCGAGACCTCCATCCACGACGAGGACCCCGTCATCGAGACGGCGGGCGGCGGCGCCGCCGGCTTCGCGACCACCGCGGGCGGCAGCGTGCTCGCGCAGAACCGGTACACGGGCCGGCGCATCAACATCGACCTCAAGGACGCCGACATCCACAACGTCCTGCGCCTGCTGGCCGACACCGGCCACGTGAACGTCGTCACCGCCGACGACGTCGGCGGGACCATCACCATCCGCATGGTCAACGTCCCGTGGGACCAGGTCCTCGACGTCGTGCTGCAGGCCAAGGGCCTGGGCATGGTGCGCACCGGGAACCTGATCCGCGTCGCCAAGCTCGACCAGCTGCAGAAGGAGCGGGAGCTCAAGCTCGCCCAGCAGAAGCAGGAGTACGAGCTCACGCCGCTGGAGACGCGCCTCATCCCCATCAGCTACGCGCAGGCCGACGAGCTGCAGCAGCGCGCCCGCGAGCTGCTCTCGCCGCGCGGCTCCATCGCGGTCGACGAGCGCACCAACGTCCTCATCGCCCGCGACATCGGCGCCAACCTCAATTACATCGAGGAGCTCATCCGCTCGCTCGACACCCAGACCGCGCAGGTGCTCATCGAGGCGCGCATCGTCGAGGCCACGAGCAAGTACCAGCGCGACGTCGGCATCCAGTGGGGCGGCGACACGACCTTCAGCGCCGCCACCGGCAACCCCACCGGGGTTGCCTTCCCCTCGAGCGTCGGCGTCAGCGGCGGCAACTACGACAACAACACGCCCACAGCCGGCCTCTCGCCGTTCACGCGCACCGTCTCCACGCCCAACTTCGCGGTCAACCTCCCGGCCGCGGTCGGCACCGGGTCCGGCGGCGCCCTCGGCGTCACCCTCGGCTCCATCGACAACACGCTCAACCTCGGCCTGCGCCTCTCGGCGCTCGAGTCGAGCGGCCTGGTGCGCATCGTCAGCGCGCCCAAGATCATGGTCCTCGACAACCGCGAGGCCAGGATCAACCAGGGCACCCTCATCCCCTTCGCGCAGGTCAGCGCCCTCGGCGTCCAGACCACGTTCCAGGAGGCCAAGCTGCAGCTGCTGGTGAAGCCCCACGTGACGGCCGACGGCGGCGTCTCCATGCACGTGAAGCTCAACCGCGACGAGCCGGACTTCACCCAGACCAGCCCCCGCGGCGATCCCACCATCCTCAAGCGCGAGGCGGAGACCGATCTGCTCGTGATGGACGGGCACACCGCGGTCATCGGCGGCATCTACACCCGCAACACCGGGCGCAACCTCGATCAGATCCCCTTCTTCGGCGACATCCCCATCATCGGCGTGCTCTTCCAGCGCCGGCGAGCGGCGGACGCCCGGGGCGAGCTGCTCATCTTCATCACCCCGCACATCGTGAACCGGGCCGAGTCGCTCGGGAAGTAGGGCTCCCGGCGCGCCTCGAGCACTTCCGGGGGATCGTTCGCGCTCCTGGCGCGTACGCATCCCGGAAGAGGTGTTTCCATGCTCCGGACGCCCGGGATCCGCGGCGCGCTGCTCGCGCTCGCCCTCGTTCTTGCCTTCCTCGCGGCGCCGCGCGCCGCCCGCGCCCAGGCCCCCGCCCCCGCCGCCGGCACCTGGGGCGCCGAGCTCGAGTCCATCGCCCAGTGGATGGCGCAGCGCAACGCCGCCACGGCGTGCACCGAGCACTGCTTCGTCCTGACGCGCCTGCACCTGACCGGCGCGGCCGGCGGCGAGATGCACTTCGCCCTCGAGGGGGCGGTGCTGGCCGACCGGCCCGTGGCCATCCCGCTCTTCGGCCCGCCCACGCAGGCCCACATCGACCACGTGACCGAGGGCGGCAAGCCCGCCGCGGTCGGCTTCGAGGGGGACCACTGGTTCGTGCTGACCGGGGCGCGCCACTTCGTCATCGAGGGCGCGCTCACGCTCGAGAACGACCTCGCCCTCACGCTGCCCGGCCCGCTCGACGCCCTCGACGCCGATCTCACCCGCGGGCGGGTCGTCGAGGGCGCGCACCTCTCGGGCCTCTCCGGCGCCACCGTCCACTTCAACCGGGACACCGTCGCCTCGCCCGCCGAGGAGCCGCCCGTGTTCCAGCTCTCGCGCGCGATCCGCATCGGCCGCGAGACCACGTTCGAGTACCGCCTCGTGCTGCGCTCGGGCAAGGACCTCGGCGTCGTGCGCCTGCCGCTCGCGTTCGGCGAGAAGGTCCTCGACGTCCAGGGCTCGACCGGCTGGACGCTGCAGGGCACCGACCTCGTGCTGCCGACCGCGGGTCGCTCGGCCGACGTGACCGTCACCGGTGCGCTCGCCACCGTCACCCGCCTCGAGCCGGACGCGCGCTCCTCCTACGAGTGGTGGCTGATCGAGTCCGACGCCGAGCACCGCCTCACGGTGAAGGGCGACGCGCGTCAGATCGACGCCAGCCAGTCGCCCATCGCCCGCACGCAGCCGAGCGCGCGCCTCTTCATGGTGGCGCGCGGGCAGCACATCGACGTCTCGGCGCAGGCGCTCGTCGCCACCGAGGCCCTGGCCGCGGTGGTCCGCCAGCACGACCGCACCCTGGTCCTCACGGCGCGGGGCGACCTCGTCGCCGACGACGTGCTGTCCTACGAGAACGACGGCATCGACTGGCTGGCCTGGCCGCCGACGGGACGGGCGGTGTACCTGGCGACCGACGGCACCGCGGAGCGCGTGATGCGCGCCGCGGACGGCGCCGGCGAGGTGCTCGTGCCGCTGCGCGTGGGGAGTCACTCGCTCCACCTGCAGTCGATGAGCACGGCCTCGACGGGCACCCTCGGCGGTTGGCTCACCGTGCCGACCCCCACCCACGCCCTCGCCACCAGCCGCGCCAGCCTGACCCTCGGCCTGCCCGCGACCGTCCACCCCATCGCGGTGCTGGGCGGCGACCGCGCGTGGTTCGCCTTCGACACCGAGGACGCCCTCGCCCTCGCCGCCTCGGTCGGCATCGCGCTGCTCGCGCTGCGCGGTCGCCTGCGGCGCGTGCTCGGCGCGGTCTCGCTCGCGGGGCTCTGGCTGGCGGCGCCCGCCGTGTGGAGCCTCGGCCTCGGCGTCGCGGTCGTCTCGGTCGCTGCCTGGGCGTCGGCGCGCCTGCTCCCGCGCGGGCCGCGCGTCGCGGCGTGGGTGGTGATCGGCGCCGTGGCCCTGGTGTTCGCGGCCACGTCGAGCAGCCGCCGCGGCCCGGCGCGCGACGCGAGCGAGACCGCCGCCGCGACGATGGTCAGCACCGAGCTCCCCCCCGCCTCGCCCACGGCCTCGCCCATCGGCGGCGAGCTCGACCAGCGCATCGCCGTGACCGCGCAGGCCAAGGTCGCGAAGGACGAGCCGAAGCCCACGTCAGCCGCGCAGGTGGTCACGCTGGGCGAGCTGAACATGCGCGGCGCTTACGACGGCGGCATCGTCCAGGGGGTCGCCCCGGTCGCCCTCCCGCTGCCCGCCTACCACCGCAGCGTCGTCATCACGCGGGAGCTCGTCACGCGTGACCGGCCGCTCTCGCTCGGCCTCCTCTACGTCACCACCGCGGGTCTCGCGCCGCTCATCGTGCTGTGGCTCGCGTGCATCGCCTGGCTCGCGCGCCTTTACGCCGCCGACCTCCGCCGCCTCCTGCGCATGGTCCGCGAGCGCCTCGCGCGCAGGCCCGAGGGGGAGCCCGTGGCCCCCGTGCCGGCCGCGCCGCCGCCGGTGGTGGCGTAGGGACCCCCCTACTTCCCCCCCGGCAGCTTCACCACCGTCGTCAGGTCCTGCAGCGTGCGCCGGAAGGCGGAGAGGCTCACGCTGCCGGCGATGATGAGCATCGCGCCGTACGTGCGCGAGTCGACCAGGGTGAGCACTGCCGGCGACTCGTAGGGGTCCACGGCGATGCTCTTGCCCCACCCGTAGGCGAGCTGCGTGCCCAGCAATAGCTCGCTGCCATCCCCGTAGGAGCCGATGCCCAGCGAGAGCGTCGCGTGGTGAACGCGCGTCTCGGCCAGCGTCCCGATGGGCGGCGACTGCGTCAGCGGGTTCATGGCCGAGAAGTCCGTGGCGAAGCCCCCGAGGATGCTCAGGCTCGGCGACGTGAACCACTCCATCCCGAACGCCGCGTCCACGATGGGGCGCCCGGTCACCGTGAGCGTCTGCGGGAACGAGCTCGAGGTGGAGGCGCCGCCCACCAGCGTCGTCTTCTGCGTCTGCTCCTCGGCGCGGGCCAGATCAGTCACCGGCACGAACGCCGTCGCGTCGACCTCGAGCTTCGCCCGCCCCAGGTCCGCCCCGAAGCCGGCGCCGAGGCGCAGCGGCACGGGCGCGCGGTAGCTGCCGCTCGAGGTGGTCTGCACGGCCATCCCGGTGCCGTCCTGCGACTGCACGCTGGTCGTCCCCTGGTACTGGCCGAAGAGGTGCTGCGAGGGCGTCATCAGGCTCACGCCGAAGGTCTGCGCGTCGTCGATGTGCCACACCATCCCGAGCACCGCCGCGAGGTCCAGCGAGTAGGCGTTGGCCCCCGTGTCGTAGGCCGACGACGAGCCGTTGCCCGCGGCGTCGCTCACCAGGGTGTCCACGCTCCACACCGAGTTGGCGATGGTGCCCACCACCTGCAGCGACGCGCCCAGCGCCACGTCGTCGCTCACGTGCACGCTGTAGGACGGCCCCACGTAGAAGCGCGTCCACCACTGGTTGATGGAGAGCGCCTGGCTGGCGTGGTGCCCCGCCGAGTCGCCCGAGTAGCCCGACGCCGTGGCGTTCAGCGCCTGGCGCTCGGGTGTGACCACGCAGGCCGAGAGCTTCTGGTGCCCCTTGCGGTGCGTGCGCGTCTCCTTGGCCTCAGGCTTGGCGTTGCCGCCCCAGTTGCCGATGGTGAGAAAGAAGCAGAACGTCGACGGCAGCGAGTCCACCCGCCACGCGTCGAGCGACGTGCTGGGCAGCGAAAGCGCCCCGTACTGCGACGCGCTCGCGGCGCCGGGCTGGTGGAAGTCGGTGAGGTGCGTGGTCTGGTACGAGTAGAAGTTGACGCTGAACGCGATGCCCGAGTCGTCGATGTGGACGATGGTCGCGGGGTTCAGCAGCGGCGCCGCGCCGTCGCGCCCGAGCGCGATCCCGGTGCCGCCCATCAGCGCCGACCTCCCGCCGATGGGCGCCGAGCCGTAGGTGGCCTGCGCGAGGGCCGTGGAGCCGTGGAGGAGCGCCGCGACGAGGGCGGTCGCTGCGGCGCGCCGTGGCCCGGGCATTCAGCGATTCTCCCGCGCTCTCGGGTACGGGAACCCCGCGATCGGCGCCGTCGGCACCACCTCGTGGAACCGGCGCACGTCGAGCACGAGGTTGCCCGCGTCGTCCTCGCTGAGCACGTCGGCGTGGCGGGCGCCCCACACGATCTCCCGGTCGGCGTACTGCCGCCGCGCGTGCACCGGCTGCAGCGACGTGTCGTCGGTCCCCACCAGGTTCGCGAGGATCTCCACCTCGTTCTTCGCCAGCGACTCGGGCGTGGCGCCCCACAGCGGGCTGCTCTCGTCGATGGTGTGCAGCACGGTCCACGAGCGCGCCATCGCGGGCGAGCGATCGCGCGTCAGCTTGAGGTCGATCATCCGGTAGAAGACCGTCCCCTCCTTGTGGTGCTCGGTGCGCATCATGGCCACGCGGATCGTCGCCTCGAGGATGGCGTTGCCCCGCTCGTTGCCCACGCGGAGCATCAGCGTAGGCACGCCGTCCATCGGCCCGATGACGACGTGCTTCGAGAAGGCGACGCGCGCGGTGGAGCGCGAGAACTTCGCGAAGACCAGGCCGGTCGCCACCGCGGTCACCAGCAGGCTGGTCACCGACTCGGTGACCACGATCACGTTGGCGGCGATGCTGCTCGGGTACATGGCGCCGTAGCCCATGGTGCCCATGGTCTGCACGCTGAAGCAGAAGGCGTCCCACAGCGAGTGCGGCCGCGCGTTGGTGATGCCGCCGAGCAGGAGGTAGGCGAGCCCGAACAGCAGGTTGAGGCCGAGGTAGACGACGACGATGAAGGACAGCGCCGCAGGCCAGCTGGTGCGCAGGAACACGTGGTAGACGTCGCGCAGCCGCTGGCGCGGGGCGCCGATGACGGTCACGCCGGGCGTCGAGGTCTGCTGGGCCATGGCAGGGGGCGAGTATCGGCCAGGCCGCGGGCGAGTGGCGAGGGTTCTGTGATAAGAGCGCCGCACCATGACCGACGCCCGGCACCGCTCGCGGCTCGTCGGCATCGTGCTCACGCTGGCAGCGGCCGTCCTCTGGAGCACCGGCGGCCTCGGCATCAAGAGCCTCGACGGCCCCCCGCTCGCCATCGCCGGCTGGCGCGGCCTCTTCGCGCTCCCCGTGCTCGCCGGGATGCTCTTCGTGCGCTCGCGCGGCGACCTCGCCCTGCTGCGCGTCCCCCTGCGCCGTCCGTGGGCCTGGATGGGCGCGGCCAGCTACGCCCTCATGGTCATCTGCTTCGTCGTGGCGACGCGGCGCACCACCGCCGCCAACGCCATCTTCATCCAGTACACGTCGCCGGTGTACGTCGCGCTCCTCTCGTGGCCTCTCCTGCGCGAGCGCATCACCGCCGTCGACCTCGTGGCGTGCGCCGGCGTGCTGGTGGGCATGGTGCTCTTCTTCCGCGACGGCCTCTCCGCCGAGGCCCTCGGCGGCAACGTCATCGCCATCGTCTCCAGCTTCGGCGCCGCCGGCCTGCCGCTCGCCCTGCGCGCCGACCAGCGCGCGCTCACCCGCGCCGGCGAGCTGCGGGCCGCCGCCATCTCCCCGGCGCTCATGATCGCGCTGGGGGACCTCGCCGCCGTGCTGCTCTGCACGCCCGCCATGCTCGCGTCGCCGCTCCACGGCGCCCGCTCGTGGCTCCTGCTCGCCGGGCTCGGCCTCGGCCAGATCGGGCTGCCCTACGTCCTCTACGGGATCGCCATCCGGCGGCTCACCGCGCTCGAGGGGTCGCTCGTGCCGGCGCTCGAGCCCATCTTGAACCCCGTCTGGGTCGCGCTGGGCACCGGCGAGACGCCCGGGCCGTCGGCCATGGTGGGGGGAGGTTTCGTGCTGGCGAGCGTATTACTCCAGGCCCGGGGGGGACGAGCCCGCCCTGCCCGGGACTTGACCGAGGGATAGATGCGACTACAGCCACGAGCCGTGCGGAGGGGTCTTTCCGGTCTGGTCGCGTGCGTCCTCGCGAGCCTCGCGAGCGCCACGCCGTGCTTCGCCATCGAGACCGGCCAGGCCCCGAACCTCCCGCCGCCGCCCCCGCCTCCTCTCACCGGCGCCACGCCCGGCACGTCCGCCCCGCCGCCCGCGCCGAGGCCCGCCCGGCCCGCGTCGTCGCCCCCGCCGGCGACCGTCACCGCGTCCACGACCACCGCGTCCACCGCGGACAGCAGCGGCGCCTCGTACACCGGGCACGCGCTCGACACGCGGTGGTTCATCGCGCCGCTGCTGGGCTTCGCCAGCGAGGATCTCAACTTCGGCATCGGCATCCGCGGCGGCAAGACGCTCGACAACCACATCTACATCGGCGGCACCTTCGTCTATCAGACGGGCGACTCGGGCAGCGCCTCGGGCACGGTCACCGGCCCGACGGGGACGGTCACCGCCTCGGCCTCGTGGTCCTACAACGGCTTCTACATCGGGCCCGAGGGCGGCTACGACTTCGATCTCAAGTACGTCGTCGTCCGCCCGTACATGGGCATCGGCCTCTTCGACATCACCGGGTCCGCCAACGGGTCGGGCGTGAGCAGCAGCTCGTCGTCGACCGAGTTCGTCGTGTGGCCCGGCTGCACCGTCATCTGGAACATCCCCGACACGAACTTCTTCCTCGGCGGCGACGTCCGCGTGATCACCGTCCCCGGCGGCGCCCTCGGCGTCTACGCCATGGGCGGCCTGCACTTCGGGAGCTAGACCATGCAAGGGACGTCGCTGCCACCCGCCTCGTTCTCCACGCCGCCGCCCCCCGCGGCCCGCTCGCGCGCCGTGGTCTGGATCGTGGCCGCCGTCGGGCTCCTGCTCGGCGTCGTGGCCGTCGCGGGGGTCATGATCGCGAAGCGCAGCGCCGCCCGCGGGGGCGCCGCGGCGCGCTCGGTCGTGCGGGTCGTGCTCCCGCGCCAGGCGGGCACCGGGTTCTTCGTCGCGGGGCCCGACGGGCAGGCCTACGTGGTCACGGCCAACCACGTGATCGACAGCGGCGAGCCGGTGCTGGTCGAGCGCACGGTGGAGGGGCCGAAGGGCACGCACTTCACCGAGGCCTACCCCGACGCCGAGGTCGTGGCCTTCGACGCCGACGCCGATCTCGCGATCATCCGGCTCGACGGCGTCACGGCGGATCACTTCACGCCGCTGTCGCTGGCCGCCGCGCCCGCGGCCGACGAGAACATCCTCTCGTACGGCTACCCCGCGAGCAGCCTGGCGTCGCGCTCGGGCATGGTGAGCAAGCCCGGCAAGGTGCTGAGCCTCGTGAAGTTCCCGGTGGTCGACCGCCGCACGCAGGAGATCCTCCGCAGCGACGCGATCGACGGCCTGCTCGTCTCGTCGGAGATCGAGCCCGGCTTCAGCGGCGGCCCCACGTGCAACGAGCGGGGCGAGGTCGTGGGCGTGAACGTGACCAAGGACACGGTGCACCGCGCGCAGAACGGCGCGGTCAGCGTGACGGCGGTCAGGCACCTGCTCGAGACGGTGACGCCCGCCGGCAAGGAGAAGGACCCCAGCGCCGACGACGTGCGGCAGCTGCTCGCGCGCATCCAGAGCGAGTACCTGCTGCTCCCGGTCGAGCGCCGCTGGGCCGCGCGGGAGGACGACTTCGTCAGCGCGGGCGATCTGCCGCGCGCGGGCGAGATGATCACCGCCATCCGCCGCCTGGAGGACGACACGGCGCGCGACGCGAAGACCAAGCTGTCCGGCCAGGCCACGCTGGGCCTGGTGCTGGCGCGGCTGCCGGGCCGCCCGCTCGAGACGTACACCGATCGCACGACGCGCAAGGCGCTGGCCGACTGCGAGCTCCGCGAGCAGAGCCTGCGCGAGTTCTTCGGCTCGCTGGCCAAGCCCGGCGGCGACACGGACTCGCTGGCCGACGCCGCGAGCGGGCGCTGCTCGGCGCTCGCGTTCCGCCCTCTGGTCTGGGACATGACGGCCATGGCGCTGCGCTGGGAGGGCAAGGAGCGCGCGATCACGGTCGGCAAGGTGGAGAACGTCGATCCCGAGCGCCACGTGTACCGCGCGTCGGTGCGCTTCGAGGGCATCGACTACCTGGTCGACGTGTGGCTCGCGACCGACGGCGGGCGCCTGCGGCTCAAGGTGTTCGACCCGCAGGGCAGGCCCGCGGGCCTGTCGCTGGTGCAGACCACGCCGGCGTCGGCCTTCACCGGCACCTGGTACCGCAGCGAGCCGAGGACGGGGCACGACTACGGCCGCGGCGTGGACGCGGACATGGAGACGGGGGAGTCGCTCGTCATCGCCGTGGCGACCGACGGGCTCGCGACGGTGACGCACCAGCTCCGGCGCAAGGTGTACTTCACGGGGCGCAAGCGCGCCGCGTGCGGCGGGAGCACGCTCGACCTGGGCATCGAGCAGACCTTCCACGGCCCGCTGCAGGACGCGAGCATCGTGGGCTTCCGGAAGATGGACGCGAAGGCCATCGGCGCCGACACGACCCGCTGCTGGTCGCTCTTCACCTACGCCCCCGACCAGGAGGCCGTGTTCAAGCGCGTGGGGGACAAGCTCGTCATGTACAGGACCGACGGCGCGGCCTTCCCGGAGGCCGCCGAGTTCGAGCGATAGCGGCCTGGCTCGCGGGCAAGGCGGCCTGCGTCGTACGTCACGCGGGTTGCGTCGGTGGTGACGGGCATCGGTTCGCCGGTGAGGCGCCTCGCGTTCGAGGTAACGCGGGTTCGCTCGCGGGTGAGGCGGCTTACCTCGATGCGAAGGGGGACTACGAAGGAGGGAAGGCGGCTCACGTGGGAGGGAACGGGGCTTGCGAGCGACGTAAGGCGCCTTGCCAGGGAGGGAAGGCGGGTTACGAGGGAGGTAAGGCGGCCTGTGAGGGGGCAAAGGCGGGTCGCGACGGAGGGAACGCACGTGGGGACGGAGCCGACGCGCCTTGCGACCTGGCCGACGCACGCTGGCCGGCCTCCGGCCGCGTGCTGTTCACCCCACCCCCCGGCCCCGGGGCTGGGGGGGTGGGGTAAACACTGCGCGGGGCGCAGCGAAGGCGTCGCGGAGCGCACTGGCCGCGTCGCGGAGCGCAGCGCGCTCGCCCCCTCCTACGGCACCTCCTCCACCACCCCGCCCCTCTCCCAGTAGAGCCTCGCTCCGTCGCTCGCGAGGGCGGCCACGGCGTCCACCACGGGGCTCACGGGCTTCGCGTCGCCGCTCTCGGTCGCCGTCAGCACGCGGAAGCCGCCCTCGACCGCCGCCTCGTTCGTCCAGAACAGCCCCCGCGCGTCGACCACCAGGTTCGCGAAGCCCGCGAAGTCCTGCGCCACGCGGCGCGGCGTGCCCCCCGACCTCGGCACGGTCCACACCGACTCGCTGCGCTTCTCGACCCACGTCAGCGCGTCGCCCGCCACCACGACGGAGCCCGGCAGCCCGCGCTCGCTCGCCACGACGCGCGGCGCGCCGCCCGCCTTCGGCACCGAGACCAGCGTCCCCTCGAGGCGGTCGGCCCAGTACACGTTGGCATCGTCCAGTGCGAGGTCCGGGATCTCGCCCTCCGACCTCCCGAGCGTCACCCGCTCGCCCCCCTCCGCCGGGATGCGCACGACCGCGCTCCCCCGCGTCATCCCGGTGCGGTTCGCGTCCACGTCGACCACGAACACCCACCGCCCGTCGCTCGCCACCGCGCGCGGGCGCGTCAGCCCGACCGCCACCGCCTGCGGCTCGCCGCCCGTGACCGCGATCTTCTCCAGCGCCCGCCCGGTCGTCACCCACAGCGCGCCGCCCGCGAGCGCCATCCCCTGGGCCGGCGTGTCCAGCTTCGCCAGGGCGCGCGTCGCGCCGCCCTTCTTCGCCACGGCGACGACCGTGCGCTCGCTCGCGCGGGCCAGGTAGAGCTCGCCCTCGCCCGCCAGCAGCACGTCGCGCGGCGGCTCGGAGGTCGCGCCGTCGAGCAGCGCCGTCACCAGCGCGAGATCGTCGTCGCCCGGCGCGCCGCCGCGGGGCGGACCCGCGTCCGCCGAGAAGAACCACCACCCCGCGAGCAGCCCGAGCGCGCCGACCCCCGCCAGCGCCGCCGCACCGACCCGCGTCACGGCGTCGCCCCGCGCAGCTCGAGGTCCTCCACCTGCGAGCGCGGCCGCGTCACCTCGTCGCCGCGCTTCACGTCGGTCGCGCCCAGCGGCTCGTCCATCACCTTGCCCGTCACCGTGCGCGCGTCGGCCCTCGTCACCTCGAGCCACATCGACTCCACGCCCGCGTCGCCCGGGATCGCGAACGGGAGCAGCACCAGCAGCGTCGCCCCCTTCGCCTTCTGCGCCTCCCACCGCCCCAGCGCCGACGCGAGCCGCTCCTGCGCCTTCGCGCGCCGCGGGGCCAGCACGTCCTCCCCCGGCGACGCCGCCAGGAAGGGCCCGAAGAAGCGCCCCGCGAGGTCCATCGCGCCGAGCGTGCTCTCCCCGGCGCCCGGGACGATGCGCGCCATGAAGTCGTTCGGGTCCCCGTTCTCCGGGAGCGCCGTCACCAGCTCCACCTCGACCGGCGACGGCGCCGGCAGCCCCGCGTCGAGCGGGTAGGCCTGCCCGCGGGCGCGCGCGAGGTCGTCCAGCGAGAGCACGAGCGGCTGCGTCGCCGCGCCGTCGGCCAGCGCCTCGGCCGCCGCGAGCACCACCTCGCCCATGCGCGAGCTCACCGGCAGCGGGACCGCCTCCGCCTCCACGTCGGGCTGCCCCCAGCGCGACAGCCCCGACGTCAGCACGCGCACCGCGCGCTCCCCCTTCGGCTCGTAGAGCACCTCCACGCGGTCGCGGCGGAACGCGCTCGCCTCGAGCGGCGCCGTCACGGCGTGCGACGCGAAGGTCCGCGCGCCCTCGAAGCGCGCCAGCAGCTGATCCCACACCACGCCGCCCACCTCGCGCGCCACGAGCGCCGTCACCGCCAGCGCCGTCCGCAGGGCGAGCGCCTGACGGCTCGTCGGCGTCGCCACGCGCACCACGACCACGCGCGGCAGCTTGCCCGCGCTCGCCCGCTCCGCGGCGGACAGCCCGCGCGCCCCCGCGTCGAGGTCCGCCCGCGGGAGGTTCCACGTCGAGGAGTCGACGACGTCCAGCGTGGTCATCGTCCCGTCGCGCAGCACCTTGCGGACGGCGTCGCAGGCGGCCGGATCGCCGCACAGGTCGGGGCCGAGCTTCGAGGCGAGCGCGGCGCGGTCGAGCAGGGCCGTGAGGGCGGCCTCGGGGCGGTCGGTCAGCACGCCGAGCTCGGCCACGGACGACGGGGGCCGGCGGATGGGGAGGGGAACCGAGGTGGCAGGGACAGGAGACACGATGGGGACCGGGGCCTCGGCGGCGCTGGCCGAGGGCTCGGCCGGAGCGGTGGTTCCGGGCTGCGCCGGAGGGGGGCTGGAGGACTCGACAACCCCCCAGATCGCGAGGAGAAAGACGGCCCCGAGCGCCAGGATGAGGACGGTCCTCTTCGTCACGCCGCGAGCTTAGACGCGGACGCGTTGCCTTGCCGTGGTGCACGTCTCCACCCTCGCGAGAATCACCCTAGCGCGCCGCGTTACCCGCCCTCATAATCTCCCGTCCATGCCGCTTCCGGGCCCCCAGGGTCTCTACGACCCCAGCTACGAGCACGACGCCTGCGGGCTCGGCTTCGTGGCCGACCTCCGCCGTGCTCCGTCGCACGAGGTGGTCGCCATGGGCATCGAGATCCTCCGGCGGCTGGCGCATCGCGGCGCGGCGGGCAGCGATCCCCTCTCCAGCGACGGCGCGGGTCTGCTCCTGCACGTCCCGCACGCCCGCTACGAGCGGACGCTGGCCCACGTGGGCATCGAGCTGCCGCTCGAGGGCGACTACGGCGTCGCCATGTGCTTCCTCTCGCGCAACCCGGCGCTGTGCTGGGCGGAGATGCGCGTGGTGGAGGAGGCCGTCCGCCACCACAACCAGAAGGTCATCGGCTGGCGCGACGTCCCCATCGACGAGAGCGTCCTCGGCCCCGTCGCGCGCGCCTCCATGCCGGTCTTCCGGCAGCTGTTCATCGGGCGCATGTGCCCGGCGAGCGTCTTCGAGCGCACCCTCTTCATGATCCGCAAGCGCGCCGGCCGCCGCGCGAGCGAGCGCAAGCTGGCCGACCTCTACATCGCCAGCTGCTCGTCGAAGACCGTGGTCTACAAGGGCCTCGCCCTGCCCGAGCGGCTCGACGCCTTCTACCTCGACCTCCGCGAGGAGGAGACGCGCAGCCGCCTGGCCCTGGTGCACTCGCGCTTCAGCACCAACACCTTCCCCACGTGGGAGCGGGCGCACCCCTACCGGCGCATCGCCCACAACGGCGAGATCAACACGCTGCGCGGCAACCAGACGTGGATGCACGCGCGCGAGCCGCTGCTCGCCAGCGCCGCCTTCGGCGAGCACCTGGCCGACTTCAAGCCCATCATCCGCCCGGGCGGCAGCGACTCGGCGTCGCTCGACAACGTGGTGGACTTCCTGGTGGCCGGCGGCCGCTCGCTGCCGCACGTGATGATGATGCTGGTGCCCGAGGCGTGGGAGGAGCACGGCGACATGCCGCCCGAGCGCCGCGCCTTCTACGAGTACCACGCGTCGCTGGTCGAGCCGTGGGACGGTCCGGCCGCGCTGCTCTTCACCGACGGCCACTACGTGGGGGCGACGCTCGACCGCAACGGCCTGCGCCCGATGAAGTACGTGGTCACGGCGACGGGGTTCGTGGTGGCGGCCAGCGAGCTGGGCGTCATCGACTTCGAGCCCGAGGACGTCCTCGAGAAGGGCCGCCTGCAGCCGGGCAAGATGCTGCTGGTCGACCTCGATCGCGGCCGCCTGGTGGGCGACGACGAGATCAAGCGCGAGGTGTCGCAGCACAAGCCGTACGCGCAGTGGCTCGAGGACAACAAGCTCGACCTCGCGTCGCTCCCGGCGGCCGTCCTCCTGCCCCCCATGGACGCCGGCGAGCGGCGGCGGCGCCTGCGCGCGGCGGGGTACTCGCGCGAGGACCTGCGGGTGCTGCTGACGCCCATGGCGACCAGCGGCGAGGAGCCGACGGGCAGCATGGGCAACGACGCGCCGCTCGCCGTACTCAGCGAGAAGCCGCAGCTGCTCTTCCGGTACTTCAAGCAGCAGTTCGCGCAGGTAACCAACCCGCCCATCGACCCCATCCGCGAGAAGCTGGTGATGACCCTCACCAGCTGTCTGGGCGGCGAGGGCAACCTCCTGGCCGAGACGCCGGCGCAGTGCCGCCTGCTCGAGCTGGAGCAGCCCATCCTCACGAGCGAGGAGCTCGCCAAGCTCACCGGCGGCACCCTCGCCGACTTCCCCGTCCGCGTCCTCCCCATGCTCTTCGACGCCACCGGCGAGGACGGGGGCGCGGCGCTGGAGCGGGGCCTGGTGGCCCTGTGCGAGGCGGCCGGGCGGGCGGTGGACGAGGGGGCGAGCATCCTGGTGCTGAGCGATCGCGGCGTCGATCGCGAGCACGCGGCGATCCCGAGCCTGCTGGCGACGAGCGGCGTGCACCACTCGCTGGCGCGGGCGGGCAAGCGCATGCGCGCGGGGCTCATCGTCGAGACGGGGGAGGCGCGCGAGGTGGCCGACGTGGCCCTGCTGCTCGGCTACGGGGCGGGCGCCGTCTGCCCGTACCTCGCCTTCGAGGCCATCGCGGCGCTCGAGCTCGAGACGCCGGTCGAGGAGCGCGCGCACCACTACGTCCACGCGCTCGACAAGGGCCTGCTCAAGGTCATGAGCAAGATGGGCATCTCCTGCCTGTCGAGCTACCAGGGCGCGCAGATCTGCGAGGCCGTCGGGATCGGAAAGGAGACCGTCGAGCGCTGGTTCCCCGGGACGGCGTCGCGCATCGGCGGCATCGGCCTGGCCGAGATGGCGCGCGAGACGCTGCTCCGCCACCGCGCGGGCTACGAGGCGGACGTGCACGCGGGCACCGACGAGGACGCGCTCGACGTGGGCGGCGTCTACGCGTGGCGCGTGACCGGCGAGCGGCACCTGTGGAGCCCGAAGACGGTGGCCAGCCTGCAGAAGGCGGTGCGCCTGGAGGACGCGAGGTCCTACGCCGAGTACGCCAAGGCCATCAACGACCAGGCCGAGCACCCCTTCACCCTGCGCGGCTGCTGGGAGCTCGTGCCGGCGAGCGAGTCCGTCCCGCTGGAGGAGGTCGAGCCCGCGGCGAAGCTCGTGCGCCGCTTCGCGACGGGCGCGATGAGCTTCGGCAGCATCAGCAAGGAGGCGCACGAGAACCTCGCCATCGCCATGAACCGCATCGGCGGCAAGTCGAACAGCGGCGAGGGCGGGGAGGACGAGGCGCGCTTCGTGCCGCTGCCCAACGGCGACTCGAAGCGCAGCGCCATCAAGCAGGTGGCGAGCGCGCGCTTCGGCGTGACGGCGCACTACCTGGTCAACGCCGACGAGCTGCAGATCAAGATCGCCCAGGGCGCCAAGCCGGGCGAGGGCGGCCAGCTCCCGGGGCACAAGGTGGACGAGGCCATCGCGCGCGTGCGCCACTCGGTGCCGGGCGTGACGCTCATCTCCCCGCCGCCGCACCACGACATCTATTCGATCGAGGACCTGGCGCAGCTCATCTTCGACCTGAAGAGCGTCAACGAGCGGGCGCGCGTCAGCGTGAAGCTGGTGAGCGAGACCGGCGTGGGGACGATCGCGGCGGGCGTGGCCAAGGCGCACGCCGACGCCATCCACATCGCAGGCCACGACGGGGGGACGGGCGCGTCGCCGCTCTCGTCCATCCACCACGCGGGCACGGCGTGGGAGCTCGGCCTGGCCGAGACGCACCAGGTGCTCGTGCTCAACGGCCTGCGCGAGCGGGTGCGCCTGCAGGTCGACGGGCAGCTGAAGACGGGCCGCGACGTGGCCTTCGCCGCGCTGCTGGGCGCCGACGAGTTCGGCTTCGCGACCGCGCCGCTGGTGGCCAGCGGCTGCATCATGATGCGGAAATGCCACCTCAACACCTGCCCGGTCGGCGTCGCGACCCAGGACCCGGTGCTCCGCGCGCGCTTCGCCGGCACGCCCGAGCACGTCATCAACTACTTCTTCTTCGTGGCCGAGGAGCTGCGCCAGATCATGGCCGCACTCGGCTTCCGCTCGCTCGACGAGATGGTGGGCCGCACCGACCGCATCGCGGTGCGCGCCACCCACCACCCCAAGGCCGCCACCCTCGACTTCACCGCCATCCTCCTCGCGGCGAAGCCCCCGGCCGCCGAGGAGCAGGCGCCCCCCGCCGCGCCGGCGGACCCCTGGCTCTGGCGGTCGTCGGTCACCGACGAGGCGCTGCTCGAGGGCGCGCGGCCGAGCGTGAAGTACGGCGCGCCGTCGACCATGCAGATCGCGCTGACCAACGCCGACCGCGCCTTCGGGGCGCGGCTCGCCGGGGACATCGCGCGCAAGTACGGCGCCGCGGGCCTGCCCGACGCGACCATCATCGTCGAGGCCAGCGGGACGGCCGGCCAGAGCTTCGGCGCCTTCGCCACGCGCGGGATGCTGCTGGTGCTCGAGGGCGACGCCAACGACTACGTCGGCAAGGGCCTGTCCGGGGGCGTGCTGGCCATCCGCCCCCCGGCGCGGGCGAGCTTCAAGGCGCACGAGAACGTCATCGTGGGCAACACGTGCCTCTACGGCGCGACGAGCGGCAAGGCCTTCTTCGCCGGTCGCGCGGGCGAGCGCTTCGCGGTGCGCAACAGCGGCGCGGTGGCGGTCGTGGAGGGCGTGGGCGACCACGGCTGCGAGTACATGACCGGCGGCACCGTGGTCGTGCTGGGCCCCACCGGGCGCAACTTCGCCGCCGGCATGAGCGGCGGCGTGGCCTACGTGCTCGACGACGAGCGCCTGCTCGCGGGGCGCATCAGCAAGGCGACGGTGGACCTCGAGTCGCTCGAGGCCGACGACGAGCAGCTCCTGCGTGCGCTGGTCGAGGAGCACGTGGGGCACACGCGCAGCGCGCGAGGCAAGAGCTTGCTCGCGTCGTGGGGGAAGCGCCGCTTCGTGAAGGTCATGCCGCACGAGTGGCGCCGCATCCTCAAGCTCCGCAAGGCCGGGTAGCACATGGGCAATCCCAAGGGTTTTCTCGAACTGTCGCGCGAGGAGGAGGACGAGCGTCCCGTCGAGGAGCGCGTCCACGACTGGCACGAGCTGATCGTCCCCGCCACGGCCGAGAAGGTGCGCGACCAGGCCGCGCGCTGCATGGACTGTGGCATCCCCTTCTGTCACCAGGGCTGTCCGCTCGGCAACCTCATCCCGGAGTGGAACGACCTCGTCTACCGCGGCCACCTCGACGAGGCCGCCCGGCGCCTCCACGAGACCAACAACTTCCCCGAGGTGACGGGCCGCGTCTGCCCGGCGCCGTGCGAGGCCTCGTGCGTGCTGAACCTCCGCGAGGAGCCGGTCACCATCAAGTCCATCGAGCGCAACATCGCCGACCACGTGATGGCAGCGGGCCCGTTCACGCCCGAGCCTCCGCGCGAGAAGACGGGGCGTCGCGTGGCCGTGGTGGGCTCGGGCCCGGCGGGGCTGGCCGCCGCCCAGCAGCTGGCGCGCGCCGGTCACAGCGTCGTGGTCTTCGAGCGCGACGACCGCCTGGGCGGCCTGCTGCGCTACGGCATCCCCGACTTCAAGCTGGAGAAGGGCTCCCTCGACGCGCGCGTGGCCCAGATGCGCGCCGAGGGCGTCGTGTTCCAGGTGGGCGTCTCGGTCGGCCACGACGTGCGCGGCGAGCAGCTGCTGCACGACTTCGACGCCGCGGTGCTGACCACGGGCTCGCGCATGCCGCGCGATCTCCCCATCCCCGGGCGCGAGCTCCGCGGCGTGCACTTCGCCATGGAGTACCTGGTGCAGCAGAACCGCCGCGTGGCGGGCGACATGATGGACACCGGGCGCGCCATCCTCGCCGGGGGCAAGCGCGTGGTCGTCATCGGCGGCGGCGACACCGGCTCGGACTGCGTCGGCACGGCGGTGCGGCAGGGCGCGGCGAGCGTGACGCAGGTCGAGCTCATGCCGAAGCCCGCGCTGATGCGCATGCCGACCAACCCCTGGCCCGAGTGGCCGCTCGTGCTGCGCACGTCGACCTCCCAGGAGGAGGGCGTGGAGCGCGACTGGTCGGTGTCGACGCGCGCCTTCCGCGGAGAGGCCGGCCGCGTGGTCTCGCTCGAGGCGCAGCGCGTGGTGCTGGAGGGCGGCAAGGTGAAGCCGCTGTCGGGGACGGAGCTGCAGGTCCCGTGCGACCTGGTGCTGCTCGCCATGGGCTTCGTGGGCCCCGAGAAGCACGGCGTGGTGGAGCAGCTCGGCCTGGCGCTGGACGCGCGCGGCAACGTGCGCACCGACGCGGCGGGCGCCACCAGCGTCCCGGGCGTCTTCGCGGCCGGCGACGCGGCGCGGGGCCAGTCGCTGGTGGTGTGGGCCATCGCCGACGGGCGGCGCGTCGCCGCCGGGGTCGACGCGTGGCTGCGCCGGGCGCCGATGGCGCGCGCGGCGAACGGCTGAGAGAAGCGCGCGTCGCCCTACGCCTGCTCCGCCGGGTCCCAGCCCGTCGCCAGCCCCTCCTCGAGCGCGTCGAGCCTCGCCATGGCCCCGGCATCCAGGGTGAAGTCGAAGAGCGCCGCGTTCTCGGCGATGCGCGCCTCGTGCGTCGACTTGGGGAGCACGACCACGCCCTTCTGGATCCCCCAGCGCAGGAGCACCTGCGCCGCGCTCCGCCCCACCTGCCTGGCGACCGCGACCACCACCGGGTGATCGAGCCGCTTGCCGTGCGTCAGCGGGCTGTAGGCCTCGACCACGATGCCGCGCGCCTTGCACAGGGCGACCGTGTCGCGCCGCTGGAGGAACGGCGAGAGCTCGATCTGGTTCACCGCCGGCACCACCTTGCCGCGGCCGAGCACCTCCTCGAGGTGCCGCACCAGGTAGTTGCTGACCCCGATGGCGCGGGCGCGCCCCTCGGCGTGGAGGCGCTCGAGGGCGCGCCACGAGTCGAGCCGCTGCCCGGCGACGGGCCAGTGGATCAGGTAGAGATCGACGTACTCCAGGCCGAGCCTGCCGAGGCTCGCGTCGAAGGCGCGCAGGGCCGCGTCGTACCCCTGGTCGGCGTTCCACAGCTTGGTCGTGATGAAGACGTCCTCGCGCTTCACCCCGCTGGCCCGCAGACCCGCGCCCACGTCGGTCTCGTTGCCGTAGATGCGGGCGGTGTCCACGTGGCGGTAGCCGAGGCGCAGCGCCGTCGCCACCGCGTCGCGCGTGGTCTCCCCGCGGGCCGATTGCCACACGCCGAGCCCCACCTGCGGGATGTGCGCGCCCGTGAGCAGCGGAAGAGTGGCCGTGGTGACGTTCATGAGCACCTCCGATGTCGCGGCTCCCTAGGGCGTCTCTCCGCGCCGCCGCCGCCGCCCGCGGGCGGCCAGGATGGCCAGGCCCGCGAGCACGACCGGCGCGACAGCCTCCTCCGGCCCGCTCGCCGTCGCGCACCCCGCGCAGCCGCCCTTCTTCTGCACCGACTCCGCCTGAACCACGCTCTCGGCGGGGGCCGGCGGGGCCGGCGCGATGGGCGCCTTCTTCTCCTCGTCCCGGAAGGACGGGCCGCACGACGGGCACGCCGCCGTCACCCGCGCCGTCGCGTCGGCGAGCTTGCGCCGGGCCGCGGTGCACCGCTCCGCGGGGTCGAGCGCGCAGAGCTTCTCGGTCGCGCGCCGCATCGACTCCAGGGCGAGGCAGGCGGTCGGACAGTCGCTGGCGAGCGTCGCGGCGTAGTCGCGGTCGAGCTCGGCCTGTATGGCGCTCACGTCGTCGCCCGCGCCGGACGCAGCCTGTGCCCTGGCCGGCGCCGGCAGCAGCATCACGAGCAGCACGGCGAGCACGCGCTTCACGCCCTCGACGACACCACGGGGCGCGCCGACCGTGAAGGACTTCTCGACCGACGCAGCACCAAGACGCCAAAAACAGGTTCGGGTTGTCTCCCCGCCGAACCGCGGTGAAGTCCTTGGCGTCTTGGTGCTGCGCCGCTCCTCGTGCGGACGCAGGACCCTGGAGCACGTCACGTGCCAGGAGACGCTCTGCGGAACTGCCGGTGTTTTCACTACCTGCGGACGATCCCTCGGAAGAAACCGGGGGAAAAGCGATCCATCCTGATCGCAACCGCACCCCACCGTCTGGTGTACGTTGAGCACGATGGCGATCGCGGTCGGCATCGATCTCGGGACGACCAACACCGTCGTGGCCGCCGTGAAGGACGGCGTCGCCGGCACGATCCCCGACCCGCAGGGGGTCCGCCTCATCCCGTCGGTCGTCTCCTTCCACCCGTCGGGCTCCGTCGTCGTGGGGCGCGGCGCGCTGGAGCGGCGCCTGCTCGACGCGCCGAACACCATCTACTCGGTCAAGCGCCTCATCGGCCGCGCGTGGGGCTCGCCGCCCGTCGAGCAGATCCGCGGCAAGCTCCCCTTCGAGCTGCGCGAGGGACCGGGCGGCGGCACCGTGGTCACCGCCCGGGGGGAGACCTACTCCCTGCCCGAGATCAGCGCCTTCGTGCTGCGCCAGGCCAAGGCGGTCGCCCAGGCCGCCCTCGGCCAGCCCGTGGAGAGCGCGGTCATCACCGTGCCGGCCAACTTCAACGACCTGCAGCGCGCCGCCACCAAGACGGCGGGACGCCTGGCCGGCCTGGACGTCCTGCGCATCCTGAACGAGCCCACCGCGGCGGCGCTGGCCTACGGCCCGCAGGGCAAGGGCCAGGAGCGCATCGTCGTCTACGACCTCGGCGGGGGCACCTTCGACGTCACCATCCTCGATCTCGCCGGCAACGTGTTCGAGGTGCTCTCCACCGCCGGCGACACGGCGCTCGGGGGCGACGACATCGACACCCTGGTCGCCGAGCGCATGGCCGACGACCTGCTGAAGAAGCACCGCTTCGACGCGCGGGCGCAGCCCATGGTCTACGGCCGGCTGCGCATCCTGGGCGAGGAGATGAAGCGCACCCTGTCGACGCGCGAGGAGCACACGCTCACGGTGGACGACCTGGTCCCGGGCGATCGCGGCGCGACGCTGAAGTGGAGCTTTCGCATGACGCGGCCCGAGCTCGAGTGGGGCTCGCTGGCGCTCATCGAGCGGACCTTCCGCGTGTGCCAGGAGGCGCTCGACGCGGGCGGGGCGAACGTCGCCGGGCTCGATCGCGTCATCCTGGTGGGCGGCGCGACGCGCATGCCGATGGTGGCGCGCAAGGTCGAGCAGTTCTTCGGCCGGGCGCCGGTGGTACGCATCAACCCCGACGAGGTGGTGGCGCTGGGGGCGGCCATCCAGGCGGCGCTGCTCGACCGGGCCAAGGATCGCGGTCCCGTGCCGCTCGTGCACCCCACCATCGCCGAGGAGTCGGTGGTGCAAGAGCTGCCGCTGGACGACGCGCCGGCCCAGGAGGACCTGCTGCTGCTGCCGGTCGTGAGCTCACCGAAGATCCCCGTGGTCCCGGCGGTCGGGGCCGCGCCCCGCCCTTCTCCTCCGGTGCCCCCACCGTCTCCCCCCGCGCCCCCGCCGAAGCCCGCGCCGGAGGCGGCGCCCTCGCGCCCCGAGTTCCTGCCCGGCCGCAGCACGAAGGCGCTCGTCTTCGACGTGCCGCCCTCGGATCGCCCCCCGCCCGGCGCGCTGCCCGCCCCCGAGCTGCCCGCCCGCCCGGTCGCCCCCGCCGCTCCCCGCCCCGCGCCGCCCCTGCTCATCGACGTGACGCCCCTCGGCCTCGGCGTCGAGACCGTGGGCGGCTACTGCGACCTCCTCATCGAGGCCAACACCCCCGTGCCGTGCGACCGGACGCGCGCCTTCTCCACCGCCAGCGACGGACAGACCGCCGTGCGCGTGCGCGTGTCGCAGGGACCGAGCCAGAAGTTCGCCGAGAACACCTTCCTCGGCGAGCTGGAGCTCTCGGGCATCACGGCTGCGCCGCGCGGCGAGACGCAGATCGCGGTGACCTTCGAGATCGACGCCGACGGCATCCTCAACGTGCGCGCCCGCGACCTCAAGACCGGCGCCCAGACCGCGGCCCGCATCCAGCTGGTGGGCGCGCAGACCGGCCCGCGGGAGATGGAGGCGATGCGCGCGCGCCAGGCGGCGCACCCGCTGACGGCGCTCGAGGGTCCTCGCTGAGGGACGGCCATGCCGAGTCGAGAAGCGCTCGAGGTCTACCTGCAGTCGGTCGAGCGGAAGAACTATTACGACATCCTGCGCCTGCCGCGCGACGCGAGCCCCGCCGCCGTGAAGGCCGCGTTCCACGAGTTCTCGCTGGTCTACCACCCGGACCGCTTCGTGGACTGGCCGCGCGACGTGGGCGAGGTGGCCACCGAGATCTACAAGCGCGGCGTCGAGGCCTACCGCTGCCTTTCGCGCAAGCCGACGCGCGATCGCTACGATCGCGCGCTCGGGCGCGGCAAGCTGCGCCTCGAGCCGTCCCGCGCGTCGACCCGGCCGCCCCCGCCCGTCGTGCGGACGCTGGAGATGGTGGCGCGCACGGCCCGGGGCAAGGCCGTCGCGGTCAAGGCCGACCGCCTGATCACCGCCGGCAAGCTGGAGGACGCGCGCGTCCAGCTGGTGACCGCGTGCCAGTCGGAGCCGGACAACGAGGAGCTCGCCGAGCGCCTCCAGATCCTCTACGCGGCGCTCGCCCTCGAGCCCCTCTGACGCGCCCGTGGCCTAGAAGCCGCGCTCGATGGCGTCGATGAGCGCCCGCGCGCCCTCGAGCGTGGGGTCCTCGGTCAGCGCGCGCTTGAGGAGCATGATGGCGCGCTTGGGATCGCCCTGCTTGCGCGCGATCTCCCCCATGTACTGGTAGGCCAGCGCCTTGCTCATGGGCCCCGGCGTCTTCAGCAGCGTCACCGAGCGCAGGGCGCGGTTGGCCAGGTCGAGCTGGTCGAGCTCCACCGCGCGCAGGGCGACGTCCGAGCACACCTGTCCGTTCTGCGCGTCGCACTCGAGCGACTGCACCAGCGCGCGCACCTCGCCCGGCGCGTCCCCCAGGTAGCGCGCCACGCGCGCCAGGCGGAAGTAGAGCGGCGCCAGCTCCTTCGAGCGCTTGCCCTTGGCGGGCGCGATGATCTGCTCGAGCAGGGCGAGCGCGTCCTGGGCGCGCCCGGACAGGGTGTAGGCGTCTGCGAGCTGCCCCACGCAGTCCGGGTCGGCCGGCCGCAGCGCCCGCGCCTCCTCCAGCGCCGCGATGGCCGCGCCAGGGTCGCCCGCGCGCTCGAGCAGCAGCGTCCCCGCGCGCAGCAGCAGCGCGAAGCGCTCCGCCACGTCGCCGCTCGCGCGCGCGTCCTCCAGCGCCAGGTCCGCCAGCTCGTGCCACGCGCCGGTCTGGTCGTAGACGCGCTCCAGCCGCTCGCGCACCGCGCGGTCCTGCGGCGCCAGCAGCCGCACCCGCTCCAGCGCGCCGCGCGCGTCGCCCGGTCGCCCGGCCCGCTCGCACGCGTCGGCCAGGCGCAGCGCGGTCTCCAGCGCCGCCTCGCCCTCCTCCATGCCCACCAGCCGCCGCAGGGCGGCGCTGGCCGCGTCCCACCGCTCCAGCGCCGACTCCAGGCTCGCCAGCGTGCGCAGCGCGGCCCGGTCCTTCGGGTCCTGCCGCGTGAGCTCGCCCAGGATGGCCCGCGCGCCGTCCACGTCGCCCGCGAAGGGCAGCACCTGCGCCTGCCGCAGCCGCAGCACGCGCACTGCCTCGGCGTCCCCCTGGCTCGCGGCGGCCGCGCGCGACCGCTCCAGCTGCTCCGCCAGGGCCGCGGCGTGGCCCGCGCGGTCCACCGCGAAGGCCGCCTCCAGGTCCTCGAGCGCCGCCGCCTCGTCTCCCATGGCCGAGTGCACGCTCGCGCGCGCGGCCAGCAGCGCGCCGCGCGCCGGGCCGCCCGAGGTCTCCGCGTCGATGGCTGACGAGAGCTCCGCCACCGCCGCCGCGTGGTCCCCCGCCTCCACCAGCATGTCCACCAGGTCGCGCAGGATGCTGCCGTCGTCGGGCGCGGCCTCCCTGGCCAGCCGGAGCGCCGCCGCCGCCTCCTGCGGGAGGCCCAGCTCCGTCCGCCAGAGGACCGCGGCCTCGCGCAGCCGCGCGACGCGCTCGCCCGCGTCCACCCGCGCGCTCGCGTCGAGGATGCACAGCTCCGCCAGCTTTCGCCACTCGCTCCGCTCGCGGTAGCTCCCCTCCAGCTGCTCGCGCAGCGCCGCGCTCGCCGGGTGCGCGCGGTACCCGAGCTCGATGGCCCGTTCCGCCGCCGCGGCGTCGCCCAGCTCGGTGCGCGCCGCCGCCAGCTCGAGCGCCATCGCCTCGGCCGCCGGGCCCTGCTCCACCGCGAGGCGGCGCTCCAGCAGGTCCGCCCGCTCTCCCACGTCCTCCTCCGCGTCGAGCAGGCGCACCAGCGCGTCGAGCAGCCCGCGCCCCGCCGGCTCCCAGTCCAGGCCGGTGTAGTACACGTTGCGCGCCTGCATGCGATCGGTCTGCTCGAGGAGCTGCCCCAGGCGCAGCGCGAGCGAGCTGATGGACGCCGCGTCGCTCCGGTCCTTCGCGGCCTCGATCTGCGCGGCCAGCAGCGCGGCCAGCTCGTCGCGCGCCCCTGTGCGCTCGAGGATCGCCGCCAGCATCAGCGCCGACTCGACCTGCGTCGCGTCCTCCTCCACGATCTCGCGCAGCAGCGGCACGGCCTCGGCGTCCGCCAGGGCCAGGCCCTGCATCATCGTCCGCACCCGCTCGAGGCGCAGGCGGCCTCGCTCGCGGGGATCGTCCACGTAGTCGACCACCGTGCCGAGCAGATCGGCCAGCTTGCGCGTCTCGTTCATCCGCCGGTAGACGGCGGCCAGGGGCTCCCACGCCTCGCGGTCCGCGGGGTCGGTCCGGTGCAGGATCTCGTACGTCTCGGCGGCCAGCGCGAGGTCCTCCAGCCTGTCCGCGGCCAGGCGCGCCACCTCGAACGAGAGCTTGCGCGCGATCTCCGGGTCGGCGATGCGCGCCGCGCCCCGCTTGAGCTCCACCGCGCGCCGCACGTCGCCCGCCTCCTCGCGCAGGCTGGCCAGCGCGCCCAGCGCCCACGCCAGGTTGGCCGCGTTCTGCGACGCCGTCTGCTCGCTCTCCACGAAGCGCTCGAGCAGCCCCTCGGCCATCGCCGGCTGCCCGATGCGCACGGCGAGCTCCACCGCCTCGCGCACCGTGTCCACGTCGCTGCCGGGCAGCCGGGACCGCAGCTCGAGGGCCTCGAACAGCGCGCGCTCGTGCCCCGGCTGCCGCCCCACGTGCTCGTACAGATCGAGGACCCGCCGGTGGGTCGGGCCGAGCGCCGCCGCGCGCCGCAGCGCCTCCTCGGCGCGGTCGAGCTGGGGGTCGAGGTCGAGCGCGGTCTGCATCATCTCGACGCCCTCGTCGAGCGTCGCCGCCGAGCCCAGCCGCAGGGCCGCCAGGCGGTAGATGGCGTCGCTCGCCGCGCGCGGCCCGCCCTCCATGGCCTCGACCTCGACGCGCATCGCCAGGATGCGCGCCTGGTCGTCCGTGTTGCCGAGGCGCTCGTAGACGCGATCGAGCGCGCGCAGCACCTCGGGCGTGCGCAGGCCCAGCTCGATGGCCCGCTCGTACAGCGCCGCCGAGCGGCGGTCGTCCCGCAGGTCCTGCTCGGCCACGCCGCCGAGGCGCACGAGCAGCGAGCACGCCAGGGGCACGTCGCTGGCCTCCAGCGCGCGGTCCACCAGCGCCGTCGCCCCGTCCACGTAGCGCTCGACCGCGCCCACCGCGCGCGCGAGGGCGAGCGCCGAGTCGTGCGCGGCCGCCGAGCGCGGATCGATGGCCAGCGCGCGCAGCCTCACGGGGAGCGCCTGCTCCGGCCGCTGCAGCCGCTCGGCCAGCACCTCGGCCAGCTCGGTCAGCGTGCGCGCCGCCGCCGGGGTCTCCCCCAGCCGACCGAGCTTGGCCTCCAGCACCCGCACCAGCGTCTCGTAGTCGCCGCGGGCGCGCAGCGTCCCCTCCAGCCGGTCCTGCTCGAACTCGCTCTTGCCCGCCGCCTCCAGCGCGCTCTCCAGCACCTCGCGCGCCCGGTCGCCCTCGCCCTGGCGCGAGGCGATGGCCGCCAGCTCGAGCAGCACCTCGCTGCGGGCGATGCTCTGCGACTCGCCCGCCTCCTCGCGCCGCCGCAGCACCACCAGCAGCGCGCGGTAGCTCTTCTCGGCGCGATCGAGCTGCCCGTCGTCGCGCGACAGCTCGGCCAGCGTGCGCAGGATCTCCGGGTTCTGCGGATCCACGCGCGTCGCGGTGTCGAGCTCCACCAGGGCGCGCGCCCGGTTGCCCATCGCCAGCTCGAGGCGCGCGATCTGGTAGTGCACCGGGGCGCGCTCCTTCGGGCGGCGCCCCCCGAACGCGTCGATCATCGACTGGAGGATGGCGCGCGCGTCGTCGAAGCGCTTCGCGCTGGCCAGGGCGTTCGCGAGCCCGAGGCGCACCGCGGGATCGTCGGGCGCCAGGTCGCTGGCCTGCTCCAGCAGCGGGATGGCCAGGTCGGGCTTGCCGCACCGGTCCGAGAAGAGGAGCGCCGCCTCGAGCAGGCGCGCCATGCGCGTCGACTTGTCCGGCGCGTGGCCCGCCGAGGCGGCCACCAGCTGCGCCAGCAGCGCCCAGTCGCCCTGCTGCCGGTACAGCGAGGCCAGCCGCTCGCGCAGCGCCCCGGCGTCCGGGAGCGCCGCCACCGCCTGCTCCAGCCGGTCCGCCGCCCTCACGCCCTGCCCCGACTCCATGAGGGCGTCGGCCAGGCGCAGCTCGGACGCCACGCGCGCGTCCGGGGGCACGACCTCCAGCAGCCGCTCCAGCCACTGCGCCGCGGCGAGCGGATCGCGGCGCGCCGTGGCCAGCCTGGCCAGCGCGTCGAAGGACTCGGCCCGCGGCTCGAGCTCCACCACCTTCGCGTGGTACGCCTCGGCCGCCTCGAGGTCGCGCAGGCGCTCCTCGGCGATGCTCGCGGCCCGCGACCAGAGCGCCGCCGCCCTGCGCGCGTCGCCCGACTCGGCGGCCAGGCGCGCCTGCTCCGCCAGCAGGTCGCGCAGCTCGCGCGTGCGGACCTCGGCGTCGAGCACCGCGGCCAGGGCGTCCACCGTGGGCTCGTGCCGCGGCGACTCCGCGAGGTTCGCCTTCAGCGTCTCCACCGCGCGCCGCCCGTCGCCGAGCTCCACCAGCAGGCGCGCCGCCTCCAGGCGCAGGGGGATGCGCGCGGCGCTGTCGCGCGACGCCGCCACCTGCCGCTCGCGCAGCGCGAGCAGCTCGCGCCAGCGTCCGTGCGCGGCGTACGTCGTCGCCAGCCGGTCCACCGCCTCCGCGTCGCCTGGGTCCTCGTCGAAGAGGCCGAGGTACAGCGCGATGGCGCGGTCGTGGTCCTGCAGGCGGTCGAGCGCCACGCGCGCCGCGCGCCGCCGCAGGTCCGCCCGCGTGGTCGAGGGGAAGGGGAGCGCCTCCCCCGCGACCAGCACGTCCACCATCGCGCGCGCGTCGCCCTCCTCGTCGTGCAGCCTGGCCAGGCTCTCCACCGCCCACTCCGCGTAGGAGGCCAGCCCCTCGCCCCCCTCCACCGTCGGCGGGCCCGACTCGTCCGACCCCACCCAGCGCGAGCGCGCCAGCTCGAGCAGCTCGCCCAGCACCGCCCGCGTCAGCGCGCGATCGCCCACCGAGTCGCGGGCCACCTCTGCGGCCTCGCGCAGCAGCGCGAGATCGCCGCCCGTCGCGCGCGACAGGCGCAGCAGCGTCTCGACCAGCGGCCGGCCCCGGCTGCGCCGCTGGAGCGCCACGAGGGCCGCCAGCAGCGCGGCGTTGGCCTCGTCGTGGGACAGCGCGCGCTCCAGCGCCTTCTGCGCCGCCTCGGGGTCGTTCCGGCGGTCGCGGTGCCACTGCGCGATGCGCGCCTCGAGGTCCCGCCCCGCGGGGCCGCTCACCCCGCCCGACGCCGTCGCCTCGGCCAGCGCGCGCGCGGCCTCGTCCCAGGCCCCCGAGGCCTCCGCCGCCCTCTCGTAGGCGTCCAGCAGCCCCGGCGGGGCCGCGCCGTGGCTGCGCGAGACGTCCACCACCGCGCGCGCGGCCACGTTCCACTCCGCCAGCTTGCCCGCGACGCGCACCGCCGCCGAGCCCGCGTCGAGGTCCTGCGCGTCGCGCACGACCGTCAGGTACGCCCCGAGCGCGCCCCGCGCGTCGTCGAGGCGCGTCTCGAGCACGGCCCCGAGCTTCGCGCGCAGTTGAGCGACGAGCGCCGCGTCCCCCGCCGCGCCGCGCTCGACGGCCTCGCGGTACGCCTCCACCAGCCCCTGCCACGCGCCCGCCGCCTCCGCCAGGCGCGCGAGCTCGCCCCCGATGCGCGCGTCGCCCGGGGACAGCAGGAACGCGCGCCGCATCGCCTCGAAGGCCAGCCCCGCGTCGCCCGCGCGCTTCTCGGCCAGCTCCGACGCCTCGAGCAGCACGGCGCGTCGGTCCTCGTCGGTGGTCGCGGCGAGCAGCCGGTGGGCGGTGAGCTCGAGGATCGAGCGCCAGTCGTCGCACATCCGCAGCGCCGCCAGCAGCACGCCGACCGCCGCGGTCCGGTGCACGTCGTCGTTGGCCAGCGCGTGGAGGCCCGCGCGCGCCCCCGCGTTGCGCGCGTCCGCTGCCAGCGCCCGCGCGTACGTCGCGACCGCAGCCTCGAGGTTCCCGAGCTGCTCGCGCTGCACGTCGCCGAGCTGGCGCAGCAGCTCCGCGCGCGTCGCGTCGTCCGTCGTGCGCCCCGCCCCGCGCTCCAGCAGCTCCGCCAGCTCGCTCCAGTGCAGCGCCGCCCGCAGCAGTGTGGCCAGGGCCAGCGCCGCGTCGTCGGCCTCGCCGAACTCGCGCTCGATCTCGCGCCACGCGGCGATGGCCTCCTCCGGCTTGCCCAGCGCCTCGCCCAGGAGCCGCGCCACCCGCACGCGGTCGGCGCGCCGGCGCTCCGGCGTGGGCGCCGCGCGGGCCCGCAGCTCGAGCACCTCGACCAGGCGATCCGGGTGCCCGCGCCGGTCGAGCAGCTCGACCAGCCCGTCGAGCGCCTCGGCGTCGCGCTCGTCGGCTGCCACGCACTGCTCCCATAGCCCCGTCGCCCGCTCGTCCTGCCCGAGCCTCGCCGCCAGCCGCGCGGCGCGCCCCAGCGCCTCGCGGCGCGCCCCCGCGTCCTTCTCGGCCGCCGCGATGCGCTCGACCACGTCGAGCCGCTCCTCGTCCCGCGCCGCCGCCTCGAGCAGGGGCTCCAGCTTGCGCGCCGCCACCAGGAGATCCGCGTCGGTCACCGCGCGCGCCCCCAGCACCGACGACAGCAGCCCGATCGCCCCCGCCGCGTCGCCGATGCGGTCCGCGCGCACCGCCGCGGCCTGCATCATCAGCGTGATCCGCAGCTGCTCCGAGTCGGCCGCGTCCGCCCCCGCCGCCAGCAGGTCCGCCAGGCGCTCCAGCCGCCCCGTGCGCTCGGCCAGCTCGACCAGCTTCGCGCGGCGCGCCTCGTCGCCCGGGTCGAGCACCACCGCCAGCCCGACCTGCTCCAGGGCGTTGGGCAGGTCGCCCATCTTCTCGTAGAGCTCCGCGATGACCAGGTGCCGCTTCACGCGCTCGCGCGCCGACTTCACCTGCTCGAGCTCGACCAGCAGGACGCGCGCCAGGTCGGCGTCGCGGCCCGTCTGGGCGTAGTGCTGGTGCAGCCACGCCGCCGCCCGCTGGCGCACCGAGCCCTTGGCCGACGACGGTGGCTCGGACTTGCGGTTGCGGCGCGAGCCCGGCGGCTGGCTGGCGCGCGGGGGCGGCATGGTGGAGCGCCGCGGATCGGGCATCGCCGGCGCGGCGGCCAGGACGCGCTCGAGCAGGGTCCACACCTCCTCGGCGGTGCCGTTCGCGCCGTCCTCCGGGCGCAGCAGCAGCGGCTCGACGGCGTCCAGCGCCGCTCCCGGATCCCCCAGCTCGTCCAGCCACAGGGCCGCGACGCGCGCGCGCGTGCGCCGCGCCTCCTCCCGCTTCTGGCCGGGGATGCGCCCGGTCAGCAGCGACACCAGCTCGCGGTGCTTGCCCTGGCGCTCGTAGAGGCGCTCGAGCGCGCTGGTCAGCTTGGCGTCGTCGGGCCTCAGCTCGTGCAGCTGCTCGAGGTACTGGATGGCCCGGTCGGGGCGATCGGCGAAGTCCTTCGCCGTCTGGGCCGCGTCCTCCAGCAGGTTCGCGCGCTTCTTGCCCGTCGCCGAGTCGAGGGCGCGGTCGTAGAGCGCGAAGAGGTCGTCCCAGCGCTCCGCCGAGTCGAGCAGCAGCTTGAGCCGGTCGAAGGCCCAGTCCGCGGCCGGATCCAGCTCCAGCACCCGCTCGAGGATGCGCACGACCCGGCCCGACTCCTCGAACCACTCCTCGTAGAACTGCACCGCGCGCTCGCCGATGGAGAGGGCCTGGTCGCGGCCGAGCGAGCGGGCCAGCACCTCCTCGTAGAGCGCCGCCACCTCGTCGGGCCGCCCCAGCGCGCGCGCCAGCTCCTCCACGCGATCCCACAGCGGGGCGACGTCCGGCATCTCCCGGGCGGCGCGCACGCCCGTCGCCAGGGCCGCCTCGACGTTGCCCTGCTCGCGCTGGAGATCGCAGAGCCGCTCGAACCAGCCCCGGCGCGCCGCCGCGTCGTCCGCGTCGGCCGGCGCGTCGAGCAGGCGGGTGAGGATCTGCGCGCGGGCCTCGACGTCGTCGCTCGCGTCGCACGCGTGCTCCAGCATGAGGATGGCGTCGGCGCGCGTGTTGCGGTGCGCGAGCAGCTGCGCGGCCAGCGCGCGCGCCGTGGGGTCGCTCGGGGACTCCGCCAGCACCGCCCGCAGCGCCGCCAGGGCGTCGCGCCAGCGCGTGGTCCGCGCCAGGAGCACCTGGGCGATCTCCAGCTCGATGGCGATGCGCGCCGGCCCCTCGGCCCGGTCGCGCCGCGCGCCCAGGGCGACCAGCGCCTCGTCGGTGTCGCCGGTCGCGAGCGACAGCCGCGCCAGCGCCGCGCAGGCCTCGTCGGACTCGGGGTCGAGGACCAGCACGCGCCGGTGGATGGCCAGCGCGTGCACCGGATCGGCGAACGTCGTCTCCTCCTGCGCCGCCCACTCCAGCAGGCGCGCGACGCGCTCCTCCTCCGGGGCGTGCTCCGCCCGCCACTCGAGCAGCCACCGGCGGTCCGCGCGCCGGCGCGGCGACGCGGGGTCGCCCTGCACGAGCGCCTCGAACGACGCGAGCACGTCCGCCTGCGCCGCGCGGCCCACGCGCGCGTCGGCCAGGATGCCCCGGTACGCGCGCGCCGCGTCGTCGGCCCGCAGCGGGTCGTTGGCCAGCACGCGCGCGCGCGCCAGCAGCAGCTGCGTGCGCTGATCGGGCTCGAACCCCGCCGTCGCCTCCAGCCGGGCCAGCGCCTCCTCCAGCGCGTGCTCGAAGGTGTCGGTCGTGCGCGCCGCCACGCTCAGCCGCTCGAACGTCGCCAGCACGTCCGCGCGTGTCGGCGCTGCCTCGAAGGCCAGCCCCGCCCGCCGCGCCGCCGCCTCCACGTCGCCCAGCTTCTCGGCCAGCACGTGCGCCGTCTTCAGCCACAGGTCCACGCGCTCGGCGTCGTCCGTCGCGAGCGCGCCGAGGGCCGCATAGAGGCGCGGGAGGTCGGGCCACAGCTCGGCGCGCTCGCTCAGCGCCACCAGCCGCGCGGTGAGCTCGCGATCCTCGGGCGCCACCTTGCGGGCGCGCCCGTAGACCCGCCGCGCCGTCTCCTCGTCGCCCATCGACTCGGCCACCGCGCCCGCCCGCTTCCACGCCGCCGCCGCCGCCTCGAGGTCGCCGCGCCGGTCCTCGTCGAGCTCGCCCAGCCGGTCGAGCCACACCACCTGCTCGCGCGGGTCCTGCGTCATCTCGGCGTGGCGCTGCAGCACGGCCCGCGCGAGATCCGCGTCGCCCAGGCGCTGCGCTGCGCGCTCCACGGCGTCGAGGTGATCCGGGCCGATCTCCGGGTCCTCCAGCAGGCGCGCGCACTGCGCCCGGGCGCGCGCCTCGTCGCCGTGCTCGGACGCCACGTCCGCCAGCCGCGCCCGCGTGGCCCGCGCCGCGTCCCCGTCCACGCGGGTCAGGTGCTCCTCCAGCAGCGCGGCGAGCTCCGCCCACTGGCGACCCTTCTCGTAGAGCTCCCCCAGCGCCGTGTACGCGTCGGCATCGCCCGGATCGTTCTCCAGCGCCGTCCGGTACGTCGCGATGGCCGCCGGCAGGTCCTCGAGGTCGTGCCGCTCGATGACCCCGATGCGGTGCAGCAGCTCCCGCCGCCGGTCGGCGCCCGCGCGCGGGATGGCGGCGCGGTAGAGGGCGATGCGCTCGCGCGGGGAGCCCTGGTCGCGCAGCAGGTCGTCGATGCGCGAGAGCAGCTCGGCCGAGTGCGGCTCGAACGCCAGCGCCTTGCGGTAGAGCGCGATGGCCGCCGTGACGTCCCCGCCCGCCGCGCTCGCCTCCGCGGCCTTCTTCGCGAGCAGCGACAGCTCGTCGCTGGTCACCTCGCGGTCGCCGATGGCCTTGGCCAGCACCGCCGCGCGCTTCTTCGGGTCCGTCCCCGTGCCCGCGGCGCGGTCCACGCGATCGAGCCACTCGCGCAGCGGTTGCTCGCCCGCGACTGCCTCGGCGAGACCGCGCCCCGCGACGTCGAGCGCGCGCGCTGCCTCGGTCGCCCCGCCGCCCGCCGCCAGATCGGCCGCCTCGCGCAGCGCCGCCAGCCGGTCCTCCACGGTGGACGCCAGCGCGCCGCGCAGCTCGAGGAGCTTGAGCAGCGGGCCGGTCGCCGACTCGCGCCGGTACACGGGCTCGAGGACGCGCGCCGCCTGCAGGCGGTGGTCCCCGGCCGCGGTGAGCTTCTCCAGCGTGGAGCGCGCGGTCTTGTCGGTCGCGTCGAACGCGAGCGCCTCGTCGAAGGCCTCGATCGCGCCGTCCAGGTCGCGCAGCCGCTGCATCCGCAGCACGCCCAGGCGCGACATCGCCCGCGCGTGCTCCGGCCCCGCGAGCAGCGAGGCCTCCTGCTCCAGCGCCCGGGCGAGCTCCGGCCACTGCTTCTGCGCCTCGAGCAGCGGCAGCAGCAGCGCGAGCACGTCGCGGGCCGGCCCGAAGCGCTCCACGACGGCCAGGCAGGTGGCCACCGCCGCCGCCGCGTCCCGGGTCGAGGACGCCCGCACCTCCGCCGCGCGCATCATCTGCTCGCGCGCCTTCACCTCGTCGGTCTCGTCCTTGGCCTGCTCCTCGAGCAGCAGCGCGTGCTTGAGCGGATCGCCGCCCGCCTCGTAGAGCGGCGCCAGCGCCGCGAGGGCCCGCGCCCGCGACGCGGTCGGCAGGAGCCGCTCGAAAGCCGCGATGGCCCGCGGCGTGTCCTTCAGCATGGTCGCGAGGTCGGCCACCTGGTCGTCGGCCTCCCGGCGCTTCTCCGGGTCCGGCTCCAGCGCCGCGATGCGCTCGAGCACGTCGCACAGCGCGCGCGCGTCGGCCTCGGCAGCATGGATCTCGCGCAGCAGGTACGCCGCCGCCAGCGTGGCCTCGGGCGGCGCCTCGGGCATGGCCAGCACGCCGGCCAGCGTGGCCTTCGCGCGCCGCGCCTCGTTGGCCCGCAGCAGCATCTCGCCGAGCTGGGCGCTGGCCTTGGCCTTCGCGACCGGGTCCTTCATGGTCGCCAGCACGCGCGTCAGCGTCTTGGCGGCGTCGACGAAGCGCGACAGCTTGGTCGCCAGCGCCACGTAGCGGGCGCGCAGCTCGTCGTCGGTCCCGTCGATGGCCAGGGCCTGCTCGAAGGCCTCGAGCGCGCCCTTGTCGTCGCCCATGCGCTCGCTCTTGAGCTTGCCCAGCCTGGTCAGCAGCGCCGCGCGCTTCGGGCCGCGCGTGCTCTCCAGCTCGATGCTCAGGTAGCGCACGATCTCGGGCGGCGTGCCGTACGCCTCCGCCGCCTGGGCCAGCGCCGACGCCGCGCGGCCCGCCAGCCCCTTGATCACCAGGAGCTTCTGCGCGACGCGCCGCGCCTCCTCGCTCGCCGGATCGAGGGCCAGCATCTGCTCGATGTGCGGCATCGCGCGCTCGGGCTCGTGCAGGCGCGCCTCGTAGAGCTCGATGATGCGCAGCAGCAGCTTCTTGCGCACCCACTCCTCGGGCGGGGGCTCGGAGGCGAGCGCCTGCTCGTTGAGGCGCACCACGTCGCGCAGCCGGTTGTTCTTCACGTACAGCGCCTCGAGGCGCGCGCGCGAGTCCTCGTCGCCCGGCTCGAGCCGCAGCACGAGCTGGAGCAGATCGATCACCTTGTCGTCCGCCCCGCCCGCCGTGGCCAGCAGCTGGGCGGCGCGCCGCAGGATGGGGGCCTGCTCGCCGCGCGGCCGGTGCTGCGCCGTGGCCGCGTAGACGTCGGCCAGCTTGCGGACGTTGCCGGTCTTCTCGAGCAGCTGCTCGATCTTGGCGAAGGCCTTCACGTGCCCGGGGACCAGCACCAGGGCCCGCTCCAGGTAGGTCACCGCGCCGAGCTCGTCGCCGAAGACGTCGCCGAAGAAGCGCGCGGCCTGGAACAGGAAGTCGGCGGCCACGGCGGGCGGTACCAGCTTCAGGCGCTTGCCCTGCGAGGCGCTCTCGAAGCCGAACGCCAGCTCGCTCAGACGCTCGTCCCGCTGGGCGGCGGCGTGCAGCTGCTCCCAGGTTCCCTCCGGGAGCGAGCCGCGCGCCATCGTCGCGAGCATCGCGTCGAGCAGCCGTTCTTCGTCTTCGAGCTTCGCCTCGAACGAGAAGGCTCCCGGATGCTGTCCGGACCCCCCCCGCCCGGGCGGCGGTTGCTGCATGGCGGACTCCTCCAACACCCCGAGCGGCTACGAAGGCTCCAATCGGGAGACTGAGCGTATCGGAACGGCAAGCCTGTGGAAAATGACGATTTCTCGTCGCGCTTTCCGGCCGTGGGGAAGGCCCCTCGGGGCGTGAGGAGGCCTCCTCAGGGCGAAAGGAGCCTCCCTCTACCGCTCCACCCGCATCACCGCGACCCCCGTCCCTGTCGGATCCGCGGGATCCGCCCCTGCGACGAACACGAGCTCGCCCGCCCCCTCGTGACCGCGCATCTTCCGGCGCCAGGTGGCCACGTAGACCGGACCGTGGGCCTGGGCCTGCTGCTGGATGAGGTCCCATGTGTGCGGATCGTCCACCCAGTGCCGGTCGAAGCGCCGCCGGTCGAGCCCCGTCAGCATCTCGAGCGTGGCGTCGTCGCAGTAGAGGGTCGGCGCGCCCGGGAGGTCGCGCACGAACTCCGCCAGCGCCGTCCGCTCGGGCCAGCCGCGCTCGATCGAGCCCCGCCAGAAGCCCATCCACACCTCGAGCTCGAGGTAGAGCCCGGCCAGCAGCGCGACCGCGAGGCCTCCGCCGACGAGCCGCCCGACCTGCGCGCGGCGGCTGCGCGCCGCCACCCAGTCCGCGAGGGCCGTCGCGCCCTGCGCCGCGAACGTCGCGTAGAGCGGCACGATGCAGACGAAGTGCCGGTCGAGCCCCAGCGACGAGCGCGTGACCCACGTGAGCGACACGAAGCCGAGGCAGGCGAGCAGGACGAGCACGAAGCGCGCCCCCTGCTGGCGCACCGTGCGCGCGACGCCGAAGGGCACGAGCGGGAGCACGGGCCCCATGACCCGGATGGGCACCCACACCGGGTAGTAGAACCAGTCCTTCAGGGTGCCGAGCTTCGTGTGCGTCGCGTCGTTGGCGAACTCGCGCGTCTGCCGGAGGAAGCCGAACCACTGCCCGTCCACCGGACGCCGCAGCGCGGCCCACGCGAGGATGAGCGCGACCGGCGCGGCCACCACCCACCAGCCGCGCCACGCGCCCTCCTCGCGCGGCAGCCCGCGCGCGCGGCGCCACCACGGCTCGAGCACCAGGACGCCTGCGACGGCGCCCAGCGCGGCCCACGCCTCGTACCGGAGCATGACGGCCAGGGCGAGCAGCAGGGCGGCGGCCGGGTAGCGGCGCTCCTGGAAGGTGATCGCGACGCCGAGGATCAGCAGCGCAAAGAGGGGCTCGGGCTGCGCGGTCGTCCCCATCTGCATCACGATGGGGCACGCCGCGGCGATGACCGCGGCCAGCAGCGCGGTCGCCGCGGGCGTCATGTCGGCCTCGGCGGAGGTCGAGGTGCGGCGGACGTAGCGGTAGAGCACGACCGGGAGCGCCGCCGAGAGCGCGACGTCGAGCCAGCGGACGTCCTGCATGGTGCCGCCGAGGGCCACCAGCGGCACCTGCGCGTAGTGAAAGAGCGGCAGCCACACCCAGTGCACGGCCAGGTCGTGCGGGTCGGCGAGGATGGCGCGCGCGATCATGTGGTGCGCGTAGGCGTCGGTGTCGATGTCGGGCCCGGCCCGCACGCAGGCCACACGCCACGCCGCCAGCGCCAGCAGGGCGAGCGCCAGCGCGAGCTCGGGGAGTCGGCGCGCGCGCATGGCCGCCGCCTATAGCACCAAGATTGTCTACGGAGCGCAGTACCGCGCGACGTCGGCCGCGTCGGTGCGGGCCTTCTTCAGGTTCGTGGCGATGACCTCGTCCACGCCGTCGGGGGGCGACGAGCTGGCCTTGAGCTCGAGGGTCCCCGAGAGGACGCCGAGCTTCGACCGGTAGTTGCCGGCGTAGATCTTGAGCGTCTCGTCGGTCAGCTTGAGCCCCTCGATCTGCTTGTCGACCGATTTCACGACCTCGGCGCTGGGCGTGCCCTTGTCGAGCGGCTTCATGGCGTCGAGCAGGGAGTCGCACTCGTGCCTGCGCTGCTCGTTGCACGCCGCCGCGGCGAGCACGACCAGCGCGGCGGCCCCCATCAGGCTCCTGCGGATGCCGTTCATGGGGGGTTCCTACCGCGGGGCGAGGCGGGACGCACGCCGCTTGGCCGGAGGGGCGGTGTGAGGTAAACGCCTGCGCGAGTGGCGACCTCAGTCCAAGCCGAACCGCCGGGGGGCGCCACGTCGGCCGGGGACCACGGAGCGGCGGCGGCCCGCGACGGCGCGCCGGCCTGGCCGCTGCCCCGGCGGGCCATCGACCACCTGACGCTCGACACGCCGGCGGCCACGCGCCTCTACTGGACGGCCGTCGCGCTGGTCATCAGCGGCCTCTTCGTCACGCGGCTCCTGCCGTGCGTCGACTACGCGCAGCACCTGGCCCTCAGCGACGTCGCGCGGCGCCTGTCCGACCCGGCGGCGCCCGAGCAGGCCGCCTACCAGCTCAACTACTTCACCTACAACGGGCTCTTCCACGTCCTGGTCGCGTGGCTGGCCCGCGTCGTCCCCATCGAGCTCGCGGGGCGCGTGGTGGTCGCCCTGTCGCTCGCCGGGATGGCGGGCGCCGTGCTCGCGCTGGTGAAGGTGCTCCGCCGGCCGCCGGTGCACGCGGCGCTGTTCACCCCCATCCTCTTCTCGTACTCGCTGGGCTGGGGCTTCGTGAACTACGTGCTGGCCACGACGCTGGCGGCCTGGACGCTGGTGTTCATCGCGCGCGCCGTGCTGCGGCCGACCCTCCTCGCCCTGCTCGCCGTCGGCGCCCTCGGCCTCGCCTGCGCCTTCGCCCACGTGCTCGCCATGCTCGTGCTCTGCCTCGCCGCGGCGGGCCTGGCCCTCGAGCTCGCCTGGCGGACGGTGGAGGGACCGCACCGCCTCCCGCGCGTCGCGCTGCGCGCGGCCGTCGCCGTCCTCCCGCTGCTCGTCGGCTGCGTCTACTGCATCGCGGTCTACAAGCGGCAGTACGTGTGGGACCCGAACATGTACCGGGACCCCACGCTGGAGGGCACCGCGCCCCCGCTGTGGGAGAAGCTGACCTGGTTCGCGGCCTTCGCGACCGATCTGTTCTGGGACGCGACCGACCAGATCATCCTGTGGGCGTCCATCGCCCTCATGGTCGTCGCCGAGGGCCTCTCGCTGCGCCAGCGCCGCGCCGGGAACGCGGTGCACGAGGAGTCGCCGCCCATCCTGCTGCCGTTCGTGCTGCTGACGCTGGCCTACTTCGCCACGCCGATGGTGCTGGTGGGCACGCACCTCATCTTCCCGCGCCTCGCGCAGTGGGCCGTGCTCGGCGCGGTCCTGGCGATGCCGCGCTTCCCGGCCACGGTCGGCGCGCCCGCCCGCCGCTGGCCCCTGCGCGCCGTGCTCCGGCTCATGGGGACCGAGACGCTGGCGCGCCGGTGGATCCTGGGCGTCGCGCTGGTGGCCGGGGTCGACGTGGTCCTGCACTGCGCGCTCTACGCCTACGAGACGAACGACGCGTCGCTGGTCATCGACGACCTGCCGCCCGGGCAGTCCGCCACGGCGGTCATCTGGGAGCCCGGCACGTGGTCCTTCCGCAACGGGACGCTGACCCACCTGGCCGCGTACTACGCCGCGCGCAAGCACGGCCAGTGGGCGTTCGCCTTCGCCCGGTACCTGAGCGTCCCGGTGCGCTTCCGGCCGGGCGCGCAGCCGGCCTGGCCCGCCAAGGGGTGGGAGTTCCGCGGCCAGGACTACGATCCGCGCTGCAAGTACGCCCGCGCCTTCCCGCTGGTCATCGTCAAGGCGCCCAAGGGGCTGCCCCGGGACGCGTCGGGGGAGGCGCAGGTCCGCGAGGTCGTGTTCAAGCAGGACGCCCCGGCCGTGCGCCTGCTGTCGCACCACGGGCGCTACTGGGCGTTCGACACCCGGGGCCTCCCGGACGACGGGACGCTGTAGGTCAGCACGGCTATGCTCGGTCCGTTCGACCGAGCCATGACCCTGCGATTCCTCCGCGCGCTCTGGATCTTCGGGGTCATCTTCTTCAGCTACGTCTTTCACTTCGAGCTGGTGCGCGTCTTCCAGCGCAAGGGCCAGCCCAAGCCGCGCTGGCTCAAGGCGCGCCGCCACGACCTCGACGCGCGCAACGCGAAGCGCCTGCTCCACGGCATGCTGCGGCTACGGGGCGTGTTCATCAAGCTCGGACAGGTGCTCAGCATCCTGGGAGGCTTCCTCCCGCGCGTCTACATCAAGGAGCTGGAGAGCCTGCAGGACAACGTCCCGCCGCACCCCTTCCGGCACATCGAGAAGACCTTCGTCGCGGCCTACGGCAAGCACCCGGACGAGTGCTTCGCGTCGTTCGAGCGCCAGCCCATCGCCGCGGCGTCCCTCGGGCAGGTGCACGCCGCCGTGATGAAGGACGGGCAGAAGGTCGCGGTGAAGGTGCTCTACCCGCAGATCCGCGACGTCATCCGCGTGGACATGCGCGTGCTCAAGATCGCCGTCCGCGTGCTGCGCCGGTGGCTCCCGCTGAACAACCTGGAGTCCGTGCACCGGTCGCTGGTCGACCTGCTGGCGCGAGAGACCGACTACATCCACGAAGGGGAGTGCATGGAGCGCATGGCGAAGAACTTCGCCGCCGAGCCGGACATCCTCTTTCCCGCGGTCATCCACGAGTGGACCACCCGGGACATCCTGACCATGACCTACATGGACGGGGTGAAGATCACGCGCATGGAGGAGATCGACCGCATCGGCGTGAACCGCACCAAGCTGGCCACGCGCCTGGTGCAGTCGTTCTACAAGCAGCTCTTCGTCGACCACTTCTTCCACGCCGACCCGCACCCGGGGAACTTCCTCGTGCAGAAGGGGGAAGGGGACGAGCCGCGCATCGTGGTGCTCGACTTCGGCGCCATCACCGAGGTGTCGGAGGTGCTCATCGACGGCGCCCTGCAGGTCCTGCAGGGCATCATGGGCGGCGACGGTGCGCTGGCGCTGCGCGGCTTCCGCGCCATGGGCTTCGTGGCCGAGGGGGCGAACGAGGAGCTGCTCGAGCAGACGGTGATGACGTACTTCCGCAAGCTGCTGAAGATCAAAGACCACAGCGCGGGGGCCTTCATGCGGGCCGATCTGCGCGAGCTCGGCGAGCTGGCCAACCCGGAGATCGAGCGCGACGAGCTGCGCGAGCTGATGCGCTCCATCGCCTACCCCGAGGGCTGGTTCTACGTGGAGCGCGCGAGCGTGATGGCCTTCTGGCTGGTGGGCCAGATCGATCCCAAGCTCGACACGATGAGCATCGGCCTGCCCTACGTGCTGCCGCTGGTCCTGAAGAAGCAGATGCAGCAGGCGATGGCGGGCTGAGAGGGCGAGCTAGGGCCGCACCAGCGCCGGCGCGCTCTTGGCCCTGCCGTCGGTCGCGCCGATCTGCACGCGCGCGTAGAGCCCCGAAGCGCGCCCCGCCACCAGGAAGACGCCGTAGTTCACCGAGGCCCCGGCCGCGTCCGTCTCCGCCGTGAAGTACTGCTGCGCCACCCAGCGCCCGGGCCGCGCCCGCGCCAGCGCCTGGCGCCAGGTCGCGTCGTCCACCTCGCGACCGATGACGACCTCCTCGCCCTCGGCGCCGTAGTCGCTCTTGATGACCCAGTCGGCGCGCTGCGCCGCGAGCTGCTCGGCGTGCATCACCTCGAGCCGGCGCGTGACGGGCACGTAGCGCTCGATGATGCCCTGCACCTCGGGCGAGAAGCGATGGATCTGCTCCCACATGAGCGCGAAGCAGCGCTTGTTCTGCGGCACCACGGCCCCCAGCGGGTTCACCACCGCCAGCGTGCCCGCCGCCATGGCCGAGAGCACCGCGCGCAGCGGCTTCTCGAGCGGCGCGTCGTCCACGATGGCGTCCTCGAGCCAGGCGCTCTGGCGCTCGCCCCACCAGTCGGTCTTGTAGTGGCGCAAGAGGACGTCGATGGGGACATCGAACAGGCAGGCGCGCCCGCCCTCGAAGGTCAGGTTGTAGGGCGAGCCCAGCACGAGCCCGTAGCCCGCATCCTCCAGCCACCTGCGATACAGGCGCACCAGCGGCAGGTCGTCCGTCAGCTCCGTCGGGTACACCAGGCCCACGGTGCGCGCGGGCCCGGCCTCCGGCAGGCGCTCCCGGCGCGCCACGTACTCCAGCATGGCCAGGAAGCGCGCCCGGAGCCCGGCGCTCGGGTCCACCGTGCCGGGGTGCTCCGCCGCCAGCTCCCCCAGCACGACGGCCTCGGCCTCGCCCGTCGGCGTGTCGCAGTTGAGCTCCGCCACGGCGATCCCGTCGTCGGTGAAGAACACGTCGGCCCGGGCGAGCCCGTGCCAGGAGGGGGCGGACGCGAGCCACAGGGCGCGCTGTATGGGCGTCAGCCCGAGCACGTCCTCGAGCAGCCGCGGCTCGTCGAGGAGGATCGACACCATCGCGTGGCACGCCGCGGCCACGTCCTCCGCCGCCTCGCACAGCGCCTGGTGCTGCGCGGCGCTGACGATCACCGGCTCGCGCCGGAAGCGAGGCCGCCCGTCGACCCAGGGATCGCGCAGGACGCCGCCGGCCACGATGCGCTCGGCGAAGGCGGCGTAGTCGTCGGGTGCGTCGGAGACCTGCGCCGTCATGCGAGCTGCGCGATGGCGAGCGCGGTCGCCATGTACGTCGACGCCTCCACCGCCGCCATCCCCGTGCTCCTCTGCTGCGCGATGGCCACGTCGAGCGCCCCGCCGCGCACGTGCAGGCGCGTCCGCATCAGGAGGCTCTGCACGAAGAGCTGCCGCACGGGCCACAGCGCGAGCAGCGAGAGCAGCACGCCACCGTAGCCGCGCAGCGACGTCACCCACCCCTCGAAGTCACCCTCCCCCTCGAGCGCGCGCGCCACCACCACCGCGATGGCCACCATCACCCCGGAGTAGCTGATGGCCGCGGCCAGGTTCTCGCCGTGGATCTGCTCCGCGTCGTCGTAGGTCGTCAGCGCACGGAACAGGGTCACGAAGACGAGCAGCGTGGCCTGCGAGAGCACGAAGAAGGCCAGCGCCAGCCCCAGGCCGTGCAGATCGCTCCCCGAGATGGCCCGCGAGGTCACCAGCGCCGACGCCAGGAGCTGCGCGCCGGTCGCCAGCCCCGAGGCCTTGTTGCCGCGCGCCACCTCGGCCTCCGAGTGGGTCCCCAGCAGCAGCCGCACGCCCAGCCGGCCCGCCAGCGCGCTGGCGACGTAGGCGATGCACCCGTACGCGACGCAGGTGACGACGTCGACCAGCACGCTCTCCTCCAGGACGGAGTCGCGCACCGTCCCTGCGGCGATGAGGAACACCGAGAGCACCTCGCCCGCCGCGGCCAGCCGCTGCGCGTCGTTGCCCGAGCGCAGGTCCGAGACCAGGCCGCGGCGCACGAGCGTCGCCAGGACGAGCAGCACGAGCGTCGTCCCCACGCCGAACGCTGCGAGGTAGAGCGCCTCCTGCATCGCCGCCGGTACGCTACCATGCGCCCCATGCGCGTCCGGGGGATCTTCGGCCGGCCCTTCGTCGACCTCGAGCCCTTCCTCGATCTGGCCCCCCTCGCCGCGATCCACGACGAGGTGTGCCTCGGGCTCGCGCAGATCCCCGTCGACTACACCGGGGGCAGCCACCGCTCGATGGGCATCGTCCCGCCCTCGCGCCAGGCGGAGTGCCACGTCGACTACGGGGAGGCCATCCGCGCCATGACCGACGCGCAGTTCGCCACGCTCTGCAGCCTGGGTGACGGCGGCCCCGACGGCCCGCTCGACCCTCTGCGCCGGCGCGAGCTCGAGACGGAGCTGGGCGAGGAGCGCGAGCACCCGCTGTCGCGCCGGCAGATGCTCTGGCTCAAGTACCAGTTCGGCGTCTACTTCCCGTGGAAGGTCTACGTGGAGCTCATCCCCAACCGCTGGTGGGGCGAGAAGAGCCACGCCCAGGGCAAGAGCTTCACCCGTCAGGCGCGGGCGTTCTTCCCCCGGACGGTGGCGTGGATCGAGCGGCTCCCCTTCGTCGAGATGGGGCGGTGCACCATCATGGGGCTCGAGGCCCACGATCACGGCACGGTCCACCACGACGGCGACCCCGCGAAGGAGCGCGACCCCGACCACTTCGTCACCTTCTGCCCGGCCGGCAACAAGCGCCTCTTCCTGTGGGACGAGGAGGCCCAGCACAAGACGCCGGTGACCGGGCGCGCCTACTGGTTCAACGACCAGGACGATCACGGCGTCGACGCTGATCCGTTCTTCCGATACTCCATCCGTGTGGACGGCGTGTTCAGGGACGACTTCCTCGCGCGGCTGCGCGAGGCGAGCCGGGGCAGCGCGTGAGCGAGCGCCCGCTGCACCAGGACGCGCGCGTCGACGAGCCGGGCCTGGTGGGGGCGCGCTGGTGGCAGGACAGCGTCGTCGACCCGGTCGGCCGGCGGCACACGATCCTCACGCTGCTCGCCGTGGGGGTGGGCCTGGGGGTCGCGGGGCTCGCCATCGACGCGTGCGAGCCGACCAAGAAGAGCCGCCTGGGCGCGCTCGCGCTTCAGCGCAAGTACGGGTGGAGCTTCGGCGCCGCGACCGAGACGCTCGTGTTCAACGGACAGAGCACGGAGCCCTTCGATCGCAGCCGCCTCGGGCAGATGGTGGCCGACCTCGCGCCCCGCCTCGCCGCGCACCGGCCGTTCTACGTGCAGACGCTGTTCGAGGCGCCGACCGCGCTGCCCACGGCGGTCTCGGAGGGGGACCCCACGCCCATCCCGTCTCTGAAGGACGCGCTGCAGCCCATCCTCACGGACGGCATGCGCCAGGTGTTCAAGTGGGCGCAGGATCACCTCGACGCGCTGTCGGCCTTCTCCGGCGCGGCCCTCGTGGTCGACCTCGACGGGCAGGACTCGGTGGCCTTCGCCGCGGGGGCGAGCCCGCGCTTCGACCCGATCTTCCTCTTCGACAACTGGCCCCACCCGCACGGCGTCGTGCCGGCGCACCTCGCGCTCGCGGCGGCCGCCTACTACCAGCCCATGTTCGCCAACGCCGGCAGCGCGCCGTCGTCCACGGCCACTCTGGCGCCCATGCTCGTGCTCGATCGCAAGCGCCTCGCCCCGTACACCGACGACGCCACGCAGTTCGACAACCGCTGGGTGGCCCGGATGCCCGGCGTCCAGGCCCTGCGCTCCATGGGCATCACGCGGCTGCTCTACGTCGCGCCCCTCTCGCGCCCTCCCGTGCCCCCCGAGCTCGACGATCTGAACGACGACTTCGTCACCGACGACACCGCGGGCATCCACGTCAGCGTCATCGACATGCCTGGCACCGACCCGAACAACATCGCGCGCAGCTACGTCCCCGTCCCGCGCCGCACCCTCTTCTCGAGCGGTACGCAGGGCGGGGGCCGCCCGACGCCCTCGGACTTCGGCAGCGTGCCGGTCGTCCTCAGCTTCGTGGGAGGCACCTTGCTCGGGGTCGCGTGGAGCCGCAGCGGCACGTGGAACCGCGGGTGGGGAGGGTAGCTCGTGCGTCACTCGGTCTTCACCATCGAGGTCTGCGCGCGGCTCGACGTGGGGCCGCAGCTGCTCGACAGCCTGCGCCCCATCGTGCAGAACGCGCCCGAGCAGGTCACCCGCGACGAGGCGTGGCGCCGCCACTCCGCCGCCGCCGACGTGCTGCTGCGCTACATCGACGCCATCGAGCGCGGCTGCTGGGAGTACTTCGACGAAGAGAACAGCGCGATGGCGATGTTCGACGACTGGTGCCGCCCCGTGCTCGACAAGGCCGTGCCGCGGCAGGAGCCGTCAGGCGTCCCGGGGTACCGCGACTCGGGCCCGCGCTACCTCATGTTCACGATGGTGTACCTACTCGCGCGCGACTCCCCGAGCGACCTGGAGGTCCGGCGCGTGTGCAACATCCCCGAGGACCAGCTGTGGAGCAAGCAGACGTTCCGCCGCCTCCTCGGCGCGGTGCGCACGCTCAGCTTCGCGAGCGTGAAGGCCGACTCCATGTACATGGTCCCGCGCGACCACGACTGGGGCCTGACCCAGCAGGACCTGGCGTCGGAGACGTACCAGTACCTGCGGCCGCTCACCCCGGACTGATCCCTCCCCTTAAACGCGAACGGGGCGCCTCGATGCGCCCCGTTCCTACTGTGCAGCTCGCGAGGTCGCCGTGCCTAGTGGCACTGTTTGCAGCCCAGGCAAAGGCCGAGCGAGGTGAGGGCCGCGTTGACGTCCTGCAGCGCCTTTGCCCTGTGCCCATCGAAGTCGTGCTTGGCGTTCTGCAGATCAGCCTGCGCGGCGGTGAGCGCCTTGATCGCCTTGTCGATGTTCGGGCAGTCGGCTTCCGCGTCGCTCGCACGCAACGCCACCACCGCCGCCGCCAGTGCCCCCAACCCCGCCGCCACGTCACGCCTGGACACGCTCATTGTTGTAGCCCTCCGACCCACAAGAAAAGCACGAGTTCGCTTGCGGTGGCAACGGTCGTCAGAACCAGCTCTCCCAGAGGTCGCGATCGAGCTCAGCCGCGTGCAGGGTGGACGAGATGCGGTCGCGGGCTCCGGCGAAGGGCTGGATCTGGTGGCACCGGTAGCTGTCGAAGACGAGCAGGTCCCCGGCTTCGTAACCCACCTCCACGTCACCCCCTCGGGCCAGCGTCGCGGGCTCGACCTGGTCCACCCCGGCATAGAGCACCGGCCACAGGCGCAGCCCTCCCCCCCTCACCGGAGGCGACAGCATCAGCACGAACGACAGCGCCGGCGCCCGCCGCGCCAGGTGCACCTCGGCCAGACCCTCGGTGTCGAAGTGCACCACGCCGCCACGGCTCGCCACCACCCCGCCCGCCGGGAACACGTGCACCCCCGCCCCGCACCAGCCCGCCCGCTGCGTGACCCGACCCTGCACCACCTCGGCCACGAAGCCTCGCATCCTCGCCTGCAGCCCCGGTGCGTGCCGCTCGACCCGCGCGTCGGAGTCCGCCGCGTCCTCGAAGTACTCCTCCGTGCGGTCCGTCTCGAGGTGCGTGTAGAACGCCCGTCCGAGGCAGAACTGCTCCCCGTCGAAGTCCTCCGTCCACTCGTCCCGGGCTGCCAGGACCCCTTCCGCCCAGCGTGAGCACGCGGCCGGGTCCACGGCCCGCCGCACGACCACGGCGAGATGGGACGTGAGCAGCGCATGCGCGCCGGAGAGGGGCGCCAGGGCGACGGCGGACACGCACCAGAGACTAGCTCGCCTCTCCTCTTGTCCCCCATATGGCGCTCTTGGCGCACCCCGACCCGGGGCCCATACTTCCCCGGTGCTCTCGTGCCGCGAGGGCCTGCAGGAGTACTCCATGCCCCGTCCCTCGTCGTCGTCCCGCACAGTCCTCGCCCTCGTCTGGTCGCTCACCCTGTGCGTGGCGTTCGTGGGGGGGATTGTCTTCGAGCACTTCGGACGCGAGGCCCAGGCGCAGTCCGCAGGGGTCTCCACGGTCTTCGTGCCTGCCGGCGGGCTGATGTTCCGGACGCTGGACGGCAGGCCCATCGCCCGCATCTCGGAGACCAGCAAGGGAGGCAGCATCGAGCTCTTCGACGATCACCGGGACGTCGGCCTTCGCATGCAGGCGACCCACCCCACGCCCACGCTGCTCCGGGAGAACCCGTACACGGTGGAAGAGCGTGATCCCTGGACCACGAACGCTGCCGAACACCCCTGATCTGGCTGAGGTCGACGCGCAAGCGTTGCGCGCTACACTCCCCCCAGAGCGAGAGAGTTTTCCTGGCTCCTCCAGCTCCCCCTTACGCCCCCCCCGGCCCTCCCGCCGGTGGGGGGCGTTTCCTCTCGTTTGTTACCATCGCGCGAATGGCAGGGTTCCGGGTGGTCGCCCCTCTCATCGCGGCTGCGCTCACGACCCCCGCATGTCTGCTGGTCTCGCTCGGAGGTCTGACCGGAGGAGCCGGCCCAACAGACGCCACGACCGACGACTCGGAGGGGGGCACACTGCAGGGCTACGCGGCCGTGGTGTCCGCGGACAGTCCCCTCGCGTACTGGCGCTTCGACGAGCACGCAGGGGCGACCACGGCCCACGACGCGAGCGGCCACGGCAACGACGCGACGTACCAGGGCGGTGTGACGCTCGGAGCGCCAGGCGCCCTCGGCGGCGATCCGGACACGGCGGCATCGTTCGACGGGGTCACCGGGTTCGTGGACGCGGGCAACCGGTTCCAGTTCGCCGGACAGACGCCGTTCTCCGTCGAGGCGTGGGTGCTGCCCGGACCGGAGACGAGCTACGTGGGGGTGATGTCGCGCAACGACGCCGTTGGGGGGCCACCGAGCGAGGGGTATCTGCTGTTCCTGGCTCCCGATGGCGGCCCCTTCGGTTTCCAGCGACTCGAGGGCGAGCAGGTGTCCACCGCGGTGACGACGGCGAGCCCGAGCACGTCCGCGTTCACGCACCTGGTGGCCACGTTCGACGGAGTGGAAATGAGCGTCTACGCCGACGGCGAGCTCCAGGGAGCGCAGACCGCCTCGTTCTCCATCGCCGGGGCCGTGGCGGACTTCGTGGTCGGGGCCGAGGCGGGAGGGAGCAGCAACTACTTCGCCGGGACTCTGGACGAGGTCGCCGTGTACGACCACGCGCTCACGTCCGACCGCGTGCGGGCGCACTACCTCGCCGGTCTGGGCTCGCCGTGAGCCTTTTCCGGACGCTGGACCTTGCTTACCCTCCGCCGGCATGACTCTCCACATCGAGAACGTCACCTACGGAAACGGCCAGTTCACGGGGTACTTCGCGCGGCCCGCGCGCGCCGAAGGCCCTCTCCCCGCTGTCGTCGTCATCCAGGAAGCGTGGGGCGTCGACGCCCACATCGAAGACGTCGTGCGGCGCTTCGCTCAGGCCGGCTACGCGGTCCTCTCGCCGGATCTCTACGCCAAGAACGGCGTACGTCCCGCCCCGCTCGCGCACGCCCGCGTATCCGAGCTTCGTGCGTTCGTCGACACCGCCGGCCCCGCCGTCTTCATGGACGAGAAGGCGCGGGCCGAGGCCCTGGGGAAGCTGCCCGCCGACCTGGCGGCTCGTGTGCAGGAGTCGATGGGGACGCTCTTCGGTGGCCTTCGCGATCTCGCGGCGCACGTCCCCGCGCTCCTCGCCACCACGAAGTACCTGCGCGACGAGCGCGCGGAGACCCGCGGTCAGAAGATCGGCTCGGTGGGCTACTGCATGGGGGGAGGGTTGTCGGCCCTGCTCGCCTGCCACGATCCACAGCTCGCGGTCGCGTGCATCTACTACGGGAGCTCGCCTGCGGCCGAGCTCGTGGCCGGCATCCGTTGCCCCGTCTTCGGCTTTTACGGCGGCGAGGACAAGCGCATCAACGACGGCGTCCCTCCCTTCGTCGAGGCCATGAAGAAGGCCGGAAAGCACCTCGAGACCCGCACCTACGCCGGGGCGCAGCACGCCTTCTTCAACGACGAGCGGCCGAGCTACCATGTCGGGGCCGCCCGCGACGCCTTCGTCCGGACGCTGGAGATCTACCGCAAGCACCTCGACCCGGCGGCCGCGCCTGTGACTTAGCCAGGATTTCGTGGTATCGCCCGCGCGACATGCAGGTCCTCGTCGCCGGCGGCGCCGGCTACATCGGCTCCGTCCTCGTGCCTCTGCTCCTCGAGAAGGGGCACCGGGTCACGGTCCTCGATCGCCTCTACTTCGGCGACACCCTGTCCCGTGCGCGCGCCCGCTTCGGCGACAAGCTGCACATCGTGCGGGGGGACGTGAGGACCTTCGATCGCAGCCTGCTCGCGGGGGTCGAAGGGGTCATCGATCTCTCGGGCATCTCCAACGATCCCTCGTGCGAGCTCGAGCCCGAGCTGACCCGCAGCGTGAATGTGGAAGGGGCACGCCGGCTGGCATCGGCTGCCGTCGAGCAGGGGGTGCGGCGCTACGTCTTCTCTTCTTCGTGCTCCGTCTACGGCCACGGCGAGGGTCTGGGCCTCACGGAGACGAGCCCCCGCCACCCCGTGTCGCTCTACGCGCGCGCCAAGGCCGAGGTCGAGGACTTCCTGCTCGGCGCCAGGGGCATGGAGGTGTGCGCCCTTCGTCTGGCCACCGTGTTCGGGCTCAGCCCGCGCATGCGCTTCGATCTCGCCATCAACGTGATGACCAAGAACGCGTACGTCGCGAGGCGCATCACGGTCGACGGCGGCGGGCGGCAATGGCGGCCGTTCGTGCACGTGCTCGACGCGGCGCGGGCCTTCGAGCTCGCGCTGACGGGGGACGCATCCCGGATCGCCGGTCAGGTCTTCAACGTCGGCTCGGACGCGAGCAACGTGCAGATTCTCAACCTGGCCTTCCGTGTGCGCGACGCCGTGCCGGGGACCGAGGTGGTGCATGCTCCGACCGACCCCGATCTGCGTGACTACAACGTCTCGTTCGACAAGGTCCATCGCGTCCTCGGCTTCCAGGCCGAGAAAGGCCTGGACGACGGCATCCGCGAGGTCCTGGGAGCACTGCGCGAGGGCGCGGTCGATCCCGACGATCGCCGCTGGTACACGCTGAAGCAGTACGTGTTCCTGCGCGAGGCAGAGCGAGCGCACCGCGAGCTGGCCCTCGACGGCGCGCTGCTCAACGAAGGCGTGGTGAGCACCTCGTGAGGGCGTCATGAGCCAGGGCAAGGTCGAGTTCTATCGCCACCAGCTGGGCGAGGAGGAGGCAGGTTCCTGGCGTCAGGTGCTCGACACACTGTTCCTGACGCTCGGGCCGCAGGTCGCCGCGTTCGAGCAGGAGCTCGGTCGGTTCCTCGTCCGCGGGCGCGACGCCACGCCGCCCCACGTCGTGGGCACGAACTCCTGCTCCATGGGCATGCTGCTCGCCCTCCGGGCGCTCGACGTGGGGCCGGGCGACGAGGTCATCACCACCCCCATGACCTTCGCCGCGACCACCAACGCCATCCTCCACCTCGGCGCGCGGCCCAAGCTGGTCGACGTCGAGCCCGCGACCGGCCTGCTCGATCCTGCGGCCGTCCGCGCCGCGGTCAGCCAGCGGACGGTGGGCATCCTCCCGGTGCACCTCTACGGGCAGCTCGCGGACATGCGGGCGCTGCGGGAGGTCGCCGATCACGCCGGCCTCTTCATCGTCGAGGACTCGGCGCACGGCATCGAGATGGAGCGCGATGGCGTCCGTCCCGGCCAGCTCGGCGACGCGGTGGTCTTCTCGTTCTACGCGACCAAGAACCTGACCAGCGGCGACGGCGGCGCCGTGGCCACGAAGGACGAGCGCGTGGCCGAGCGGCTGCGGCGCCTGCGCAACCATGGCGTCTCCAAGGCCGCGACCGAGCGCCACGGGGCGCTCTACCAGCACTGGGACCTGGTGGAGCTGGGCTACAAGGCGAACCTCACCGACCTCGACGCGGCGCTGCTGCGCCCGCAACTTCCGCGGATCGAGGCCAAGCGCACCGCGCGCGAGCAGGTGGTGCGCCGCTACGAGTCACTCCTGCGCGAGCGGATCCCGGACATGCAGGCGCCCGCCCCCACGGTGCGCCGTGTGCCGTGGCTGATCGAGCGGCGCGGCACCAGCAGCCATCACTTGTTCACGATGCACGCGTGGCCGGGCGAGCGCGACGCCATGCTGTCGAGGCTCGGGGCGGCAGGTATCGGCACAGCGGTGAACTACCGGGCGATCCACCAGCTGACCTACCTGGTCGAGACCCTGGGGCTGCCGCGCGGCTCGCTGCCGGTGGCCGAGGAGATCGGGGATCGCACCCTCAGCCTGCCCATGTACCCGACGCTGACCGAGCAGGATCAGGATCGTGTCGTCGACGCCGTCGCGGCGGCCTGGAGCGAGCTCTCGGCGCGGAGACGCTGACCGAGGAAGCTCCTTTGCGACGAGCTCGCGTGGTCACTCGCCCGCGTCGAGGAGCGCCTGGAGGATGGCAGCCTGTTCGGCGGCGGCAGGATCGTGCATGTCACGGGCGAGGAGCGCCAGCGACCGCGCGTGCAGCCGGGCGATGGGGAGCAGCCCGGCGGGGCTCTGTCCGCCTCCCAGGAACGTGGCGTCGAGGCGGGCGAGCGTGGCCAGCGCGGAGGCGTAGGCGATGACGTCACCGTGGCGGGACTCGGCGAGGCGCTGCACGTCGTCGTCGTAGGTGCAGGGGAGGTCCACCCGCATGGTGCGACGCTCGCCGGGGCTGGCTCCCTGCGCGACGTCGAAGCGGATCGTGACGTGCAGCGTGTACGCCTCGCCCGGGGTCCAGGCCGGGATGGTGACCCGCACCACCTCGGCGCGCTCGTCGCCCGCGCGCACGTCGCCGAGCGCCAGCGCACCGCCCTCCAGCTCCCAGCGAGCGTCGCCCCCCGAGGCCTCCAGCACGTGCGACGGGGCGGGCGTGCCGTCGAAGTCGAGGACGACGTCACGGAAAGCGAGGTCGCCGGAGACAGGCACGAAGTCGCCCACGGCCTTGCGGCTCGCCTCCAGGTCGCCCGCGCCGCCGGTGGTCGCGACCACCGCAAGCGGCACCAGCTCCTCGCCCAGACCGCGCGTGGCCTCTTCGCGCGCGCCGTCCCCCGCGTCGCTCAGGACGAGCACGCGGCGCAGCGTTCCACGCGAGATGGCCGCCAGCGCCTTGGCAACCGCGCGGGCCGGGTCGAGTCGGGCGTCGGGCGCCTCGCCGAGGCGCCGCTCGATGGCGGCGAGCACCAGAGAGCGGTTCGATGCCGGCATGGGCGGCACGACCACGTGAGCTCCCGCCGAGTCGACCACGACCACTCGATCGCGACCGCCGAGCTGCCCGAGCGCGAGCTCCGCCAGAGCGCGCGTGTGCTCGCCGCGGCCGTCGAGGACGACGGCGACGTCCTCTCCCCAGCGCGCGGCGTGCGGAGCAGCCGGCGCCAGAACGTCGACCCGCACCAGCATCTCGCCCCCCCACGACGGCACCCGGGTGTCGCTCGGGCGCAGGACGACCGCGAGCCCCGGGCTGGTGACGACCGTCGGTGAGCTGGTGCGGGTGAAGCGCCCGTTCGCCGGCAGAATGAAGCCCAGCGGCGCGCGCCACGGCTCGTACGGATCACGCACGACGACGCGCCTGGGCACGTCCGTCACGTCGTGAAACTCCAGGCCGTTCGCGGTCAACACCGTCGCGCCGTGAGCGCCGTCCTCCTGGAATACCAGCGTCCCGTCGTGCGCCAGGTAGGGGCGGGCGCACGCGGTGGCCGTGAGGAAGAGGACGCCTGCCAGAGTGCGGCGCATGAAGGAAGCATAGCTCCGCCAGCCAGGTGCACCTTCGAGCGTGACGGGACCCGCCGAAGTTCCGATAGTCATCCTGTCGAACGACGCGACATGCCGTCCCCCGCTCCCCACCACCCCCCGAGGGCTCGCCTGAAGTTTCGCGAGCACCCCGTGGAGTTCGTACTTCGCCTGTTCGGCGACGTCCATCCCGGGGAGGCGCCGACGGTCCTGCTCCTCGCCCTCAACGTCTTCCTGCTCCTGACCGCGTACTACCTGCTGAAGGTGGCGCGCGAGCCGCTCATCCTGCTCGGCGCCGGAGCCGAGGTGAAGAGCTACGCGTCGGCGGGGCAGGCGGTCCTCCTCGTCTTCGTGGCGAGCTTCTACGGATGGCTCTCTGCGCGGGTCGGCCGCATCGCCCTCATATCGTTCGTCACGCTCTTCTTCGTCGCGAACCTCTGCATCTTCTGGGGCCTCGGGACGCACGGGATCAACCTGGGCGTCCCCTTCTTTCTGTGGGTGGGCATCTTCAACACGGTCACGATCGCCCAGTTCTGGAGTTTCGCCGCGGAGACCTACACCGAAGAGCAGGGCAAGCGCCTGTTCCCCATCGTGGGCATCGGGAGCTCCGTCGGTGCGGTCGGTGGCGCGACCATCGCCGAGCCGCTCATCCGGCGGGGCTCGCCCTTCCTCCTCATGATCATCGCGGCGGGTATCCTCGCGGCGAGCCTCGGCCTCACGTACCTGGTGCACCGGCGCGGGGCGACGCCTACGAAGCCGGGCGCTCCTCCGCGCGAGGACGCGCCCCTCGGCGAGGGCAATGCGTTCGCGCTCATCGTTCACGACCGCTACCTGCTGGTGTTCGCCATCCTCATCCTGGTGCTCAACATCGTCACCAAGACCGGCGACTACGTGCTCGACCGCATGCTCGTCGCGGGCGCCCCCGCGGCAGCGCACGGGCTCGATGTTGCCCCGACGGTCTACATCGGCGAGTTCAAGGCGCAGTACTTCGAGTGGATCAACGGACTCGGCGTGGTGATGCAGCTCTTCGTGGTGTCCCGCGTCATCAAGTACGCAGGCCTGCGCGTGGCTCTGGTCCTGGTCCCCCTCGCCTCCGTGGTCGGTTATGGCGCCGCCCTCGCCGCACCCCTCATCGGCGTGCTCATGGTCGCGCGCATCGCGGAGAGCACCCTCGACTACTCTCTCTCCAACACGACACGGCAGGCCCTGTGGCTCGTGACCTCACGCGAGGCCAAGTACAAGGCCAAGCAGGTCATCGACACCTTCATCATGCGGGCGGGCGACACCACGTCGGCGGCCCTCGTGTGGGTCGGGGCCCGCACGGCCATGACCACGCGGCACTTTCTCGTCATCAACCTGGGCCTGACTTTGCTCTGGGCCGGCCTCGCCGTCCTCCTGGGACGGATGTACGCAGCGCGCTCCCAGGTCCCCAAGTAGCTGTTTCCCGATTCCCCGTTGTCGAACGGCCGTGCCCGATCCATACTCCTGGCGTTGAAATCGACTTTCAACATCAGACGTCTCCTCCCAATCGCGGTCGTCCTGGCCGTCGGGGCTCTGCTCGTCGTCGTCCTGCGCAGCGGGGGCGGAACGGTGACGCCCGCGCGTGCCGAGGCCAGCGACCCGCAGCACCTGGTCGAGATCCTCCAGTACCTGGAGTCCGACTACCCCGCAGCGGTGGCCTCCGCTGACACGGGTGAGCTCGCCGAGCAGCGCTCGCTCTCGGCCGAGGCTGTCTCCTTGATGCGCGAAATCCCGCGACTTGCCGCACTCGAGCCCCGCATCGCCGCCATCGACGCGCGGGTGCAGGCCGCGCAGGATGGCAAGGGCGTCGGGTCCGACTGCGCGTCGCTGGTCGACGACGTGATCGCCGCGACCGGCATCTCTCGCAGCCCTGGCGCCCCCCCCGATCTCGACGAGGGCGCGAGGCTCTTCGCGCAGACCTGCGCGACTTGCCATGGTGTGGCGGGCCACGGAGACGGGCCCGCGGCCGCCGCCCTCACGCCGAAGCCGGCTGACTTCCACTCCGAGGCGGTCATGGGAGGCCTCACTCCTTACAAGGCTTTCAACGTCGTGCGCTTCGGCGTGAAGGGCACCGCCATGGCCCCCTTCGACACGCTGGACGAGAAGCAACGCTGGGCGCTGGCCTTCTATCTCTTCTCCCTGCGGCAGCCGGCCTGCGACCACACGCCGCCGCGCCTGACGCTCGACCGGCTGGCCAACGCCTCGGACGCCGAGCTTGCTGGGGTCCATGGCGCCCGGGAGCTCGCCTGCTTGCGTCGCCGCATGCCCGAGCTCGACGGCCCCGCCCTCCTCGCCGCTGCCCGGGCGCGCGTGGAGGAGGCGACGCATCTGGCCGCCCAGGGCGACCCTGCGGGTGCCGAGAAGGCGGTGCTCGACGCCTACCTGACGGACGTCGAGCCCATCGAGCCGTGGCTCCGCACGCGCGACGCGGAGGGCGTGTCCCAGCTCGAGGCGTCGTTCACCACGACCAGGGCGGCGCTGCAGCAGCGCGACCCCCGCGCCGAGGCGGACGCGAAGGAGCTGATGGCGCTCCTCGATCGCGCCTCGGGAACGCGGCGGGCGACGACCAAGCTCTCCGTGTTCTGGTTCTCGCTCCTCGTCATCGTGCGCGAGGGGTTCGAGGCCACGGTGATCATCGCAGCACTGCTCGCAGTGCTGAAGAAGCGCAAGGAGACCACCCGGGCCCGGCTCGTTCACGCGGGGTGGATCTCGGCGCTGGCTGTCGGTGCGGTCGCCTTCGTGGCCGGTCGCCAGGTCCTCGCCGGGGCGATGAACGAGAAGCTCGAGGGGTGCCTCGCGCTGGTGGCCGTTGCGATGCTCCTCCACGCCGCGCTCTGGGTGAACGCCCGGTCGAACACGCGCAAGCAGATGGGGGATTTGCGGGATCGCACGCAGGGCGCGCTTGACCGGGGAGGTCTGGCGCTCTTCGGCATCGCTTTCCTGGCCATGTTCCGGGAGAGCTTCGAGACCGCCGTGTTCCTGGAGGCGCTGTCGATCGACGCGCCATCGGCGGTCGTCTGGGGTGCAGGCGTGGGCGTCCTCATCCTGCTGGGGCTCGTGTACGCCGTGGGCCGCGCGGGAGTGCGCTTGCCCATGACGACGCTGTTCAAGGTCTCCACGGTGGTCCTGCTGGTGACGGCAGTCGTGCTGCTGGGGCAAGGCATCCATTCGTTCGAGGAGGTGGGCCTGCTCCCGTCCCGGCCGATGCCGTTCTTCCGCGTCGAGTTCCTCGGCGTCTACCCGGATCGGCTCGGGGTGCTGGCTCAGCTCGGACTCGCCGCGGTCCCGCTCGTCTGGCGGAGCGTGAGCCGGCGGCGGGACAAGCGCCTGGCGCTCACCGCGGCCGAACCGGGAGAGTGACGGCTAGTAGCGAGCCCCCGGCTCCCCGTACTCGCGCTTGATGCCGACGAAGGCGTCGAACACTGCGCGGTGGCGAGCGAGGCCGTACTCGTCGTCGCGTACCTCGTACTGGCGCACCCAGTCGATGAGCGCTGCGAGCATCGCGTCCTGCGCTTCCTGGGTGGGGAACTTCGACGGTTCCCAGGGGCGCCTGCGGCAGTTCGCGACGCAGGCCTCGACACCCGGGTTGAGGAAGCGGAGCTCGGTACAGTGGGGGGCGGCGGCCGCGACGACGTCGCCGTAGCACCCTTCGATCACCCACTGTGGGTTGGTCGACATGAAGGTCTCGAGCAGCCGAATGGTCGCCTCCAGCTCCTTGCGGACCATGGGCAGCTCCCAGGTGATGGCGTCGAGATCGAGGTGTGGCACGGAGAGCGCCGTCGCCGTCTCGCGCGCCATCGTCGTCTTGCCAGAGCCAGCATTGCCGTAGATGAGGATGCGATGAGCGCTCATGCAGGGCCAGGTCTACATCACGTGCCGTCCGGAGGTCACCCGCTCGTCGGGGCTCCTTCGGCGCTCACCGGGGGCGGACCTTCCACCGGCAGCACCAGCCGGAACGAGGCCCCCGACCGAGGAGACGTGGACACGTACGAGAGCTCCCCATTGTGCTCGATGGCGATCCTCTGCGCGATGGCCAGGCCCAGCCCGGTGCCGTGCTCCTTGGTCGTGGCGTACGGCTCGAAGAGTCGAGCGGCGATCTCGGGCGCGATGCCCGGTCCGTTGTCGCTCACCGTCACAGTCACCAGCTCTGCACCCTCGCTCCCGACGACGACCCGCACCTCGCCTGCGCTTCCCTGGTCGTCCACGGCGTCGAGAGCGTTCTGCACCAGGTTGGTCAGCACCTGGACGATCTGATCGCGATCGGCCCTCACCACGGGGGGCACCCGCTCGACCACCACCTGCACCTTCGCCTTCGTCCCCGCCTCGTGCAGGCGCACGACCTGGCGTGCCAGATCCATCACGTCGACGTCCTGGGGCTGTGGCGCCGGGAGGCGCGCGAAGCGCGTGAACTCGGTCACGATGTTCGCGATGCGGTGGACCTCGTCGAGCACCGTGCGCGTGGCCTCGTCGAAGTACGCGTCGAACTCCGGATCGTTGCGCGCCCGCAGACGTCGCAGCGTCTCCACGGCAGCGCGGATCGGGGCCAGCGGGTTCTTCACCTCGTGCGCGACACGCCGCGCCACCTCGCGCCACGCGGCGACGCGCGTGGTCGCCGCGAGCCTCCTGCGCATCGCCGCCAGATCCTCCAGCATCTTGTCGAAGGACTGAGCCAGCTCGGCGATCTCGCCGGCGCCCTGCACGCGCACCGGTCGCGCCTCGCCGCTCGCCACCTTCCGCGCCTCGGCCGCAAGCTCCTGGATGCGTCGCACCGGCCCACGCGCCAGCAGAAGCGCAATGATCAGGGCCACGACGGTGGACGCCAGCCCGGCGTAGATGACCGTCTGGTCGATGCGCGCCAGGTTCTCGGTGAGCTCCTTCTTGGGCTTGCTCACCACGAGAGGAATGCTCGCCCCGGACGCGTCGCCGAGCACGCAACGCGCCTGCGCCACGTCGGCGGTGGGAGGAGGAGCGGCTCCCAGCGTCACCTGCGCGTCGATGGTGGCGCTCAGTCGCTCGATGACCTTGTCCAGGCTGCGCGTTCCCACGAGCCCTACTGCCCGCCCGCCAGTCCCCTGCTTGCGGCAGCGCGAGACGAGGCCTGGTCTCGGCGAGGCGCGCAGGGCGAAATGGGCCACGTCGCCCCCCACGAGCTTCGCGAGATCGGCCTTCGGGGTGCTGAGCAGCGCGAGCGGGTCTTGCCCCAGGCGGTCGCCGTCGGCTGTCGCCAGCACAAGCTCATCGAGGTCGAAGGCCTGCCGCTCCTCGGGCACGATGCGCGAAAGCGACAATCGATGCTCGTCGTCCAGCGTCCCGGCCTCGAGCCAGATGAGCGCGCGGTCGACCAGCTCCCCCGACTGGCACGCGCCGCCGACCAGCCTCACGTCGCTCTCGGCCTGGTAGAGGATGCCCTTCACGACGCGGTCGCAGGCCCCCTTGACCTCGTTGTCGAAGCGCCTGGTCTCGCTCTCCCTGCGGTCCTCGCGGACGACGTACCCCAGCCCGGCGACCGAGAGGGTCGCGACGAAGCCGAAGGCGAGGACGAAGCGGGGGGCGAGGCGCATGGCCCCTCTGGCCTCGGCTCAGCGATCCAGAGGGACGACGATGGCCGGCGCGGGCGGGCTCGCTGCCTTGCGAGGGTCGCCCTCTCTCACGTGCGCCACCGCGGTGCCCACCGCCGTGTACTCGATGACGTTGGCCACGCCTGCGTGGGCCTGCTCGCTCACCACCATGCCCACCACGCCGACCGGCGCATCGGGATGGCCCGCCGCGGCGTGAGCGCCCGGCAGCCCGAACTCGGCGAAAAGGTCCTGCGTCATGCGCTCCATCGCGACCTCACGCGCGTCGAAGAGAGCCTGAGTGTACTCGGCGATCTCGTCGTTGCGGCCGGCCTGCGCGTAGGGGAAGACTCCGTATCCGCTCAGCTCGTAGACGCAGCACCCCACGGAGATGCTCACAGGCCGGTAGCCGGCGCGGAGCAGCGTCACGAAGTCCTGGCCCGAGAGCGCCGACGTGAAGGGACGGCCGTCGGCCATGTGCAGGCTCGGTGCCCCGCGCAGGTCTCCTGCGGCGTGCGCGTGGTCGAAGGCCACCGCCGTTCCCAGCGCGATGATCTTGACCACCTGGTGACCGCCGCGCCACCTGTGGTGCTCCACCTGCAGGCGCACGCCGACGACACCCTCGGCCTGCAGCTTGGCGGCCTGGTCCCGCATACGCTTGACCGCCATGGTCCGTGCCGCGCGCATGGCCCGGCTGAGGGAGCTCACCTCCTGCGTTCTTCCGGAGAGGTTGGTCCAGCCGGCGTCGTAGATGGCCGAGCCCACCACCAGCCCGTGTGGCAGGAAACCCATGCGCGAGAGCGTCAGAAACTCGGTGACCGACAGATCGCTCAGCGCCAGCTGCGGGCGGTTGACGTTGGCCTGGTTCATCGCTCGCGCCCTCCGCCTCGCAGATCGTCGTTGGCCGGAATGACCATCGTCGGTACCGGCGCGGGCTGCCCCGAGTCGGCTGGCACCACCGCCGTCCCGAACACGAAGAACTCGATGGTCTCGCCGTACATCCTGGCCGCGTTGCCGCCGGCGAACTGGCCCCCGGTTCCCCAGGTGTGCTGCTTCTCCTCGATCTCCACGCCGACGATGCCCGTGGCCTTCACCTCTTCGGCCTCGGCCTGGAGGCGCTCCATCGCCAGCTCCCGCGCGTCGTAGAGGCAGTGCGTGTAGGGTGAGAGCTCGCCGTTGCGCGCTGCGTTCGGGACGATGAGCGCCTCGGGTCGAACGTAGTAGACGCAGTTGCCCATCACGAAACCCACGGGCCGGTACCCGGAGCGGAGCAGGGTCCAGAAGTCCTGCCCGCTGAGGCCTGACTGGAAGGGCTTGCCCAGCGCGTTACGGAAGCTCTCGCCCCCCATGTGGCGCACCGCCGTGCCCACCGCGATGAACTCGGCGACGTTCTGCCCCCACGCGTGCAGGTTGACGTCCATGCGCACGCCGATGATCCCGTCGCCCCCGAGCTCGTCGGCCTCCTCCTCCATGCGCGTCATCGCCAGCTCGCGCGCCTCGTACAGCGCCTGCGTGACCTCGACCAGCTCCCGTCCAGGCTCGTACTGACCGAGGTTCTGGGGCGGGCGCGAGGAGATGTTGTAGATGCTGCTTCCCATCACCAGGCCGAGCGGCTCGAAGCCTGCCTGCTTGACCAGCAAGAACTCGTTCACCGACAGGTCGCTGGTGAAGAAATGGGCCTTCTTCATCCCCTCCAGGCGCTCGCGCGCGTGCTGGGGGAGATCGTTGCGCGGCGGGCCGCCGCCACCCGGAGCGTTGGGGGTGCTCATTCGTCAGCCTCGTCGTCACTCTCGTTGGCGGCCTCGGCCTCGGCCTCGCGCGCTTGCTCCTCGAGCTTCTCCGAGTCGTCGTCGCCCTCCACGATCTCGCCGCGCCTTCGCCCCAGCGGCACCATGCTGAGGATGAGCGGCGGCACCTTGGCCTGCTCGTGAGGCTTGAAGTCGGGGATGCGCCGGACGCCGGTGCCGAAGCAGCTCACGTCGACGTCGAGATCGTTCAGGTCGCAGCCCTTGTAGCCGCAGGGCACCTCGCGCACCGTCAGCTTCACGTCCGAACCCACGACGAACTCGCACTTGTACCAGGCGGCCTGCTTGATGAGCTTGGCCACCACGATGTTGCGCGCGGTGTCGATGGCGTCCTGGGCCGCCGAGACCTCACCCGACGCCGCGAGGCCGTTCTTCATCACGTGCCACACGTGGTACCGGCAGAACTCGAACAGAAAGCCGCACGGCTCGAAGCCGTCCTGTGCCAGCGCCCACAGGTCCTGCCCGGAGAGGTCGGTGATGACCGGCGAGCCCTGGGCGTGAGTGATCCACGGTGCGCGCACGGCGGTCCCGAACACGGTGAACTCGATGACCTCGTCGCCGTCGTCGCCCCCCTTGCCGTGCTGGCCCATGGTGATGAGCCGCTCCTGGATCCGAACGCCGATGACGGCGTCGGCGCCGATGGCCTGAGCCTCCTGGAAGCAGCGAGAGAGGGCCAAACGTCGCGAGTCGCGGTGGGCCTGGGAGATGGTCTCGATCTCCCCCGTGGCTCCTTTGTAGTCGCTGATCTTGCCGACGTGGAAGATCGAGCTCCCCATCACCTGCGAGATGGGGAAGCACTTCGCGTCCTTGGCGAGCAGAAACTCGCTCACGGTGAGGTCGCTGGTGAAGAGGTGATGGCGCGTCTCGTCGGCCAGCCGCAGCTGCGCGCGGATGGGCAGACCCCCGGCTTGCACGTGCCGCATCGACTCCATGAGATCGATGTTCTGGGTCGCCAGCGCCCGCCCGGACTGCGGTCGCGGCGGGCCGCCCTGGAACTGATTGGACATGGCGCTCCCCTAGTCGTTGACGCTGAGCACGAGGGACGGGACCGGGATCTTGTGGTCCTTCGAGATGGCGATGACGGCGGTCCCCACCGCGCTGAACTCGATGACGTTGTATCCCCAGGTGTGGTTGGTCTCCTCGACCTGCACACCCACGATGCCCTCTGCGCCGAGCTCCGACGCCTCGTACTGCATGCGCTCCATCGCCAGCTCGCGCGAGTCGTAGAGGGCCTGCGTGTACCCCTGGAGCTCCATGTTCTGCTGCTGGCCCCAGGGCATTCCCTGCGACGCGATGTGATAGACGCAGTTGCCCATCACGAAGCCGAGCGGGCGGTAACCAGCGCGGATCAGCGTCCAGAAGTCCTGCCCCGTGAGGTCGCTCTGGAAGGGCTTGTTGTTCGGTGCGCGCCAGCCCTGCTGCCCATCGGCGTGGCGGATGGCCGTGCCGATGGCCAGGAACTCGATGACGTTCTGACCCCAGGCGTGCAGGTTCACGTCCAGCCGGACTCCGACGATGCCGTCGGCTCCGAGCTCGTCGGCCTCCTCCTCCATGCGCGTCATGGCCAGCTCGCGCGAGTGGTAGAGCGCCTGAGTCATGTGCGTGATCTCGGTGTTCTGGTTCCACGCCACCTGCCCGAAGCCGATGTGATAGATGCTGCTGCCCATCACCAAGCCGAGCGGCTGGAAGCCGGCCTCCTTCACCAGCAAGAACTCGTTCACCGAGAGATCGCTGGTGAAGAAGTGATGCTCGCGCATCGCGGTGAGACGCTCGCGGGCATGCGCCGGCAGATCCGCAGGGGCCTGGCCCTGCTGAGGACGATAGGGCGGTTGGGCCATGGTGCTCTCCACGCTACGGGTACGAACGACGAGGGATCAAGAGCGCCGGACGCGGAAGGCGCTGGCCCAGTCGATGCCATGGCCCCAGGGCGAAGGCGGGAGGACCAGATCGGCCGCTCGACCGCCCTGCAGGCGAGCCTCGGCGACGACTCCCAGTCGCATCGTCCGGGTGACGCTCCTCGGCGGGAGGTCGCCGCGAGGGGGATGGCGGGCCATCGCGGCTGCGCTGCCTGGATCGTCGGCGGTGGCGAGCCCGAGCAGCGTTCCCAGCGCTCCCGGACCGGCAGGGCGCGTCAGGTCGAGCATGAGCGTGAAGGCCCGTGAAGTGCGGCGCTGCGCGAGGTCGACGAACGTCACCGGCACGCAGCGCACCTCGTGGCCGGGCGTCGACAGCGCCACGGCGATGGCCCGCGCGACCTCCACCAGCCACGGGGAGTCGTCCCGCACCAGCAGGTCCGACGGCGGTCCGGTCCACGTGGCCTGCGACTGCTCCCACGGCCCTCCCACCACCAGCGCCGCCAGCGCAGCGTGAGGGACGCCATCGGCCAGGGCCTGCGCGGTTCCCGGGGTGTCGAGCGGGCCGGCGTCGCGGCCCGTGCGCAGGATGGCCCACGCGAGCAAGCCCGCGTCGAAGCTCCGCGCACCCTGCCGTGGCTCGTGAAGAAACGAGCCCAGCCAGCCGAGGTCGTCGGTGCCGCTCTCGAAGGCGCGGAGCGAGGTGACGAGGTCGGTCGCGTGGTGCACCTCGATGGCGTCGAGGAAGGCGGGACCGCTTGCGGCCGCGGTGTTGCGCGAGAGCAGCAGCGTCCCTGGCTGCAGCTCGGCGCGCAGGGGTCCCGTGCCGTCGGGACGGTCAGGCGAGAACCGCGGAGGGACCATCGCCACCAGGGGCGAGGCCAGGCCGCGTACCAGCTTGCGTGCGTCGCGCGTGGCGAAGACCAGCGCGCGGCCGTCCACGCGCGGCGCAGGAACCTCGGCCAGCCAGGCCGAGCCGTCCCGTGAGCGTGCGCGCGCGATGGACGCAGCCGCGACGCGAGCGTCGAAGGCTGCGCCCGAGGCGAAGCGCACACCTTCACGCAGCGCGACCCGCATGCTGGCGCCGTCGGCCTCGGGGTCCGCCTCCGCGAGGGAGGGAACGAAGGCGCCCGAGTCGTCGCGCGCATAGAGCGTGTCGAACAGGCACTCTCCGAAGAAGGCCGCGGCGGGATCGTCGAGGCGATGAGGGTCGAGCGAGGCGAGGGGCCAGGGTGCGTGGAGCACCACGCGACCGCCGTAGGGCGTGCGTCCCCGTGCTCCCGCCGGCCGCGTGACCAGCGACGCGAGCCCCAGGGACACAGCCCCTGCGAGGAGCTCTCGCCGCCGCACCTACTTCTCCGCTCGCTTCGGGCTCGCCTCAGCACGCGTCGCAGCCCCGCCGCCGACGCCGGCGCGGACCAGCCACACCTCGGCTCCGACCACCGCCACCAGGGTCGGCTGGCCGTGCTCCTCCGCAGGGCACACGGCAAAAGCACGCACTCCACCGGGTGCGGCGAGGTGGAGGCGACCTCTGAGCTCGGGCCCGGGGCCAGGCCAGCTCCAGAGGTTGACCGCGTCGTCGGTCCCGTCGACGCTCGTCGCGACCTCCGGGACACCGTCCTGATCGAAGTCGAGCACCGCCAGCTGCGCGCCATAGACGCCGTCCGGACCCACCTGCACGTCACCCACCTTGAGGCGCAGCTTGCCGCTCGGCTCGCGCACCGCGACGACCGGGCGGATCGAGCCGGCAGCGTCCACCACGTTCGAGGCGGCGAAGGCGTCGAAGCGGGGCGCGGGTACGGCAAGCCTGGGCTTGCTCTCGCGGGCAGGAGCGCAGTCGAAAGGAGCTCCATCGAAGGAGCCGGCGGACGCCTCGGGCGCCAGGCACAGCACGCCGTCCCCGCCCCACACCGGCAGGCCGGCGATGGGCGCGTGCCCCACGAAGTCCGCGGTCAGTACCAGCGACGCGCGATCCGTCGTCCCCACCTCGACCTTGCCCGGCTCGACCACCGCGCCCGCCAGCGGCTCACGCATCGCGACCGCGGCGCGAGGGGCAAGCGCGCTCCACGGCGCGGTCCGCTCGACCACGAACTTGCCCCCCTTCACGCGGCCCATCGCCACGCGTGCGCGCGACACCAGCACGAGCTCTTCGCCCCCGTCTCCGTTCACGTCACCGCACGCCGCCGCGAGGACCTCGCCCTCGTCGTGCCGCGCACGGTGCACGCTGGCCTGCTCGAGCAGCAGCGGCGCGAGGAAGGTGCGCACCTCGGCGTCGATCTTCGTCGTGGCAAAGGCGTGGCCAGTCGGGGAGGGCAGGGGATTGCGGATGCGGTCCCACGCGTTGGCCATGGACGGATAGACATCGATGGTCGTGCGGACGTCGCCCTTCGACAGCTCGGTCTGCACGTAGACCAGCGCGCTGGCCCGGCCTGCGATGGCGCGGGCGGTCGCCAGCTGCGCAGTCTGCACGTGCGCGTGGGCGCCCGCCCCCAGCTTGCCGGACACGAGCGCGGCGATGCGCAGCGCCAGCTCCTCGCCCCGTGGCGCAGGCTGATCGCTCAGCAGCGGTGCGGCCACGACGACGCTCGAAGACGGCGTCTGCCCGAGGGCCTGCGCAGCCTCGAGGGCGACCACGTCGACCGCACCCGCGGCGAGCGCAGGTCGAGGCCAGAGGACGGCCAGCGTCGCCAGCGCCGCCGACAGGCAACGCCACCGCTCGCTCACGCTCGCGGCCCGGTGTTTGGTCATGGCCCTCCTACTCTACGTCGCCGGTGGCACCGTCGACGACGCCCGCGTCGAGCGGCGCCGGGGGAGCCGCCGTCTCCACCGGCTCCGTGCCGGCCAGGAACACCTCGTCCATGACGTCGGGGTCGTCCGGGTAGGGGAGCTCCCCCGTGCGCCTGTCGATGCTCACGGTCACGACTCCGGGGGGGCGGGGGAAGTCGACGCGCGGCTTGCCCTCGGTCGCGACCTTCATCACGTCCATCCACACCGGAAGGGCCGTGACGGCGCCCTGCTCCGCGCTCCCGAGGACCCGTCCGTCGTCGTAGCCGATCCACACGACGGCCGTGACGTCGGTCGAGTAGCCCGCGAACCACGTGTCCTTGGGGCCGTTGGACGTCCCGGTCTTGCCTGCGAGGGGGCGCCCCAGGGCCCTGGCACGGGCCGCGGTGCCGTGATCGATGACGCTGGTGAGCATGCTGGTGATCACGTACGCCTCGGCAGGGTCGAGCACGCGGCGCGGCGGCGTCGGCTCCGGCAGCGGGACGTCCTTGCCGTCGGGTCCGACGATGCGCGTGACCAGGCGCGGCTCCTCGTACGTCCCGCCAGCGGCCAGCGTCGCGTAGGCGCCGGCCAGCTCCATGGGGCGCAGCTCGTAGCTGCCCAGCGCGAGCGACAGGTCGGGCTTCATCGGCGATTCGATGCCGAGCGCCTGCGCCCACGGCACCACGCTGGCCGGCCCGACGTCGTGCAGGACGCGCACGGAGACCACGTTCACGCTGTTGGCGAGCGCCTCGCGCAGGCGGAGGAGCTCGTGCCCCTGCCAGCCCTCGAAGTTGCTGGGGCGATACCCGCCCTCGAAGACGTCCGGCGTGGGATCGACGAGGGTGGCCGGCGTGAAGCGGCGCGAGTGGAGTGCGTAGGAGTAGACCACCGGCTTGAAGGTAGACCCCGGCTGGCGGCGCGACTGTGTCGCGCGGTCCAGCGCGCCGGCCTGTCCCTCGTAGCTTCCCACCAGCGCCAGGATCTGCCGCGTGCGGACGTCGAGCACCACCATGGCCCCTTCGGGTCCCGACTCCAGGCGCAGCGGCACCTTGCCCTCCGGCCCGGATGTCGGCCCGAGGAGGCTCACCCGTACGCGCGCTCCCACGGGAGCGTAGGCGCCAGGCGTCAGGTGCGCGGGGTTGTAGCGGTCGAAGTCCGCCAGCTTCACTGTCCCCGTCACCGTCCCCACACGCACGTCGAAGGTCCCCGCCGCGTCGTCCGTTGCCGCCACGAGCCCCACCAGCACCTTGTGCTGCTCGAACGCCGGCGTGCCCTCGTATGGCACCAGGGCGTCGCGCGGCGGCGGCGCCGCCTTGCCCTTCTTGTCGGCGACCGACGGCGGCGTCTTCAGCGTGCCCTGCAGGCCGTGGCGCTTGTCGTACGCCGACAGTCCATCCCGCAGTGCCTTGCGGGCGACTGCCTCGAGCCTGGGATCGATGGAAGTCGTGATGGTGAACCCGCCGAGCCGCGCCTGCTCCGGCTCGACGCGGTAGAGCACCGCCTTGGCCATCTCCACCGCCTCGGGTGCCAGCTCGCTCGAGGCCTCCGTGGCCGGCGCCAGGCGTACGGGCTCGTTCCGGGCCGCCGTCCACGCCGCGTCGGGGAGGAAGCCCTTGGCGTGCATCTGGTCGAGCACGTACGTCCGCCGCGACATCGCCAGGTTCATGCTCGCGCGCGGCGAGTAGTCGCGCGGGTCGGCGATGCGCCCGGCGATGAGCGCGGCCTCGGCGATGTCGAGCTCCTTCGCGCTCTTGCCGAAGTCGTCGCGCGCCGCCTCCTCGATGCCGTACCGCCCGCGTCCGAAGTAGATGTTGTTGAGGTAGAGCTCGAGGATCTCGTCCTTGGTGAGCTCTTGCTCGAGACGCCGCGCGAGGAGCGCCTCGCGGACCTTCCGCGAGAACGTGCGCTCGTGCGACAGGAGCAGGTTCTTCACCACCTGCTGCGTGATGGTCGAGCCGCCTTGCCGCGCGCTGCCGGTGCGGACGTTGACCACCATCGCGCGTGCGATCCCCCAGTAATTGAGCCCCTCGTGCTCGTAGAAGCCGGCGTCCTCCGCGGCGAGGACCGCGAGCTTCACGTGCGCCGGCAGGGAATCGATGGGCACCACCGTGCGCCGCTCCGTGAAGAGCTCGGCCAGCACCGTCCCGTCCCGCGCCAGCACGCGGGTCACCTGGGGCGCCTGGTAGGTCTTGAGCTCGACCACGCTCGGCAGCCCCGCCTCGTAGTGGCGCACCAGGAGCCACACCGCGATGGCGCTGGCCGCCACCAGCACGGCCGACACCACCGCCAGCCGCTTCGTCCAGCGCCAGGCGAACGCCCCCAGCCGGCGCCAGCGCGAGGGGCGGGGAGGATCGATGGGGCTGTCCACGGCCTCGTGGGGAACGCTCGAGCCACCCCGTTTCATTCGCCCCCGTCCTACCGGACCCCCTCGCGGCGCGCCACTTCGTGCGAGAAGGGTGCCAGACGGGCCCGGCCGCAGGCAGCGGGCGTGATACAACTGGGCAATGTTCGGGCTGACGAGAGGCGAGGTTGCGCTCATCGTCTTTCTGTTCGCCCTGGTGTGGGGTGCCGGCGTCCTCCCGCGCATCGGCGAGCGGCTCGGCGAGCGGTTCGCGAAGCGGGGGGGAAGCCCAGGCGACGGAGGGTAAGGGGTGACCGGCGGCGGGAGGCTCGACGACGGCGGTCTGCAGGGGCCCGCGGCGACGGTATTCGTCAGCGATCCCACCGCCGAGGCCGAACGCGTGTCCCAGGCTCTCCGCGGGGCTGGTTACACCGTCGTCGACGTGCCCCTCTCCATGCTGGTCGCGCGGGTCGCCGTCCAGCACCCGCGGCTCATCCTCATCGACGCCGACAGTGAGGGCGCGCTCGAGGTCGTGGCGAGGATGCGTGAGCTGCCCGACGCCGAGGCCATCGACATTCTCTTCCTGGCTCGGCCCGGCGGCGCCGTTGCGACGCCGGAGGAGGCCATGGCGCACGAGGGCAGCGGGCTGTTCGTGCGGCCCGTCGAGGTCGCCGCGCTGGTGCGCAAGGTGGAGGTCCTGACGGGAGGCGTCGGAGCCCAGGAGAGCTTCCCCAGCGTCCCGCCTTCCATCCCCAGCTCTTCCAGGAAGCGCCCGAGCACCCCACCGTCCTTGCCACCTGCGAGCATGCGCGTCGGCGAGCCGAGGAGCGCCCCACTTCGCCCGCCGTCCACGCGACCCTCGCGCATTCCGTCCGAGCCTCCCACGTCCGGGCTGGGCCGGCGCGTGGCGGGTCTGACGCAGCCGGTGAGCCCCGAGCTTCAGCAGCTGCTCTCCGCCGCCGAGAAGCGGGTGCAGTCCGAGTCGGACCCGGACTCGGTGGTGCCCTCGCCCGAGGACGAGATCGAGGCAGTGCTGCCCGCGGAGCTGCTGGCGGCGCTCGACGAGCCACTGGAAGACGACGAGGACGATGACGAGGTCGTCCTTCCGGCCCGCTCGCTGCGGTCGTCCGCCGGTGTACGCGAGCCCACCAACGACGGCGGCGGGCCCCGGACCACGGGCGCCACGGGGCAGGTCAGCACGCCCACCACGGGCAACACCCCGCGGGCGCCGGCCGTGCGCCCCGTCGCCGGCGACGCGGGCCTCACGCCGGCACCGCCGCACACCCACTCGGGCACTCACTCCGGACACACGGGGTCGGGAGCCTCGACGACGGGGAGCTCCGAGCCTCGCCCGCGCCCCGACGTTTCCGTGCCGGAGCGGCAACCATCCATCGCCCCACCCACCGCGTGGTCTCCCGTCGGACACGGCGAGCCCGACCTCGAGCTGCCGAAGGAGCCCGAAGCGCCTCTGCGCGACGAGCTGTTCGACGTCCGCGAGCTCTCCGCGGGGCGCCCGCCGGCGCCCGAGCTGCCCGCGGTCGCGGACGAGCCCTTTTCTCTGGTGCCCGCCGTCATCGGCCCCGGGGAGGTTTCGCGCGTCATCGGTCAGGCCATTGCCGCGCGTCGCAGCGGGTCGCTCTGTCTGGCGACTGCCGAGGCCGAGCGCCGGCTGGTGCTGCGCGAAGGGGACGTCGTGACCCTCGCGTCGACGGCCGAGGACGAATCGCTGCTCGCCTTCCTCGGGGTGCGCGGCGATCTGCCGAAGGAGACCGTGCGACGTCTCGCGTCCAAGTTTCCCCCCTTCGGCCGGCACGCCGGCGCGGCGCTCGTGGCCCGCGGCTACCTCCGGCAGGACCAGCTGTGGCCCACCCTGCGCGCGCATGCGGAGTGGTTGCTCGCGCGCCTGCTCCAGGTGACGAGCGCACGCCTGGTGCTCGAGGCGCAACCGCCGGGGCGTCTCGCGGGCGAGCCGGGGGTCTTCGGGGGCTCGACCGGGGCGGAGGTGTTCGTCGACGTGGTGCGGCGGGTGGTCACGCCGGCGAACGCACTGGAGCGCCTCGGCGGTTCAAGCTCGCGCGTGAGCCAGGGGCCGCAGGCCCGGCTGCTGGGCGAATGCGCGCTGGGGAGCGCGGAGCTCGACCACGTGACCACGCTGTCGGGACGGTCGCTGCGCGAGGTGCTGGAGGCCGCACCGGAGGGCGATCTGGCGACGGTGATCTTCGCGCTGTCGGAGCTCGGCGTGGTCGAGGTGATGGCGGCGGTGGGCAGGAGCGAGGACGGCAACGAGCCCGGCGCGGTGGCGGGTGTGGCCGAGCTCGACGCCGAGGCCATCCGCGCGCGCGTGCGGGCGCGGATGCAGCTGGTCGACGACGGGGACTACTTCGCGCTGCTCGGCGTCCCTCACGAGGCGACGGGCTACGAGGTGCGTCGCGCGTTCCTCGAGCTCCGCAGAGCCTTCGACCCTGCGCGGGTGTTGACGCCCGAGATCGCAGACCTGGCCGACGACGTGCGCAAGATCGTCGTGGTGCTCGAGGAGGCCTACGACATCCTCAAGGACGCCGCGCGAAGGGACCGCTACCGCCGCGCCATCGAAGGCGCGCCTGCCTAGTACGGCTGGCCAGAACGTTCCGGGTTGGCTCGGCGACGCGAGCGCTGCGGGCCTCTTCTTCGCCTGGAAACTCGTCTTCGCTTCGAGTGACCCGTGATTCTTCGCGAGCGACTTCTGCTGGTTCGACCGAAAACCGGCTTTGTTCGTCGTGATCTCTGCTTTCTCGTGGGTAAAAGCGACGATCTCCGTCGTGAAAGCGACGATCTTCGCAGTGAAAGAGACGATCTTCGCAGTGAAAGAGACGATCTTCGCAGTGAAAGAGACGATCTTCGCAGTGAAAGAGACGATCTTCGCAGTGAAAGAGAGATCTTCGCAGTGAAAGTGACGATCTCTGCAGTGAAAGTGACGATCTTCGCAGTGAAAGAGACGATCTCCGTCGTGAAAGCGACGATCTCTGCAGTGAAAGCGACGATCTACGCAGTGAAAGAGACTGAAGCTGCCCCGATTCGCCGGACGGGTTGTTAAGCCTTATGCGGCGTTCTGTTTCTCAAAGCAATCTTCGAATGCCTCGGGGGTCTCG
>Ga0326727_10000394_pt1 | contig 181205 bp, 169 predicted proteins | sample MB2enrmetagenome_FD_207643 | JGI IMG/M metagenome (GOLD analysis project Ga0326727, IMG submission 207643) | Lab enriched peat soil microbial communities from McLean, Ithaca, NY, United States - MB29MY | ecosystem: Environmental > Terrestrial > Soil > Wetlands > Peat | place: USA: New York... | reverse complement strand
CCGGCCTCTTCACCACCGCCCTCAACTCGGCCTGCGACTGCCTCGGCAGCCCGATCGAACTCATGAGCCCGGAACTCGCCGGCAATGGCGATATCGAAATCACGCGCCAACAGAACCGCAACTACCTGCTGGGCGAAGGTTTCCAGCAGATGGCTCGCAAGTCCAACAGTTGGTCCCTGTTTCTGCGCTATCAGGCTCAGGCGGAACGCCACCACCGCCGCGCGGTCGAGGAGTTCGAGCGCCTCAAAGCCCTGCGGGAAGAATTACCAAACGAAGCCATTTCCGAGGCCGAACCCCAACAAAATGAAACCACTTACGCCCCCGACGAAACGAACCCGTCCGGGGCCCGGGGTCACGAAACCATGCCCCACGAGAAGCCGCCGTACTGCGGCGGGCGCCCAATTGAGTCTGGGCTCGGCTGCGTCAATCCGCGGAGGGTTGACGTGGTGTTCCTGGCGAAGCCGATCGGGGGTTCTATGTGACGATCAGTCTCCCGGACGCCCATGTCAATGCGGACCGCGCGCCCGCGCGCGCGACATAGGAACGTGGGCGGCGTCACTTCGTGACCAGGTAGAAAATCAACAGGAGCACCGCGAACGCCAGGGTCGCGGCGCCGATGACCAGCAGTGGCTTGGTCGCAAACGTGGAGGCCTCCTCCTGGGAGTCCTCGGCGGCTGACTCCGCCGAACGCGGAGTGCCGGGAACGGGCGTATCCTCCCGAGGCGGTGCGGCGGCGATTGCCGGCGGCGGGTTCCCGACCGCTTCTTCGGCCGGGAGCTCGGGTTTCCGGGGCTCCACGGCAAGCGGTGGGGCAGCGGGCTTCGGCGGCGGTGGCGCCTCTGGATCGGCTGCGGGCTTGGCCGCCTCTTCCGGAGTCGCCTCGATGCCCTCCAGAACCTCAAGCAGTTCGTTCGCCGTCTGATACCGGTCCGGCGGCTGCTTTGCCAGCAACTTCAAAACGACGATATCGAGGGCCTTCGGAATCGTACGATTCCAGGCGCTCGGGGCCTTTGGCGCTTCGCTCACCTGCGCCAGCATCAGGTCGAACTGACTCTTCGACTCGAAGGGCGGCCTGCCGGCGAGCAGTTCGTAGAACACGGCGCCCAGCGAGTACAGATCCGAGCGCCCGTCCAGGTTCGCCTTCCCCTTAACTTGCTCCGGGGAGAGGTACTTCAGGTCCCCGAGAACAGCGCCGCCTTGTGCGAGTTCAGGGCTGGTGGCCAGCCTCGCCAGGCTGAACGGCGAGAGCTTGAGCACCCCGCCGGAGGCGACCAGCATGTTCTCCGGGGTGATGTCTTGGTGAACGATGTTCTGGCCGTGCGCGTAGGAAAGCGCCGCGAGAGCCTGGCAGACCAGTCCGATCGCTTCCGGCACGGGCGCCGGCCCGGATTGCAGACGCTCGGCCAGAGTGATGCCCTCCGCGAACTCGGTCGTCATCACGGCCTGCTTCTCGATTTCCATCGCGCTGTAGAACATGAGGATGTTCGGATGAACCAGGCGTGCGTGCGCCTGCATCTCGCGAAGGCGCCGCGCTACGTCATCCGGGTCGTCCTGGGCTCCCCGAGGCAGGACTTGGAGAACCTCCGGGCGCTGCTCAAAGGTATTGAGAACTTTATACGCGCTCCCGGTTTTCGATCGCTTCAGAACATCCAGGAACTCGTAGCCACAATAAGTCTTTCCCAGCTCGAAACTCATCCAGGCCGTCTCCTAACCGTTCCCGGCCCGCCCAGGCCCCGGTACTCAATGGATGCATGGCAGCCGGTCCGGATCCTCCATATTGCGTTGGAATCGCAGCCCGGACCACTCCTCGCAGATCACGATGGAATTCGCCGGGTTGCGCGCCAGGTACTTGATGGTGGCCGGAGTATCGACCAACCTGCCGAGGTCGGCCGGAAGAGACTCCTCGAGGGCGGTCAGGTCCTGGAAGGCCGTGTGCTCGACGCCACCGATCGAGTACTTGTAGCACAGGATTCCGTCCTGGAAGTCGACGATCATCGCATTGCCCGTGCGCCCGCGCGCATTCACTGTAAGCCTGCGCCGGCGTTCACGCTCGGCGGGCGTGACTTTCCTCGAGCCGGGAACGAGCCACGCCACAACGCCTGCGAGCGCACCCATCGCGCCCGCCAGGCCTGCCATTACGATTCGCTTCCTCTGCATCGCATAATCCGGCAATTCCAGACTACAACTCCTGGCCGGCTATTTCGTGCCGGCGTACTCTCGATAGCGGGCGGCGACGTCCGCGGCCGCCGGATCTCCGGGATGAACCATCACGCGGTAGCGGAACCGCAGGAGGCCGCCGGGCGCAAGTGTCAGGCTGCCATCCTTCGTCTTGTCATGCTCGAAATCACGGAGGCCGAAGATATTCGCCGCGCAGAGCCCGTAACCCCGCGAAGCCCAGTACGCCGGGTGCCGCGGATTGGACGGATGGTCGAAGATCGCGACGCCGATTGTTTCGCCCCCGATCTCGCCGAAACGATCCACCCAGTCAGAGCGCTTGCCCCACACATTCGGCTCCCCTGCGGCGCCTTCCGCATTCACCATCTTTCCCGTGCGCTTGGGAACCGAAGGCTGGCCCGCCGCGGGTTCTTCGAGCCAGGAAGCCAGGCGGATCGCGAACGTACCTTCCTTGGTGTCGCCGAACATAACCTTCGTGAGCGCCTTCAGCTCGATGTCGAAATCGATCGTGCGGAGCGCGGGGTCCGGGTGAAAAACCATTGTCCGGGATTCCTCGAGCAGTGGCTTCCCCGCGCCGTCCACCCAGTCGAACAGGACCCGTATGTGTCCGGACTTCGGGCCGCTCGCCACGCCAAGCACCTTCTTCAATACGATCCGGCCCCCATGGGCCGATTGGCCCGGCTCGTTTCCCCAGAAGTCCACCCCGTTTACATCGCCGTGGCTGAACCAGAGGCCGCGCTGGTGCGGGTGATCCTTGCTTTCGCCCTCGCCCTGTTCCATGGGGTACAGACGCGTGACGATCCTTCCGGACGCCGATCGCAGCGGATGAAGATAGGGCTTCGTCGTGCCGGGGCCGAAGAACAGCGTCGTATAAGGTTTGCCGCCGATCTCGACCGAAATACGGTCCGGGGCCTGCGTGATCTTGACCTGGGCCGGCGCCGGAATACCGGCCAGGGCTGCACACGCGGCCGCAGCAATTCCGAGAGAACGAACCATCCGAGGATTCAGGATAACACCGGCAGGACCCCAGCTCACCGCGCCCGGCCTTCACCGCGCGCGGCCCTCACCAAGCTCCGCCCGCGTCCCCCGCCCGGCCGTGTCCCGCGCCCGGCTGTGTCCCGCGCCCGGCTGTGTCCCGCGCCCGGCCGTATCCCGCGCCCGGCCGTATCCCGCGCCCGGCTGTGTCCCGCGCCCGGCCGTGATGTTAACCTTGAACTCTATGCGACGTGCTCTCCTCACTGCTCCCGTGACTCTCGTTTTCTCCCTTGCGCTGTTCGGCCAGGCAGCGCGGCGCGCTCCGGGCTTTTCGCTGGTCGATCCTCTGAACAATCAACAGTACGACCTCCAGGACTACCGCGGCAAAATCGTGATCGTCGAGTTGATGCGGAGCGATTGCCCGCATTGCGCGACTTTCGTGAAGACTCTCGAACAGATCCAGACGCATTACGCCGGCAAGGTGGCCGTGCTTTCGATCACCAACCCGCCCGACAGTCCGGCAGCCGTGGCGAAGTTCCGCGCGGAAGAGAAGATCACCTACCCGATCCTGTTCGATTGCGGACAGGTCGCGTTTTCCTACGTGCGCCCGAATCCGCTGCGGCCCTCCATCAATATCCCGCACGCGTACCTGGTGGACCGCGGCGGCATGATCCGCGGCGACTATGAATTCGGCGAGGCCACCCAGGAGATCTTCCGGGGCAGCGGTCTGTACCAGGAAATCGACAAGCTCCTCGGCGCCAAGGCGCCCGCGAAGCACTGAAAAAATCCGGGGACACTCCGGGCTCCCCTGTAGAACCGCCACGTTACGGCGCCTGCAGGGGTGTCCCCGATTTCTTGTCCGATGCTAGGCTGAAGGCGATGCGGTATGTCGTTTGGATCGCGTGCCTGGCGGGCGCGATCGTGGCCGCCGCTCCGGAAGGCCTCGATGAAGCGGTTCAGAACGGCGACCTCGCCCAGGTCCAGGCCCTGCTCGAGGCCGGTGCGGACCCAAACGCCCGGGACAGCCTGGGGGGCACGCCGCTGCACGCCGCCGCCTGGAGCGGATACGAAGAGATCGCCGAACTCCTGATCGCGCACGGGGCGGCCGTGAACGCGCGGCACGCCGAGGCCGGCTCGACCCCGCTCCACTACGCCGCCGTCACCAACCATGTGGCGCTGGCCGAGTCGCTCCTGGCGCACGGCGCCGAGGTGAACGCAGCGGACCGTTCCGGAGCCACTCCCCTCCATGAGGCGGCGAATCGGGGCTATGTCGGGATGGCCCGGTTGCTCATCGCGCGCGGGGCGGCCCTCGGCGCGCGCGACGAATCGGGCGCCGGTCCGCTCGATGACGCCTCCCTGAGGGGGCAGGCGGAGGTCGTGGAGCTGCTGCTCGCCGCGGGCGCCGGCGCCCGAGCCCGCATTCCGCAAACCGGCGCGACACCGCTTCACGAAGCCGCCGCGAGCGGACACCGGCAAGTGGTGGAAATCCTGCTCGCCGCGGGCGCCGAGCTGAATGCGAAGGATAGCTCCGGCGCGACGCCGCTCGAGGAGGCGCTCCGTTTTCGGCAGAACGGCGTCGTCGAGCTGCTGTTGAAAAAGGGCGCGGCGCTTCCGGCCGGCGCCGCATCCCGGCGGCTTCACGAGGCCGTTCTGCGCGGCCAGATTGACGCCGTCCGGCTGATCCTCGATGCCGGCGCGGACCCCAATCTGCGAAACGCCCAGGACTCCACCCCGCTCCACGATGCGGCGCTCAAGGGGTACAAGGATATCGCCCAGCTCCTGCTCAGCCGGGGCGCGCGCGTGGACCTGAGGGACGGCTCGGGCGCGACGCCGCTCGACGATGCCGCTCTGGGCGGGAGCGCCGAGGTGGCCGCGCTGCTCATCGCGAGCGGCGCCAATATCGATGCGCGGGATGATGAGAGCGGCGCGACACCGCTACACGAGGCCGCATCCTGGGGCCGTGACGAAGTGGTCCGGTTGCTCCTCGACAAGGGCGCCGATATCAACGCGCGGACCAAATCGGGTAAGACGCCGCTCGGCCTTGCGCTCGAAAACGGTCACGGCGGGCTGGCCTCGACGCTGCGCTCCCGCGGCGGACAGGAGTAGCGATTTGCCGGAACGACCGTCCCCCTAAACCTCGACGGCGCAACCCCCGATATAGAGATCAGTGCGATGCCCGAACGAATCTGCGGCGCCTGCCGATGCAGCCGGCCTACTGAACGCCGGGTTTGTCCGGCGCATCCGGAGGACCGCGCGGCTGCTCGGAGGGGCCTGCCCCACGCTCGAGGGGCGGTTTCTGAAGCTGCTCGCCAAACGCGGCTTCGATCCGAACCAGTCCAGGACACTGGCTGCGATCACCCTCGCGGCGGCCGTTAAGCTCATCGCGCGCGGGAAGCCCCTCCCGGACTTTTTCGAGCAGGTCGCCTACAGCGGACGCCGCCTGGCGAAGCTCGACGTGGACCCGGTATCGGTCCTGGAATCCCTGGCGGCATTTGACGGCCTGCTTCTAAAGGCGCTGCGCTCGTTCAGTCCGGCCGATGCGGCCGGGGTGCGGTGGGTATCCGGCCAGTTGAGTTTCTGCACCGTGATCACCCTCAACAACGCCTTTTATCAGGTCCGCGAGGCGGAAACCGCGGCGTTCTTCGAGCTTCACGACGCCGAGCTGAGGGCGGCCAATGGACGCGATCTCATCGAGTCCTATGTAGACATTCTGGCGCGGTACGCCCGCGCGGACGCGGCTTCGGTGCGTACCCCGGAAGCGGGCGGAGCGCCGCCTGATGCGCTTCTCAGAAGCCTGTCGGGGCCGCGCATGTTTCAGGCCGGCGCGAGTCCCCGGCTTTTGCTCGAACCCGATTGGAGCAAGCTCTACCGTTCGGTCTGGTCCGTACCGCTCGCCGGGGGCGTGGTTCAGTTCGCTTTCAAGAAGGACTACGCGTGGCTGCCCCGCGAGGTGCGCCTGATTACGAGCGCGGCGGTTCGCTCGAGGAGCGTGTTCGAAAAGCTGCGGCTCACCGGGGAGCTCGCTCTCCGGGAACAAGAGGTGCGCGATCTGGCCAAGGGTATGCGCGACACCGAGGAGCGGGAACGAAGGCGCATCCGGAGAGAACTGCACGACGAAACCGCCCAGATTCTGCCTTGCCTGTCTCTGCGTCTCGAAATGCTGGAATCCGCTTTGCCCGAAGCGCCGGCCGAAGTGAAGCGGGGGCTCGCCGAGGCGCGCGAGCTGATTGGGCGGACGATCGTCGAGATACGCCGCATTTTGTCCGATCTCAGCCCGGCGGTCCTCGAGCAGCTCGGCCTCGCCGCGGCCGTCCGGCAACTGCTCAACCAGGTACGCCGGGCGCGCGGGATTGCCGTATGCCTCGATGCCAAACGGCTGGGACGTGTGCCGCGCGAGACGGAGACCGCCGCATACCGGATTATCCAGGAGTGTTGCGCCAACGCCGCGAGGCATTCTTCGGCGGCACATCTAAATGTTTCGCTGTGTACCGCCGATGGAGAGTTGAAGATGCGCATCGAAGACGATGGCGTGGGCTTTCTGGTCGAAGAGGCGCTCACGAAAAAAGACTCGTATGGGCTGGCCGGAATGCGGGAACGCGCCGCGCTGGCCGGAGGCCGGTTCGATATGTCGAGCCGGCCAGGTCACGGCACGCGGGTTGCGGTGACCTTGCCCGCTCCCGCGTGCCAGAGCGCGCGGCCCGTACGGAGCTCCCGGTCGCGAAAGACGGAGCGCCACGCTCTCATCCGTTGAGGAACTATGCCAAACATCAGAGTGCTACTCGCCGATGACCACACGTTGTTCCGGCAGGGGATCCGTAATCTGTTGAGCACGGAGGCGGACATGCAGGTGATCTGCGAAGTGTCCAACGCCGGCGACGCGATGGAAAAGGCCGCCGAGCTGCGTCCGGATGTGGTCCTGATGGATATCGGGATGCCCGGTTTCAGCAGTTTTGAAGCCACTCGCCAGATCCGGAAGAACCGGCCCGAAACGAAAGTCCTTTTCCTGACGATGTACGACGACGAGGACTATCTGGTCGAGGGGATGGATGCCGGAGGCAACGGCTACGTCCTGAAGGACTGCCCCGCCGCACAGCTATTGTCCGCGATCCATGATATCCAGCGTGGCGGCAGCTACCTGAGCCCGCGCATGCTGTCTCAATTGGTTGACGATTTCCGCTCGCGCGTCAAGGGCGCCAACCGTATGCCCCGGTTCACCTCGCTCACCAGCCGTGAAAAGGAGGTGCTCAAGATGCTGGCGGAGGGGCAGTCGGTCAAAGACATTGCCGGCGGACTCAACCTGAGCGTCAAGACCATCGAGGCGCACAAGTTCAATCTCATGCGCAAACTGGACATTCATAATAAGGCGCAACTGGTTCAGTACGCCATTCAGAAGAAGATCATTCAGATCCCCAGCCTCGCGTAGGAAGCGTTCCGCAGGGACGCGCCGGGAAGCGGCGGCGCGAGCCCTCAAGCCGGGTCGGCCGCCGCAACTTTCCGTGCAGTGCGGCATGGAGAGCGGCGTATAGGTGGGGCGGTCTCCTGAACCGCGCGGGACCCCTGATCCCGCGCAAGGCCGGCAGCAGGCCGGATGAGGACGAGGGTGTCCGCCCTAGTACCTCGACCGCGTGATGCGTTGCTACCGCTCCCTTACGGTCGCGGCTCAGTTACAGGTAGATGCCGCTACCGTTAAGAAACGGACTTCACGGTCGAGGACCTAGTGGTCTGTGACTCCGCCGCTCGCGGCTGTACACTTCGACACCCGGTTCGCGCTATAAAGAGGACAATATGAAGAAATTTCTACTTGGTGTGCTGATCGGGTTTCTGTTCACAGGATTCGCGATGGTGATTCTCCTGTTCGCGATGGCGCGGGTCGCCTCGCGTCCGCCCGCCATCGCCTCGGATTCCATCCTCGTCTACCGGCTCGAAGGCGCGCTGCCCGAAAAGCCGGGGGTCGAAATTCCAATCCCGTTCTTTCAGGAAATGTCGCCGCCGACCGTGCGCGACCACTGGGAACTGCTCCGCAAAGCGGCGGCGGACTCGCGGGTTCGCGGTATTGTGTTCATGCCGGAAGGCGTAAGCGCCGGGTGGGCCAAGCTGGATGAGATCCGCTCGGGCCTCGCGGCCTTCAGGAAATCCGGCAAACCCGTCTACGCATACCTGCGCGCGCCGGGTGCGCGGGAGTACTATCTGGCGGCGGCCGCGGACCGCATCTACATGGCCCCCGAGGATTTTCTGGATCTCAAGGGACTCCGGGCCGAGCTGACGTACTTCAAAGGGACACTCGACAAGATCGGGGTCCGGATCGAAATCGAGCGTGCCGGGAAATACAAGGACGCGGGCGACATGTTTACCCGCACGTCGGCAAGCCCCGAGACGCGCGAAGTGATGAATTCGATTCTCGACGGCCTGTACGGCCAGTTGGTCGAGGGGCTCGGGACGGCGCGCAAGAAATCGCCCGCCGAGATGCGGGCGATCATCGATCAGGGCCCGTTTACCGCCAAGGAGGCGCAGGCCGCGGGCCTGGTCGATGCGCTCCGATATCAGGACCAGGCTTTCGGCGAGCTGCGCGACCGGCTCAAGCTCCACGACCTCCACAAGTTGGCCCTGTATGACTACCGGAAAGTCCCGCCCGAGACGGTCGGCCTGGAGACAGGTGGCCGGGTCGCACTGGTTGTAGCGGAAGGCGACATTATCCGCGGGGATGCCGACAGCCCGTTTGGAGGCGATCACTTCGTCACTTCCGAGGGCATGACGAAGCTCCTCGAGCGGGTGGGCTCGGATCACAGCATCCGAGGCGTGATCGTGCGGATCGATTCTCCGGGCGGCGATGGCTTTGCATCCGACGACATCTGGCGCGAGATGATGCTCCTGTCGAAGAAGAAACCGCTCGTGATCTCGATGTCGGACCTGGCCGCCTCGGGCGGCTACTACATAGCCATGACCGGGAGTCCGATTCTGGCCGACCCGGGCACGTTCACCGGCTCGATCGGGGTTTTCTATGGCAAGATCGACCTGCGCGGCCTCTACGACAAGCTGGGCGTGCAGAAAGACATCCTGTCGCGCGGCCGTTTCGCGGATATTGACTCGGATTACACGCCGCTCAGCGATGCCGAGCGGCGGAAGCTGCAGGATTCGATCGACTCGTTCTACCAGACGTTTGTCGAGAAGGTTGCCGAAGGGCGCAAGCGCAGCTACTCACAGATCGAGCCGATTGCACAGGGACGGGTCTGGCTGGGAAGCCAGGCGCTGGCGAACGGCCTGGTCGATCAGTTGGGAGGGCTCGACAAGGCCATCGAAGTTCTGAAGCAACGGGCACATCTCCCCGCCAGCGAGAAGGTCCGCCTGGTCGCCTATCCGCCGCGGCGCACCATCTTCGAACGTCTGCTCAGCCGGGATACGTCGGCAGCGGCGCCGGAAGCACAGTTCATCCAACTGCTGCGCAGTTACTCGACGCGCACCTGGATGCGCGGGGGCATGCTGAAGATGATGCCTTATACCATCGAGGTAAAGTAGGGCTTCCGGCCTTTCAGAAGGCTCCACTCGAGTGAATTCCGGCGGCCCCGAGCGCGGTCGCCATCTTTTCGAGCGCCGATTTGTGGATCTGCGAGACACGGCTCTCATTGATGCCGAGGACCCCGCCGATTTCCCGCATGGTCATATCCTTGGTGTAGTAGAGCACGACCACTTTCCGGTAGCGCTCGGGCAGCGCCTTCATAGCTTTTGCGAGGAAGTCCCGCAGCTCTTCGTGAGCGCACATATGGTCGGGCTGCGTCTCGGCCTTGGCCGGATAGTCGGGCGCGGGCAAGTCTTCCTGGTCGGCCCGGCGCGCCGAGATTGAAATCAGGCCGACACACTGCATTTCGGCCAGCATCCGGCGCCAGCGTCCCACCTCGACGCCCAGCTTCGCGGCGAGCTCGACCTCGGTGGGATTGCGGTGCAGCGTGCCCGATAACTCGCGAGTGGCCGCCTCGACCTGCTTGTGCCGGCGGCGCAGATCGCGGGATGCCCAGTCGAGCTGACGCAGGCTGTCGAGAATCGCGCCCTTGATCCGGTGCTTCGCATAACTGGCAAAGGCGACGTTCTTGTCCGGCTGATATTTCGTAACCGCGTCGAAGAGACCCAGCACGCCCGCGTGCACCAGGTCGTCGAGATCGACGTGCACGGGCAGGTTTTCGTGAACCCGAACCGCGATCGCTTTCACCAGGGGCAGATGATCCACAATCAACTGGTCCCGCTCCGCCTTGCCGATCTCTTCCGCGCGTTCCATGGTCCCGGTCGTCATCGCCTCTTTCACCTTCCGTATGAAATCGCTGAACGCGCATGTATATTGCAGTAGAGTGGCCAAGCTGTAGAGCCGAAACCAGGGGAAACGCTTAGATCGATCTAGGGCTTTTACCTGACTGAAAAAAGAAGTCTTACCGAGGGGGACGTGGAACAATTCCCAAAACCTACGAAGGGCGCGGAGGCCGGTTTGGGAACCGTTTTGAAACACGGGCCTTCTTCGTGTTCCATTCTGGAACGACAACGGAGATCAGTCCGGGCTCTGGGACTTCGCCGAGATCCACGTCTTGATGGCCAGACCTGCGAGCAGTATCCAGACGGCCCATCGAAACTTGTCCTGGAGGGTCGCGAAAGCGAGCAGCGCCAGGACTGCGTAGCTCGCCATGGCCATGATCATGCGGGACTTCATCGGGATGGCGCCGCGTCGGACGGCTGTAGATTGCCGTCCGACGGGGTTCTCAGTATATCCTAGCGCTACGGCTTAGGCATTAGCCCTAGTTTGGCCCGGCGTGCTCCAGGCCGCTACAATAGCGTTTTGCTGAACAGACGAATTTTTGTCTTAGCCGCCGCCGCTGGCGTGGTCCGCTGCGGACGCCGCAGGAGCGCCGGCTTCGACGGCTATGCATTCATCGCCAATGAAGACGGCCAGGCAGTGGCGGTCGTCGATCTCGACACGTTCACGCTGGCCCGGCACATCCATTTAGAAGCCAGCCCCGCGGCCGTGGTTGCGCCACCGAACCAGGCGGCAGTTTACGCTCTCACGCCCTCGACCGGATCCGTGCACGAGATCGGTGTCGTCGACCTGGCGCGGCGCCGCAGACTGCAAGTTGCACGCAGCGCGATATCGATGCTCGCCGCGCCGGACGGAGAGGCCCTCTGGCTCCTGTGCCGGCAGCCGCGGGAGTTGGTGCGGGTGGAGTTGAAGACGTTCCGCCCCGAGGCGCGGATCGCGCTGCCGCTCGATCCCTACGACTTCGACCTGGCGCCGGACGGAAGCGCGGCAGTGATCAGTTTCGGGGAGAGCGGCAGTTTCGGGCTGGTGAATCTGACGAGGCGTACCTGCCATGTCTTTGACATGGGCAAGAAGCTGTCACTGGCGCGCTTTCGCCCGGACGGGCGCCAGGTCCTGATCGCGCAAGCCGAGGAGCCGCTGCTCTCGATCGCCGATGCGCGCAGCGGCGGCGTCATCGTACACCTTCCGCTGGCCGTCCGGGCGCGGAACCTCTGCTTCGCGGCTGGCGGCGGCCAGTTATTCATTACCGGCGACGGCATGGACGCCGTGGTCATCGTATACCCATATCAGACCGAGGTGGCGGAGACGGCGCTGGCGGGCCATGCGCCAGGCTACATGGCCGAGTGCGCAACGGGTGAGGCGGACTATCTGTTCGTGGCCAATCCATCCTCGGGCGAGGTCACGATTGTGGACATCGAAACCCGCAAGGTCATCGCCGTCGTCGCTGTTGGACGCAATCCCCGATTGGTCGCCATAACACCGGATGGACGGTATGCTTTGGTGCTGAATCAGGATTCGGGCGACATGGCCGTCATTCGGGTGGCCGCAATCGCGGCCGGACGGGGCCGCTCGGCGCCCTTGTTTACGATGGTTCCGGTCGGATCGAAACCGGTGGGCGCCGCGATTCGCCACGTGTGAGTCTGGCCTAGTACCTCGACCGCGTGATGCGTTGCTACCGCTCCCTTACGGTCGCGGCTCAGTTATAGGTAGATGCCGCTACCGTAAAGAAACGGACTTCACGGTCGAGGACCCAGAGCGGCGCGGGCTCGCCTTCGATGTCGATCGCGACCACGCTGTCGATCGGGTCAGGCGCCCGGACCGGAAGCTGAATCCGGACCAGGCCTCCGATCCGTTGGACCGCCAGCGGCTTTTGCGGATGGGCCAGCAGGCGCGCCGCTTTCACCTGGTTGCGGAGGGGCACGCGGAGCAGACCGGCGCGAGGCCAGTCGAAAACATGCAGGTAGAGCGTCTGGCCGTTGCGCGTGGCACGGCCCCAGTTCAAATTGGGGAACGGTCCCGCGGACGTGCCGTGGATGGACTCGCCGTTGACGTCCATCCAGCGGCCAATGGCTTCGAGCCGCTCGACACTCGCCTCGGGGATCGCGCCTTCGCTGGCCGGGCCCACATTCAAGAGGAAATTCCCGCCCTTGCTGGCAATGTCGGCCAGTTTCCGAATGAGATCCCGAGTGCTCTTCCAGTTGTGGTCGTAGCTCTTGAAGCCCCAGGTGTCGTTCATGGTCATGCAGACTTCCCAGTCCTTGCCGGGAATGCCGGTGGCCGGGATGAACTGCTCGGGCGTGCCGAAATCGCCGTCGTAGCCGCCTCCAAGACGGTCATTGGTGATGATCGCCGGCTGGAGCCTGGTCAGCGCGAACAGCTTCGCCGCGCGCTCCGGGTTCATGTTCACGGGCGTGTCCCACCATAGGACGGCGATGGGACCATAGTGGCTGAGGATCTCGCGCACCTGCGGCACGGCGATCTGGTCGATGTAATCGTCCATGCCGCCCTCCTGCGCTTTGTCCCAACGGCCTCCGGCGGCCGCGCCTCCGGGATGGCTCCAGTCCTGGGCCTGCGAGTAGTAGAGCCCCAGTTTCATCCCCTGCCGGCGGCACGCCTCCGCCATTTCCCGGATGACGTCGCGGTGGAAAGGCGTCGCATCCACGACGTTGTAAGGGCTGGCCTGGGACCTGAACATGGCGAACCCGTCGTGATGTTTGCCGGTGATGACGATGTACTTCATCCCGGCGGCCTTGGCGAGGCGCACCCACGCGTCCGCGTTGAACTTGACGGGATTGAACTGGCTGGCGTAGCGGGCATATTCGGCGACGGGGATCTTGCCGTGGTTCATGATCCATTCGCCAATGCCGGGGATCTGCCTGCCCTGGTACGTGCCGGCGGGAACGGAGTAAATGCCCCAGTGGATGAACATTCCGAAGCGCGCTTCGCGCCACCAGTGCATGCGGGTGTCGCGCTCATGCTTCGACTCGGTGGGGACCGGTTGCGCGAGTGAGAGGACCTGCGCCGGGAACAGCGCGGCGGCAACTAAAGCAAGGAGAGAGTGCCTGGGCGACATAATGGCTCCTGAGCGGGCGGGAGGGACGCGCCTCGAGGGTTGCGGTAGGATGAATCTCGAACCACGTTCGCGCGCGAATGCCTCACTTTTGCCATGACCATCATACCCAGCAGGCGAGAGTTCCTGAAGAAGACCTCGGCGATTGCGGCCGGCGCTGCCGGCAGTGTTCGCGCCGCCTCCGCCCCGGACTCCGGCTCTCCGCCTGGCGTTGAGCGGGTGAGCTTGAACGGCAGATGGCAATTTCGCATGGATCCGGGCGCTACCGGCGAGAGAGACAACTGGCAGCGGCCCGATGATACGAGCGCGGACTGGCGCCCCGTACGAGTTCCGCACACCTGGCAGATCGATGCCGCGACCGCGGACTATATGGGCGTCGCGTGGTACCGCCGTGAATTCGAGGTCCCTGCCGAGCGGCTGGGCGGCGCCCTGCGGATCGAGTTTGAGGCGGTGTTCCATTCGGCCCGGATCTGGGTGAACGGCTCGTTTGCGGGCGAGCACGTTGGCAAGGGATACACCGCGTTTACGGCCGACGTTACGCGCCTGGTCCGGCACGGCGCCAATACCATCGTGGTCCGGGTGGACAATGCGTTCCGGGATGACATGCTTCCACGCGGCAGGTCCAGCGACTGGACGCACGACGGCGGCATCTATCGGCCCGTGACCCTGCTCGTAACACCGAACGTGTTTATCGAGCGCGTGGACGTGGACGCCGTGCCCGACCTGGCTCTGAAGGCCGCGGTTTTGAATATCGCCGTCACCGTCCGGAATTCCGCGGATTCAGCCGCGGCCGTTCGGCTGAGCTATCAGGTGATCGACGAACGCACCGGGTTGACCGTCGCGGAGGCATACGCGGCGCAGAACACGGACATTCCCGGCGCGACTCTGCGCACTATCCCGCTGCCGGAATCCGGCTTCCGGGATGCGCAGTTCTGGCACTTCGATCATCCGCATCTCTACAGGCTGATCGTCACGGCCTGGCCGGACGGCTGGCCCCTCCACCGCTACGAAACCAGTTTCGGCGTCCGCAGTTTCGAGGTCCGCGACGGCGGATTTCAACTGAACGGCGAGCGGGTGCGGCTGATGGGCGTGGAGCGCATGGCCGGGAGCAACCCAGCGTTCGGCATGGCCGAGCCGCCGGAGTGGATTGAGCACGACCATGACGATCTCAAAAATCTGAACTGCGTGTTTACCCGCGTGCACTGGCCGCAGGACCGGCGTGTGCTCGATTACTGCGACCGCCATGGGATTTTGATTCAATTGGAAGTGCCGGCCTGGGGAGCCGACACTTTCCGGGGGATGGACCGGGAACCCTCCCCGGCGATCCTGCAGAACGGGCTCGATCAGCTTACCGAGATGATCCAGCGGGACCGTAATCACCCGTGCGTCTTTGCCTGGGGTCTGTGCAATGAAATCGGCGGCCAGAATCCGGCGGCTTACGAGTTCGCCCGGCGCATGTATGAGCACGCGAAGAAAATGGACCCGCGGCGGCTGCGTTCGTACGCCTCGAACTCGCTCGAAACCACGCCGGCCCGCGACGTGGCCGGCCTGATGGACTTCATCGAGTGGAACGAATATTACGAGACGTGGTATCGGGGCACGCCGGAGACGATGCGGCGCAACCTCGAAGAGATCCATCGGGCTTTCCCGGACAAGCCGATCGTGATTTCCGAGTACGGCTACTGCGCCTGCACGGCCGGCCGGCCCGAGGGCGATCCACGGCGCGTCGAGATTCTGCGCGCGCACGATGCGGTGTTCCGCGATACCGGCTACACCGGCGGCATGATTTTCTTCTGCTACAACGACTATCGGACCCATCAGGGCGACAAGGGAACCGGCGTTGCGAAGCAGCGGGTACACGGCGTGGTCGATCTCTACGGCGCCCGGAAGCCGTCCTACGAAGTTCTGCGCCGCGAAGCGAGCCCGGTCGCCGCGCTCGACGTGAAAGGAGCGCCGGCAGCTTTCTCCGTGACTGTGGCGACTCGCAACACGGCGCCCTGCTACACGCTCGAAGGGTACAAGATCCGCGGCATTTTGTACGGCGCCGGCGAGATTCCGCTGGAGCAACTGGAAGCGGAGCTGCCCCGCCTGGAACCGGGCGCACGGGCAACGCTGGAGCTCAGCTTTAAAGAAGGGAAGCTCGGACGGCGCGTTCGTTTCGATGTGCTGCGCCCGACGGGATACTCCGCAGACTCTATCGACTGGACGGCATAAGCCCAAATTATTTCTGCAAGTGTATAAATATAAAGATGTATTCATACAGTCTATGTTTTATATAGAAATTAGAGATTGTTGTTGACCGAGTCCCTGACCTGTCGTAAGCTGGGGAGGCGCAGATCGGAAAATGCAGACCCATGCCGCAAATGAGCCATAGTGTCCCGTACGCGATAGAGCTTGAGTGTGGGGCGGTCCTCCAGGACCGCGCCGGAGCTCCAGGTTCGGCGCTGGCGGGACGTGGCCGTCCGGCGTGGGCGTGGACGCCCGACCCACACGGGCTTTTGGCGGCCGTCTTGCTGGCGATCGTGGCAGCCGCTCTCCCGGCTGCGGCTCAATGCATCGTCGACAATCCGGGCGGAAGCAAGATGAACATCAACCGCCCGGCCGACGCCGACGTTCCGGCGGCCAGTTTCTCGCCGCTTTCCGCCGTGAACGACGATCTGCCCCAATGGCTGTGCTTCAGCGCCGGCTATCGGATGAGATTCGAAGGCTACACGGGCGGCAGCTTCCAGGCCGACAATTCCGATTCCTATCTTTTGACCCGTTTCCGGCTGGGCGTATTGATCAAGCCCCTGAGCTGGTTTAAGGTGTATGCGGAGCTGCAGGATGCGGACTCGTTTTGGAAGACGCCGCCGCTCGGGCCGCCTTACCAGAGCACCTGGGATCTGCGCCGCGCCTACGTGGACCTGGGCGACAGCGAGCAGCAGCCGGTCAGTTTTCGCGTGGGACGCCAGGACCTGAACTTCGGTTATGGACGGCTGGTGGGAACATCCTACTGGCGCAATGCCTCCCGAGGGTTCGACGCGGCGAGCATGTTGGTCCATTGGAGCCGGCTGCGGGTGACCACCTTCGCGGCCTCGCAGGTGGTGATTGGCGACAATGGGCTGAGCCATCACCAGCCGGGGAACAATCTTTACGGGCTGTACGGCAGTCTGAAGGACATCGTCCCCGACTCGGTGATCGAGCCGTACCTCTTCTGGCGTCTTTCGCCGGGAGTCAAGGAGGAGAGCGGCGAGCTGGCCAATCTCGACGATAAAACGCTGGGGCTGCGGTTTGCCGGAACCGAGACGGGATTCGACTACGACGCGGAAGCCGACGACCAGTTCGGCAACATCGGAACCAACCAGGTTCGCGCCTGGGCCTGGACGGCCATCACCGGTTACACGTTTCAGCCCGTGCGCTTCAAGCCCCGGGTGTTTGGGGAATATGACTTCGCTTCGGGCGACCGGAACCCGAAGGATGGAATTCACGGCACATTCGACCAACTCTATCCGAACATTCACGACCACCACGGGCTGGCCGACCAGGTTGCCTGGGAGAACCTCAAAGAGTTGCGCTCCGGCGCGAGGTTCTCTTTGCGCCGCAATTGGACGATCGCCGGTATGTACAACGATTGGTGGCTGGCCAGCGCAAAGGATGCCTTCTACAACTCCTCGGGCGGCATCGTGGCACGGGACGCCACGGGCCGGTCGGGCACTCACATTGGCGAGGAGCTCGACGCCGAAACCACCTATCGCATCAACCAGCAGCTCGAGCTTGGCTCGGGCATCGGCCGCATCCTTCCCGGAGGCTTCCTGGCGGCCACAGGCCACAACCACCCGTACACGTACCCGTACGTGATGCTCAACTACAACTTTTACTGACATGCGGCCACCGGGATCCATGGCGGTTCAGCCGATTCGGAGCCGCGACCGTCAGCGGGCGGCTGGGCGCCGGTGGATGACGTTGTGCCTGCTGCCCGCCGCTTTCCTGGCCGGCTGCGGCGCTCACGCGGCCGGCGGCGCCGTGAAGCTGCTGAACGTCTCCTATGACCCGACGCGGGAGTTCTATCAGGAGTTCAACGCGGCGTTCTCCAAACACTGGAAGGCGAAGACCGGCGTTGACGTCGTCATCAACCAGTCGCACGGAGGATCGGCCAAACAGGCACGGGCGGTGATCGACGGCCTCGAAGCCGACGTGGTCACGCTGGCGCTCGCCTATGACATCGACGCGATCAGCGAACGGGCCGGTTCGCTGCCGCGGAACTGGCAGAGCCGTCTGCCGGACAACAGCTCTCCGTACACGTCCACGATCGTCTTCCTGGTGCGCAAGGGGAACCCGAAGCACATCCAGGACTGGGACGATCTGATCCGGCCCGGCATCTCGATCATCACGCCCAATCCGAAAACCTCCGGCGGCGCGCGCTGGAATTACCTGGCGGCCTGGGGTTACGCGTTGCGGAAGTACGGCAACGACGAGAGCAAAGCGAAGGAATTCGTGACCCGGCTTTACCGGAACGTGCCGGTGCTGGATTCGGGCGCGCGGGGCGCGACCACGACTTTCGCACAGCGCGGCATCGGCGACGTTTTGCTCGCCTGGGAAAACGAAGCGTTCCTGGCGATCGCCGAGCTGGGCAAAGACAAGTTCGAGCTGGTGGCGCCTTCGATGAGCATCCTGGCCGAGCCGCCGGTCAGCGTGGTGGACAAAGTTGCGAGCCGTCATGGCGCCACGGCGGTCGCGAGGGCCTACCTGGAGTATCTTTATTCGCCCGAAGGGCAGGAGATCGCCGCGAGGAACTACTACCGGCCCAGGCTGAAGCAGATTGCCGTCAAGTACGATGCGCGGTTTCCGCACCTGACGCTGTTTACGATCGACGAGGTTTTCGGCGGCTGGCAGAAAGCCCAGAAGAAGCATTTCGACGACGGCGGCGTGTTTGACCAGATCTACCAGGTTGGGAAGTAGAATGCGCAGCGGCTATTTCAAACGCCCCAGTATCCTGCCGGGTTTCTGGCCGTCGTTCGGATACTCGATCCTCTACCTCAGCCTGATCGTGCTGGTGCCGTTGAGCGCCATCTTTCTGAAAACAGCGACGGGGAGCTGGCGGCACTTCTGGGGTACGATCACCTCGCCGGCGGTGGTGGCCTCCTACCGCCTCAGCTTCGGAGCCTCGCTGGCCGCGGCGCTGGTAAATTCCGTTTTTGGGTTTCTGGTGGCCTGGGTTCTGGTTCGCTACGAGTTCCCCGGGAAGCGACTGGCGGATGCGCTGGTCGATCTGCCTTTCGCTTTGCCCACGGCCGTGGCCGGGATCGCGCTCACCACGCTTTACACAGGGAACGGCTGGATCGGCCGCGTCCTGGCGCCCTGGGGAATCCGGGTTGCGTTTACGCCGCTGGGAGTGCTGGTGGCGCTGATTTTCATCGGCATCCCGTTTGTGGTGCGGAGCGTGCAGCCGGTGCTGGAGGATTCGGACCGGGAGATCGAAGAGGCGGCCTCCAGTTTGGGCGCCAACCATTGGCAGACCTTCACGCGGGTGATCTTTCCGCTGGTTCGCCCGGCGCTGCTGACGGGGTTCGCGATGTCTTTCGCCCGGGCGCTCGGGGAATACGGCTCGGTGGTGTTCATTTCCGGCAACATGCCGATGCGGACGGAAATCGTCCCGCTGCTGATCGTCACCCGGCTGGAGCAGTACGACTACACCGGCGCGACCGCCATCGCCGCGGTGATGCTGGTGGCGTCGTTCGTGCTGCTGCTCGGCATCAATGTGCTGCAATGGTACAGCCGCGGGTACGGGGAAGCTGGTTCCGGAACGTGACCATGGCGGGCGGAACGGCACAATCTCGCGCGACGGAAGACCCGGCGGTGGTGCGCTGGACTCTTACGGGGTTGGCGCTGCTTTTTCTGGGATTGTTTGTCGTCATGCCGCTCGTGGTGGTCTTCGGGCAGGCGCTCGAGAAGGGCTGGCAGACGTATTGGACGGCGATCCGGGAACCGGATGCGCTGGCGGCCATCCGTCTGACGCTCGTGGCGGCGGGGATCGCGGTCCCGCTGAATCTGGTATTCGGCCTGGCCGCGGCCTGGTCGATCGCCAAGTTTCAGTTTCGCGGAAAGAACGTTCTGGTGACGTTGATCGACCTTCCTTTCGCGGTTTCTCCGGTGATCGCCGGCCTGATCTATGTGCTGGTGTTTGGGGCGCAGGGCTGGCTGGGGCCGTGGCTGGGGGAGCGGAATCTCAAGATCATCTTCGCCGTGCCGGGCATTGTGCTGGCTACGATCTTCGTAACGTTCCCCTTCGTGGCGCGGGAGATCATTCCGCTCATGCAGGCCCAGGGAACGGACGAGGAAGAAGCGGCCCTGGTGCTCGGGGCGCGGGGCTGGCAACTGTTTTTCCGGGTCACTTTGCCGAATATCAAGTGGAGCCTGCTGTATGGCGTGATTCTGTGTACCGCGCGGGCGATGGGGGAGTTTGGAGCCGTCTCGGTGGTTTCGGGTCACATCCGGGGGGTAACCAACACGATGCCGCTCGACGTCGAGATCCTCTATAACGAATACAATTTCGCCGCGGCGTTCGCGGTGGCGAGTCTGCTGGCGCTCCTGGCCCTGGTGACGCTGGGCGTCAAGCGTCTCCTCGAGTGGAAGATGAAGCAGGACGGCGAGGCGTTCCCCGCGGCGGAAGGCGGGGAAATGTAGCATGGCCATAGAAGTCCGCCACATCAGCAAGGCTTTCGGCAGCTTCAGCGCGCTGCGAGACATCAGCCTGCGGGTGGACGACGGCGAGCTGGTGGCGCTGCTCGGTCCGTCCGGCTCCGGCAAGACCACCCTGCTGCGCGTCATGGCCGGTCTTGAAAGCCCCGACCCGAATCCGGATAGCGCGGTGCTTTTCGAGGGCCGGGACGTGACGCGCCAGCACGCCGGCGAGCGGCGCGTAGGGTTTGTGTTCCAGCACTACGCGCTGTTCCGGAATATGAGCGTATTCGAGAACATCGCCTTCGGGCTGAAGGTGAGGCCGCGCAAGCAGAGGGCCTCCACGGCGGAGATCCGGGACAGGGTGAGGCAGTTGTTGCGCCTGATTCACCTGGAAGAGTCGGCGGACCGGTATCCCTCGCAGCTTTCCGGCGGCCAGCGGCAGCGCGTGGCGCTGGCCCGCGCGCTGGCCATCGAGCCGAAGGTGCTGCTGCTCGACGAGCCGTTCGGCGCGCTGGATGCCAAGGTGCGGCAGGGCCTGCGCCGGTGGCTTCGCAGGTTGCACGACGAGGTACACGTCACCAGCCTGCTGGTCACCCACGACCAGGAGGAAGCGCTCGAGGTGTCCGACCGCGTCGTGGTGATGAATGCGGGCCGGATCGAGCAGGTTGGGACGCCGGGGGAAGTTTTTCACCACCCCGCCACGGAGTTCGTGATGGACTTCATGGGCAACGTGAATTTCTTCCGCGGGCGGATCGAGAGCGGCAAGGCGGTCTTCGGATCGCTGGTGCTGGACCGGCCGGGCGAGGCGGACGGCCAGGCCGTGCGTCTTTTGGTCAGGCCGCACGATCTGGACATTCATCGCGACCACAACGGCACGCCGAGTTTGCGCGCGCGCGTCGAGCGCATTCAATCGGCCGGGCCGCGGGTGCGCGTGGAGCTGGTTGCCGAAACCGGCGAAACTGTCACCGTGGAGATGTCGCACGCGCATTTTCGCGAGAGCCAGGTGAGCCCGGGCGATCCGGTGTTCGTAAGTCTGCGCGACTCCCGCATATACACCGAGGACTACTCGATTTGAACCGGCCTTCGAACCCGGCGCCGCGCGAACGGCGTGCAACCGTCCATGGCGGCGCAACGTAGGAATTAACATGCGTGCTGTTTTACTGCTCGCCGTGGCGACGCACCTTCTTGCGGCGCCGGACGCGCGCGAGATCATCCGCCGCGCCACCGAAGCGGACCGGCGCAATGAAGAGATTTCGCGGAACTACACCTTTGTCGAGCGCGTGAGCAAGCGATTTCTCAACGGCGATGGAAGCGTGAAGCGCACGGAAATCCGGACCTACGACATCACTCTGTCGGAAGGGACGCCGTACGTGCGGCTGATCGGAATCGATGACAAGCCCCTGCCGCCCGACCGGGAACGCAAGGAACAGGAGAAGCTTCAGAAGAGCATCGAGGAGCGCCAGCGGGAGTCCCCGCAGCAGCGGGCCAAACGCGTCGCGCAATGGGAGAAGGACCGGCGGAAGGACCGGGAGTTCGTCGACGAGCTCCTGGACGCGATGGATTTCAAGCTGACGGGCGAGGAGGAGATTGCGGGCCGCAAGGCGTGGGTGATCAGCGCCACGCCGCGTCCGGGGTATCGACCCAAATCAATGGAAGCGAAGTTCCTGGTCAAGATGCGCGGGCGAACCTGGATCGACGAAGAGGACTACATGGCGGCGCGCATCGAGGCGGAAGCCACGGGTGACATCTCGATGGGGTTCTTCCTGGCGAAGGTCGATAAAGGGTCGCGGTTTTACATCGACCAGACCCGCGTCAACAATGAGGTGTGGCTGCCCCAGCGGATCGAGGGGCGGATCGCCGCGCGTCTTCTCATTGTGAGACTCCGGGAAGCTTTCGACATGACGTTCAAGGACTTCCGCAAGTTCCAGGTGGAGTCGCGGATTGTAGCGGGTGGGGAAGAGCAGAGACGGTGAGAGAGGGCGGCTTTGGAGGGTGGGCTTCAGCCCGGCTAAGCCCAGGGCTTCCATTGAGGGTTTGTTTGGGCGCCCAAGCTGGACGATTCTCGAACACCATCCCATCGCCCCGTCGGTAAACGAAGGGGCGTAGCGGAAGAGGTCTCGCTGGCGGCGCGGTTTCCGAGAACTTGTTTGGCGTAAAGCTGTAATCCGTCTACGGCCAAGGCTTGGTAATATTGAAGGTCGTCCATGCGCCTGCTGCACTACATCGAAATCGAGAACTTCAAGACGTTTGGAAGTAAGCAGCGGATCGAGTTGGACCATCCCGCTGTCATAATCGGCCCCAATAACTGTGGCAAAACGAGTGTGATTCAGGCCATAGCCCTGTGGTGCCAGGCGGTGAAGACCTGGCACACCGCGCGGGAGAGTTCCGCGGCGCAAGAGAGGGCGGGGACTCCGCTCAACCGCCTCAATATACTCAACGTCCCGGTGCAGCGAACACGATTCTTCTGGCACGACACGAAGGTGCGGACCGGGAACCATGATATTCCGTTGGTGATCACGGTAGGAGTGTCCTTTCGGGGTAAGGTGGAGCCGATTCCAATGCGGTTCCGGAATCAAGGCGAAGATCTGGTTTATTGTTCCCTCGATGAATCGATTCGCAACAACCGTGACCTGATCGCCCATGTGGCCAGGATCAACGTTGAGTTGCTCTATCCAATGAGTGGGCTTGAGATCGAAGAGCCGGTCCTGCAACCTGGCCGAATCGGAGTGCTGCTCGGGCAGGGCCAGACCGCGCAGGTCCTACGCAATCTTTGTTTGATGGTGTATCAGGGATCCCCTGCGGACTGGGACAGAATAGTCGAGCTGATGAAGCGCCTCTTCCAATTGGATCTGAAAACCCCAGTACAAAACTCCCGCGGCGCGATTGAACTTGCATACTCACAGACCGGTGTGAAAGAGCCGCTGGCGCTCTCCTCTTCCGGACGCGGTTTTCAGCAGATGTTGCTGATTTTCGCCTATCTGTTCTCCCACAAACGTAGTGTGCTCCTTGTGGACGAGCCAGACGCCCATCTTGAGATCCTGCGCCAAAAACAAGTGTTTGTCCTGCTTCGGGACATTGCCACCCAGAACGAGTCGCAGGTGGTCATAGTGACCCACTCGGAGGTTATCCTGGATGCCGCCCTAGAAACCAACCTGACGTTGTTGTTGGACGGTCAGGCGGACAATCTGGCGAAAAAAGTGCAGATCCTTGAGGGCCTGAAGCTGTACGGTACGGCGAACTACGTTCGGGCGCGGCAGCGGGGATACGTCTTCTACGTCGAGGGCGGCACCGATGTCGACATCCTTCGTGCGTTAGCCGAGAAATTGAAACATCCGGCTGCTAGCGTCTGGGACGAGAATGCGAACGTCTACTTCGTCGAGAATAACTACCCTGAAGCGTCTGCGGACAGTGAACTTGAGAGGGTGGAAGGCGGATTCGGCATCACCGCGAAGGAGCACTTTAACCAGCTTCGGAAGTTGCTTCCAGGTTTGCGGGGACTGGCCATCCTAGACAATGATGGACGTTCCCGACAGGATTTCGAGGACCAGGGGCTGCGCATTCTGTACTGGAAACGGTACGAGGTTGAGAACTATTTCATCACTCCGGACCTACTGCTCAAGTATGTAGCGGAGAGGAATCTGGAATTGGGACTGTTCGCTGTGGATACCCAACAGGCGGAGTTGGTGCTGGGTGAACTGGTTCAGGAGCGAGTCTTTGGGGGCGATCGAGACGACTACCTTGTCTGGAAAAACTCGGCTTCCGATGCTGGCCGGTTGATATGGGAAGCCAAGACACAAACTGTGAAGCTGAGCAGTTTCGCGGAAGAATTCTTCCGGCGGCTCGGGGATCGCACCGGACTGGAAATGCTGCTTACGAAGGGCGAGCTTCACAGATTGGTGGAATCCGCGGACTCAGACGTGATCCCAAGAGAAGTGAGCGACAAACTCGATTTGATAGCGGACCTGTTTCAGAAAGCGGCTGCAATCGAGTAAGGCCCACCCTCCGGGCGCCGGCCGCTTCCGTACTATCCCCTTTCTCTCTCCACCACGGCGGCGGTGCCGTAGGCCAGGACTTCGGTGACGCCGCTCATGATCTCGGTGGCGTCGTAGCGGAAGCCGATGACCGCGTTGGCGCCGAGCTCCGCGGCGTGGGCCAGCATCAGGTCGAAGGAGTGGCCGCGCGTTTGTTCGCAGAGGTTGGTCAGGATGGTGATGTTGCCTCCCACCAGGGTTTGCAGCCCGGCTCCGATCGTGCCAATCACGGATCGCGAGCGGACCACGATGCCGCGCACGACGCCGAGCGTGCGGACGACGCGGTAGCCGTCCAACTCGAACGCAGTGGTGACCATGTTGTGGGGAATCGAGGGAAGGGGAGAACCGGTATTGGTTGCCACGAAGCGATTATAGGCCACCCGCGGCCCGAAAGTGCAGCCGGGTCAGCGCAGCTTGCGCGCGATCAGCACGGCCACCACCGCCGCAATGGCAATCGCCAGCGTGGATGGCTCGGGCACCGCCGCCGCAGCCATCGCGACGGCGGCGTGCGCATGGCGCGAGGAAACAAGGGCCGTCAGCGCGACGGCCGCCGGTAGGGGACGCATGCCCACAGTTCGGCGGAACGCGGGTAAAACATTAGTACCTTCTGGTGTTCGGCCGGTAAGGAAAGGTAGGAAATGCCCAAACCACCCCCGAGCGCCTAAATATGTTGAGCCGGGCGGTATAATCGAATTCCGTGAACAAATCCCCGCGCCTGGCGTCTGAAGTTAAGAGGAGTCGCGTGTGAAGAGGAAATGGAAGGTCTGGCTGATCGTGTTCGGCGTCCTCGTGGTGGGTGGCGGTGTGTTCGCAGGCGCCAGCTACAGCAAGCGAGCGATCGTCGAGGTGCAGACCGGGCGCGCCGTCCGGCAGGATCTAGCCTCCATCGTGACGGCCTCGGGCGAGATTAAGCCTAAGAATTACATCAACATAGGCGCGAATGCGATGGGTGTGATCACGGAGCTTCTGGTCAAGGAAGGCGACCACGTCCGAAAAGGCCAGGTGCTGGCACGTCTGGAACGGGTGCAGCCGGAGGCGGATGTGAACGTGCAGCGCGCCTCCCTGGCGTCAGCCGAAGCGGACTCCGCCGCGGCCGAAGCATCGCTCCAGGCGGCTGACGAGAACCTGGCCAGCGCGCAAGCGAGCATCGACCGCGCCAAAGCCGATCTCGAGCAGTCCAAACTGGATTTCGCCCGCGGCAAGGAGTTGTTCGACGAGAAGCTTATCGCCCGGCAGGAATTCGATACGCGCCGCACCACCTTCGAATCGCGCACCGCGGCCGTGCGGGTGGCGGAGGCTCAATACGCCCAGGCCAGGGCGCAGCGGGAGCAGTCCGCGTCGCAGTTGGGGGGCGCGCAGAAGCGGATCGCCCAATCCCGCGCGATGCTGACACGAGTCAACGATGTGCTCCAGAAATACAGCGCTTTTGCCCCGCTGAGCGGCGTGGTCACCAACCTGCCCGTGAGGGTTGGCGAAACCGTGGTGCCGGGCATCCAGAACTCGGCGGCGAGCACGATCATGACCATCGCCGACATGTCGCTCATCACCGCGGAAGTGAAGGTGGACGAGACCGACATCGTGAGCGTGGCGCTCGGGCAGACGGGCGACGTGGCCATCGATGCCATTCCGAACAAGACGTTCCAGGGCCGGGTGATCGAGATCGGCAACACCGCCATCCTGAGATCGACCGGCGTCGCCGCATCGCAAAGCGCCATTTCGAGCCAGGAGGCCAAGGATTTCAAGGTGGTGATCGCGCTGGAGAACCCGCCGGAGGAGATCCGGCCGGGCCTGTCATGCACGGCGAAGATCACCACGGCCACGCGGCAGAACGTGGTCACGATTCCGATCCAGGCCCTGACGGTTCGCCAGAAGGGCGACCTCGAGGCGCAGCCCAAGGACAAGAAGAGTGTCGAGGCCGCCAGCAAGCCCGATCCCGCGGCGGAAAAGGCCCGGAAGGAAGAGATCCAGGGCGCCTTCGTCATCCAGGGAGACAAGGCCGTGTTCCACAAGGTGGAGACGGGCATCACGGGCGCGACGGATATCGAGGTTTCGAACGGTCTGAAGGAAGGCGACGAGATCATCACGGGCAGCTACAAGGTGATCCGCACGATTCGCAACGAGGCGAAGATCAAGGTCAACAACCAGGGGATGGCCCCTGTGAAGACGGACTAGGAGCAGCATGCCGGAAGTGCTGGAACAGCAGGTCAATCCCGGGGACGAGCTGAAACGCCAGGGCATCGTCATCCGCACCTACGATCTGTGGAAGACCTACCTGATGGGCGATCAGGAGATCCACGCGGTCTCGGGTGTCGATATTGAAATTCACAAGGGCGAGTACGTGGCGATCATGGGCCCGTCGGGCTCGGGGAAGTCGACGCTCATGAACCTGATCGGTTGCCTGGACACGCCCTCCCGGGGCCAGTACTACATCAACGGCCGGCTGGTCAGCGAAATGAACGACGACGAGCTGGCGCGCATCCGGAACAAGGAAATCGGCTTCGTCTTCCAGACGTTCAATCTGCTGCCGCGCGCGACCGCGCTGCACAACGTGGAGCTGCCGCTGATCTATGCCGGCGTGGCCGCGGAAGCGCGGATCGAGCGCGCCAAGCGGGCGCTCGAGCAGGTCGATCTCGAACCGCGGATGTACCATAAGCCCAACGAGCTGTCGGGGGGCCAGCGCCAGCGCGTCGCCGTGGCCCGCGCGCTGGTGAACGACCCTTCCATTTTGCTGGCCGACGAGCCCACCGGGAACCTCGACACGGCGACCGGCAGCGAAATCATGGCGCTGTTCGAGCGTTTGCACGAGCAAGGCAACACCATCGTGCTGGTAACGCACGAGCTGGACATCGCCATGCACGCCTGGCGCGTGATCCACCTCCGCGACGGCAAGGTCGAAAAAGACGAAAAGATCCGATAGCGGATGGGGCAGACCCGCCGGCCCGCGGTTTGTGGTACTCCAGGACATGTGAGAACCGAGACACTGCGAACCGCCATCCTCTTGCTCGGGGCAGCCTCCCTGTTTGCCCAGGAGCGTCCGGGCTTGTTCTTCCGCGAAGACTGGAAGGAGACTCCGGCCGCCGAGCCCGTCACGCAGGACCACGTGGCCAACCCGGATTTGATCCTTTCGCTGTACGGGCCGGGCAAGTCCGGAATCAAGAAATCGCATCACGACACGCCGGCCGACGACCCGTTTTATATCTGGTCGGGCGACTGCACGGCTAACTGGGCCGTGACCCTGCGGCACAGAAGCGCCTTCGCGGACCTGACGGGCCGGGCGAAAATTCGCTGGCGCACGGAGCAGGCGGGCTTTCGAGAGCTTCGGATCGTTTTGAAGCTCGCCGACGGCACCTGGCTGGTCAGCGATCAGTCCGATGGGCCGTCGAGGGACTGGCGCGTGCGCGAGTTCAACATCGGCGACATCCACTGGCGCAGGCTGCACATCGATAGCGTCCTCGAAGACGCGTGGGTGGAGAAGCCGGACCTGAGCCGGGTGGACGAAATCGGCTTCACGGATCTGATGCGCGGCGGAGGCAGTCCGGCCTGCTCGCGGCTGGATTGGATTGAGGTCTACGGCGGCAAGCGGGCGCGGAACTGAGGGGCGGCGTAAAGCGACGCGCCGGGTGCGCCGATGGATGCGTGATGATGTTCGAATGGAAGGGCGGATACAGCATAGGCGTGCCGCAGATCGACTCTGAGCACCAGCAGGTCTTCGCGATGGCGGCGGACCTGCACTCCGCGAGGCTCGAGGGGCAGGTCATGCGTGCGTCACGCTACCCGAATACCTCAAGCACAAGGCCGAGCACGAGGAACTCACGCGGCGGGTTCTTGAATTTCAGAGGAGCTTCCAAACGGGCAAGGTAGGGATGAGCGTAGAGATCTTACAGTTTCTGAAGGAATGGCTGGTCGAGCACATTCCCGGCCAGGAAGCGAAGGTCGGACACTTCCTGCGCACCCGGGCGGCATAGCGTGGGGCGGTCCTCTCGATAAACGGTAACCGGAGGGCCGGGCGCCGGCTGTGGCGCACGCGGGCCGCGGCGGCACAAGCGTTGGCGAGTGCGCCGGCCGATCGCTGCCGGCAGCGGGAGCGCGTTAAAGTTCTTCCCACGACTGCCGATAGTACCCGCAAGAGATGTTTATCTCACTGCGCAAGTATCTCGAGAACCGCCCGGAGCAGATGATGGGCGCGTTGCACCGAATGGTACGTCTGCTGCTCGAAGCGATCGATGTCCACGCGATCCGGGGCGACAGCGCCGACTACGAGAAGTTCCGGAAGGACGTCGCCAGTATCCTGGAAAGTCTCGCGGCTACGCCGACGGCCTGCGAGGTTCTCGTGCTGGCGGGCAAGACCGTGAAGTCTCTGGAAGAGTACAACAGCCGGACGGGGAAGGTTGTCGAGCAGCAGCGCGCGGAATTGCAAGCCACGATCGCGATGCTGACCAAGGCCATGGCCGCGGTCGCCGCCGGCAGCCAGACCACGGTGGGGCGGCTCGAGGAGATCGAGCGTGAACTCGAGACCGCCACCCAGCTCGAGGATTTTCAGAGCGCGAAGGCACGAATGGCGGAGTGCCTGCACGGCTTGCGTGCCGAGATCGGCCGGCAAAAAATCGAATCGACTCACCAGGTGACTGAGTTGAGGGCGGTGATCGAGAAATCGAGCGATCCTGGCGCATCCTGGACGAAGGGTGAAGTAGCACGCACTGACCCGATTACCGGCTTGCTGGAGCGTCCTGCCGCCGAAGCCGCGTTGGCTGCCGCGGTGAAACAAGGCCAGGCGGTATACGCCGCCGTGTTCGTCCTGGAGCGGCTGGACCTGGTGAACAGCCGCTTTGGCCGTGAGGTCGGAGACCAGGTCCTGGCGTTCTTCCACGAACACGTCGCACGGTCTCTGACAGAACGCGACCGGCTCTTCCGTTGGACCGGTCCCGCCCTGATTGTGGTCGTTGAGCGCGATGTGCCGATGCATAAGGTCCGCGAAGAGATGAGCCGCATCGTCTCGAGCAGGCTCTCGAAAAGCGTTATGATCGCCGGCCGCCCGGTGCTCCTGGCGGTGCCATCCAACTGGATGGTCTTCGCGGCGCACGAAGTTCGCCGACTTCAGCAACTGTTGCAGAATATCGATGCTTTCGTCGAGGGGAATAGCCGCGGCGCGGCTACCCCAAGTGGCAGTTCGAGCAAAGCAGGCCCAAAACTCGTGGGCCAGCGAGTGGGATAACCTGACCCATGCGGCATGAAAATCGCGCTCGACGCCAGCGATCGTATCGGCTCGAACCTCTCGGGCGCCGGCGTGTACTCGCGGGAAATCCTGTGGGGCGCCGCGGCCGCGCACCCCGGGGCGCGTCTGCTGTTCTGCTACCGGCCGCATCGCTTCTTCCGCTCGTTCAAGGACTCGCTCGAGCCCAATTGCCGGCGCCACCTGCTCCAGGATCCCTGTGCCCCGCGGTCCGCGGACCGGTTTCACGGATTGAACCAGCGTTTGCCACGCGCCCGGCTGCGCCGCGCCGATCTGATCGTCGCGGACTCTGAGTTCACCGCGCAGCAGGTGGAGTCCTGCCTTGGCATGGAGCCCTCGCAGCTGCGGGTCATTCACGTTGGCGTCAGACCTCCGGCGAACGAATCGCCGGCACTTGCAACGCGTGAACGTATCGTGTTGCACGCCGGCGCGATACAGAAGCGCCAGAACATCGCGCGCCTCGTCCAGGCCTTCGAGAGGCCCGGCGCGGATTGGCGTCTCGTGCTGGCCGGCTCGATGGGGTTCAGCGCCTTCGAGATCGCCGCTCGAATGGAGACCAGCCCCGCGCGAGCGCGTATCGAAGTGCTCGGGTACGTTCCCGAGTGGGGCCTGGCGCGCTGGTACGACCGCCGTGCGATTCTTGCGTTCCGTCACTCGACGAAGGCTTCGGCACGCCGGTCCTCGAAGCCATGGCCCATAACGTCCCGGTGCTGACGTCGAACCGGTCCGCGCTTCCCGAAGCCGCCGGGGAAGCGGCGCTGCTGGTTTGATCCGGAAGATACGGACGCAATCGCGGAGGGCCTGCAACAGCTTGCGGAGAGCGAAGAACTGGGAAAGGAACTCGGGGCCCGCGGCAAACGCCGGGCTGCCGGATTCACCTCGAGGACGGCGGTATCGAAGATGTGGCCGGTATAGTCGGAGCTGCTGTCACAAACCTAACCGGCTCTCGTCTTCCACCGCAATCTTCAGAGCGCGCAGGAACTTCTGATCTTGGGAAGTCCACTTGAGCCTGGCTTTCGGCTCGCGCCCCGCTTCGGCCTCTGCCGGTATATCGCCGCCGGTCTCGGCCGATTCGGCCTCATCCCTCTTGTTGAATCCAATGGTGGCTTCCAAGACGAGAAACACGTCGTAGCCGGCACGCCGGATCTCCCCGATCGCAGCGGCAATCCGGTCGGACTCGGAAAGCGACTCGTTGATCGCGTTGCCGAGTTCCTGCATGAGAACCTTAAGTTTCTCTTCCACGACTTGCCCCCTTTATTCGGGCCACGCCTAAGGATAACATCCTCACTCAACTGGATGCCTCGACAGAGCGTCCCGTTTCAAGCGATCGGACGCGGCGTCGAGACTCGCCTTGATTGTAATGAACCTATTCCGGTTCTACAAGGCCCAAATTACACATCGGCGCACAGGCTGACGTTCTGCACCGTTTTGCTCGGGTTTCCAGTCCCACGCCGTGAACGATTTTTTACATTAGACGGCGCTCTTAGGCGGGTCCGCAAGTAGCTTTGCTACGATGGGAGTGGGCCTCCCAGATGCTTTCTCTCGCCACCGGCCGCCAATTCCTGACTCACGTCGCGCCGAGGGTGATCCGTCCGCTGCGCATCATTTGGAATCAGATTATAGGGTTGGTTTTTCTGCTACTTACGGCTTCCGCGGTACCCCGCACGTTTCGCAGCATCCGGGAATTCCACGGCGATGCGGAGGGGCTCTTCCGGGTGCTTCTGAGCGTGATATTCGTGACCATCATGGCTGCCTTCTGCCTCTACTCGTTCTGGCGGGCACACAAGGTGCCGAGATCGCGCTGAAAGCAACCCGGGGTGTCTCCGGAGCCGGGGTGCAGGATCAGAACCGAACCTTGGACGAAGCCGTGAGGGCTGGTCAATCTCGGGCCGATGATGCCGCGTCCTGGACGCGCGCCGAGCCGGGGAGCTAGTCAGTTGACACCCCCGTGGGGCACGCGAGTGGGAGTCTCACGTTGGTCGTGTATTCCTGGGACTTCTGGTGGCAGGTAGCGCGGCCCTGAATGATTTTTTTGGCGCCCAATAGCGGCCAGAGCCAGCCTCAGTCCGCCGGCGGCGCGGGCGCTTCCTTGCGCGCGTGCTCGAAAAGGAACTCCAGGGTCTTCTCGGTGCGGATGCGGCTGGCGATGTTGCGGATCGCGTCTTCCTTCTCGAGCCGCTTGCGCGTCGCGGCTACCGGCTCGCGCGCCTGCCGCGCGAGGCGCTGCACTTCGCGATCGACTTCGTCCTGCGTCGCGTAGATCTGTTCCGCATCGGCGATCTTGTTGATCAGAAGCGACGCTTTCACATCGCGAACCGCCTTGTCCCGCTGGGATTCCTTGACCTTGGCCCAGTCGAGCTTGACCGACCGCGGGTCGACTCCCTCGGCCGCCAGCATCTCGAGATTGCGTTCGACCTGCAACTCGATCTGGCGGTCAACGAACGCCTCCGGCACCGGGAACTCGTGCGCTTCGACGAGCTGTTCCACCAGCTTGTTTTTCGCTTCCTGTTGCGCGAAGAACTGCCGCTCGGCGAAGAGCGCCTTACGCACGGCTTCGCGCACCTCTTCGAGATTCTGGTAGTCGCCCAGATCGCGCGCGAACTCGTCGTTGGCCTCGGGGACTTCCTTGCGGCGAATCCCTTTCACCCGCGCGTGGAACCGCACCGTTTTGCCGGCGAGCTTGGCCTGGCCGTAATCTTCAGGGTAACGAACGTCAAACTCCTTCTCGTCGCCCGGAGATGCGCCGAGCAGATTGGCGGTGAAGTCGCTCAGCGTCTCATCGCCGCCTATTTCCAGAATCAGCTCGTCCTGCCTGACCGGCTGCTCGACCCCCGCCAGACTCTCCAGCGCGACCACCGCGTAGTCGCCGCTTTCGAGGGGGCGCGGGTCCACGTTGACGTACTCCGCCTTCTGCTGGCGCAGTTGTTCGAGCCGCCTGGCGACATCCTCGTCCGTGATCTCCGGATCCTGGTACGGGACGGTCAGCTCCTTGTACTCCTTGAGCTCGATCGAAGGCGCCACTTCAAACTCGGCCGTGAACTTGAGAGGCTGGCCCTTCTCGAAGTGGACATCCTTGACGTTGGGCGTGCCGACGACGGCCAGTCCTTCCCGCTCGGCCCGCTCGAAAAAATGCCGCGGCAGGAGCTTCTCGAGCACTTCATGCCGGATGTCGCTCTGATAGCGGCTCCGGATCAGGTCGGCCGGCACCTTGCCCGGGCGGAAGCCGGGAATCCGGACCTTCTTCTGAAGCGACGCCACGACCCGCTCGGTTTCCGCTTCGACATCGGGGACGGGGACGACAATTTCGAGAGACTGCCTGGAACTCCGGGGATCTGCCAACGCGTATTCTCCCGGGCCGGTCCTAACCGGCCCCTACAGCGGGTTGTTCGAAGGGGCGAGGCGCGCCTCGCCCGGCCACTACGTTCCTTCCGACCAGCTTGCCAGATAGTGTTCCTGCTCGGGAGTGAGGCGGTCGATCCTGACTCCCATGGATTCGAGCTTCATGCGCGCGACCTTTTTGTCGAGCTCCTCGGGGACCGGGTAGACGCGCTTTTCGAGCGACGCGCCGTGCTGGACCAGGTACTCGACCGACTGGGCCTGGTTGGCAAAACTCATGTCCATGACCGAAGCCGGATGGCCTTCGGCCGCCGAGAGGTTCACGAGCCGGCCCTCGGCCAGGACAAAGATGCGGCGGCCGTCGCGCAGGGCGAACTCCTCGACGAACTCACGGACCGGGCGGCGGGAAGACGCCATCCGGGCCAGCGCCTCGAGATCGATCTCCACGTTGAAGTGCCCGGAGTTGCAAATAATAGCGCCGCTCTTGAGGCGCTCGAAATGCTCGCGCGCGATCACGCCCTTGTTGCCGGTGAGGGTGACGAACAGGTCGCCGATTCCGGCCGCTTCCGCCATCGTCATCACGCGGAACCCGTCCATGACGGCCTCGATCGCCTTGGTGGGGTCCACCTCGGTTACGATCACGTTCGCGCCCATGCCCCGCGCGCGCATGGCCACGCCGCGGCCGCACCAGCCGTAGCCGGCGACGACGACGTTCAGCCCGGCCAGCAGAATATTGGTGGCGCGGATGATTCCATCGAGCGTGCTCTGTCCGGTGCCGTAGCGGTTGTCGAACAAGTGCTTGGTCAGGGCGTCATTGATCGCGATTACCGGGTAGCGCAGCACGCCTTCCTTGCTCATCGCGCGCAAGCGGATCACTCCGGTGGTGGTCTCCTCGGTTCCGCCGAAAACGCCGGCCAGGGCGTCGGTGCGCTTGGTGTGGAGCACGGTGACCAGGTCGCAGCCATCGTCCATCGTGATGTGCGGCTGGTGGTCGATTGCGGAAAGAATATGGGAGTAGTAGGACTCGTTGGTCTCGCCCTTGATCGCGAAAACGGGGATGGCGTAGTCGCGGACCAGGGTCGCCGCGACGTCATCCTGCGTCGAGAGCGGATTCGATGCGCAGAGCACGACGGAGGCGCCGCCGTCGCGCAAGGCGATCATCAGGTTGGCTGTCTCCGTGGTCACGTGGAGGCAGGCCGCGATTCGTATTCCCTTCAACGGCTGCGTCTTGAGGAATTGCTTGCGGATCGATTGCAGCACCGGCATGGATTGAAACGCCCATTCGGTGCGCCGCTTGCCGAGGTCAGCCAGCGCCAGATCCTTGACGTCGTAAGCAATCGAGGTTTGCGGATTTGTAGACATGAGCCTCCTTGATTCGAAACCTTCCCTGTCCCGAGGATGCCGAAGCGGCACGCCCCCGCCGCCCTGAGGCGCCGCACGAAGGCCGCTTAGCCCCGGAGGGACGATGCGGCCAGCCGTGCGTCTTCCTTCAGGAGATCGGCTTTGTTCACAGCTTCCCACGTAAAGGTTTCTTCGGTGCGGCCGAAGTGGCCGAACGCGGCGGTCTTGCGATAAATCGGGCGGCGCAGATTCAGATAGTCGATCATGCCGCGCGGGGTCAGCGGGAAATGGGTCCGGACCAGCTCCACCAGCCGCTTTTCCTCGACCACGCCGGTGCCATACGTGTTCACGGAAACGGAAACCGGGTCGGCCACGCCGATTGCGTAAGCGAGCTGGACCTCGCAACGCGCGGCGAGCCCGGCCGCGACGATATTCTTTGCGATGTGCCGCGCCATATAGCAGGCCGAGCGGTCCACCTTGGTCGGGTCTTTCCCGGAGAACGCGCCGCCGCCGTGCCGCCCCATGCCGCCATATGTATCCACGATGATTTTGCGCCCGGTGAGGCCGGTGTCGCCTTGCGGGCCGCCGATCACGAAGCGCCCGGTGGGGTTGATGTGATAGCAGGTCGAGGAGTCGGCCATTTCGGGCGGGATCACCGCGTCGATGACGTGCTTCTTGACTTCGGCGCGCAGAGTCTCCTGGGTGACTTCCGGGCTGTGCTGCGTGGAGACGACGACCGCGGTGATGCGCTTCGGGCGGCCGTTGACGTACTCGACGCTGACCTGGGATTTTCCGTCCGGGCGCAGAAAGCCGAGCACGCCCGCGCGCCGCACTTCACTCAGCCGGCGCACCAGCTTGTGCGCCATCATGATGGGGAGGGGCATGAGCTCGGCGGTCTCGTCGCAGCCATACCCGAACATCAGGCCCTGGTCGCCGGCGCCGCCGGTGTCCACGCCCATCGCGATGTCCGACGACTGCTTTTGCAGCGCATTGATCAGGCCGCAAGTGTCGGCGTCGAAGCCGTAGCGCGCGTCGTTGTATCCGATATCGCGGATGGTGTCGCGCGCGAGCTTCTGAACGTCCAGGTGACAGTTCGGCGCCGTGGTGACTTCACCCGCCACCAGGCAGAGGCCCGTGGTCACGAGCACCTCGCAAGCGACGCGCCCGTACGGATCGTCCTTAAGAACCGCGTCCAGGACGGCATCCGAGATCTGGTCCGCGACCTTGTCCGGATGCCCTTCCGTTACCGACTCCGACGTGAAGATGTAGTTCTGTCCGTCCGCCACCTGATCGTCCTCCTACCGGGCGAGGCCGCCCCCTTCGCACCCGATTCGCCTCTGTTTCCTGAACTCGGCAATCGTGGAGTCTCAACAGAGATGAGCTCTAAGTTTATCGGAGCGGAGTGGAGGCGGTCAATCGAAAGTCTGATCCGCAGCCTGTTGCGAACTCTTCCGCGGGAAATGAAGCTATGTTAGTCTGGTTACGCATGCCGAATCTACACACGCCCCGCGCGCGAACGAGATTTGTGGCTGTCGCCAGCGTCGCTGGCGCGACCCTGGCAGGGCTGCTGGGAGTGTTCACCCAGGGCGCGGCATCGTCTTTCTGGGCGGCGGCGTGCCTGGTTGCGGGCGGCACGATCGGGTTTCTCTTTGGTATTCCCCGGACCCTCCAAAACGAGCAACCAGGTTCGCCCCAGGCCGGAGCCGGCGAGGGTAGCGGCTACGAGCAGCGCGTGAACACCAATCTCGAGCAGATCTCGGACTGGCTGACGAAGATTCTGGTCGGCCTTGGGCTCACTCAGTTGCAGCGGGTACCGGACCTGCTTTACCAGGCGGCCAGGTATATGGCTTCGGGAATGCCCAACCAGGAAGCCGCGATCACCTTCTCCAGCGCTACGATCGTGTACTTCTCTATTGTCGGTTTTATCGGCGGATACCTGGTGACGAGGCTGTATCTGGCCGGCGCGTTTCGCGAAGCCGACGTCGGCGGGCTCTCGAAAAGAATCGATCTCGTGGCCGAGCGCGTCGAGCAAGTCAGCGAAACGACCAGCGAGGTTCAGGTCCAGACCCTGGTGGAGTCGGCTCTCCGGGACCTCAGGAGGTCTGCTCCGGAGCCAACTCTGCAGGAGCGCATCCGGTCACTCGAACGATACCGCGTGCACTTTCCCGCGAACCGCCGGCTTCACATGGTCCTGAACCGGCTCTACGAGGCCGTGGGCCAGCGCGATGAAGCCATCGAGGTACTCAGCACATTCCTGAAGGACAAGGCGCAACTGGGACAGGCGAACGACAAGGACACGGCTGACGCGCTGTATAACCGCGCTTGTGACTATGCGCAGAAGACAACGGAAGTTCCCGAGCCCGAGAGGGAAAAATACGTGAAACTAGCCCTGCAGGACCTGCGGCGGTCCCTACAGCTATCACCCGTAAACGCCGTTGAGGCTCGAACCGACAGCTATTTCGCGCCGATTCGCGACACGGAAGAGTTCCGGCAGCTCCTGGCGAGCTGATAGCCTCCTCTCCGGCGCTTACAGTTCTTTCTTTTCAATCCTCATTGCATCTCCAGGATAACACGAAGCTGCCCCGGTGGGTCTGACTCCGCAAGCCTCGGCTGGGCATTCAGTGCAACGGCTTCACCTGGAACTCATTCATGATTCTCTCGAACTTCTTCTTTTGATCGTCGTTGAGAACGCGCAGGATCCGCTGTTTCCCGCTGGCGCGGACGTCGTCCAACTGCGCCTGGAGCGTGTGGTAGTAGGTGAAAAAATCGTCGAGGATGGTTTCGAGCTGTTCGGTCTGCGCGGGGGTGAGGTCGAGTTCTTGCTTGAACCGCTGAAGGGAAACCTCTTTGCCGCCCTCTTTCCAAACCGGCTGGGAGTGCGGGTGCATCCAGCGATGCATACCGAGGGACATCGCGAGCATCCCCGCGCTGGCCCCGCACAAAAACACTACCAGCAGGGTCAACAAAATCCGCGGATTCCGCCAGCCCGGAGAGTGCGGCGCCGTCATCGCTGGTTACTCTCTGTAAGTAGCCAACGTGACCAGCATGGTCTCCCGATCGCGCTGACGATCGAGGCCCAGCCCCGGCGGATGCCCTTCGACGGCGATGATCGCCTCGACATTCGCCGCGGGTGTGGCGCTATTCGCCTCGGTGAAAGCCAGATAGCCACCCAACAGGCAGGCCAGCGTGAGCGAGGTCGCAACCAGGCGTCTGCAGAATGCCGGCTCCAGAAACACGTTCCAGAACGACGACTTTTGCTGGGCCTCGATGAGATCCACCACGCGGGCGTAAAACCCGGGCGCCACATCCAGCTCCCGCTCAGCGGCGAGACCACGTAGCATCCGGGACTGCTCCTGCATCCAGCTCAATTCCCCCCGGCACTGTTCGCAAGCCCTCAGGTGCTGCTCAAACTCCGGCGGAACCTGCTTGCCAGGCGTCGACCGGAGGTAATCTTCCAGGCGTTCTCTGATGAGCCCATGCATAAGCTTCGCTTCCCTCAAAATCGTCTCTATGCCCCGCAAAACGGTGGCTGCGGATCTATGTCCGCTTCCTGCGTATCTCCGGCGGCGCCGTACTGCTACGCCGTCACCAAACCGGGCGTCCGGGAGAGCCGCTGGGCTACCTTCAACAGCTTCTGGCGGGCGCGAAACAGCTTCACCTTAATTGTATTCTCGTTGATGCCGGTCATTTCGGCGAGTTCTTCGACCGAACGGCCCTCAACCTCCTTGAGCAGGAGCAGGTTCCGCTCCTCCTCGGGAAGCCGCGAGAGCAGTTTCATGACCAGGTCCCGCTGGGCGAGAGATACGTCGACGGGCTGCCGCTTGTCCCTGGCTGGTTCGGAATTTTCCATCCGGAGAGCGTCCTCTTCGGTGAAGTCGCTCTCATACACCAGTTTCCGAACCTTCTTTTTTCGCAGGTAGTCGTAGCACTCGTTGACGGTGATCTTGTATATCCAAGTGAGGAGAGAACTTCGGAAGTCGAAGTTCTTGATGGAGAAGTAGACTTTGGTGAATACCTGCTGCGCTATGTCTTCCGCGTCGTTGTGGTTCCGCAGGATCCCGTAGATGATCGAGAACACCTTCGACTGGTAGCGCTCCACGATCTCACGGAAAGCCATCTCGTCCGCCGCCTGGGCGCGACGGACTAGCGCAGCTTCCTCTGTGGTCTTGTACTCCACTCGCCTCTTTCTTACTGCAATCCTCTCGCCGGAAGCTGGAAACGGGAGAACCCCAGTCATGCTGCTCATACACCGTTCCGACGTGACTGCGTTCTCAGCGGTTTCGGTAATCTGCGACCGGAGGACCCAGCCTCCCGGGGTCGGTTGCCAGCCTCCGACAGCATCAAAATACCAGATTTCCCGCAACGAGAGGCGCGTAAAATCATCATATTTATGTAAAACCATGTAAAGATCGTGTGGGCGCCGGCCGCCCCACGGCGAGCGGGCGACCGCAGTTTCGGACGTGGGAGTCCCATGGCAGTTCCGCTTTTCAGCGTTCGCCGCCGGGAAGTTGGGCGGCGGGCGAATCCTGGTAAACTGGACATGGAAGCTTATGATTCAACTCACTGAGCGTGCGGTCGAAAAAGTAAAGGAGATCCTGGCCACTCAGGATCCCAAACCCTCCGGTCTGCGGATTGCGGTGGTGGGCGGGGGGTGCTCCGGGTTCAGCTACTCGATGGCCTTCGAGAACGCCCCCGGCCTGCTGGATAAGACCTATGCTTTTGACGGCTTGAAGGTCTTCGTCGATCAGGCCAGCATGTTGTACCTGGACGGAGCCAACGTGGACTACGTCGAGACCCTGGAAGGGTCCGGGTTCAAGTTCGAGAACCCCAACGTGAAGTCGACGTGCGGTTGCGGCAGCTCGTTTAACGCCTAGGTCCGGCCAGCCGGCTGTGCGGCTGCTTCACAGGTGAAGCCGCTGCTTCACGGAACTGCGTCCCGGCTCAGAGTGCGGCAACACCCCGGTCTTCGTTACGGATGCGGATGGATTCGGCGACGTCATAGACGAAGATCTTCCCGTCGCCGATCCGGCCCGTTCTGGCGGAGTCGATTACCGCCTTGATCACGGCCTCGGCGCGATCGGCGGCGATCACCAGTTCCAGCTTGATCTTCGGAACCAGGTCCACCTGATATTCCTGCCCGCGGTAGACTTCCTTGTGACCCTTCTGACGTCCGTGCCCGCGGACTTCCGACACCGTCATGCCGTCGACACCGATCGCTATCAGCGCTTCTTTGACCTCGTCGAGCTTGAACGGCTGGATAATCGCCTCGATCTTCTTCACGGGTGTCCTCCTTGTGTTTCATTGTCCTCGATTGCGAGTTGCCAAGGGAGACGGCCGGCGCTTAGCCTATGAGTTTCGGCCAATCTCCGGCTAGACCGCTTGCATGACTCTTCACCCCATCGACTGGATCATCGCGCTGGCTTCGATTCTGATTTGCTTCCTGCCCGCGCTGGCTTTTGCGAAGCGTTCCGGCAAGAGCACGGCGGAGTTCTTCGCCTCGGGCCGGTCCGTGCCCTGGTGGCTGGCGGGCATCTCCATGGTCGCCACGACGTTCTCGAGCGACACCCCGAACCTGGGTCGCCAACTTCGTCCGGACCCAGGGCGTGGCCGGAAACTGGCAGTGGTGGGCCTTCACCCTGACGGGAGTCGCCCGTATTCTTCTATGCGCGCCTCTGGCGGCGTTCCGGTGTTCTCACGGACCTGGAGTTCTACGAGGTCCGCTATTCCGGCAAGGCCGCGGGCGCGGTGCGGGGATTCCGCGCGATCTACCTGGGCCTGCTGTTCAATTGCATCATCATGGCGACCGTCAATCTGGCCGCGTGCAAGATCGCCAACGTCCTGTTTGGCCTCAGCCGCTGGCAGACCCTGCTGGCTGTCGGGCTGCTGAATGTTGTGTTCGCCACACAATCCGGACTCTGGGGCGTGCTGGTCATCGACATGTTCCAGTTTTTTATCAAAATGTCGGCGGTGATCGCGGCTGCGTATTTTGCGGTCGGCCTGCCGCAGGTGGGAGGCCTGAGCGGGCTGGTCGAAAAGCTTTCACACCGCGTGGGCCCCGGCGGTGTGCACTACCTCAATATGCTTCCCGATTTCACGAGCAACTGGGACCTGGCTGTTGCGGTGTTCATCGTGCCGCTCACGGTGCAGTGGTGGGCCGTGTGGTATCCGGGATCGGAACCCGGCGGCGGCAGCTACATCGCGCAGCGGATGCTGGCGTCCAAGTCGGAAAAAGATTCCTTGGGCGGGACGCTGTTTTTCAATCTCGCCCACTACATCCTGCGGCCGTGGCCATGGATTCTCGTCGGCCTGGCGTCCCTGGTCGTTTATCCGGAGCTCTCGGATATCCGGAAAGCGTTCCCCCACGTGGACCCGAGCCTGGTCGGCCACGATATCGCATTTCCGGCGATGCTGAAGTTTCTTCCGGTTGGCTGGATCGGTCTGATGGTGGGCGGACTGGTCGCGGCGAACTCTTCGACGATTCTGACCCATCTCAACTGGGGGGCCTCTTATCTGGTTCACGATTTCTACCGCCGCTTTGTGAGGCGGAACAAGAGCGAGAAACACTACGTTGCTGCGGGACGCGTGGCGACCGTTTTGTTGTTCGTGCTCTCTTCCTCCATGGTCTTCGTGCTGCAAACCGCGCAAGACAGTTTCAACGTGATTCTTCAGGTCGGCGCGGGCACCGGGCTGCTGTACCTGCTGCGCTGGTTCTGGTGGAGGATCACGGCGTGGTGCGAAATCGTCGCCATGCTCAGTTCGTTCGGAGTTTCGATCGCCTTCCTGTTTCTGCGCAGGGGAGGGATCTATTTGGGAACAACCCGCGAACTGCTGATTACCGTCGGGTTCACGACGGTCTGCTGGCTGATCGCCGCCTTTGCCGGGCCGCGGACAGACCGCCAGACGCTCATCGCCTTTTGCCACCGGGTCCATCCGTTCGGTCCGGGCTGGCGCTCGATTCGCTAGGAGGCTGGGATTTCCGAAGCGGAATCCGCCGGCTACGCACGGAAGGATAATATCCCGCTGGCCCTGCTGGGTTGGGTCTCGGGAGTTTCGGTGATCTGGTCGGGTTTGTTCACCCTGGGGAACTTCCTCTATGGCCGCACAGGTTACGCGCTGGCGCTGTTTGCGATCTTCCTCGTGAGCGGCACGACGCTGCTGCGGGTCACGCGGCGGCTGTGGACCTGAGGCGACGGCGCTGCTGTTACGTGTGGCGGTCCCCCTGATCCCGCTCAAGGCCGGCCAAGGGGCCGGCCGCGGACGGGGGGGGCGTCCGCGCCACCGTCGAGCGCGGCCAGGTCCTCCGGGCGGCCTACATCGCGCCAGGGTCCTTCGATAGCGGAAATGCGCAGTTCGAGGTTGTCCTGGAGCATCCGATCGAAGATCGCCGTGAGTTCGTACTCGTTGCGCGGGGATAGCTCCAGGCGGTCGAGGTACGGAAACACAGCCGGGCGCAGCGCAAACACACCGGCGCTGTTCCAGCGGGTCGTCGAGGTTCCAATCGGCGGCTTCTCAATTACTCGCCGGATCTTTCCGTCCTCCACGTAGACGGCCGCGCCCCGCCACGGATCATCTACGTCCCGGACACCGAGCACCGCGGCAGTCGCGGGGTATCGATCGAAGACGCCGGCGCAGCGCGCGAAGTCGGGCGCACCGCAGACGATGTCCCCAAACGTGAGAAGGAACGGCGCCTCGCCTACGAACTTGCGAGCGAGGCGGGTGGCGGAGCCTGTTCCGTCCACAGGGTGCTGCACCCGAAACTCGATCGGGAGCCGCCACTGGCGAAAATGCCGTTCGATCATCTCGCGGCGGTAGCCAACCACGACCAGGAACCGCTCGACGCCAGCTCCCGCCAGTGCCTCGAGAACATGCTCCAGCATGGGGCGCCCGCGAACCGGCAGCATCGGCTTCGGAGTGCCGGACGTTGCTTCACCCATGCGCGTGCCACGGCCGGCGGCGAGCACGACGGCGCGCTTAATCAAGCAGAGCTCCCGCGGAAGGCTCGGCAGTGATCAGGTGCATATCCGGGTCGAAGCCGGAACATTTCGCATAGTAACGCCGGACGAGCCCCGCGCGAACGCGCTCCAGGTCCGACCCATCGCAGAAGATCACGGCGCAGCCGCCAAAGCCGGCGCCCGTCAGACGCGCTCCCAGCGCGCCCGAGTCCCGCGCGACGGCGACCAGGGCATCGAGCGCCGGGCAGCTCACGCGGAGCTGGTCGCGCAAGCTCTCATGGGAAGCGTTGAGGGCCTGCCCAAACGCTCCGGCATCGGCATCCCGCAAGGCCGCGATCGCATCGTTGACCCGGAGAGCCTCGCCGGCCACGTGCAGAAACGAGCGCATTTCCTCCTCGTCCAACTGCCCGCCGGCCAAGGCCCTGAGCTCACTCCATGGGTGCTCTTCTAGTGCCGCGCCGTAGGACGCGAAGCCGAGCCGTTTCAGCGCGCGAGAGCCCGCCGTGCGGCGGGAATTGAACTGTGCCCGAATCGCGCCCGACTTTTCGGCTGTGGTCAGGCTGTGCGCGACCAGGAAAGCCCAACCTTGCGGTATCGGCGCGGAGCAGACCGAGAGTGGAGCGAAATGGACCAACAGAGCGCATCCCGACTTCGACCGAAGCACTGCTGCGTGGTCCATGGCTCCGCCGCGCGTGCCGACGAATTGTTCGCCATCGGGGAGGACTTCCATGAGCTCTTCGAAAGTGGGGTGAACGCCGTTCGCACGGAGCAGCGCCAAAGTAAAACCGGTTAGAAGCGCGGAGGAGGAAGCCAAACCGGCGGCGGGAGGCAAATCCGACACCACCACCGCGTCGATGCCGCGCTCGAGGTGCCAGCGGCCGGCGGCCGCCTGTGCGGCGGCTTTGAGGTAATTCACCCAATCGCCGGGCCTGCCCGGAGCGAGGTGTTCCGTCCATTCGAACTCACGTTCACCGAACGGACCCTCGCTGACGGCCCGGATGCGCCGGTCGCCGCGCGCGCGGAAGGCAATGCGAATGCGGCGCTGGATCGCGATCGGAAGCACGGGCAGATTGTGATAGTCGATGTGCTCGCCGATCAGATTGGCGCGTCCCGGAACGGAAACCAAGGAGGGATTGGCGCCGGAGCCGAAATGCTCCGCGACGAGAGAGGCGGGGTCGCGATCCACGGTCATTTCCAACGGACCACAATAGCGAGTTGCACTCGCGGTGTCCACTTGGTCAATGTTCTTATCAGCCGAATCGAAAGTTTCTATTTGGTATGCCCGGGCATCCGGCATAGAATTGCACCATGGCTCCACGGATTCGGTAGCAGAGCCAAGAGCCGCGGCTCCTTGTTAGCGCCCTCAAAGCTCAAATCCAGACCCTTTGCCAGGAGGAAGCCCCGTATGTCACGGTTGCAGTGTGCCGCCACGATTACAATAAGTTTTTCTTTCGCTCTACATGCGCTAGCACAGACCAGTCAAACCGTTCAGTCGCCCGCCCTGACGCCGGCACAGGAACAGGCGCCCGCGGCTCCAGCGCCCGCGCCGGCCCCGACCGCGCTCCCGGCGCCAGCCATAACCGGCCCGATACAGGGACTGCCTCCAGCCATATTCGACGCCGGGCCCTTCGGCAAGATCGCCGTGAACGGAATTCTCGACGGTATGGGCACGTGGACGGGGAATTACGTACCGGGAGATAACAGCACGCAAGCGGCCCTGAGTAACGGGCAGATATTTATTCAGAAGGCCGACGGCTGGTTTCAGTTCTACCTGCAAGCGGGCGCTTACGATATTACGGCTCTCGGGACGCCGTTCCTCGCCACGGACAAAACGGTCAGCAACCTCTTTGGCCCGGTGCCGGTCGCCTATGTGAAGCTACAGGCGGCGAAGAACACATCCATCCTGATCGGCGAGCTGCCTACGCTGATCGGCGCCGAATACACCTTCAGCTTCGAAAATATGAACATCAACCGCGGCCTGCTGTGGAACCAGGAAAACGCCGTCAATCGCGGAATCCAAGTGAATCAGAGCATGGGCAAATTCACCGCCTCGCTGAGCTGGAACGACGGTTTCTATTCCAACCGCTATTCGTGGCTGACCGGGTCCCTGACCTATGCCAACGGGCCCCATGGCCTGGCGTTCGTAGCGGGCGGAAACATGGCGCAAACAGCCGTTCAGTCTTACGCCACGCCGGTGCAAAACAACAGCAGTATTTACAATGTCATCTACACGTATACCAAGGGGTCCTGGATCATCCAACCGTACTGGCAATACACCAATGTGCCTACCAACGCGAGGATCGGCATCATCAGAGGCGCGTCAACCGACGGCGCTGCGATCTTAGTGAGTCGCGCCTTCAAGCACGGTTTCTCGCTGCCTCTGCGCTGGGAGTACATTGCAAGTTCGGGGAGTGCTTCCGATGGCGCCGTCAATCTGATGTATGGTCCAGGCAGTGCGGGGACATCGATCACTGCGACGCCCACCTTTCAATCCGGCGGCTTTTTCGTCCGCGGAGAGCTTGCTTTTGTTCACCTGAGCAGCATCACGCCGGGTGACGGCTTCGGCCAAGGGGGCACAAAGCAAGACCAGCCTCGAGCCATGGCTGAAATGGGGTTCATCTTTGGCAACAATGTAGTTGAGAAGAAACCGTAGAATCAGGCGGCACGAGGATGGCGCATCCGGGCGAATACCGCCGCGCCGCGCAGCCCTTCGATTTCCCCGGCACGCAGGCGACGGCTCTCGCTCGACGCCACCTCACTGGGTAACGCGTTGCTATAATAGTCGCCAGTCTGGGAAACCACAGGAGGCTTGCTGGATGACGGTCTTCTCTCGCTTCGCACCAGTCATTGGCATCTTCACCTGCGTCGCGGCAACCGCGGTCGCATACGCGCAACAGGAATTCCCGCCACCCCAGGGGAAGGGACGCGTGGTAGTCGTGGCCTCGGGCATGTCAGGCCCGGAGCACTACACCACCGTAGCCCGTGAGATAGCCCAACTTGGCTATGACGTCGTGTTGTTCGACGGCAATGCGATGGAAGGAACCCACGGAGATGGCGTGAAAACGGCCATCCAACAAGCGCAGCAAATGCCGCACGGGCTTCCCGGCAAGGTTGCCCTGATTGGCTTCTCCCTCGGCGGCGGCCTGTCTCTTTATTACGGGACGCAATGGCCCGATCTGGTGGCCGGCGCGGTGGTTTGGTACCCCGCAACTACATTCATTAAAGACGTGCCCGGCTTCGCGGGCAGATTGAAGGTGCCGGTGCTCATGTTCGCCGGGGAGAAAGACACCTATCGGGGCTGCTGTCTCGTCAACAAGGCACGCACTTTGGCGGCGGCGGCGACTGCGAGCGGTCAGCCGTTCGAGCTGATCACTTACCCGAATGCGGATCACGATTTCGTTAAGGGCGGCAAGCACTACAATTCCCAGTCCTATGCGGACGCCCTGCAGCGGACAGCAGCCAAGCTCAAGGAGTATCTGGGCAATTAGGGTCTGCCCGCCGGGGCATGTTTATCCACCCAGGCTTCCGTTGTTGCGTTGGCAAACCCGAAGATGGTCCTTGGCGATTGGACCTGACGGCGCACTGGGAAAGAATGCCTCTGAATCGTTTCCTCGCCGCTTGCGATTCTCCGCCGCCTGCCGCCCCTCTCGCCACGTATCTCCAGGCACTCAGCGCTGCGTGAATTCGTCGGTGTGGGTGAGGAACTCGGGATAGGCGCCGGCGCCCAGCTCACAGAGGTCCATCCCCTGCCGCTCGCCTTCCGCGGATACGCGCTGCGGATAGAATCGGTTCAGGATCCAGTTCAGGGAATACGTGAGTGGGAGCACGAACCCCAGCAGGGTCGCGATCCCCAGAAGCTGCGCCAGCAGTTGTCCCGGCTCGCTGCCGCCGTCAAAGCGCCCGAACAGCCCGACCGCCAGAAGACCCCAGATACCGCCCACGGCGTGTACCGGGACGGCGCCTGCCGGATCGTCCACGGCCAGCCGCGATTCGAGCCATTCGACCGCGTAGGTCACCAGAACCCCGGTGGCCGCGCCGATCGCCAGCGCGGCCAACGGCGTCACGAACGCGCAAGCGGCGCTGCCCGCCACCAATCCGCCGACCCAGCCGTTGGCACAGAGCGAAGCATCGGGCTTGCCGAAGCGCAGGCGCGTGATCGCGGCGGCCGCCAGCGCGGCCGAGGCCGCGGCCAGCGTGGTATTGGCCACGATCAATACCGTGCGCCCGATCCCGGCGCCGGTAAACAGCATGGCGCCCGCGCAATTCAGGCCCAGCCATCCGACGAGCGCCAGCATGCACCCGAGCAGAACCAGGACGGCGTTATGACCGGGGATCGCCGTGGGCATGCCGTCGGGCGAGTACTTGCCGCGGCGGGCGCCCAGAATCCAGCTCACGGCCAGGGCGGTCAGTCCGCCGACGGCCTGGATCGATCCGGCGCCCCCGGCGTCGACAAATCCGTGGCCCAGCCCGCAGTTGGTTCCGAGTTGCGCGAGCCATCCGCCGCCCCAGCACCAGTGGGCGAACAGAGGGTAGGTCCAGCCCGCCAGCAGCGCCGTTGAAGCGCAGGCTGCGCCGAGACGCCACCGGTCCGCTCCGCTTCCCAGTGGGATCAGGGCCGCCAACCCGACGCTGAACAGTTGGAGCACCGCTGCCAGCGAGGCCGGGGAGCCGTCGAGCTCGAGGCCGCGCAGAAAAAACGGCTGGTCCGCCAGCCAGTCCCATGCGTGCCCCGCCAGGGCGAAGGAGTGGGCCGGAAGGCCGGCGAATCCTTGCCACGAAAAGCCGCACACGAAGTAGACGACGGCCGCAAGCCCAATCACGCACAGCGAGGACAACATCGAGTGGGCGGCGCTGCGCGAGCGGCCCAGGCCGGTGTTGATGAGCGCTAGGCCTGCTCCGGCGCAGGGGACCAGGAGAATCAACACCACCAGGAGCGCGACCGCCGTTTCCGGCAGCGCGGGAGCGGGCAAAGGCGTCACTTTCTCTTTCCTCTCGGCGCAAGATGGGAGCGAACCACGAGGGTCAATCCCAGCGTCTCCACGCCGATACCGGCCAGCACGAAGGCGGCCTCGGGCGGCATTTGCCTGAGCAGAGCCACCGCGCTCAGGGCAATCACCCATCCCGCCAGCAACAACAGAAACCCGGCGAGCTTCATATCATCCAATCCGTCAATACGCAAAAATAACGCGGGCGTCCGGACCGGCGCCTGGTTCGAGGCAAGTGTAGTTCTCCGAAGGAAACTTGTCCAATCGATTCTCTTTATCGCGCTCAAAACAGGCGGCGAAGCAGCTCGTCATAGAAATCGCTTATCCCCACAATACAAAATTCCCGCTTTGCTGGAGACGCAGCCTGGCTTATCGTAACTACTAGAGCTTCCCACCACGCTGCTGGGTCCGCCATCTGCGCCGATGGCCCGATCGAAATCAGATAAGGAGCGACTACATGGCGGATAACGCCCCAGTCGAAATGAAGAAGACCCTGGGACTTACGGGTCTGACGATGAACGCGATGGCGCTGATCGCACCGGGCGCTTTTCTTTGGCTCACCTTCCAGATCCAGGCGAACACGGGCGTCACCGGACCGGCCATGTGGATGGGAATCGTGGTTGCCCTGCTGCTGTGCCTCGCCACCGCGGTATGTTATGCCGAAATGGCGAAGCTGTACCCCGGGACCGGCAGCTCGTACTACTTCGCCGAACAATCGTTTCTCAATCACGACGCGGCTTGGCGCTACGCCAGGGTTTCGAAGTTCATCGTCGGTTGGGCCTCGCACCTCTACTACTGGATCTATCCGGGCGTGATGGTGGCCGTCATGGGAATCCTGTGCGGCTACCTGGCGGGGACGCTTTGGCCGAATTTCATGAGCGCCTCGAATCCGGGCATGGCCTTCATGATGGCGATCGCCATCGTGTTCTCCTTCGTGGTCGCCTATATCGCGCACCGCGGAGTGAACGGCTCGACGGCGGTCAACATCGCGATCAACGTAATCCAGATCACCGCGCTGGTGGTGTTCTCGGTGCTGGCTCTGGGCTATCGCATGAACCACCCGCCGGGCAGCGTCGCCTATCAGTTCGATTCGACCTCCGGCGACGCCTACACCTACGAATTCGCGACCTCAAAGACGGTGGTCAACGGGACCACCACCGAGACCATCCTGCGCGGTGCGGACGGCGTACCCAAGCCCAGGCTCGACGCGGCCGGCAAGCCGGCGCCCTATCACGTGAGTTATCCCGCTCAGGACGAAAAGGGCGTGTTCCTGAGCCATTCCTCGGCCGCCTCCGTGGCCGGCGCGCATAACTGGGGCTGGGTGTTCGTTCAGGCCACTGTGGCCATCCTGATCCTGGTGGGCTTCGAGTCGGTGACGGCGATGGGCGGGGAAGCCAAGAACGCCAGGCGCGATGTGCCGATCGCGGTAATTACCTCCCTGCTGGTTCAGGGGATGTTCTGTTACCTGTTTGAGTATTTCGCGGCCAACTACTTCCTGAACAGCGGCTACCCGATGACCAGCGCGTCGGCTTCGGCCGCTCCCATCGGCGACATGATGATCGTGGTGGGCAATGCCCTGTTCGGAGCCGGCGGGGGACGAGTCTTCATGTTGTGCGAGGCGTTCACGGTGTTTCTGGCGCTCATCGGCACGACGCTATCGTGCATGAACACCGGCGCCCGCGTCACCTACGCGATGGGGAAAGATCGCGAAGTGCCCGAGCACTTCGGTTTCCTGCACTCGAAGAACCTGACGCCGCATCGCGCCATCTGGACGCTGGCGGCGATCTCCGCCGTGGTCGGCTGCCTGGGCGTGTGCCTGGTGTTCGGCGATGCCGGCGCTCCCACGGACGCCGCGATCAAGGCGCTGCCGCAGGGCTTCTGGTCCAGCTTCGGGTACACCAGCCACGACGGGATGGCGGCGCTGCCGAACTCCCTGCTCACGGTCACGCTGGCTTCGAATTTCGGCACGTTCTTGCTTTACGGGCTGAGCTGCATCATTTGCATGGTGGCCTACCACCGGCATCCGAAGTTCAGCCTGGTGCGCCATCTGCTCATCCCGGTATTCGGGCTGGCCGCCAACCTGGGCTGCATGGGGTTCTACCTGGTCGGCCCGTTCCTCGGCTATGGTACGAAGATGGAGCCGCTGCTGGCTTTGGGGATCGCGCTGGTCTGGGCCCTCTACGGCGGAATCTATTTTATCCGGTCCAGCAAGACTACCGGGAGGACAACGCTGGTAGGGAACCGCGCGCAAATGGTGTGATCGGGCGCGGCGGCGTGGCGCAAGCCTCAGCGTGCGTTACGCCGCCGCGTTTTCTTGAAGATTATGCGGCCTCACTTCGCAAGGGAACACGGCAGCCTCGGCGTCCCGCTCAGCCCGCCTCAAGCTTCTATGTTGAATGTCGAGTTTGCTCAGCTTTCCGATCCAGGGCGAGTACGCCAGCAGAATGACGACTATCTGGGTTACGTCTGCCCCGCCACGCCGGAGCAGGCGCGCGGCCACGGCTGGCTGTTTGCGCTGGCCGACGGCGTAGGCGGGCAGGAGCGGGGCGACCTCGCGTCCCGCGTGGCGGTGGAAAGCCTGCTCGCCGGTTTTCGGGAAGCCGGCGCCGGAGAGCCGCACGCCGCTCTCCTAGAGCGCTTGGTGCAGGCGGCCAATACACGCGTGTTCGATACCGGGCTCACGGTCGGCCAAAGCGGCACGGCCATCGCCACGACCATCGTGGCCTGCGCTTTGCGCTTCGATCGTGTGGTGGTGGCCCACGTGGGTGATTCGCGCTGCTATCTGGTCCGGCGCGGCCAGGCGGAGGCGCTCACGCGCGATCATACCGTCGTCAACGAGCACGTTCGCCTCGGGATTATGTCGGCGCGGGAAGCGGCGGAAGCCTCGACCAAGCACCTGCTCAGCCGTTCCCTGGGAAACGACTTGTTCGTCAGCGTCGAGACCGGCGAGCACCAGGTTCACACGGGAGATGTGCTGGTGCTCTGCTCCGACGGGCTGCACGGCGCCGTTGCCGAGGCCGATATAGCCGGGATCGTCGCGTCCGCCGTTGATCTGGCCGCGGCGGCGCAAGAATTGGTCGCGCTTGCCAACCAGAGGGATGGTAGTGATAATATCAGCGTGCAGCTCATCCGCGTTCGGGGCGTCGAGCGCGTGGGCATGTACCGGGGACGGCCTTACCGGCTGCACTGAGCCGGCGGATTTGCCCGCGGCCTTTCCCGGCTGAGCCACGCTGATCATGACTCCACTCCATCCCGGCGACCAGCTCGACCACTACCGCATCGACTGCCTGGCGGCGCGCAGCGGCATGGCGTCGATTTTTCGCGGGACGGACCTGCTCACCGGCCGTCCGGTAGCCATCAAAGTTCCGCACCCGGAGATGGAGAGCGACCCGGTCTTCTTCGACCGCTTCCATCGCGAGGAGCAGATCGGACAGAAGCTGGACCACCCCGGCGTTATGAAAGTGTTGAGCGATGACGACCGCAGCCGGGTCTACATGGTCATGGAATGGGTGGAAGGCCGGCTCCTGCGTCAGATCCTGTCCGAGCAGAGGAAGCTTCCGGCCGATCGCGCGGTGCGGATTACGGTGCGTATCTGCGATGCGCTGGATTACATTCACAACCACGGCGTCGTACACCGCGATCTGAAGCCGGAGAACATCATGGTGGATGGCGAGGACCGCATCAAGCTGATCGACTTCGGCATCGCCGCCAACGCCGGGTCGCGCCGCCTGACCTTTGCCAAGCTGTCGCAGGTCATGGGCTCGCCCGACTACATCTCTCCCGAGCAGGTCAAGGGAAAGCGCGGCGATGCCCGCGCCGACATTTATGCGTTGGGAGTCATGCTCTACGAAATGCTGACTGGAAAAGTGCCGTTCCAGGGGCCGAATCCCTTCGCGATCATGAACGACCGGCTGCTCAACCACCCCATTCCGCCGCGCGAGGCCAATCCCGAAATTTCTCCCGAGCTGCAGGAAATCATCTATCGCGCCCTGGAGCGCGACCCCAAGAACCGCTACGCGAGCGCCCGCGAATTCGCCTGGGACCTGGAGCACCAGGACCAGGTCGGCGCCGGCGACCGCCCCGAGCTGGCCGACTGGAAGCAGCGCCGCACCCCCTGGCTGCGCAGAATCTCGTTCTATCTGTTGCTGGCACTGATCCCCCTCGTTATTTTCGGCCTGCTGCTGTACGTGGCCGGGCGCGGGTGAGGGCTGCCCGAATCGCTTTCGGCTATCAAGATCGGCGTCTATCGGTGTGCATCGGCGGCTCACGCTGATGTGCCGCTTTGAACCAATACCTTCAAGCCTGTTATCAGCCGCCGGTCTACACCCATGAACGCGGATTACTTGACTCGTCCGAGGGAACCCGGCGAATCACTTGGCGATCAAGCCGCTAATCTTCGCCGACAGGCTCACGAAGCTTACGCCAATGCCAAAATACTGCCGCTTCTGCTGCACTTGTAGATCCGCGCCATAGGTGAACTGGAGGACATCCCCGAACAACGAAAATTGCCCCCCAAGACCGGTTTGGATATCGCCCGCCTTGGTCCCTTGTACAAATTGACCAGTCGAAATGTCAAAGGCCGCGTCGCCCCATTTTGTGAACAGCAAATTGATCCCCACACCGGGCTGGAAGAATCGGGCAAAGCGATTCCCACGAGAAAAATAGGTGCCGCCATAGGTAACCCCGGGTGAAGGACTGAAATTGACCGCGTCTACGCCAGCAGTCTGATCCTGCTTGCCAACACCCAGGCGCTTGATGAACATCAGAGAGTCGCTGACCTTAACACGAAACCCGAACTTCTGAGGCATCACGGTCATTATCAGCGATTCCTGTGTTTCCAGATTGGTGACGCGGATTTCGATGAAGTCTGCATCTCCCGCCTGAGTCCCTCCCAGGTTGATCTCCGTATTCGGGATCGCTGCCGCTCCAATGGACGGGTTGTAGTACTTGTCGTGGTAGACGACAGTTCCGGAAGACGTGCTTTCGGGGGCAGCTCCGCCAGCGTTGTTAGGAGTGGTGGTGGAAGCAGCCGGCGCAGGAAGGAGGTCCACATAATGCGGTACTGGAGCAACAGGGGATCGCGAGGTGCCTTTGGTGGAATACACCTCCACTCGAAGGTGTACGCGCGGTCGCGCGGAGCCGCCAGGAACAAGAGCCTGGGGCGGAGCCATCTTATCCCGGTCAAAATTGATTTGGATTATGCTTTGGTCATCCACCTCTGTGTTGGTTGCGGTGATCGTTTTGGCAGATCCATGCTTGGGCTGCTCCATAATGGAGGTGAAAGTGGCGGGATCGGTCTGGGCCATTCCCAAACCCGGCTTCAGCCCTAGAGAAAGCAGTGCGAGCAGGCACAAAATGATTCGGCCGCAAATGAACTTTCCGGCTGCGTTGAAGGTTTTCATAGGCGGTCAATCATGCCGTCGATGTCAGGCAAGGCAGAAGGATTGAGCATCGACTCTTTTTTTGTGTCGTTATCCACCGTTACGCATTCGATGGTGTTCGGGGCGTTCCAGAGTTTCTTCGACGGGTCGTTGCCGAGCACGTCCACAATTCTGCTGGAAATCCCTGTTCCTATCGCTTTGGCATGGACGGAGGCCTCGTCAGCGTACGTCTGTGCCGTTAATTCTGCGTCAAAACTTGAGTTGTAGAAGGCAAAAAACTGTTTCATGCGTTGAGCTTACCTCCTTTTGGGGAGGTTCGGACCGCAACTGCTTCGAGCGTCAGGTCGTATAATCGGTGAGTGGATGCCCACAGCGATGTTGCCGCGGACGCGCGCAGCCAACTTGCCCTGTTCACCGGTGGCACCGGGGGAATCGACAGCTGGCTAACCGGCGACCACGCCGGGACGGTAATCGCCCGGCTTGACCGGCTTTCGGCCGAGCCACTCAGTTGCAGCCAACTCAACCAACTTCTGGCGCTGTCCCACCAGGCCGAGGTCTCAGAGGGGTTCTTCCGTTACTATTGGCTGAGCGAGCCCAAGCACCCCTATGACGTCACGCGCATTCCCAACCACCATGCGACATACAAGGCGGTGGACCAGATCCTCTCCATTGACCAGCTCTATTGGGGGCTATACCGGATTTACGTTGACTGTCTGCTGTGCTTCGGCAGCATCCGCGACGGGTACCGCGCCCTGCGAGCCTCGACTGACCGGGAACTTCAATCCTACTTCGAAGCCCGGCGTTACGATTCGGACGGCCTGCTCCACCGAGGTCCGGCCCTGCCGCTCGAGCCGATTGCGCAGGACGACCGCTACCTCATCGCTGAGCAGGCCTGCAGGTCGCTCGACGCACCCGAGGGTGGCGCGAGCGATCTCTTGAACGTGCTTAAGGGCGCGTGGGCCGACCACCTCCGTAGGGGCGGCGGCAAGGTTACGGCCAAGGAACTCCTACAGGGTGCGTACGTGCTCGACGGCTTTCAGGAGAGCCAAAGCCAGTTCTTGTTCGCCGCTGATGCGCTCCTCGAATCTGAAATCGAGTCCGAAGAGGAGCTCATTGAACGGTATAACGAGATATCCCACCTGTTCATGCGCGCGCGGAAAGCCGCCTTGCGGAATACCGAGCTTTACCTATCCATGGCCAACGACCTCGATGTGTACGTGGCCACGAGCATGCGCACGAGGCAGCAGTTCCGCACCATGGCTCAGGTCTGCGAGGCCATCTTCTCCCACCAGGCCGTCCGGCACCTTCACCTGCGCTACTTCGATCCGACCATGAGCGCGGCCCAGGGTCACGAGGACAAGGGTATTATCGAGTGCCTCATGGTGAAGTGCGCCAAGGCCCTGATCTACACCGCGGGCGACAAGGACAGCTACGGTAAGGACGCGGAGGCAGCCATGGCCCTGAGTCTCGGCAAGCCGGTCATTTTCCTGTGCGACGAGGAAAACCGCAAGCGCTTCTTCCGGGAGGTCCACCCGCTCTCGCGCCTCATTGATTTCAAGAGCGGCGTGGCTGTCGGGGTCATGGCTACTTCGTCCGTCGATGACGTGGCCATTCTCCTGCGCCGCATCTTTGAAAATGACATGCAGTACGAACTGGAGCACAGCAAGCGCGGCTACTTCCGCCTGAAAGAGCGCCTCACCGGCTCGACCGTGCGGCTCCAGACCAATGACGCGCTCCTGCGCGAGACCTTTTCCAACTGCTACGGGCTACAATAGATCGCCTGGGCGAAACTGCTCAGCCCGGGGGCCTATCGGAAATGCCTCGATTTCTCCCGAGTTGCAAGAAATCGTCTATCGCGCCCTGGAGCGCGACCCCAAGAACCGCTACGCGACCGCCCGCGAGTTCGCCTGGGACCTGGAGCACCAGGATCAGGTCGGCGTCGGCGACCGCCCCGAGCTGGCCGACTGGAAGCAGCGCCGCACCCCCTGGCTAAGACGAACCTCGTTCTACTTGTTGCTGGCGCTGATCCCCATCGTCATCTTCGGCCTGCTGCTCTACGTTGCCAGGCGCGGATGAGGGCTGTCGCGCCCGCAGGAAGAGATCCGCCGCCGTCAAAAGATCCGGGGACACTCCGGGCTGGCGATCCACCACCACGACGTTACCGCAGCATGCAGGAGTGTCCCCCAAGGATCCTTCCACAGACCCGCGCGGCCTGGCAGCGCACCCGCCTTGCGCGGAGGCGGGAGTTCTAACCGCCGCGCACAGGCTGGAAGGTGTTTAAATAAGCAATAGGGGTCCAACAACAGCATTTGAATCGGGCATCTGTCGGGTAGACCCACTGGCTTTGGCGTGGCTTGAGCGCATGACGACGCAGCCGGATTTAAGGTGGTACACGGACATTAGCGCCAGCAAGACGCTTTGGCCACGGTGTCCATTCGCGTCGGTCCACCGCTGTCCGCGCTACTACCAAAGCGTTGCCTTGTTGGGAGAAACGGGGATTTCAACTGCGATCAAGCCCATTGAGGATGCGGAACTCCTGGGAAGGTGGAAGCGTACTGATCTTTGGCCGGTCGTCAGCGAACAGGCTACGTCGGTCATGGGACCAGACAAGGAGCCGCACATCTTTTCAAGATTCTGCCCGGAGGTTTCCTTCGACCGCTTCGGCTGGTTCGCATCGCATCTGGCATATCATGCCGATGAGATCGACTCTGACTGCGCCAGCCGGAAATTGGCCGAAGAGGCTGCGACCCCAGACGATTGGCGCTGGCTGTGGGCTTTGGTTACGCCAATGCACTACTCAGATTGTCCCCTGTACTCGCTACTGCTGTTAGGCGTCAACAACACCAACAAAAAATCGCAGATTGGCTTCACCGCGTAAGGGTGCGGCGTTCCGGCAGCAGCATTGTCTTTAGCCATTCTCGGGCGCATACTGGTGCGGAGGGCTACCCTATGACTCACCGCTGGTCCATTGTTGCCGTGGTTGCCGGTACTCTGTTATTGCTCGGTATCGCCTCTGCGGAGTCGCGATTCGGCAGGCCGGTTCTGAAGCTGGAAAATCCGAAGGAATTCAAGTACTTCAAGCTTGATGACAACCAGTTCCCCTTTTTGGAGAAAGGGTCTTTTTCCGTCTCCTGCATGACATACCGAGGGATAAAGCGGTACTACGTCGAGATAGGCATCGTGAACCGCTCTGGCGCACCAGCAAACCTCCAGAATGGATTTGTGTCGTTCATCAAGGAAGGCTATACGGTGCTCCTGGCCGACACATTCGCATCGGCAAACGACGTCTGGGCCAGCGTCGGGGGCGCATTCATCCCGACGCCGCCGCCACCTCCGACGAGATCAACGACTACTTATTCTGGGACGGCTACCACGATGGGCAACAACACGCAGATCGGCGGCACTGCCACCACCACGGTTGACAACTCCGCCGCTGGCTGGCACGCCCTCGGACAAGCCATCGCTGCCCGCCGCTATTACAACGCCCAGAGCCGGGAACAGAAATTCGCTGTGTATCTGGCCACCTTTGCGCACGAAAAACAGGAGATGACGATTCAGCCTGGGAAGGCTGGTCTATACATTTTCACTTTTGAGCAAATGAAGCGAAAAAAAGCCCCTTTTGAGGTAAGGGTTTCTGTGGGTCCCGAGGCCTTCGTGTTCCCCTACAGGGAATAATCGTCGCCCGGATTCCGCGTAGTTGGCGAAACTGCTCAAGCGAAACTGCTCAGCCCGAACTGCTCGGTGCCTCCTCCCCGTAGACGCGGACGCGGCTCGCTTCGACGACCCAAAGCCGGCCGACAATCGATGCTGTCTGAAGCGCCTCCAGCAGGCGCCGAACCAAGCCCGTCAGCAGGCTCAGAGACGTTGCTCGCGGCAGGGGCGATGGAGATCAGTTCAAGGCTCACGTGAAAGCGGTGGTAAACTCATCACCTGATCTCGGAAAGTCTGTCAGGGCGTTCCTTGAGCTTGGTCAACAGCGCAACAGACTGGTGGACGAGGACTTTGCCTCCTTCGCGCTTGAAAAGACATCCGACGAAATCTTCGCCCCATACACAGAGGCCGTGCCGTTCATAGACAGAATCGGCGGTGAACTCAGGAAATGCTCGAGGAATCTCAGCGCGGACAGAAATGACGCCATCTCGGAGCAAGACAAGTGAAACTGCTGCGCCCGAGTTGCGGGTTCTTCTGGCGGCGTAACCCGCCAGCCGCCGCCCAGCCATCGGACATCGGGAGTCCCAAAGGCATACAATAAGAACATGCCGATCGAAGTCGATGCCGTGTATCAGAATGGCATTCTCAGGCCCTTGCAGCCGCTGGATTTGGCCGAAAATGAGCGCGTCGTCGTGAGTATCACTCAAGAGGCAAGCGACGCCGGCCTTGGCCAGCTGGACGCCGATTTCATCCAAGTCCTCCGGCGGAGACTGGCAGGCGCTCTTCCGGCTCCCGGCTTGGAAGAGGTGCGTCGAAGGCTCTCGAAGATCCCAGGCTCGATGACGGCCGATTTCATCGCCGAGCGAGAGGACCGCTGAACTTGGCGGCTTGCTTTTTCGACTCCAGCGCGCTTGCGAAGCTCTATCACCCCGAAATCGGAACACCCGAAATTGACAAGCTTGTCCAGACGCCTGGCATCCAGGTCCGGATTTCCCGGTTGACGGTCGTGGAGCTTTCATCGGTCTTCGCGATCAAAGTGCGGACGCAGTTCATCAGCCGGGAGGACGCCCGCCTGTTAGCGCGGCAATTCCAGGAGGACATCCTGGCGCGGAAGTTCCTGGTCACCGCAATCCGCGAGCCAGAGTTTGCAGTAGCGGAACGGCTGCTGGAGCAGTACGCGTTTGATTTCCGGCTTCGTGCGCTCGACGCTATTCAAATTGCGGTTGCGCTTGGGCTGAAAAGCCAGGGACTGGTCGACCAATTCGTGGCCGCGGACAAGGTCCTCTGTGAGGTTGCAACTCTGGAAGGCTTTGCCGTCCTCAACCCGGAACACCCCTAACGCCGCTGGAACCTCATGCCGCGCTTTGCCCGGGCAGATCGACAAACCGGCCGCGACTCATCTCGGCCCCGTAGGCGATGGCCGCCAGAATGTCATCGCGGGTCAGTTGCGGATACTCCTCCAGGATCTGTTCCATGGTCGTTCCCGAAGCCAGGAAGTCCAGCAGCAAGGAAACCCAAATTCGCGTGCCGCGAACGCACGGCTTGCCGAAGCAGACGTTTGGGTCAACGGAGATCCTGCTCAAGAGCGGGTTCATGGCGTGCCGGTCCTCTCGAACCTCAGCATACCAGTGTTGGCAATCGCGGGGCGCGCCGCCCGCCGCGCCAATCCCGAAATTTCTCCCGGGCTGCGGGAAATCATCCATCGCGCTCTGGAGCGCGACCCCAAGAGCCGCCACGCGACCGCCCGAGAGTTCGCCTGGGATCTGGAGCACCAGGACCAGGTCGGCGCCGGCGACCGCCCCGAGCTGGCCGACTGGAAGCAGCGCCGCATCCCCTGGCTGCGCAGAATCTCGTTCTACCTGCTGCTGGCGCTGATCCCCATCGTCATCTTCGGCCTGCTGCTCTACGTGGCCAAGCGCGGATAATCTGGTGGAGCGCCGGTTGCGGGAGATCGCCGAAAAAAGGATTCGCCGCGGCAGCTTCGGCGGCGAAAAGAGCTTGGCACGGGCTGAGCGTTGTAAAGCGACTTTGGAGAGACTGCAGTCTAGCTCTTCTGTCGCGGCGGAACATACTCCGCTGGGAAAGCCGCTCCCTCGCCGAAGAAGTATTGCTCCATCTGTTTGAGAAGGAACTCCTGCGCTTTGGGATCCCCGAGGTTCAGCCGGTACTCGTTCATCAGGATCTTCATGTGTTCGAGCCAGAGTTTCCACGCCTCTTTCGAGACGCTCTCATAGATGCGCTGGCCGAGCGGATGGCCCTCGAACGGCACTTCCTCCAAGCCTGGTAACTCACGCTGGAACTTGACGCAGAAGACCTTGCGGACCCCCGGCCGATCGTCTTCGGCCGGAGGCACACTGGCACAACCCATTTGTCCTCCTGGTACTTGAACTTTCAGGATAGCTCTTGGCAGGACGGCACTGCGCCTCCGGCGCAGCGGCCCCGCTCCACTGGAGCGAGTAACCGTCGATCGCTGTGATCGGAGAGCGCACGTGCTTTCCGGAACTCGCGCCCGCGAGGGAGAACCCGTGCTCAGGCAGCCGACGCGCGGCCGCATCTTCGTGAGCGCATCAGATATTCGGAAAGCATGAGCGGACGCGTGGCGCCTCGCTCCAGGCAGCGGTGGAAGGCTTTCTGGTACCGCCGCAGCACCCTCTTCCGATCGGCGCCGAGATGGCAATCTTGCATATCGAGGAGCAACTCGACCTCCCAAGGCCGGAAGCTGTTTCGCGACGCGCTTCCGTTCTCCAGGTCGCGGATCAGGCGATTAAAGCGGAGGAGCACTTGTGCCGTGTCGTCCATCGAGGACCATCCGAAAACCTTATCGGCAATCTCGGGGGCCAGTCTGAGGACGAAGCTAGCCGCGCGGGCGATCGGGGTTTCGCTGGCCGCGATCCTCGCCCAGCGCAGCCGTGCGGAGGCAGGATCCGGGCCCAAGCAGCATGGCCGGTGAGGTATGCGAGGCAGTTCTGAAGCGCCCGGATCAGGTCGTTCGCGCGCGGGAAGGGGCTAGGGTTCCGCCGGCCGCTTACCGCGGGGAACACGCACCAGCGCTCCCGCTTGCTTCAATTCATGGGACAGCGTGTAAAGGGCCTCGCATGCCTGTTCCGCTCCACGGCCCTCCAGAGCGAAATTCAGAGCCAGCAATTCAGCCTGAACTGCAATCTCTCCGGCCAGGCTTTCCGCCCGGCTGGACTCTCCCTCGGTTGGCGTCGGTATCATCTCAGTTACCTCATCGGCTCGCCGCGGCGATCTGTTAACCTGTTGAATCGGCTGGTTCGCTCACCCCCGCTCGCGCGTTGTAGTATGCTCATTAGGTTAGGGACTCAACAAGATGGGGAGGTCTGCAATAATGATGTTGAATAAAGGGGCTTGGGCCGTCGGTGCGTTGGTGGTCTTCGCGGGCGTATCCCTGGCCCAGATCAACGCGATCAGTGGGCACGTGACTGGCGAGGACGGGAAGCCGCTTAAAGACGCTCTCATCAAGATTGTTCGCACGGACATCAAGGGCAATTACCAGGTCAAGACCGGCAAGAAGGGCGACTACTATTACGGCGGCCTGTTGCCCGGCGTCTACAACATCACCTGCGAGGTGAACGGCCAGGAGGTGGACCGCGTGAAAGGGCAGAAACTCGGCATGGGAGATCTGGAGCATCCGGTTGCAATCGACTTCGACCTGCAGAAAATGAAGCAGCGGAAGGAAGCGCTCGCCAAAGCCGCCGCATCCGGCCAGTTGACCCAAGAGCAACAAAAGCAGATGAGCCCGGAGGAACGTGCCGCCTTTGACAAAGCCAACAAGGAACGCGCGGGGGCAATAGCCAAGAACAAGGCATTGAACGATGCCTTCAACGCGGGAATGCAAGCGCTCAACGCCAAGCAATTCGACCAGGCGGTCGACTCCTTCAAGAAGGCGAGCGACCTTGACCCGAGCCAGAACGTAGTTTGGGCCCGCTTGGCCGAGAGCAGTGTCGGCCTGGCGGACACGAAAACCGGGCCGGACCGCGATGCCGCGCTAAACTCGGCGTTGGAGAGCTACCAGAAAGCCATCGCGCTCGCACCCACCAATTCCGGCTATCACAACAACTATGCGCTTGCGCTGGCGCGGGCGAAGAAATCCCCGGAAGCCGAGGCGGAACTCCAAAAGGCGGCTGAACTCGATCCCCCGAACGCAGGGAAGTATTACTACAATCTCGGCGCCCTGCTGACCAATTCCGGGCAGTACGATCCCGCTGCCGAGGCGTTCAAGAAGGCGATCGCGCTGACCCCGAACTACGCCGAGGCCCACTATCAGTACGCCATGTGCCTGGCGGCGCAGATGACCGTCACTCCGGACGGCAAGACCGTGGCGCCTCCGGGCATGAGGGAAGAATTGAGCAAGTACCTCGAACTGATGCCGACAGGCCCGAATGCGGAGGCGGCGAAGGCGCTGCTGGCGTCACTCGATTCGAGCGTTGAGACCGACTACAAGAATCCGAACGCGCCGGCGAAGAAGAAGAAGTAGTCAGAAAGCAAGCGGGGCGTCCGGCAAGGGCGCCCCTTGCCATGGTTAGGGCCGTCCTCTATATTCTCCTCGCAGTCATCGTGATCAGTGTCGTTCGTTCGATCGTCGGCGCGCTCGGCAAAGCTGTCTCCGGATTTCTCGAGGCGGGTACGCCCCGGCGGCCTTCCGCCGGCGAGCCCCGTATGGCGGGCGAACTCAAACGCGACCCAGTGTGCGGCACGTACGTCTCGACCGCTACGTCCGTCAAGCGGACCATCGACGGAAAGGTCGTGCATTTCTGTTCGACCGCGTGCAGCGAGAAGTATCGTCCCGAAAAGGCCTGAACCAGGGCCCAGCGCGATCCAGGCCAGGCTGGCCCAAAATCACGGCTCCAGCGAGGACGGTACCGGCGGCAAGATGCCCAGTTCGGCGTAAATGGGGTGCACCACGCGGCGCAGGCTTGGCAGACGCCAGGCGAACCACGCAGCGCCGCCCAGGCACAGGGTGCCCCCGCCCAGTATGGTCCAAGGCGCCCCCACTTTGGCCGCGATGGCGCCGGCGGCGAGGCTGCCGAAAGGCGCGACGCCTACGAATGCCATCGAGTAATAGGCCATCACGCGGCCGCGCTTGTCCTCCGCGACGATGGTTTGCAGGATGGTATTGCTGGAGGCCATGTGCCGCATCATTCCGAAACCCGCGGCGGCCACTGCCGCCAGTGAGAGCCACAGCGTGCGCGACAGCCCGAGGCCGATCAGCCCCGCGCCGAACAAGCCGGCCGACCAGGCGATCACCCTCCCGAGCCCCAGCACGCCGGGTCGCATGGCCAGCGCGACCGCGCCTGTGAGCGCCCCCAGGCCCGCTGCCGCCATCAGGAATCCCAGGGCGTGGGGACCGCCGTGGAGGATGGCGCCGGCGAAGATGGGCATCAGCACGGTATAGGGCATCCCCACCAGGCTCACCAATGCCAGGAACAGCAGGACGGAGCGGATGGGCGCCGATTCCTTCACGTAGCGCCATCCCTCGCTGAGTTCCGAGATGAGCGGCCGGTACTCACCGCGGGCGCGAGCCGGCGCCACCTGCATGGCCGCGAGCGACGCGATTACCGCCATGTAGCTGAAGCCGTCGATCAGGAAACAGTAACCCTCCCCCACCGCGGCGATTACCACGCCCGCCACGGCCGGCCCGATCAGCCGCGCGCCATTTACCATCGAGGAGTTCAGCGCGATGGCGTTGCCGAGGTCCTCGCGGCGCTCGATCATCTGCACCACAAAGGCCTGCCGCGCCGGCATATCGAACGCATTGATGGAGCCCTGCAAGAGCACCAGCACGATGATTTCCCAAACGGTGATAATGCCTCCCAGCGCCAGCGCGGCCAGCGCGAACGATTGCAGCATGGACAGGGTTTGGGTGACCAGCAGAGTGCGATGACGGTTCCAGCGGTCCAGCCACACGCCGGCGAAGGGGGTAAGAAAAAAAACGGGGATCTGGCCCGCGAAGCCGGTCAATCCCAGCAGAAAAGCCGAACCGGTGATGCGGTAGACCAGCCAACTGGTGGCCACCCGGGTCATCCAGGTGCCGATCAGGGAAACGATCTGGCCTTCAAAAAACAGCCGGTAGTTGCGCGAACGGAGCGCCCGCAGCAGCAGACTCCAGCGGGCGGCGTTGGGCTCGTCCGCGCTCAACCGCGAATGGGTACGCATGCGGAGGGCAACCTCGCCGGCGACCCGGCCGTCTGCCGTTGGACCCGGCCAACCGCGCAGCGCTGGTTCGACACGAGCCCGTTTGGCAATAGCCGGCCGCTAACAGGTATGGTAGCGCGGAGAAAATATCGCCATCCGCGATCCACGCAGAATTGAGACACCACCCAGTGCGGAGGCGGCGTTGAGGGACGCGGGGACGCGCCCGACGCTCCCTGCGGTTGTGCCGTTTGACGGCTGGCCCGCAGTGGCCCCCGAGTTCTTTGGTACAACGGTCTCTATGCCCTCGTACGTGGTGGACACGCCGCAACGCAAGTATGAAGCCATCGTGGAGCGCGGCGTACTCGCGCGGGCGGGCGCGTATGTCCCGGCGAGCGCGGGACAGGTCTTCGTCATTACCGAACCGAACGTTTGGGAGCTTCACGGCGCGCGGCTTCGGCGGGGGCTCGCGGGACGGCCGCACGAGGCCGTGTTCTACCCGGGCGGCGAGGAGAATAAGCGGCTCCGGGCGGTCGAGACGCTGGCCGAAGAAATGGTGGCGCGCGGCGGCGATCGCGCCAGCCTCGTGATCGCCTTCGGCGGCGGCATCGTCAACGATGTGGGCGGCTTCACCGCGGCCGTGTTCATGCGAGGTGTTCCGGTGCTCCAGATCCCGACCACGCTGCTGGCCCAGGTGGACGCCGCTGTTGGCGGCAAGACCGGCGTCGATCTGGCCGCGGGCAAGAACCTGGTTGGCGCCTTTCACCAGCCTCTGGCGGTGCTCATCGACCCCGACGTGCTCTCGACGCTGCCGGAGCGCGAATACCGCGCGGGCCTTTTCGAAGTGCTGAAATATGGAGTGATTCGCAGCCCGGAACTCTTTCGGACGCTTGCGGAACGGAGCGCCGGCGTGCTCGCCTCAAAGCCCGACATCGTTGACGGCGTCATCGCCGAGTGCGTGCGCATCAAGGCCGAGGTGGTTTCCGCCGACGAGCGCGAGGGCGGCCTCCGGATGATCCTGAATCTCGGCCACACGGCCGGCCATGCGCTCGAGGCCGAGACGGGATACTCGCGCTTCCGTCACGGCGAGGCGGTAGCCTTCGGGATGCGCGCGGCCGTGCATCTCGCCGAGCGCACCGGGCACCTGGCGGCCGAAGACAGCGTCCGGATCCTGAGCGCCATCCGACTGTATGGGCCGATTCCGCCGCTCGACGGCGTGAGCGCCGAGGCGATTGCACGCCGCGCGCTCGCCGACAAGAAGACGCTGCGGGGACAAGTCCGCTGGGTGCTGCCCGAGAGGATCGGCGCGGTCAAAGTGGTTTCGGGCATCGACGAGGCGGTCGTGGTCGCCTGCATTCAGGAAGCGCTTGGATGAGTGGTCCACCCGCCCACGGCACCACGCCTCCGGGCGCTTTGGGCGAAGCGGAGGCCGCGCGCTGGGTCCGCGGCATGTTCGGCCGTGTCGCGCGCCGCTACGATCTTCTGAACCACCTCCTGTCGCTGAATATCGACCGGTATTGGCGCGCGAGGACCGCCGGGCGGCTGCGGCCCATTCTCGAACGGCCCGGCGCGCGGGTGATGGATCTCTGCTGCGGCACGGGCGACCTGCTCGTGGCGCTCGAACGCCGCTCGAGCGGCACGGTGTTCGGGAGCGATTTCTGCCATCCGATGCTCCAAGCCGCGAAGCGCAAGACCCAGGGGCGCGCCGCCCTAGTCGAGGCCGACGCGCTCGCGCTGCCGGTGCCGGACGGCTCGCTGGATCTCATCACCACGGCGTTCGGCTTCCGCAACCTGGCGAACTACGAGCAGGGCCTTCGGGAGATGCGGCGCGCGCTGCGTCCGGGCGGCGTCGCGGCGATCCTGGAGTTTTCGACACCCCCCAACGCGTCATTGGCCGCCCTTTACGGCTTCTATTCGCGGCGGATCCTGCCCGCCGTGGGAGGCGCGGTCTCGGGTGAGCCGGGCGCCTACAGCTACCTGCCGGATTCGGTGCGCCGGTTTCCGGCGGCCGAGCGTCTGGCGGTCATGCTGGCCGAAGCGGGGTTCCGGGACGTCCGATTCGAGCGAATGACCGGCGGCATTGTCGCGCTGCACACGGGCGCGGCAGGCTAGCCCGGCGCAGTCTGCGCGGCGGGGGCGCGCACGCCTGAGTGTACCCGCCGCTTCCAGCCGTGGCGCCACCACGTTCCCGTGCGGGGTGCCACAGTGCCCGGCGAACTCATCGCTTAAACCCATCCCTCGAAAAGCTGCGAACACTCGGCCACCAGCGGTATGTATATGACGGTCAGGCTGGAACCAGGCGTTCGTGGAAGCAAGACAGTCGCGCACTTCCTCGTTTGTTAAAGATAGTACGCCTCATATTACCCACGTTCCCGTGGTTCTTATCCGTGAAGTAAAACCCCGCCGCGCTGTCGTCCGAGTCCTGGAGGATCCTATGCCAGTCATCAATACGGGTAACATGCGATCCCGCCTGGGTCGGCAAGGCCTATAAGTTCGAGCTTGGATTGCTTCCAGGAGCAAGACAGACTGACGGCACTGGAAGTAAGTTGGCCGCGACCCGCCGACGATGTTCGGTCGGCAGATCCGACCACCACCTCGTCGAGGTGGTCACTGCGAGGGGGGAGTTTGAGTGTGTCTGTCGCTTCCCCGCGCAACGCTCTGCCACTCAGAGCGGAATGATCATTTTGAACCAGAGCTTGTCGCCGCCAAAGCGGTTCCGAACTAGCATTTCGTGCTGATACTGGAAGATAAATTCCATGTGCTGCTTGTTCGTGTAGTTCACGCTCGGACCGGCGGCGAACACCTGCCCTTTGCGGCCCGAGTCCCAAAAGCCCGGCACCGCGGTCACAACTTGCCCGTCGATCGTGTCGTTGGTAAGCTGCTCGAGGAAGTAGCCGCTTCCGCCCAGCGACCAGGGACCGACGTGCTTGCCGACCACGTAGTCCATGTGGAACTCGTCACCGGAATGGTAGTCCGTCGCGCCGTTGGTGGTCTTGGTGTTGTACATCAGCTTGGCGGACGTTTCCCAGCTATGCACGGGGAAATACGTGAGGGCGAGGAGCGGCTCGAACGAAGCGTAGTGCGCGCCAATGCTGGTCCGGGGATCGTTCTGATCGTAATGGCCGGTCGGGAGATCGACATCCATGGCAGCGACCGCGTGCCAGTTTTCACCGTGCCAGCCGAAGACGAACGGATCCACGACAATATCGCCGATGCCGAACATGCTGGCCTTTCCGCCATATGCGGACATATTTACCGATTGGTCCACCAAGGGAAGGATTGCGTGCAGTCCCCAACTCGCGCCGAGGATCTTGAAGGGAGTCACCTCGACGATTCGGAGAGCGTCGAAAGTGGCGTTCACCGAGGGCGTGGTTCCGCCCATGTTCACTTTGTTTCCAGAGTTGTCGCGGAGTTCACCCGTGTAGAATCCGAAATAGTTAAGGAAATACGTACCGGGCGGAGGGAGGGCGCCCGTGAACCAATTTTCGGCGCCGTAGGGGTACTGATCGCTACCCTCTTTGGCGTATGCGGCTGGAATCGCCAGCGCTAGGGCGAGCATGGAAATCTGTAATGTTCTTAACCTCATAATCTTCGGCACACTCCTATGGCCTTACCAGCCTGGCTTTAGTAAGTAGGCTTGTTCGTGGCATAACTGGCTCACTTCGCTGAAACGGCTGTTTCGGGTATGTTTCACCGAAAGCTTCGGGCCAGTATACAACACCCGGATTGATTTGTCTCGCCCAAAAGAGATAAAATCGCCCTTTACTCACGGTTTTGGTCCCTTCGTCCAGGCAGCGCGCCAAGCGGGATACTCAGATCCGGGGGAGATTGCGTATGAACGAACCTGATCGGCTCCTGCTCAGCGGGAATGAGGCGGTGGCGCTGGCGGCGCGCGATGCGGGCGTGGCGCTCGGAACAGGGTACCCGGGAACGCCTTCCACCGAAATCCTCGAGGCATTTTCGGAGCTGGGCGGCCGCGCGCAGTGGTCGCCGAACGAGAAAGTGGCGCTCGAAGTGGCCATCGGGGCCTCGTTCGCCTCCGCGCGCACCATCGTGACGATGAAGCATGTGGGGCTGAACGTCGCCGCCGACCCGCTGTTTACGGCGGCGTACACGGGAGTATCCGGCGCGCTGGTGGTGGTTTCGGCCGACGATCCCGGCATGGCGTCCAGCCAGAACGAACAGGACAACCGGCACTATGCGGTCTCGGCGGCGCTCCCCATGCTGGAACCTTCCGATTCGCAGGAGTCGTACGAATACACGCTGAAGGCGATTGAAATCTCCGAGCGCTGGAAGCTGCCGGTGCTGCTCCGCATGACGACGCGGGTGTGCCATGCCAAGACGATCGTCCGGCCGCGGCCCGCGCTCGCGCCCGCGCGGCAGCCGGTCTCTTACACCAAGCACGTGGATCTGCGCGTGATGCTGCCGTCGAATGCGCGCCCGGCCCACCGCCGGCTGCGCGCGAAGCTGGCGAAGATTGCCGAGTGGAACGAGGCGGCCGGGCCGAACCTCGAGATCGAGGGAGACCGCAACCTGGGCATCATTTCCTCGGGGGTCGCCTACATGCATGCGCGGGAAGCGGCGCCCGGCGCGGCGATGCTCAAGCTGGGCATGACGTACCCGCTTCCGCTCGAAGCGGTGGGCGCCTTCGCCCGCAGCGTGGAGCGTTGCGTGGTGATCGAGGAGGGCGATCCCTGGCTCGCGGAGGCGATCCGCGCCGCCGGCATCCCGGTCGAGGGCAAGCCTGGGATGTACCGCTTCGGCGAACTGAACGTGGGCCGCGTGCGGCGGATTCTCGCCGGCGATGTTTCGCCCGAGGCGCAGCGGCCCGGCGGTAAGCCTCCGGAACTGTGCCAGGGCTGTCCGCATCGCAATGTGTTCGGGGCGCTTCGCAAGCTGGACTCGATCGTCTCGGGCGATATCGGCTGCTACTCGCTTGGAGCGCTGCCGCCATTCGAGGCGATTGAAGCGCTGGTGTGCATGGGCGCGGGCATCGGCATGGGACTCGGGCTGCGCCACGTGCTGCCCTCCGAACAGTCGCGGCGCGTGGTCAGCGTCATCGGGGACAGCACCTTCGTACACAGCGGCGTCACGGGGCTGATCGAGATGGTCTACAATCCGCCGCCGGACGGGCACGTGGTCATCATTCTCGACAACGGCACGACGGCCATGACCGGCATGCAGGAGCACCCCGGTACGGGCCGCACGCTCGACCACCAGCACACCGGCAAAGTGGTTTTCGAGGACCTCGCGCGAGCGCTCGGCATTCGCCGCGTTCACGTGATCGACCCGACGCTCGATTCGCACAGCTTCCAGGATCTGGTGGCCGAATGCCTGGCGAGCGGCGAGCTGGCCGTGATCATCGCGCGCCGCACCTGCCTGCTGGCGACGGGAAAAATCAAGCAGATGGAGAAGTGTCTTGAGCAACAATAGCCGGGTCACCAACATCGTATTTGCCGGGCTCGGCGGCCAGGGTGTCCTGAAGGCCTCCGACATCGCCTCCGACGCCGCTTTCCGGGCCGGTTTCGACGTCAAGAAGAGCGAGCTGCACGGCATGAGCCAGCGCGGCGGCTCGGTGACGAGCGATGTCCGCTACGGCCGCCAGGTCCTGAGCCCGATGGTGCCTCCGGGCGAGGCGGATTACCTCGTGGTGATCGCTCCCGACCAGGTGGAGGTGAACCGCTGGCAATTGCGGGAGGGCGGCGTTCTCATTACGCCCGGCATGGTGGACCAAAAGTCCCTGCCGAACAAGAAGGCGCTCAACGTCGCGTTGCTCGGGCTTCTGAGCGCGCGCCTCGACATTCCCGAGGAGCATTGGATCGAAGCGATTCGCGCGAATCTGCCGGAAAACCTGCACCGGGCCAATTCTGCGGCATTCGCCATCGGGCGCCAGGCCGCCCGGAAGGAGACTGTGTCATGATCGGAGTCTACGAAGAACTCGCAGCCGTGTACCATCCGGACAGCGCTCCGGATTACGTGCCGGGCCGCCACATGCGGGAACTGCAATTGGCGCGGCTGAAATCCGTCGTTCGCCGCGCGTGGGACAACGTCGCGCTGTCGCGCAATCGCATGGAGGAGCGCGGCGTCACTCCGGACGATATTCGCAGTCTGGACGATATCGGGCGGCTGCCGTTTATGTTCAAAAGCGACCTGCGCGACACCTACCCGTTCGGCCTGTTTGCCAGCCCGATGCGCGAGGTGGTGCGGTTGCACGTTTCGAGCGGCACGACCGGCAAACCGATCGTCGTCGCATACACGAAGGAGGACCTCGATGTCTGGACCAACGTGATGCTCCGGACGCTCGCGGCCTGCGGCGTTACGCGGGGCGACATCCTGCAGAACGCTTACGGCTACGGTCTCTTCACCGGCGGGCTGGGCGCGCACTATGGAGCGGAAGCTCTCGGCGCGACGGTGATCCCGATCTCGGGCGGCAACACCGACCGGCAGATCATGATCATGCGCGATTTCAATGTGACCGCGATCTGTTGCACGCCGAGCTACTTCATGCACCTGATCGACCGGGCCTCGGAGCTGGGCGTGAACATCCGCGATTTGCCGCTGCGCGTCGGCGCATTCGGCGCGGAGCCGTGGAGCGAATCGATGCGGCGCCATATCGAGACCGAGAGCGGCGTTCACGCCTTTGACATCTACGGACTCTCGGAGATGATCGGGCCGGGCGTCGCGACCGAATGCCCGTGCCACAGCGGCCTGCACGTGTTCGAGGACCACTTCTACCCTGAGATCGTCGATCCGGTCACCGAGCAGCCGGTCGAGGAGGGAACGGAAGGCGAGCTGGTGCTGACGACCCTGAGCAAGATCGCGATGCCGATCATACGGTACCGTACGCGCGATATCACGGCGTTTGTCGCGGGAACGTGCGCCTGCGGCCGGACGCTGCGGCGGATCCAGCGCATCGGGCGGCGCAGCGACGATATGTTGATCATCCGCGGCATCAACGTGTTCCCATCGCAGATCGAGGCCGCGCTGCTGGCGGTCGAGGGCACACTGCCCCACTATCAGCTCATCCTCACGCGCGAAAAGGGCCTGGATGCTATGGAAGTGCTCATCGAGGTGACGCCGGAGGTTTTCAGCGACAAGGTCGGCGCGCTCGAAAGCCTGAACAAGAGCTTGATCAACACGATCGAGAGCACGGTGGGGCTGCGCGTAGCCGTCCGGCTCGTCAAGCCGCACACGCTCGAGCGCAGCGAGGGAAAGGCGAAGCGCGTGATCGACCGCAGAAACCTGGAAGCCTGAGCCATGAAGATCCACCAACTGTCGTTGTTCCTGGAGAACGCGCCCGGCCAGGTGATCGAGCCGTGCCGGCTTCTGGCCGGCGCCGGAATCGATATACGCACGCTGATGCTGGCCGATACCGAGCAGTTCGGCATCCTGCGGCTGATCGTCTCGGATTGGGAGGCGGGCGCGGCGGTACTGCGCCAGGCGGGTTACGCCACGAACATCACGGAGGTCGTCGCGGTCGAGGTGCCGGACCGCCCGGGCGGACTGGTGGACCTGTTACAGGTTCTCGACGGCAGCAGCGTCAATATCGAATACATGTACGCTTTCCCTTTCGGCCGCCAGGGCAAGGCCGTGATGATCTTCCGGTTCGGCGACCTGGATCTGGCAATCCGGCAGTTGCAGGCCGGGGGAATCAACGTGGTCGAGAGTATCGAAGTTTACAACCGCATCGAAAAATGAGCGTAGCGAAGCGGGTTGCCGGGCAGATCGAACAGGCTTCGTGGATCCGGCGCATGTTCGAGGAAGGCGCGCGCCTCAAGGCCGAGAGGGGCGCGGACCGGGTGTTCGATTTCACACTCGGAAATCCCGAGGTGGAACCGCCGGACGCGGTGCTTGCGGCCCTGCGGCGCATCGTCGCCGAGAGCCGTCCATACAGCCACGGCTACATGCCGAATGCGGGCTTCCCCGGCGTTCGCGAGGTCATCGCCCGGCGGCTCGGCGAGCGCACCGGCCTTCCGTACACCGCGGATCATATCCTGATGACCTCCGGGGCGGCCGGGGCGATGAATGTGGCGCTGAAGGCGATTCTCGATGCGGGCGATGAAGTCATCGTGCTCGTGCCGTATTTTCCGGAATACCGCTTCTACATAGAGAACCACAATGGGCGCGTGGTGCCGGTGGAAACGGATGCGAACTTCCAGCCGGACGTGGAGCGCATCGCGGCCGCCATCACTGGGCGGACGAAAGCCATCGTTCTGAACTCGCCGAACAATCCGACCGGTGCGCTCTATTCCGAAGCCGTGCTCGGCGACCTCGCGCGGCTGCTGGCCGGCTACGGCGACATCGTCGTGATCAGCGACGAGCCCTACCGTTCGTTGGTCTACGACGGCCGCAAGCCGCCGGAGCTGGCCGCCGTGATCGCGCGGACCCTGATCGCGGATTCGTGGTCGAAGTCGATGGCGATCGCGGGCGAGCGCATCGGATACCTGGCGATATCGCCCCGCGTGGCCGGGTGGTCCGCATTGCGCGACGCGTGCACGTTCGCCAATCGCGTGCTGGGATTCGTGAATGCGCCGGCGCTCTGGCAGTGGGTGGTCGCGGAGGCGGGCGAAGCGACGGTGGACGTGAACGCCTATCAGCAGAAGCGCGACCTGCTATGCGATGCGCTGGTTCGCATGGGCTATGACGCCCCCAGACCCGCGGGCGCCTTCTATGTGTTTCCCAAAACGCCGATCCCGGACGATGTGGCGTTCATTCGATGCCTCCTCGGCGAAGGCATTCTCGCGGTGCCGGGGTCGGGTTTCGGCCGCGCCGGTTACTTTCGCCTGTCGCTCACCGCGCCGCGCGAAACGATCGAGGCGAGCCTGCCGGGCTTTGAGCGAGCGCTGGCGGAAGCGCGCGCCTGAATCCGTCAGTCCTCCGGCTCGCCGCTCGAACCGTACTTCAGCTTGGCGGCCAGCGCTTCCATGGCGTGGCTCATCGCCGACTCCGGGGTCTCATGATGCACCCAGGAGAAGCTGACGTCCCGCACCAGAACTCTTCTGCCGCCCTGCTCCTCCTCGATCCACAGCAAGGCGGCGTATGCGGTTTCCTTTGAAATACGTTGGATGATTTCGATCCGGTAGCACGTCCGATCCCGCCAGACGCAAACAGTCTTCACTACTTCGTGACGGTCCGAGAACGGTGACTCGCTTTGCTGTGGATTCATCATGCGCGCCAGTCTATCACTTTGGCGCTGGCCGCAGGTTACGGCACGTAGCACGTGCCGGGGAGGCTTGTAGCGGCTCGTTTGCCGGCGTAATGTGGAAACCATGCATTGTTGGCAAGTCTTGATGAGTTTCCTCCTTTTCGGCGCCGCCGTCGCGGCGGAGGATCCGGCCGTTCCGACGCTCCCGCTCGGCGCCAAAGCGCCGGACTTCAACCTGCCGGGCGTGGATGGCCGCAACTACTCACTCAAGGATTTCTGCGCATCCAAGATCCTGGTGGTCGTTTTCACGTGCGACCACTGTCCGACCGCGCAAGCGTACGAAGAAAGGCTGAAGCGCCTCGTGACCGGCTACAAGGACAAGGGCGTCGCGTTTGTGGCGATCTCGCCGAACGACGAGAACTCGGTCCGCCTCGACGAGCTCGGGTACACCGATTTGAGCGATTCGTTCGAGGAGATGAAAATCCGCGCCCGTGACCGGCACTTCAACTTTCCTTATCTGCACGAGGGCGACCGGGCCGGCGTTTCCCGCGCCTACGGGCCCAGCGCGACGCCGCACGCCTTTGTCTTCGACGCCGAGCGGAGGCTCCGCTACGCCGGGCGGATCGACGACAGCGAGCGCGAACCGCTCGTCAAGGTCCACGATCTGCGCAATGCCCTCGATGCGCTGATCGCCGGCCGCGCGGTTCCGGTGGCGCGGACCAAGACGTTCGGGTGCTCAATCAAATGGGCCGGCAAGGCGGAATCGGTGAAGCAGTACATGGCGAAGCTGGCGGCCGAGCCGGTTACGGTCGAGCCGGCGGATGCCGGCGCGCTCCAAGCCCTGCGCCGGAACGAATCGAAAAAACTGCGGCTGGTCAACTTCTGGGCCACCTGGTGCGGCCCCTGTCTGACCGAATTCCCCGAACTGGTCACGATCAACCGGATGTACCGCCAGCGCGCCTTCGAAATGGTTACCGTGGCGGCGAACTTTCCCGACGAGCAGAAGGACGTGCTGGAGGTTTTGAAGAAACACGAGGCGTCGAATCGAAATCTCCTCTTTGCCACGACGGATAAGTACCAGCTCATGGACGCGTTCGACCCGGATTGGAACGCCGCCCTGCCTTACACCATCCTGATCGCGCCCGGCGGCGCGGTCCTCTACAAAGTGCAAGGCGCCCTGGACCCGCTCGCGCTCAAGCGGATCATCGTGCGGTCGCTCCAGGAAGACCGATTCAAGTAGCGCAACTGCGAGGAACCGAGATGAAAGGCAGCCCCGTGTTTTCGACAATTCTGTTGGCTCTGGCCCCGAGCCTGGCTATGTGTGAGGTCGTGGACTCATCGGCCAACGGCTTTACAGTTAGAACGACTCTCACGATCCAGGCCGGGCCGGACGAAGTCTACCGCCGGCTGGTTCACAATGTCGGCGATTGGTGGGAGTCCGCCCATACGTTCTCGGGCGACGCGCACAATCTGACCATCGAGGACAGGCCGATGGGATGCTTCTGCGAGAAACTCCCCAACCAGGGCGGCGTGCGGCATATGGAGGTTGTGTTCGCAGCGCCGGGCAAAAGGCTGGGCATGAGCGGCGGCCTCGGCCCGCTGCAGTCGATCGCAGCGGCCGGCAGCATGCGGATCGAGCTGTCCCCGGTACCTACAGGCACGAAACTGGACCTCACCTATACCGTGGCCGGCTATCTTCCGAAGGGGATGAACACCTGGGCCGAGCCGGTGGATGCCGTCCTGGCGGGGCAGTTCACCCGCCTGAAGACCTACGTCGAGCACGGAGCGGAGGGCCTGAGATTACCGCCGCCGAAGCAGCCATAAGCGCCCGATCCGTTCACGCCTTGAAATGCATTCGGAGGGCGGCTATGATCGGTCTTGGCGCCGGCCATCGGACTAAGGGGGCCTCGAAATGCAATTCGGCATACACTCGCTTCTGTTCAGGGAAACCTTCGTGGAGAAGGATCTCCCGCTTCTAGATAAGTGCAAGAGCATGGGTTTCGATGCCGTGGAACTGCTTCCATTCGATCCGGACCACTTCCCGGCTCGCAAGGTCAAGTCCGCCGCCGCCGATCTGGGCCTGACGATCAACACGGGATACGGGATGCCGGAGGAGTACAACATCATCTCCCCGGAGCCGGCCGTGCGGAAACGCGGCATCGCCTTCTCGAAGAGGTTGATCGATCTGAGCAATGAAGCCGGCGCGAAGGTATTCGGCGGCATGATCTACTGCGGCTGGGGCTATTTGTCCGGCAAAATGCGGACCGAAGAGGAATGGAAATGGGGAGTGGAAGGCTACCAGGAAATCGCCTGCTACGCAAAGGGAGCCTCGGACCTGATCCTCGGCATCGAGCCGGTGAACCGCTTTGAATCGCACTTCATCAACACCGCGGGCGATGCCGTCAAGTTCATCCATGCGGTCGGGGCGCCGAACGTCAAGGTGCACCTGGATACCTTCCACATGATCCGCGAGGAAGACAATATCACGCAGGCCGTTCTGGAAGCGGGCAAACACATCGGCTACGTCCACGCCTGCGAGAACCAGCGCGGAATCCCCGGCCGGGGACTCATGCCCTGGACCGAATTCTTCCAGGGGCTCAGGAAAGTCAACTACGACGGCTGTATCACCATCGAGTCGTTCGATCCGGACATGGAGAAGATCGCCAAGTTGTGCTGCATCTGGCGGAAGCTGGCCGATTCACCGGAACAACTGGCCACCGAGGGGCTCCAGTTCCTGAAGCGGAAGTACCAGGAAGCGTACGCCGCGTAGGGCCGCGTTCCCGAATTTCGGCAGCGTATCGAAATGCCACATGCTGACGTTGTGGCGCTGATCAGGTCTTGTTGGCGGCGGACAAGAGGCGAGCCAGACGCTCGGCCTCGGCTTGCCAATTGACGGCCTGTTGAGCGTTCCAATCTCTGGCCTCCTCCAGTTGTGCAATCCACCCGGACAGCTCCTCTACGCGCGCCGAGGCCCGCGCCAATATCTTTCCCTGGAGAGAGAAGTAGCTTTCCGATTCGCGCGGGGCACAGAGATCGATGAGCACAGGCAGCCACGTCTCGCTGGCGACGCGCGCGCCTGCGGCACGGATGCTCGCCGAGAGATGAAGAAAAACCGGCTGCAGTTCGGCCGGACATGGGTCCTGTATAGCGCGGAAGGCCGAGCGGTCGTTCAGGCTATCGAAGGCAGCGGCTGCATCTGGCAGAAGCGTTTTGAAGATGGCGGACAACTCACGGGTGATCGCGAGCCGGGTGAATTCGGACGGAGAGAAGACCGGCACGGTAAAGCGTCCGGGACCTCCCTCGATTTCAAGGAAATGCTTCAGCTTAGCCCACAGGGCGGCGGGATCGGCGAATGCCTCTTGCGCATTCAGGACAAGGCTGCGGGCTGGCCTCTCGCTCACAATCTCCAATATGCGCAAATGATACTGCGTGTATGCGTGAAAGCACCGTTTGACGTCGATCAAATCGGCTGTGGTCGCAACCTGTTTCAGGTACGAATAAAAGATTTCGAGCGGGTGTCGCAGGGGCACCACTACTTTCGCCTCGGGCAGCAGGCTTAGCCAGAAGCGGACGAAACGGACAGCCCGTGGTTCTTTCCAGCCCCATAGACCCGGCTTGGCCAGGCGATTCAAAATCCGTACGGCGTGTTCGTTTTCCTCCGGCGTGAGCTGCGGCTCGGGCAGGAGGTCGCTGAGCTGGTTATCCCAATCGGCGGTCGCGTTCAAGCGCCTTAAGATACTCTGGTGAAACGCAAGGATCTCCTTGTCCTCGTAAAATCCTCGTGGGTTGATTGCCGAGCCCTCGAGCAGATCGTCGCCAAGGGAGACGCCGTTTGCGCCGAGGAAACTGCTCAAATACGAAGTTCCGCTCCGGCCCATGCCGAGGACGATGACCGGAGTGCCTGGAAAGATCGACATAACCGAATTGTAGTCCCGGCCGCCGGACCGGCCGCGGACAATGCAACCGTGGGGCGAATTCCCGGCGAGGTCCTAACCGGGATTGATCCCGCTCACTGGCAGCGGCCTATCGCAGCGGCCCGATGATTCGACCGGGCTTTCCCGAATGCCTCCTCATAACGGCGGATCATTGCCGCGGCGCCATGGTTCACTTCAACGGACTCCCTCGCGGTGCGGCCGATGCTCGCGCACATGGCGGGCGAGAAAAACAATTCACGAAGACGCGCGGCAAAGGCTTCGACGTCGCCCGGATCGCAGAGCAGCCCCGTTCTGCCGTGCTCGATTATCGCCGGTATGTTGCCGACATTCGCTGCGACCACCGGCTTCTCCAGCGCCTGCGATTCCATGACGACCAGCGGCATTCCATCCAGCCGGGACGGAACGACGACTGCGTCGACCGCCACCATTAGGTCCTGCGGATCGTCCACAAAACCGGGCGCGAAAACGCAGTCGTCGAGACCGTATTCTCTGATCAAACGGCGAACTTGCTCCAGTTCGGGCCCTTCCCCCGTCATGACGAAGGCGATCTCCCTTTCCGAGCGGAGCGTGCGGGCGATCTCGACGAAGTCGGCAGGCGCCTTCTCGGGTGACATCCGGCCGAAGAAACCAGCCAGGAACTTATCCCTCCATTCGAGCGGGATTCCGCTTCGCTCACGCGCCTGCGCGATCCGGTCTCGATCGGGGGTGGGCGGTATTGCGACTCCGTGTGGGATGACGGCAACTCGATCCGGTTTCTCTCCGAATTCGGCGGCAATGCGGCCGGCAAACTCCCTAGATGGAACGATGGTTACGTCGATGTACCGCGAGTAGCGCCGGTTGGTCGGGAAGTGCACCTGATCATTGAAAAGCTGATCCACGATGCCGACGTGCGGGAATGCGGCAGTCAGCTCAGGCAGTGCATGATAGAGGTAATCGCATCCGGCGATCATAATGAGGTCCACGGAATACCGGTCGATCAGATAAGAGAGAAAGTGGTCCCAGCGGTTCAGCTCATCGCCGAAGAGCTTTGGAAACGCATAGAAGTTCGGCGTAAGGGTCTGAAAGTGCTCGGAGGCGTCCTCAATCGTATCGGCAAGCGCAAGGGTCGTGATTACGATTACCCGCGTTCCCCGGGCGATGGCAGATGTGATGATAGCCTCGAAGATCTTTTCCGCGCCGCCGATGCTGACAAATGGAAGGGCCAGGAGAATGGAGCCGCGGCCACCCGGGGGTTCGAGGAGGCCTCGCCACTCATCCGGCTGCGGCACAAGCGGTCTCGGCACCGTTTTCCCGCTCAGTAGTTTGGTGTTCGCCTCGACGATCTTGCGCCGCTGGTAGTCGATTGAACTCCGGATGCCATGCCAGATTCCGACACTGTGGACGCGGTAAGCCTGAAGAGCTTGCGGAATGCACTTGCCCTGAAACCCATTGCGGAGCAACCGAACCCAGAATTCCCAATCCTCCGCGACATATTCCTGGCCGCTCCCGAAGTCGCGGAAGCCGTTTGCCTCCTCCCATGCTGACCGCCGAAACACGGCTACGGTGGAGACCTGATTGTGATCCGTGATGGCTGCGGGGTCCGGATCCTTCAGACTCCAGAGAAAATCATCGGCGCCGAAAGCCTGAACGGATGGATATACGAGATCGTATCCGTATGTTTCCGCCAGGAATGCGGCCACTTCGAGGTAGATGGGATTGAGTTTGTCGTCGGCATCGAGGCAGCAGATGTATCTTCCGCGCGCTGCTGCGATCCCGAAATTCCGGTTGTCTCCGGGGAGATTCGGTTCCGTGCGGTACAGAAAGCGGGTCCGTTGCAAACCGGCCTTTTCGAGCTGCCGGACGACGGCCGGGGTCTTCCCATCCGTGGATCCACCTTCAACCACAATCAGCTCGATGGCGGAAAGCGTCTGCTGGTGAACCGACCTCACCGATTCCGCGAGATATTGACCGTAATTGAAGCACGGAATGACCACGCTCACGAGCGGGGCTTTGCCGTCCCGCGCCGTCTGGTTTGCGGATCGGAAACAGCCGGCGGAGCGCTTCACGTGCCATCCCTCCCTCGGCAGGTCGGTGGTTCTTCCCTCGCGCGATCCGAACACCACGTAGTGCAGCAACGGCGGCATACCTGCAGACGCGACGTCCGGGTGTCTGCGAAGGTAGAATTCCGTGTCGAACGAAGGTAAACTGCCGCGCCTTTCAGTGTGGCCGAACGCCACATAATGAAGTGCGGGAGATATTCCGCTACGATATACATCCTTGTTCGCCGTCAGGTAGAAGCCCCGGTCGAAATGCCGGCCCCAAAGGGCCCGCATCGCGGGATTCGCGAGTGCTTTGCAGCACAGCAGAAGATTCCGAATGCCTTGCCGTCTTCGAGCGGCGGAAACAATAACGGCCGCGTTCCGCGCCAGACGCCGGAAAAAGCCGGGTCTGGGAGCCTGTGGCAGTTTTCGCATGGCCGCTTTCAGCGCACCTCCTGAAGGGCGGCGGATTGAGCGACTCGCCGGCCCTGCAGCGCCGCCAGACAGCCGCCGGATCGGGATCGTCGTTTACGTTCGTAAATCGTTCCCTGAAAGGGCAGGGCTTCGGAATGAGCGCGTTGAGCCATTAGAGTAGAGAATTGCGTCGAATTCAAGTATACGGCAGCATGCCGGAGTGCCGTCGGCGGCGTCCGTAATCCGCGCGTAAGGTCTGGGGAAAGCCAACCTGCGGGAGGGAAGGCGGCAGAACTCGATCAAGGCAGGCTTGGGTGGCCATCAGGCGTCGTTCCGGCTGCGCAAGGGCGTCTTGGCTGCCCGGCTCGGGCTCCGGGCCGCCTCTCGAAGCACACCTCCGGCTGAGCCTTCCGAAAAACAGGGTTCGGCGTATCGCCGGGTCTGCCCTCAGGTGTTCCGCCCACAGGTGGAGTCGGGTATGCTGGAGGTTGACTCGATCCAAATGCATCTTGAAAATGCTCGCGTGCTTGTGACTGGAGCCGACGGATTCATCGGTTCGCACCTTGTCGAGTCGCTGGTCGCAGTCGGGGCGGATGTGACTGCTTTATCGCAGTATAATTCTTTCAACTATTGGGGCTGGCTGGAAGAGTTGCCGTGTCTCGATCGCGTCCGGGTTGTCACGGGAGACGTTCGCGATCCGCATTTTTGCGACGGTATCGTTGAGGATATCGATGTCGTTTTCCATCTCGCCGCCCTGATCGCCATTCCGTATTCGTATAACGCGCCTGACAGCTATGTCGATACGAATATCGGAGGCACGGTCAACATCTGCCAGGCCGCTGCCGCAAACGGCGTGAAGAAGGTGCTGCACACTTCGACGAGCGAAGTCTATGGCACCGCTCGATATGTCCCGATCGACGAGAACCACCCGTTGACGCCGCAGTCCCCTTACAGCGCCAGCAAGATCGCCGCCGATTCGATGGCTTTGAGCTTTTACTACGCTTTCGGCCTGCCGGTTACCGTGGTGCGGCCGTTCAACACCTATGGTCCGCGACAATCCGCTCGCGCCGTGATCCCGACGATTATCTCGCAGATTGCCTCTGGCAAGCGTGAAATCGACATGGGCGACTTGACCACTACGCGCGACTTCACGTTTGTCGAGGACACCTGCCGCGGATTTTTGGCCACCGCGATGATGGATGGCGGCTCGGGTGAAATCTTTCATATTGGCACGAACTCGGAGATCAGCATCGGTGATCTGTTCGCTATGATTGCCGATCTGATGGGCAGCGAAGCCCGCGCAATCACGCGAGAGAACCGGCTTCGCCCCCTGGCCAGTGAAGTGTTCCGGCTATGCTGCGAAAACTCGCGGCTCAAGAAGCGCGCGGGGTTCGAGCCGCGTGTATCGTTGCGTGAGGGGCTGAGTCGCACGATCGCTTGGTTCCGGGACGAGAAAAACTTGAAGAGGTACAAAGTTGGCATCTACAACGTGTGACCGCGCCGTCGTCCTCGCTGGCGGCCTCGGCACACGGCTGCGGCCGTACACCGTCGTGCTGCCGAAGCCTCTGATGCCGATCGGGGAATACCCCATCCTTGAGGTTGTTGTCCGGCAGTTGGCTGCTCAAGGCTTTCGGCGCATTACCATGGCCGTGAACCATCAGGCGGGGTTGATTCAGGCGTTCTTCGGAGACGGCGGCAAATGGGGAATCCGGATCGACTACTCGCTGGAGCAGGAGCCGCTCGGCACCATCGCGCCGCTCGCGCTGATTCCGGACTTGCCGCAAGACTTCCTTCTGATGAACGGCGACGTGCTTACGGATCTCGACTTCCAGGGTCTGGTGTCCACGCATTTCCGCCACGCAAGGCTGTTCACGATATCGGCGGCTGTCCGGCGGCATGTGATCGATTACGGCGTGCTCGAAGTCGGCAATAGCAGCACTCTTTGCAGCTTTCGGGAGAAGCCGTCGGTTGAATACCTGGTCAGCATGGGCGTTTATGTGTTGAATCGTCGCGTGCTCGAGCGTGTTCCGGCAGGCGCAAAATTCGGTTTCGACGACCTGATGATGGATATGCTGCGCGCGGGTTTGCCCGTGCATGTCGAACCGCACAACGGATACTGGCTCGACGTCGGCAGACCCGACGACTACGTGCAGGCAATTGAAGAGTTCGACAGGAACCGTAAGGCTTTTCTGGGGCCGAATGGCTGAGACCGTCCTGGTCACAGGCGCTACGGGCTTCATCGGACGCCCCCTGGTCGCCGCTTTAACGGCTGCCGGATGCAAGGTCGAGGCGCATTCATCCGCGGACGGGGATATCGCTGTACCGCCTTTGCGTGCCTCCTCCGGCGTCATGCACGTGTATCATTTGGCCGCGCGGTCGTTCGTACCGGAAAGCTGGAACGACACCCACGGCTATTACAGGACAAACGTGCTCGGAACAGCGACGGTGCTCGATTTCTGCAGACGCACAGGGGCGTCGTTGACGTTTGTGAGTTCCTACGTATACGGACAACCGTTGCACCTGCCCATCCCGGAAGAGCATCCGCTACGCGCCACAAACCCTTACAGCCACACAAAGATTCTTTGCGAGGAGCAAGTTCGCTACTACGCGGACCAGTTTGGCGTAAGGGCGGTGGTCGTCCGGCCATTCAACATCTATGGCCCCGGACAATCGTCCGCGTTTTTGATTCCAATGATTGTGGCTCAGGCGCTGTCCCCCGAGGCCCGGGTTATCGAGGTCGCGGATGCCCGTCCCCGCAGAGACTATTTGTTTGTCGATGACTTTATCGATCTCCTTCTCCGTGTCCGCCGGCTCAGTTGCGGCACGTACAACGCGGGATCGGGCTCAGCGGTCAGTGTGGGTGAGATTGTCGACACCGTCAATTCCCTGCTGGAGGAACCGCGCCGTCTTGTCTCGCGTGCGCAACAGCGCCCGGCGGAGGTCATGGATGTTGTTGCCGATATATCCAGGGCACGGGCCAACCTCAGATGGGAGCCCCGCACGCCGTTGCGGGAGGGGCTGCGCCGGACGATCGAGGCGGCCCGATGGAAGCCGGAGCCGTAGGCGTGAAGCGGCCGGGGCATTTCTGCCTTACTCCGTTGTTCACAAAATGGAAACTCCCTAGCCAAGTTCAGGTCATACGCGCTGGCGCCGCCGGGAGGCCCGCGGTTTGATTCGCCGCAAAATTTAAGAATCGTCGTGGTAAAGTGATGTGTTGAGAATGTGCTGGCCCCGCTTCTTTGGACTCCTAGACAAAGGGCAAACCTCTGTAGGCACGCCGGCTCCTGAGCCCTCGACAAGGCACGACCAGCTCGCAGACCGCACCGTTTTGCGCAGCGATGGACGCCCGTGAGCATCGCCGCGCGCCACAGCCGCTCAAGTCCGTTGCCCCCTGCCCCGCCCATTTCGCAACGGGTTCCCCTTCTGCTTTATGGAGTTCTGCTCTGCGGGGCTGGGTTTGCCATTCACGCTCTGACGCCGCCGGCCGGGATTTTTCTTTATTTGTTCCGGCTGTCCGGGAAAGTCGCATACTGGGTTTGCGCTCTTGACTACTTCAGCGCCGCGCTGGCCTGGGCCGGAATCGCACTCGGCGCGGCGGATTTGTTTGTGCTTTTTCCTTTCAAGCGCCTGCCTCAGACGGGAGGTCCCACCAATCTGCGTAATCGGAAGTTGACCGTCGTACTCACCGCCTACAACGATGAATTGAGCATCGGTTCGGCAGTACGGGACTTTGCCGCCCATCCTCTGGTCGAGCGGGTCCTTGTCGTGGACAACAACAGCAAAGACGGAACCGCCCGAGCCGCCGCGGAAGCTGGGGCAATCGTCGTTTACGAACCGCTTCAGGGTTACGGCCGCTGCGTGTACCGCGCGCTCAGGGAAGGCATCTCCTTCGAGGATACGCAACTGACCCTGCTCTGTGAGGGAGACATGACTTTTCGGGCCTATGATATCGATAAGTTCCTGTCCTACATACCGCACGCGGACATCGTCAACGGCACGAGAATTGTGGAGCAGTTACGTTCCCGAGACACACAGCTTACTACTTTCATGTACTACGGCAATTTTTTTGTGGGCAAGCTGCTGGAGGCGAAACATGTGGGACGGGGAACCTATACAGACGTCGGGACAACGTATAAGCTGTGCTCGAACTCCGCACTGGAACGGCTGCTGCCGTTGCTTAACCCGAGCATCAATCTGGAGTTCAATGCGCATTTTCTGGATACAGCCATCACGAACAAGCTTCGCGTCCTGGAATGCCCCGTGACGTTCCACAATCGCGTCGGCATCAGCAAAGGCGGCAACGCCAACAACCTGCGCGCTCTGCGGGTGGGAATTGGCATGATGAAAGGGATTGTACTGGGATGGCCTCGGAGTTCAAAACGTGACACAAACCCTATACCATGAGAGCCGATTCGAGTACGACGAGCGGCGCGAAGTCCTGTGGAAGACGCTGTGTGACGCTTATTTCAGCAAGCTGATCCGGCCGCAGTTTCACGTTCTCGACCTCGGCGCCGGTTATGGCCACTTCATCAACAACGTGCGCTGCGCCAAACGCACGGCTATCGACCGGTGGGAAAAACTGCCCTCCTTCGTCGAGCCTGGCGTCGAAGCCCATATCGGCAGCGTTACCGAACTGGATTTCATTCCTGACAGAACGGTAGACTTCGCGTTCGCAAGCAATTTATTCGAGCATTTGACGCAGCAGGAGTTTGCGGCTGTTCTTGCCGGACTGAAACGCAAATTGCGGACCGGCGGCACCCTGACAATTCTGCAACCGAATTACAGACTGGCGTACCGGGAGTATTTCGACGATTACACGCACGTCACAGTGTACTCGGACATTGGTTTGTGCGACTTCTTGCGGGCGAACGGCTATAGGATCATAACGAGCACGCCGGGTTTCTTGCCGTTTTCTCTGAAGTCGTGGTTCCCTGTGGCAGGGTGGCTGGTTCGGCTTTACCTGCTGCTCCCGTGGAAGCCGTTCGCCAAACAGATGCTGGTTCGCTCGGAACCGGCGTAGGGTACGGAGAATTTGATATGGAGCGTCAGATCATGCCGGATGCCGCCTGCCGGATTTCGCTGTACGTCTCGGCGGCAATCATTCTGTTGTTTATCCTCTTGTTCGCTGGCTCGGCGTCCAAACCGCTGAATCTGGATAACTCGGACTTCCCCAACGTTGCCGAACGCACGGCCTTTACTGGAGTGCCGATATATTATAAAGGCGAGGAGGAGCCCCACGCGCTTGGTTTGTACCACCCACCGCTGTACATCTATCTCCTGGCGGCATGGATACGAGCTTTCGGGTTTGGCGAAGCGCAGGTGCGCCTGTTTGGAATGCTTTGCGCGCTACTACAGGGCGCCATTGTACTCGCGATCATTCGGACACTTTTTGGAAGTGCGTTCCGCCGCTGGGAACCCATATTCTGGGCTGTCTTTCTGCTGAACCCGTACACGCTCGAGACCGCATCTATCACTGACATCGATTCGACGATTTACGGGCCGCTGCTGTGCCTTGCATTGCTGGCAACTCTTCGGATTTCCTGGCGTGACGGCGAATGGCGGACTGACACCGCCTCCTGGCCGGAGTTTGCATGGATCGGGGCGGCGATTTTCCTTTGTCTGTGGGCCAAGCTGACCACGGTATTGCTGGTTTTTCCAGTTGTGTTCCTTTTGCTGATCGCGCGTGAGGGAATCCGGCGGGCGGCGCTGGCGGCGGCGGCGATTGCCGGCGCAAGCAGCATGGCGTTCTTGGCGTCTTATTATTTATATGGGGCGCTCATGGGCTTGGATGTGGGCTTTACCTTCAGATTCACGCTGATGAGCTTTAGGGAGCGCGGATCGAGCGGCATTCCAGGCTGGGCCGCGCTGCTAAAAGACCACTGGAACGATTTTAGGTCCATGGCGCCGTTTACGATGGCATGGACCGGCCTTCTGCCATGGGCGGCCGCATGTCTTGCGATGTGGGTGGCATTTCGGGCGGCGATCCGTCAGCGCGACCACCGCCTCTTGCATTACGGCCTCGTACTCGGCTTGGCTGTGTTGTCCACGGTATACTACTGCGCTCAAACGACGACCTTCGGCTTGGCTCCGTTCAAGTATGTGTTTGTCTATTGGGGGCTCGTGCTTACCGCGCCCCTGTTTCTCATGGCGCGGTGCCCGAGCCCGAACCTACGGAAAGGGAGTAGTCGGAAAGTGACGGCATTGTTGCTGTGTCTGTTCGTCGTCACCGCGGTTTGGGCGAATCTCCGCGTCCGGGATGTCCTGATGTTGGACGGCTTCGCGGGACCTTGCAGGTTGGTGGCATACCTCCCGGCGCTGCTGTTTGTGGCTGCGCTGGCCGCGGTGCTGTATGGACGTGCCGGGCTGACGGCGCCGATGGCTGCGTTGGCCGTCTACTCCGGCCTACAGTTCGGTATCGCCGTTTACCAGGAGAAGGCTCCGTATTCTACCACTTATGATTACGGGCAGATGGGCTTCTTAGACACGGTTGCGTTCTTAAAGAGCAACACGCGCCCCAGCGATGTGATCGCGGCGGGAAAGGACATTGGGTTCCGCTGCCGGCTACGCTGTTTCGAAAACTACGGTGCGGTGAACGGCGGCGCGGGGAACGCCAGCGCAGCGCGCTTTATGAAGGCGGCCGCCTCCGGCCGCTTTGCGTATATCGTGTTCACGGAAGGACGAGGGCAGGACCAGCTTGTGAGGAATCCGGCGTTGCGTCAGTGGTTTCTCGAGCGATCCACGCTGGTGCGATCCTTTGGAGATTACCGCATTTACCAGATGGATACCCATCAGCGCGCCGCGGTCCGTTGACTCAAGATCGGCCAGGCCAAGCGCCTACCCCGTGGGCTTCTGTCAAACAGGCGTTCACGGTCACGGCGCCAGGTATCCAAAAATATCGACAACGACATCTGTGAGATTGGACGCAAAAATGTTTATCGCCCCCCCTGTTCCCGCAGGAACAATGGCGGCGTTGGCCACGACGGCTCCGCTCCAGGAATTCAGATTGGATGCTAACGGAAACGGCCGACCCGTGGGCCATGCCGTCAGGTATCCGAGGTAACCGTAAGGGACAACGGTGAGGTTCAGTAAGAACGCCTGTGCGCTGGAAGGAACGCCGCACGGACTGGATGTGACGGGCAACGTTCGGGTGCTGCCGCCCGCGATGGAAGGCGGCCCAAATGCTCCAGTTTCCCCCCCGTAAGAACGCGTATCGGCAACCCGGCAGGGAGTTACAGGATAAAACTGCAAACCAGATGCCTGCGGCGGCGCAAAGTAGCCATTGATATCGAAAAGCGCATCAGTCGGGTTGGACGCGTAAATACTGATCGAGCCGCCTGTTCCGGCGGCAACGATCGTCTCGGCTGCAACGACAGCGCCGTTTGACGAGTATGACGTCGGACCTATCGGGATTCGCTGGCCTGTTGGCCACGTCGTCAAACTTACGGAGTCATCGGAAGGAACAACCGTGACGTTCACGGAATACGCGAGTGCGCTCGAAGGGATGTTACACGAGCTTGCGGGCACGGGGAATGCCCTCGCGGCGCCGCCGGCTAGAGAAGGCGGGCCGAACGCCCCTGTTAGTCCGCCATAGGAACGCGTGTCGGCAACGCGGCAGGGAACGACCGGATAGAACTGCAAACCGGATGGCTGCGGCGGCGCAAAATAGCCGTTGACGTCGAGCAAAATATCCGTTTGGTTGGACGCGAAGATACTGGTTGAACCGCCTGTTCCCGCGGGAATGATCGCAGCATTCGAAACCACCGCGCCATTCCACGAATTCGAGGTGGAAGCCAGAGGCATTTGCTTTCCAGTGGGCCAAACGGTCACGTAGCCGAGGTACCCGGAAGGCAAAGCGGTGACGTTCAACGAATAGGCGGCGGCGATGGAAGGAATCCCGCAGCCCGCTGAGACGACCGAAAATGTTCTTGATGTTCCGCCGGCCAACGAAGGGGGCCCAAACGCGCCGGTCATCGTGCTAGACGAGCGCGTGTCGGCAATGCGGCACGAGGGGACGGGATAAAACTCCAATCCAGTGTCAATCTGCATCGCTGTCACGAACGCGCTGAACGAGCCGCCGTTCCAGGTCTGCAGTGCGCTCGTCAACGGAAAGTCCATGGACTGTGTCTGGCCAACAACGTAGATGGAAGAGCCGCTCAAGGCCAGGCCGTTTGCCCCATCGGAGCCGCTTCCTCCAACGTACGTACTGAAACTCAGCGAGTTCCCCGCTGGAGTGAAGCACGACACAAACGCGTCCCAGATGCCGCCAAGAGCCGACTGCAACGGCGCGGTGAGCGGGAAGTTCGGCGAGCCGGTGGCGCCCGCGACACAGGCAGCTCCCGCGGCGTTAACCCGAACCGCATTGCCTTGGTCGAGGTGACCTCCCAGGTAGGTGCTGTAAACTAAGGCGTTCCCGGCAGCGTTCAACTTGGCAAGAAACGCGTTGGTGAAGCCGGCAAACGTAGGCTCAAAAGCGTTTTCGACCGGAAAGTTCGGGGAGTTGGTCGTGCCTGCCACATATGCGGCGCCGCTCGGGTCGACGTCAATCGCAGCCCCGTACTGCGGATAGCCGGACCAGCCCTGGCCGCCACCCAGGTACGTGCTGTAGACCAGGGTGTGGGTGGTGGGATTCAACTTGGAAACGAAGGCGTCCTGGCTGCCGCCGAGCGCGGACTGGATCGCTCCAAGTACAGGAAAGTTCGGGGAACCGGTAGCGCCCGTGACATAGACGTTGCCACTGGCGTCCAAGGCGATGGCAGTTGCGCTGTCGTTGCCCATGCCGCCCAGATACGTGGAAAAGAGGAGGTTGGCGCCGGTGCTATCCAGTTCCGCCACGAAAGCGTCTTGCTGTCCTCCCGAAGCGGACTGGATGGGCGAGACGGTCGGAAAGTCCGTGGAGTAGGTTGCGCCGGCTACGAAGGCGTCCCCGGCGGAGTTTACAGCAATTCCGTTGGCCCCGTCGTCGCCGGAACCGCCCAGGAACGTGCTATAGATCAGACTGCCCCCGGTGGGGCTGAGCTTCGCCACAAAGGCCTTGCGCCCGCCCTGGAAGCGCGACTGGCCGGTGACCGGGAAGTCCGGCGAACTCGTGGCTCCAGCGACATACGCGTTACCCGCAGCGTCCACGGCGATGCTTAGACCTTGGTCATATACGGAGCCGCCGAGATAGGTACAGTACAGCAGCGCGGAGCCGCTCGGGTTGAACTTGGCGACGAACGCGTTGACGCCGCCACGCTTAGTGGTCTGGAATGCGCCGGCTGTAACCGGCAGGTTGGAAGAGTCGGTCCAGCCGGTGATATAGATGTTTCCGGACGGGTCTAACGCCACGCTGGTGGCGGCATCGGACCCGCTTCCGCCAAAATAAGTGCTCAAGACAATGGTCGGATTTGTTCCGGCGAACGCGGCATTAAAAACTATCGTGAGAAACGCCAGCCCGATAAGGCGTTGGGTCGAGCAGAGAGCCATCGCAAACTCCTCGCCCTATCCTTTCGGAGGAAACCGAGTTTCTCTTTAGATGTGCAGGGCCATCCCCGGCTTGACGTTCATGCTCAAACCCGGACCGCTTCTTGCGAAGAGTTCCCGGTAGATCGGGCGGGTTTTGCTCCGGTCGTATTCCGCCTCCACCTTGCGCCGGCCATTGGCCCCCATCTCCGCGCGGAGGCGCGGCTGCTCAAGAAGCCCGTGCACCGCTTCCGCAAAAGCGCAGGCCTCCCCCTTTCGGCGCTCGATCAGAATACCCGTGGTTTGATCCAGAACTTCCCCGATAGCGCCGGCGTTGGAGGCGACGACCGGCCTCCCGGAAGCCAAGGCCTCCAGGATAACCAGGGGGATGCCTTCGTTCCTCGAAGGAACGATCAGGAGGTCCGCGTCCGCCAGAAAGGGGGCAAGGTCGGGCACATGTCCGGAAAACTCGAAAAGAGAGTCGAGCCCGAACCGCCGCAGCCGCCTGCGGAGCGGGGCTTCTTCCGGCCCGTCTCCTGCAACCACAAAACGAAAGTCCCGGTTCTTCCTAAGCGCCAGCAGGGCGCGCGCGATGTCCGCGAGGATCAGAGGGCGCTTCACCGGATCGAGACGCCCAGCAAACAAGATCCGCCTCACGCCGGAGCACGGGCGGAGACTGGCCGGCGTAAAGCGTTCGAGATCGATACCATTGCGAATCAGCCGAATCTTCTCGTCAGGGACGCCGAACCGCAGGAGATGGGATCGGCCTGCATCAGAAATCACAATGCGAGTGTCTATATCCCCGGCCACCGCCGCCGTGCAGGAAACCAGGTCCCATTCCTCCCCGATGGCATGGATCAGGTCCATGGTCCTGATTGCGGGCAAGTTCCTCTTCAATTGCGGGATGGCGCTGTAACCCGGCAGCGAGTTCATCACCAGGACCGTGTCGCATCCCCAGTTGCTGACGATCGAATAGACCCCGGCCGCCAGATGATCCGGCGGCACGACGCTGGACAGATCGTAAACGTGGCCGGCATGTTCCTGCCAGCGCCGCAGCCAACGCGCGTCGCGAGACTGGGTGGCGATCAACAGAATCTCGTACTGACGCCGGTCCAGAGCCGCGGCGATCTCCAGCAAGACGCTTTCCGCTCCACCGGGTCCGAGATGCGGCGTGACGAGAGCCACGCGGCGCCGATTCGATGCCGGTCTTGGGAAATAGCGCAGGGGCGCGATCCATCTGCCCGCGAGAGGGAGGCAATGAGGCTGAAACCTCGCGTAGAAAGTCAGGTCAAAAAGATCACGTCCGGCACGGCGGTTTATACGTTCCTTAATAGGGAGAGGAATCAGGCGGCCCGCGGAACGGAATGGGTGCTCGAACCACGCCTCGGCGGAAAGCAGCTCCGCGTTCACAAAATGTCTGCCAAGGATCTCGAAAGACCTGGACGAGTGGCGCAGCCAAAACCACAAACCGAGGCCGCGTTTGCGAACACCCTTGCATTCGACGTCCCTGACGTCCTGGTAGCGGGCCATGGCTGGCCGGGACATGGCGAACGAACCGTCCAACAGCCGTACGCGGCTCCTTCCACCCCAGACAGCCAGCGCCGCCATTTCGGCGGCGATCGGATCGGCGCCGCCGGCTGATGGAAGCAGGAACGCTTGAGCGCGAGAAGCGCGTAAGAGATCCTCGCAGCGCGCCGCATCGATGGCCTCATAGTCCCGGATGGTCTGCCCGGCCGCCGGAGGCGCGCCAGCGAAGCAGACCGCGGGCTCCCACTCGGTCTTGATCCGCGCCAACTCAGTATCGCGGTAGAGCCGGTCGTGATCGGCCCGGAGGCTCCGCAATATCTCGCCGCGATGTTCCCGAGCCACGTCGAAAAGGGAGCGCCCGTGCTTGCGATAGCCGAACAGTGTCCGGCCCACGTGATGGCCGAACCGCCGGTGCGCCGCGAGCCTGAGCCAGAAATCCCAGTCCTCGCAGCCGAATCTCATGGATTCGTTGTAGCCGCCGGCTAATTCCCAGTCCTCTTTTCGGATCAAAGCCGCATAGATCAGGGTATTCCGTTCGAGCAGACGGTACAGGTTGTACTCTTCCAGCCGCTCGGCATAGTTAAAATTTCCGAATACCCGATAATCCGAATAGACAAAAGCTGCTTCGGGGTGATCTTGAAAGGCACGCAAGCACGCCGCCACGAACTCCGGCTCAAGGATGTCATCGCAGTCGAGAGGAACGAATAAACACCCGCTCGCGGCGCGAATTCCGGCGTTCCGCGCTGCCGCGAGCCCTTTTTGACGCTGCACGATATAGCGGTCGACCCGTTGCGACGCGACTTCCAGGACAGCCCCGGATTCCGGTGTGTCGCTGCCGTCATCGACTAGGATCGTCTCCACGGGCTGATGGATTTGCGCCCGCGCGCTGGCGATCGCATCTAATAGGAACGGCGCGGGGTTATGGCAAGGAATAACGATGGAGACCAAGCCCCTATTATGCGGCCAATTCATCTGCGATATAAGACCCCCGCCGTGAAATCCGCACACGCCGCCGTCACAGGTCCAAGTATAGCGGTTTAGCCCCGGAAGAGAGCGCCGGCAGAAAGCCAGGACCGTCCTCACGTCGTGAGACCGGTTGCGGCAGAGCGCAGTGGCGCGCGGGTCAGTTCACAGGACCCAAGGCGACCTGCTCGCCGGAGCGCACACCCGATAGGAGCGACACCAGGGCCGGCGTGCGGAGCCCGACCTCGACCGGGCGCTTCTCAAAGCGGCCTCCATTTCTCACGAAGACAACGTCTGCCCCAGCCTCCGTCCGCACGGCCTCCGCCGGTACGACGAGCGCGTTTTCCTGCCGCTCCACCGGGATATGCGCCCACGCCGAAAGGTCCGGAATCAGCCTCTCGTCACGGCCTTCGATCGCAATGCGGACGGCAATGTTCCGGATGTAATACGTGTCCCACAAGCCCTTCACCGCCAGTGCGCCGATGCCGTAGATCCGGCCCCGGAATGCAACGCCCGGGAACGCATCCAGCCCGATCGAGGCCGCTTGGCCGATGCGGAATTGGCTCGCATCGGCCTGGCTCACCCACGCCTCCATCTGCATGCTCGAGAGATCCACGATCTTCATGAACGGCAGGCCGGGGTAGACCTGGTCGCCTTCCTGGATCTGTCTCATCTCGCCGGCGCGCCACATCTGGAGCATCACCACCAGCCCGTCCATCGGCGCGCGCATGGTAAAGCGCTCGAGGTCCCGAACATGGTTGCCGCGGTGAAGCTTGTGACGCGCCGCGGTGATCTCGAGCATTCGAAGCTCGGCCCGGTCCGCGATCTTCTTGTTGGCCAGGTCCCGCTGGAGTTGTTGGTACGCGGCATTGGACTCGTCCGCCGAGAGCTTCAGCAGCTCGCGTTCGATATCTGTCTTGGCCTCGGCGGCTTTCAGATCCAGCCGCGCTTTGTCGAGGTCCGCCTTCGCCACCCGCAGATTCTGCTGGAGGGCCTCCCACTCGACTTCCTGGTCGCTCCGCCTCTTCTCCACGTCGTTCTCGGCCTGCTCGATCGTATCGGCGAGATCGTCGATATGGTCGCGCAGCGCCTGCGGATCGAGCTCGGCAACCAAGTCGCCCTTCTTGACATGGGAGCCCGGCTTGGCGGCCTTCATCAAGGTTAAATCGTCTCCGGAATCGGGCCCGGCGAACACCGGGACCATGATCGTCGCGAACTTCCGCGCCGAGGTCTGGCCGGAGATCCGGACGACTCGTTCGATAGGTCCCGCGGCCACCTGCGCCGTGCGGATAGGGTCCGCGGATCCGGCCTGATTTCGAGGGCCCTGGCGAAGCACCAGGTACAGGCCGCCGGCCAGAAGGCCCGAGCCGAGCAGGACCGCGAACAGCTTCGAGCGGGACGGCCCGGAGCGGACCGGCGCCGGCACGGGTCGCGGCGTGGGTGGCGGTTGGCGGGTTGAAGCGGACATCCAACTCCTCGATTGTAGGCGCGAGCGCGCCCGCGAATGTTACGGCCTCATGCATTCGGATGCGTGACGAAGCTCGAAAGCTCGGCTTTGCGCACGCCGTAGATCTTTAGAACGGCGCGGCAGATCTCGGCGGCAACGCGCTCGGGGCTCTCACTCGCATCGTGCTCGACTTCTATCTTGATGAACAGGTCGGTCCGGGGCATATGCGATCATGAAAATGAGGCAGACGCAACGTCAGCCTCTCCGCTTTATTATGGCCTGTAAAATCTGCGACACTCGCCGGCCGCGCCGTTTTTGCCCCGGGGTAGGAGGCGACATCTGCTCGGTATGCTGCGGCACCAGCCGGGAAGAGACCGTGAGTTGCCCGCTCGACTGCGTCTACTTGCGCGAGGCCCGGGCGCACGAAAAGCCGTCCGGCATCGACCCGAAACAGATCCCGAATCTCGACGTCGAAGTGGGCGATTCGTTCCTCCGCGACCACGAGCCGCTGCTGGAGTTTCTGATCCAGGCGTTCGCGGAGGCGGGGCTGGCCACGCCGGGCGCGGTGGATTATGACGTACGCGAGGCGCTCGATGCGATGGTGCGATCGTACCGTACCCGCGAAAGCGGCCTCTACTATGAGACCAAGCCGTCGAATCTCGTGGCGGCGAGCATACAGCGCCGCGTGGGCGAGGGCCTGGAGGAGTTTCGCCGCGCCCTGACCGAGCGTCGCGGGCTCACGACGGTGCGCGACGCCGATGTCCTCGGCATGCTCGCGTTCCTCGAACGCGTGGAATACCAGGTGAACAACGGCCGCAAGCGCGGGCGCGCGTTCTTGGACTTCCTACGTCTTCACTCGGGGGAAGCCGCGCAGACCGGCGGTGCCGCCACCGCATCCCCGCTGATCCTGCCCTGACCGGCGCCGGGCGCTCCCTTATTCCACCAGCCGGGCGGGGACACCCCGCCAGGAGGTGCCCGCCGGCAGCGACTCGCCTTTCATCACCAGCGAGAGCGCGTCGAGGGCGGATCCTGCTTCGAGCGATGAATCGTACAGAACGACGGAGCGCGGTCCGACCGTGCAGCCTTTTCCAACCTTCACAGCCGACATCTTCATCACCCGGTCTTCAAACAGGTGGGATTGCAGAGAGCTGGCGCGGCCGATAGAGGAGTCATCGCCGATTTCGACCAGGTCGAATTCGGTCAGGTAGGTGGTGTCCATGTAAACGCGCCTTCCAATGCGCGCGCCGAACAGGCGGAGCAGGGGAGCAATCCACGGAGTTCCCGTGAGCGCGAGGCCCAGCAGGGGAACCGCAACGCTTTCGTAGAGTCCCGTAATCAGCTCGGAGTGCCGCACGAACGGGGCCCACAACGGTTCCACCCGCGGCCGGTAACGGCCGGCGATCGCCCACTTGAGCGCGGCCACCAGCAGTGTGATCGCAACCGCGCCCGAGAAATAAAGCGCCGGCGCGGCCACGATCAGCGCGGCCGCGGAAGTCGCTGCCAGGAGGCGGAACGAGGCCAGCGCCAGCACCGCGCCAAGCAGGTAGAGCAGCGACGGAGGCAGCACGATCCGGAAGAACTCCACCGCCAGGCGGTAGGCCACCAGCAGCGGACCGGGCCGGTAGGTGACCGTTTCGTCGAAATTCCCGCGGATCTCCCGGCGTGGCAGAAAGATGGCCGGCGAACCCAGCCAGGAGGTGCCCGACTCGGGCGGTTTCTCCGGCGCCAGCGACTGGACGCCGATCAGGCAGTGGTCCGGCAGTTGCGTCTGACTGCGCACCACGGCCGCGTTCCCCACAAACGTCCGCCGCCCCACCTCCGTCCAGCCGAGAGAGATGTACCCGCGGTGGAACGTGGCGGCGCCGACCGAAGCGATGTCGGCAATGAAGGTTTCCGGGCCCAGCCGCAGCAGATCCGGATCGATGTGCGAGACGGTGGATACCTCGGACCAAGCCCCGATCCGCGCTCCCAGGGCGCGCAGCCAGGGAACCGCGTACAAAGTCGCATAGAGCGTGTTGGTCACCGTGAGACTCGTGAGCATCAGCTTGTCCGATATCCACTTGCGGAATCCGAAGGTCGAGTGGAGCGGGTAGATGCCGGGGCGCGCCACGGGCATGGCGATCCGCTTGCCCAGCGCGATCATGCCGCAGGTGACCAGCACAAAGCTCAACCCGGCCAGCGGCGTCGCCGCCATCGCGAACCAGGAACCGTGCAGGCGATAAGCGTACGCGATCAGCAGCAGCCCGGGCATCGCCATCAGGACAGGCAGCGTCTCCAGCAAGACCACGGCGGCGGCGAAGCAGGCCCACCGGCAGGCAGACGGACCCTGCTTCGGCGCGGGTTGCGACTCCACTGGATCCAGTATGGGGTCGCTGGTAGACATGGGCCGGGCCGGCGAGCCACCCCAGCGCTCCCCGTCCGGAATCCGCTGATCGCGCGCTACGAGCGTCTGCTCGATCACGCGCGCGCGGCGGCCGACTACCGCGCCCGGCATGATCACCGACTTCGTGCCAATAAAAGCGTCCTCGCCGATGTGAATGGGCGCGATCTCGAGCCAGCCATCCTGCACGGCGAAAGTCATCAGTTCCGCTTCGTATCCGATGTTGGCGCCGGCGCCGATCTCGACCAGATCGGGAAGGTGCACCTGAGCTGTCGCTATGTGGCAGTTTCGTCCGATCCGCGCGCCCAGGAGCCGGAGATATGCCGGAAGCAGGGGCGAGCCGGCCAAATAAGCCAGTGGTGAAAAGTCCAGCGCCTTGCGGACCAGCCACCAACGGCAGTAATACCAACCCCAGAGCGGATAACGGCCCGCCCGGAACCTGCCAATGAGGGTCCACTTCACCGCGACGGGCAGTGTGAAATGCACCGCCACCAGCACCAGCAGCACGCCCAGATCCCAGGGATGGAATTGAGGCCACGACATGCCGCGCCCGTGAACCGCCAAAAACAATGCGATCGGAGAGGCAAACGCCGTGAGTAAGGCATAGAACAGCCCGAGCTGTGCTACGCCCGCGGCCCAAACGCGCAGGTGGCCGTGCCGGCGGACGTTCCGCTCGCGCCCCGGACGGGCTTCGGTTTGCCGGGAGGGGGTCTCCAGGTGGCGCGCCAGCCCGCGTATGGTCGGATGCTCGTACAGGTCCGCGATGCCCAGCCGCCCGAAGTCCGCGTTGCTGCGGAGACCGGAGATCAGTTGGGCCGCCAGCAGCGAGTGGCCTCCCAAATCGAGGAAGAAGTCCGCCTCCACCGAGATGCGTTCATGGCCGAAGAGTCTCCGCCAATCGCGAGCCAGCTTTTCTTCAAGCGGCGTGGCCGGGGCGAGGTATTCTCCCGAGTAGGTCATCAGCCGGGGCGAGACCGGAGGCGGCAACTGCTTCAGGTCGATCTTGCCGCTCGCGAGCGTGGGCAACTCGTCGAGCACCTCGATGAAAGCGGGGACCATGTACGCCGGCAGTCTCCGGCGTAGCTGCTCCGCCAAACGGTCCCGGAGGACCCCGACCGGAACCGATTGCGTCCGCAGCGTGACGTAGGCGATCAGGTCCTGGGCTGGGTTGTTGCCGCGCGCCGGAGTAACGGCGGCGTTCCCCACGGCGGGATCCTCGAGCAGCACCGCTTCGATTTCCCCAAGCTCGATGCGGTGGCCTCGAATTTTCACTTGGCCGTCGATACGGCCCAGGAATTCCACTTCGCCGTTCGGCAGGAAGCGCCCCAGATCGCCCGAGCGGTAGAGCCGCGCTCCGCGACAGGCCGGCTCGAAAGGATCAGGGACGAACTTCGCGGCCGTCAGCTCCGGCCGATTGAGATACCCTTGCGCCACACCCGCGCCGCCGATCGAGATCTCGCCCGGGTGGCCGGGTGGCGCCGGGCGCAGGTTCTCGTCGAGGATGTAGATTCGGTAGCCCGGCATCGGCCGCCCGATCGTGACCGGCTTGCCCGGTTCCAGCTCCGTCCAACTCGCGGTAACCGTCGTTTCCGTCGGACCGTAGGTGTTGAGGATGCGCCGGCCGGGCCGGCTCCAGCGCGCGACCAGATTCAGCGGGCACTCTTCCCCGCCGACGATCAAGGTTCGCAAGGAAGGCACATCGCGGTCCAGGGTCGCCAGCAGTGTGGGCACCGCGCACAAAACCGTGACTCTCTGCGCGGTCAGAAACTCGGCCAGCCCTGGTCCCAGACGCCGCCCGTCGGTGGGACCGGGCACGAGCGTTGCGCCGGCATGGAAGGCCGGCCAGATCTCCTCGATCGAGAAATCGAAGGCGATGGTCATGCCCTGATAGACCCGGTCCGAGGAAGTGATGTCGTACACCGGTGTGCAAACGGCCAGGAAGTGGCAAATATTCGAATGCCGGACCGCTACTCCTTTGGGGCGGCCCGTCGTGCCGGAGGTGTAAACGATGTAAGCGAGTGCGTCGCCGCCGTCCGCGAGCGGCATCCTTGTGGCGGGCAGGGTTGCCAGCTCGGAGCCAATCTGATCCAAAGCCACCGCGCGACAGGGCAGTCCCCGATGAGCCTTGAGCAGATTCGAGGTGGATACGAGCAGGCTGAGGGCGGAATCCTTCGCGATAAACGATACACGATCGGCGGGGCAGGCGGAGTCAATCGGGACGAACGCGGCGCCGGCCTTCAACACAGCGAGCAGAGCGGCGTAGGTGTCGCTGGAGCGCGCCAGCAGAATTCCGACTGTCTTGCCGGGCCCGGCGCCATGCCCGGCGAGATACCGGGCGAGCCGGTTGGCGCGCGCGTCCAGTTCCGCGTAGGTTATGGAGCCCAGACCGCAAAGCAGAGCGATCGCTGCGGGGCTGCGATCCGAGCTCTGCTCGAAAAACTGGTGCAGCCGTCGCGGCCGCGGTAGCAGATCGGCTAGGTCATCCGGAACGGCACTCGTCTCTGAGTGTCTAAACCGCTGATTCTTAAGCCCTTTCCAAGGTCGCCGCTGGAGCGCCACAGTGGCGTCGATTTCCAATTTCTTCATGAAGCCAAATTCCGAGAAAGCTCCTGACCTCCTAAACCCAAGGTCGGCGCAAAAGTTGCCTACAATTAGGGTACCTCTTGGCGGTGTTTGATCTCAGTTCGACACGATCAGAGCCACGCTGGCCGCATCTGTCAACTGTCCCGAGACGCCGGTGATGGCCAGCGAGTAGGTGCCTGTCGGGGTGCTCTTGGTGGTGGTCACGGTCATGGTGAGCGATCCAGGAGTTGCGCCGGGATTGAATGACACCGTGGAGTGCGGCGGAGTGGCGCCAAGCTGAATCCTGACGGCGCCGTTGAAGCCGCCGACCGAAGCCGCCGAGATCGTGTAAGAAGCGGCTCCTCCTGGTTTCACTGTGGCGGAGGATGGCGTGGCCGAAAGCGTAAATCCCGGCCTAGGTTGCACGATCACCGCTAACACAGCGGTATTACTCAGGTTTCCACTCGCCGCCGTGACCGTGAGCGTGGTGGTAGCCGCCGCGGCCGAGGCCGCGGCCGTCAATTTCAGGGTCGCGGTCGAGCCCACCGCCAGGACGCTCGGTGTGAGGGTCGCGGTCACGCCGGGCGGCAGACCGGACAGCTCCAACGTGACGCTCCCATTGAACCCGCCGACAGGCGCAAGCGAGAGGAGCGAAGAGACGGATGTTCCCGGCGCCAGGGTGAGCGCCGCAGGAGCGGCGCTGAGCGTAAATCCGGGACTGGCCGTTCGTCCGGCGCAGGCGTTGATGGCGCGGTATGCATTCAATCGCCCGCCGCTGGCCGTGCGGCCTATCAGGGCGGGAACCTGATCGGCGTTGGCCCGCAGCAGTTGCTTCAGGTCCGCGGGTCCGAGCGCGCAAACCGACAGCACCAGGGCGGCCGTGCCCGAGACATGCGGTGTCGCCATCGAGGTGCCGCTCATGAGAGCATAGGCGCCGCCCCGGATCGTCGAGACGATATTGACTCCCGGAGCGCCGAGGTCTACGGAATTGACTCCGTAATCGGAGAACGACGCCAGCGCGTCCTTGTCGTCCGTCGCGGCCACGGTGACCAGGTTGGGAGCACTGTAGCTGGCGGGATAGGAAGGCTCCGTGTCCAGGTCCGCGCCGTCGTTACCGGCCGCGACTACGAACAGGATCCCCGCCTGATTTGCCTGATCGATGGCATTCAGAAGCGTCTCGGAAAAGCCGGAGCCGCCCCAACTGTTGGAGAGCACTCGAATATTGGCGGCGGCGGGCAATGCCGCTTTCAGTAGCAGGGCAAATTCTATGACCCGGACTGCATTCGCCACCGTCCCATTGCCGCTTGCGTCCAGGAACCGCAGTCCCAGGATGCTTGCGGTCCAGTTCACCCCGGCTACTCCGGCGCTATTGTTGCCGGATGCGCCGATGGTGCCCGACACGTGCGTCCCGTGGTTGTTCTGGTCCATCGGGTTGCAGGTGTTGGTTATGGCATCGTAACCGTGGCTGCCGGCGGGACAGGTGATCGCGTCGCCGGGACCGAACGTGATTGTGAAAGCCGAGGGCGCGGACCAGACGTTGCCCTTCAGATCCGGATGGGTGTAATCCAGGCCCGTGTCCACTACGCCGACCACGTTGTTGACCGACCCGGTGGTTGTGTTCCAGGCCGGAACCGCATCGATGTCGGCATGCGGAAGGCCGCCGTTTTGCCCGGTATTCTCGAGCGACCACTGGGTGGGGAACAGCGGATCGTTGGGCGCCTCGAAGGCGTTCACCAGGTAGTTGGGCTCGGCGTACAGCACGCCGGGATCGGCCGAGAGTTCTTTAATAAGCTGGGCGGCCGACTTGCTGGCGCTCCGGAGATGCGTGACGCCCGTGCGGCCGAGGTCGCGCGCCTCGCTGACGTCGTACTCCTGGATCCGGTAGGCGTCGCCGCGCATGCTACCGCCGCTCCGCAGCTTGACCAGTACCTCATGGGCGGCTACCCTCCGCCCGCCTATGATTTCGTACCCCTGGCCCCACAGCGGCAGCGCCAGAAACGCCACCGCCCAAAACCAAACCACCGCGCGCATCGATTTCATACCGGCTGTCCTCCTCAGCCGGCGGACGCGTCAGGCCGCCGCCGCTCTGAGACTTATCGGCAGCCGGGAGAGGATTCCGTACAATTCGTAGGTAAAATCTTGTCGAGCTTCCGATGACTGCCCGCCAAAGCCGGGAGGTTCAGGTCTCGACTGAACGGCCGGCTGGGTCCCAATGGCGGCGGCGAGTGTCCTATCGTGACGGAGATGGCGTATACTCAGGCTTTAGATCCTTGAAATCCGGAGCTCCGTTTCCCGGCCCGCGAGGGCGGCGGGGGGCGGCGGCCCGGCAATACAATCCCGGAGAATGCCATGGTTATTGTTGAGTCTCTGGCACTATCTGGGGCCAGCCGGTTGTTGGCGGAGAAGCCGGACCCCAACGCTGAGTTGGCCCAAAGATTTCTTCAATACATGTTCCTCATGCGGGAAGTGGAGGAACGGCTCGAAAAGAAGCTCTACCGGCAGGGCAAGATCGTTGGTGGCGTCTACGTAGGCCGCGGACAGGAAGCCATCTGCGTCGGTGCGGGCATCGCCTCGGAGCCCGACGACTTCCTTTTCCCTTGCCACCGCGATATGGGTCTGTACTTCATCCGCGGCGTCCATCCCCGTCAGGTCTTCGCGCAGTACATGGGACGTACCGGCGGCCTCACCCGCGGCCGGGACGCGAATATGCATATGGGCGACCTCCGGCTCAAGATCGCCGCCATTATCAGCGCAATCGGCGCGGCCATCCCGGTCGCCGCCGGCGCGGCGCTGGCCCAGAAGTACAAGGGCAGCCGCAGCGTCACTTTTTGCTTCTTCGGCGATGGCGCCACCAGCCGTGGCGATTGGCACGAAGGCGTCAACCTCGCGGCCGTCACGCGCGCACCGCTGGTGCTCATCTGCAACAACAATATGTACGCGTACTCGACGCCGCTCGACAAGCAAATGGTTTGCCCGAACGTAGCGGATCGCGGGCCGGCGTATGGGATTCCCGCCGAGATCGTCGATGGCAACGACGTGTTCGCCGTCTACGAAGCCACTCTGCGGGCGGCATCGCACGCGCGCGCGGGCCTGGGACCGTACCTGCTCGAGTGCAAGACGTTCCGGATGAGCGGCCATTCCGCGCACGACGCCGGCGATTATGTTCCCAGCCACCTCTGGCCGGAATGGGCCGCGAAAGATCCAATCCAGCGGCTCGAGCGCTTGATGCTCGAAAAGGCCTGGGCCACCCGGGACAGCCTCGACCAGATGTACGCCGGCATCCGGCGCGATGTGGACGACGCCGTCGAGTGGGCCGAGCAATCTCCGTATCCCGATCCCTCCGAGCTCCTGCACGGAGTGTACGAGGAGCCGCCAGGAAGCTAACCCATGCCAGTCACTTATCTGGAAGCCATCCGGCAGGGGATTTGGGAGGAGATGGAACGCGACCCGAACGTCTTTCTGCTGGGCGAGGACATCGGCGTCTACGGTGGCGCGTTTAAGGTGACCGCGGGCATGCTCGAACATTTCGGCGAGAGGCGCGTGGTGGACACCCCGTTGGCGGAATCGGCCGTCGTCGGCGCGGCCATCGGCGCCAGTTTTCTCGGGCTGCGCCCGGTCGCCGAAATGCAGTTCGCCGATTTCATCTCCTGCGGGTTTGACCAGATCGTGAACTACGCCGCCAAGTGCCGCTACCGCTGGAACGCGCCGGTGCCCATCGTGGTGCGCGCGCCGTCCGGCGGAGGCATCCACGGCGGCCCCTTCCATTCGCAGAACCCGGAGGCATGGTTCACGCACGTGCCCGGGCTCAAAGTGGTCACGCCCGCCACCGCCTACGACGCCAAGGGACTGATCAAAGCGTCCATCCGCGACAACGATCCCGTGGTATTTTTCGAGCACAAAGCGCTGTACCGCCGGATCAAGGAGGATATCCCCGAAGGGGACTACACTGTCCCGCTCGGGAAAGCCCGCGTGTTCCGGGCGGGCACCGACCTCTCGATCATCACGTACGGGGCTATGGTCTATGTCGCGCAGGAAGCCGCTGAAACCCTGGAAAAAGAGGGGGTTTCGGTCGAAATCATCGATCTGCGGACGTTGTTGCCGCTCGATGAAGACACGGTGCTCGAGAGCGTGCGCAAAACCTCGCGCGTGATCGTGCTCCACGAGGACACCCTGACGGGCGGGTTTGGCGGCGAGATCGCGGCGCGTATCTCCGAGCGCGCGTTCGAGTTTCTGGATGCCCCGGTGGTTCGTCTGGCGGCGCCGGATACGCCGGTGCCTTACAGCCCGCCCCTCGAGGACGCGTTCCTTCCGAACACGGAAAAGTTGATCGAGAAAGCGCGCTGGCTCTCAGCCTACTGAGTCTTAAATCTTACGCGTTGCCAGCTTGGAATCCGTCTTGGGGGGAAGCCCGAAGAGCGTGCGGGGGTCCAGAAGATGCTCCGGCTCGAAGAGTTTCTCGTTCCACTCGAAGCCGGGTTCGAACTCCACGCCCACGAAGTACCCTATCTCGCGAAAAACACAATACTTCACGCGCCCCTCGAACTCCACTTTGGGATGGCGGATGTGCAGCAGCGTTCCCTCGGAGATCGCCACGTCCACTTGCAGGCAGGCGCCGGAGTTCGAGATATCCTCCAGATTCGCGAGAGCCTTATCGGTCTCGCCGAATTCGTCCACCCACCAAACCGCAATCAGGTCCGCGCACAGCATGCGCGGTTCAATTCGCCTGTCCTCCATCGCTTACTACATCGGCGGCGCCCGGCCGGACAATTAACCAAAATCCCCTTAGCCGGACGCCTCCCAACGCCTCATCGCCGTCTGCCACAATTATAGCCCCGGGCTGCACCGGAACTCCGGCGCCACGGTCCGAGCGGCTGGCGGACGATGAGCTGTCGCAGATGAGGGTGGTACGCAAGATCTTCAATTGGTACTCGACAAAGTCCTCAACATAATGGCAGAATCGCACCTTGGCGTTGCTGCCTTATCAGGTGCATTAGGTACCCGCTTCAAGAACGCAGGAGGCGTTCAGAAATGCAATCCACAAAAGTTGCAGCGCTGGGCGTTGCGCTGTATGTATTGGCAGCGGGTTCAGCCAAAGCGGGCTCCGCTTTCCTCGAAACCTTTGATTCCGGCTCCGCCATTTTCACAACTGACGATCCTTACTGGCTGGATGGACCGGGCGAGAGCAATGCCTTCATCGTTCCGAACACGAACTCCATGCCGGGCTGGCCGAGCTGGATTAGCGATCCGGCAGATATCCCCAACGATGTCAGCGGAACGGGCTATTTTCTCATGGAGGGTACGCAAAACTCCCCCCCTCCGGGTGAGACCGAATTCTACATCGGCCCGACTTTCGCGGTGGCGCCGAACACGCTCTATACCGTCAGTTTCTACGCGACCAGCGCGGATCGAATCTACGAGGCCAGCTTGCAACCCGAAATCGACGGAAGCTTGCTAGGCTCGCCGGTCACTCCGGGAACTTTCTGGGCCTATTTCGAGTCCTCAGGCCTGCCCTCCGGATGGCAGCAGTTCAGTTTTGGCTGGTATTCGGGCAGCAATACCAGTGCTTCAGTGATCCTGAACGATTTCACGGATCAGGGCATTGGCAACGATTTCGGCATAGACGACATTTCCGTCGCCACGGCGACGCCCGAACCGGGAACGCTGGCGTTGGCCGGCCTGGCTTTCGCTGCCGCCCTGCTGCGGCGGAAGGGGGTTTTCTAAGCAGGTTTCCTGAGTCGGAACGCAGGAGGCGTTCAGAAATGCGATTCATAAGAGTTACGACACTGGCGGTGGTGTTGTATGTATTGGGCACCGGCCCAGCCAAAGCGGGTACCGCTTTCCTCGAGACGTTCGACTCCGGCTTAGTCAACTTCACAACGGACAACGACAGCTACTGGCTGAATGCGTACACAAATGGCTACGTCGTTCAGAACACGACCGAGGTGCCGGGATGGGGCGATAACATCCCCAATGATGTCAGCGGAACGGGCTATTTTCTATTCGATGGTACGGGAGCCGACAACCCCGATCCGTCCCTGAATGAGTTCTACATCAGCCCGGCCTTCTCGGTGCGGCCGGACACTGAGTACACCGTCACTTTCTACCTGGCCGCCGGGAGCTATTGGAACCTTCCCCTCGTGCAGCCTGAGATCGACGGCAGCTTGTTGGGTTCGCCAGTCTCTCCGGCGGCGGATTCCTGGGCGCAGTGCGGCATTTGGCAGGAATTCAGCTTTAGCTGGAATTCGGGCAGCAATACGAGCGCTTCCCTGATCCTACACAATTACACACCTTATGGCTCCGGCAACGATCTCGGCACAGACGACATTTCCGTCGGCACGCCCGAACCAGGAACCCTGGCGTTGGCCGGTCTGGCTCTCGCCGCCGCCCTGCTGTGGCGAAAGCGCGTGTTCTGAGCCTTCCGGCGCTGGCGCGAAAGGACATCGCGGCGCCGCGCTGACCCGTACTACGCCCGGAGTGATTCGCGGAACCCGCGAACGCTACAATGAGTCATGCCCGGGTGGCGAAACTGGCAGACGCAAAGGACTTAAAATCCTTTTCCGCGCAAGCGGAGTGCGGGTTCAAGTCCCGCCCCGGGCACCAAGGCAAAACAGTGGCCGTGGAGCGCGCTCCGGTCCACGCCGCGGCTGTCAAGGGATACGAAAATCCGAGGCTCTCCGCACGGGGCAGCGGCGAGCATTCTTCACCCGACGGAAAGGCTACGCAGGTGCGCTTTGACCGGAATCGCACTCTTTCCGGCGGCCAAGGACGAACTCCGAGCAGACCGGACCTCCAGTGCCGCGCTCACTGCCCGACCGTCAGCAAGACTCCCGTCTGGGTGGAAACACCGCCAATGGTTGCCACCACGGCGGCATCGCCGTTGGGAAGATCCGGCACCGTCAAGTTGAACTGATCGAGGCCCGCTTCGACAAGATCGGAGGGCGACACGGACGCTGTCAGACCGCCGATGGTGATCCGCACGGAGTTCGCCAGCGGGGCCGCCGTGGTGACTAGCTGCCCCGAAGGCTGCGGCGGGGTTGCCGGACCGAATCCCGTGCCATACAGCAGGATGATCTCCCCGGGTTTGGCTGGTGTTGTCACCGTCCCTGGCAGCAGGTTCGGCGCTCCCACCACGCTGTAGTCCGCGTGGAGCGCGGCCACGTGAGTTCCGTCAAAGGTGAAAAACGCCGGTGCAAACTCGCCCTTCTGCGCGGTTAGGGAGCTGCCGGCCTGTCCTGCCGTGGTCACCTGGACCTGGACGGGGCCCAGCGTGGCATCGTCGGGAGCCAGTACGTTGATTTGCGAGGGGCTGATGTACTCGACATACGCCGGCAAGCCGTTGATGGCGACGGATACGCCTTCCAAGGAAGTTGGCAGCATCCCGTTCACGATATCGCTGGCTTGCCACATGTAGGTGCGCTCGGAAAGATTCGTGCCAAAGATCGAGACCCAGGCGCCCGACGCGATCCCGGGCTGGAAGCTTCCACCATTTACCACGGCGGCAACCGTGCCCGCCGGTTGCGTCCCTCCGACAACGAGTGTCACCGCGATGGCGGCGGGACCGGCGCCCGTTGGGGTAATCGACACCACTCCGGCGTAGGACCCCGCCCCCAGGTTCGCCGGGTTCACCGAGATCGAAAGTGTGCCTGGAGCGTTCCCGGATGTGGCGGAAAGACCGATCCAGAAAGAGTTCGCGGAGGCAGTCCAGGGAAGCGTGCCCGAGCCGGTGTTGGTTATCGACACGCCCTGCGCAGCCGGAACGGCTCCGCCGGCGGTGTATTGGAATGAGAGCGTTTGTGGCGAGACGATCAGCGCCGGCGGCGCCCCGGCAACCGTCAGCGTCACGGCGACCGGCAACGGGCTGTTGGACGCGCCCGTAGCCGAGATCTGAATGCTGCCCGTGTAGGTGCCCGCGCTCAGACCTGCCGGCGAGACGGAAACGGAAAAAGTCGACGGAGCCGTACCCGATGCGGCTGACACGCTCAACCACGAAGCGCTCGCCGTGGCGCTCCAGGAGAGTGCGCCGGTCCCGCTATTGCTGACCTGGATCGGCTGCGCCGCGGGAACCGCACCGCCTACCGTATAGGCGAACTGCAGACTGGCCGGAGACACGGCAATGGTCGAGGCGGCAGCCGCCGCCATAACCCCGATGGTATCGTCTCCCGCTGCCGCGACCACTTTGAGTGTCACGAGGCCCGTCAGGTCGGCCGGGAGGGTTACCGAAATCGCCTGGCTTTGCCACGATGTGACGGTCAGGGCTTGCGCCGTAGTGGAACCGGCCGGATAAGCCAGGACCTGGCAGCTACCGCATTGCGAGCCAAGGTCCGCGCCGTTAAGGGTGACGGTGGTGCCGGCGGTCACCACCCGCCCGCTGGTGCTGGCCAGGGGCGTGACGGAAAAAACGGTGGCGCCTATCTTACAGCGCACCGCCCAGAAGTTACCGGAGGGTTGCGTCAGCGTACCGCAGTCGATGCTGCCGAGCGACTGGCTGGTGGCCGTGTAGGTGCCCGTGCCCGAAACGAAGTCGGTGTAGAAGACGGTGCCAATATCGCCGCCATTTTGCAGCGTGTCGGTTCCCCATTGCACATTGGTCAAATCCGTGACGTAGCTGCCGGTGGTATTCTCCATCGCGAAGAACATTCCCCCATCGCTGTCTAAATAAGGGTCCGACGCCGGCGGGTTTCCGATAGAAGACCAGTCCGTAGTGCCGGCGAGGAAGGAGCGAACGATTTGGCCGGTGTACTGCGACGTGCTGGTGACGTTGGCGATTCCGGGAGCATCGCATGCGAACGTGCCAAAGGCGGCGTTCGTAAACGCGCTGGGATCAATGTGGCAATAAGGCACGACGCGGGTCGCGGATGCTTGGGCCGCAAAGCCGAGAGCGGCGCTGGTCAGCGATACAAGCCCATCACTGGCATTGGAAAGGAACACACCGGTCAACAAGCTGGGCATGTAGGAACCGGCGTTGCCAACCACGGCGATGGCGTCTACTCCGCGCAGATCGTCGCCGCGCTGGTTCCACGTGGCCAGGTTCCACAAGAACGCACTGCCCGGCGCCAATTCGGCGGACTGGCTTCCCGCCACGATGGTAGATAGATAGTTGCCGGCCACAAACGAGCCGAAGTTTGGCGTGGCAATCAAGACCAGCTTGCGAACCAGTGTAGTTGCCGGCGGCAAGAATGTGTCGTCGGGCTGCATCCCGGCAAGGTATGCACGGGCGATCAAGCCCCCCATGCTGTGGCAGACCAGATCGATCTGTGGCACCTGTGTTCCATCGTCGTATTTGATGGAGTTGAGAAAATTGTTCAAGTCGTTGGCTAAAGTCTCAATCGGTTGGTTTGGGTCCTCCAGGCAGTTGTCGAATAGATACACCACGGGCACGCCATCCGACACCAGATACTGGGCCAGATTCCCGAATGTAGTTGCGGAACTGGCCGCTACCGGACACGAGTTGGTGAAGCCGGTCTCCCAGCCATTTAACAGCACTACGGGCGGCCGTGTTGCGCCGGTTGGCACGCTCAAAAGAGGCTTCACGGTCACATCCAAAGTGGTTTGCCGCTGCTCGCCCGTTTCGCTGGTGGCTGACAGTGTGACCGTGTACTCGCCTGGTTTCGCTTTCGATGACGGAGCCAGCAGGATCTGATCTTGCGTCTGGTTCGGTGCGGCCGCCAGGCCGGCCGCTTCCTGGCCTCCGATTGTCACCCGGCGCGCCTCGGCGTGTACCAGGAAGTCGAGCGTCTCGGGGGGCGCCAGGAGCTGAGCCGCCTCGCCGATCCGGAGTTCATACCGGGTTTTGAGCAGGGCCATCGGCTTGGCGGTTCCGAGCGCGGCGGTGCTCTCCGGGGTCTGGGAGGTGGCGCAGACGGCGCTGCACAAAAGCAACCCGGCGGTGGCGGCCGCCCGGCTGAACATAGTACGACCCCATCCATTTTTTGGACCGGACATCCTATTACGAAGGACGCGCCAGCCCCGCAAAGCGCGCAGGCGAGTTTGCTGCGCTGGCGCACATTGCCATGACTTCCGCCTGCGCCAACCAGGCGGCCACGGTTCTGGGGGAGCCAATCGTTTCAGAGCCTGCGGCCTTGGCCCTTCACAAAACCACTTCATATGCTCCTGAAGCGACAAGAATTCCGCGCACCTTGCGCTTGTCCTCGAGCTGAACCGCTGCGTGTGCCTGGGCATGTCGCCGGCGCCCGGCAGATATGACCCGCGCGGCGGTCCACCGGCCTTCGGATACTGGTCTCGCCGCGCGGTGGCCGGCTCCCGGGCCACAGCAGATCCGAGGAAGCCTATTCCGCGAAGCGAGGAAAGCTCACCGCGGGCTCCACTTGGAATGAATCGTCCCAATGATCGAGTCGCGGCCGGGCCAGTTCGTAGATCCGCGATCCTTTCGGAATCCGCCTGGGCGCGCCGAACGGAATACGCCATCGGACCACCGGCGAGCCGCTATCGAAATCCACATACCGGTGGGGCAAAAGTTCGAGAAGCCACCACAGGCCGCGCAAGGAACGATGTATCCGGCCGTTTGCGTTGGGCGGCACGTAGTCCGGCATCCAGGGTTCGGGCCGCGGCGCCTTGCCGAGCACCACGGCAGCTTTGTGATGGTCAATCCGCAGCCCCGCCGCGGCGGCCTCGTGCAACATCCATTCGAGTGTCACCTTGGACAATCCGCTCTCGGATTCCGGATAGCTACCGCCGACATCCGAGTGGACGCCCGCGAACCAGACCTGCTTTATGCTCTGGTCTTCGAAGGGCGCGCCCCAAAGGTTCTGCCGGTAGTAACAACGGCGTTCATGAATCGAGACCGCGTGCCGGCCAGTGTGCATGCCTGGATTCCGCGCGGAGAATGGGAGCACGAGAGGGTCGAAGATCCATCCCACGGAGCTGACGGTATCCCAAAGCCCGACAAAAAAGAGCGGACAATCGCGCGAGAACGTGGCTTTGAAAAACTCCGCCACCTCGAGGGTTTCCTTCATGCCCGCGGCTTGGCGGGTTTTGCGGGCGTACATCCGGATGATGTAGGGGATCAGCGCGTCGTTGCCGGGAGAAAGGAGACCGTACATGTGCAAAACGCCTGCCAGCGCACGAGCGGTGTAGGAGCCGCGGCTGAAACCGAACAGATACACGCGATCGCCATCCGCGTACACTTCCATAAGGTAGCGGTAGGCGTCCGCGACGTTACCGAGCAACCCCGCTCCGAACGCCAGCCCTTTGGCCCGCGACCATTGTTTTCCGATCCAATTCCGGGCGGCCGGAGATCCCATGGTGCCTACGCCCGGATGATAATAACCGGCCTGAGTCCCGTCGATCCGTAGCGTGCTGTACAGCTTTACGACGTTGGAATTACGATCGCCGCCAAATTCATCTCCCGTTCCATCGCAGCAGATCACGATGTTTTTCGCCATGTGAGCGTCATAGTACACCAAACCACATGCCCACCAGGGGTGACATCCACCCATCCACTGGCGCACTCCGCGGCCTGCTAGAATCCAAGTCACCGAGTAGCTGGAGGATTGATGAGAAATATACTGCTTACGCTGTTGCTTGCGGCTTTTGCACGGCCGATGCTGGCCCAAGGGGCTCCGCCACAGGTGGCGCCCGGGCAGCCCTACGCAGTGGAGTATTACTACAAGGTCCGATGGGGGCATCAGCAGGAATTCCTGCAACTCTTCCTGAAGAATCACTACCCATTGCTCCGGAAGATCGTCGAGAGCGGCCGTATGCTCGCGGTAAAAATTGAGCAGCCGGCCAACCACATGACCGAGGATGCGCGCTGGGACTATCGTGTCACGATCCGGTTCAAGAACTCGACCCTGGCGACCACGGCTAACCCCGACGAAGATCGTCTTATCAAGGAACTCTGGCCCGACCAGGAGACCTACAAACGCGAGGAACAACGGCGGTTCGAGATTTTATTGGCCCACTGGGATCTTCCGGTGACGGATATCACACCCTCGGGAAGATAGCCGCGCGGCGTCGCTGGCGGGCCTCCGGGGGCGAAGAATACCGTACCGGCCGTATGTCTTTGGAGGCCCCACCCCTCGTCTACTTAAGTGGGAGGACAGCGATGAAGTTGAAAGCGATTACCAGCGCCTCAGCGATCCTGTGGGGCGCCTGCATGTTGCTCGTCGGCCTGCTTCATCTCGGGTTCCGGTCCTACGGGACGGATTTCCTGCAGATGATGAGCTCGGTGTACCCGGGGTTTCACGCTTCACGGACCTTTGGGGATGTCGTGATTGGCACGATTTACGGATTCGTGGACGGCGCCATTTTGGGCTGCGTCTTCGGCTGGCTGTACCGCTGGGCCGGAGGCAAAGAGGCGCACGCGACGATTCCCGCGGCCGAGGACACAGCGGCCCTACGGACGTTGCTGCGCCGGGTCTCCTGAGACCGGCGCGAGGGCCCTTTCGCAACAGAGAAGGCCCTCGCACGGCGTCACCGTATTGCGCTGGGGAGAAGCCTCTCCGATGAAACGGACCCGGCTTGTCAGCGGATAATGCCCTTGCGGACCGCGTACAGAATGAGATCGGGGACTGTATGCAGGTCCAGCTTTTGAAGGATATGGGCCCGGTGCGTCTCCACGGTGTATAGGCTCAGATTCAGCAGGTTCGCGACGTCCTTGTTCGACTTTCCCTCGGCCAGCAATTGCAGGATCTCGCGCTCGCGGGCGGTGAGCAGCTCGTAACTGTCCTCCTCGCCCCGCTGCTGGAGCTGGCGAACATAATCCTCCAGCAGCGTTTTGCTCACACCAGGGCTGAAGAACGATTTGCCTTCGTGGACCGCCCGGACCGCGCGGATCAGGTCGGCTTCGGCGGAATCTTTCAGCAGATAGGCCCGCGCACCGGCCTTCAACGCGCGCAGGACATAGCTTTCATCGGAGTGCATGCTCAGGATCACCACCGCGATGTTCGGGTGATTGCCGGCGATCTGGCGAGTGGCCTCGATCCCGTTCAGATTTGGCATGGCGATATCCATCACCACAACGTCCGGGTTCTCGGAATCCACCGCTCGAACGGCCTGACGGCCGTCTTCGGTCTCGCCGACAACTTCGAGATCCGGCTGCCGCTCCAGCAGCAGGCGCAAGCCGGCTCGCATGATGGTGTGGTCGTCCGCGAGCAGAATTCGGATCTTGTTCATACGACCGCTTGGGAAGGTTGTACGCGGGGGGCCGCGAGCGGCAGCTCGATCCGCAAGAGCGTTCCATGCCCTGGGCGGGACTTGACGTCGAATTGACCACCCAGGTGCTTGACGCGTTCTTCCATGCCCAGGAGACCGAGACCGCGCTGGCGCGCCACTGCGAATCCCTTCCCATCGTCCTCAATGGTGAGGAGCAGTCGTTCGGGACCGTGGCGGACAACGACCCGCGCGTTCCGCGCCTGGGCGTGCCGCGAACAGTTATGGAGCGCCTCCTGGACCACGCGGTACACGCAGGTTTTCAACTCGTCGGGGAGTTCGTCCGGCACGCCGTCGGCGGCCACATCGATGCGCAGGCCGGTGCGCCGGGACACCTCGCGGGCCTGCCAGTGCAGGGCTGGGACCAGGCCGAAGTCGTCCAGCATCGAGGGCCTTAGCAGCAGCGCCATGTTCCGCAGCGCCTTGACGTTGTTGTCGGCAAGGTCCCTGGCGGCGTCCAGCAACCTGTGAGCCTCGAGATTTCCGGGCGGAGTGACCGCGGCCAGGTTCCCCAGATCCACCAACAGCGCATTGAGGGACTGGCCGATCTCATCGTGCAGTTCCCGGGAAATCGCGCGCCGTTCCTGCTCCTGCGCCTCCACCAGGCGCGCCGAAAGATTCTTTAGCTCGCCTTGGGTGCGGCGGATCTCCTCGTAGCGGCGACGGCCCTCCTGCTCCAGCCGGAGGATCTGCACGATACTGGCGCCGGCCAGAATGGCGGCGATGCCGAGCGTGAGGCCGACAATCGCGATGACGCGCCTGCGAAAACGCACAAACAGTTCCGCCGAGCGGCGGCTGCCGTCGCCCAATGTCCGATCGTTCACCGCGGCGATTTTATTCGCGATTCCCAAAACCAGCATCCGCCGCGGCAAGATCTCCGCCTGGAGGAACCGGTAACCCTGGACGCGCCGTTCCTCCGGAGTCCACCGGAACGCCGGGGCCACGGTGTCCCAATAAGCGTTAACCTCTGTCGCAAGTCCGGAGACAAGAGTCCGCTCCTCCGGTTGGGCCGAGCTGGAATAGGCGCGGAGCTCCTGACGCATCTCCTGTTCGAGACGCCGCAAACCGGCCAGGGATGACTGGGCCTCCTCTGCGTTTGACTCCGTCAGATAGTCGCGCACGAAAGTGCTGGACAGGTAGAGCGCCGAGCGGATCTGCTCCAGAGACCGATGCCGGCTGAGATACTCGCGGGTAATCCGGGCGTTTTGGGCCTCGATCTGATGCAGGGCTTGGACGGAATCGATCCCCGCCAGGGCCATCAGTCCCAGCACGCCGCCGAAGCCAGCCAACAGGACGAGCTTGGTTCCCAGATTCACGCGTGTCCGCGCCCGCCCAGGCTTGCGGCCGTTTCCGGATCCGGCTTTCCGGCGAGCTCCACTCACTAGTTTATCCAGCGCGACCTCCCGCGCGCTACGCGAATTTGACGGCGCGGCCGTTCCATTGGGCATGTGCGCGTGCATTCTCCAGGATGCGCCGCAACTCATCGGAGGCGAAAGGCTTCAGGACCACGTCGTAGACGCCTTGTTCCAGCACGTCGACCCAGAGTCTTTCGTCCGCGTTCTCGAGTGCAAGCACCAGTGCGACGCGCGGGTGCAGCTTTGCCAACATCTCTTTGGCGTCCGTCCAGGAACCGCCGGGGAATGCCATGTCGCTCAACAAGACCAGGGCGCCAGTGGCGTCCAGCAGAGAGTCCGCGCGGTCGAGCAGCGCCGCGTGGTGGATGCGGATGCACGGAGGCTCAAGCAACCGGGTGGCCGTCTGAAACTCCCGCTCGGACGAGCTCAAGAAAACGCAATCGAATCCCGGATCGTGCGGCGTAGCGGAAACCACTCGCTTTGGAGCGGTCTCCGGCGAGCGCCCCTCGGTTTGTTCCCGCGCGCGGGGCCTGGGTGAGGTGTTGAGGGGTGACATCGGCTCTCTTTGCCCTCATAATAGAAGGCTCCGGAGCTGGGAGCCATACCGTTGGGGCGGTACTTTACCCGCTGTTGCGTTAGGGCTGGCGCCGGGCGGAGGGTCTTAACGAGCCATGAAGCATAGACTGCCTGGGAACACGCTCGCCAGCGCGGCACTTCTGGCGTGGGGGCTCGCGGGCGTTTCAGCCGGTCAGAGCCCCATCGGCGGCGCCTTCGACCCCGCCACGTTCAAGGATCCGCCCGCTGAATACCGCGGTCACGCCATGTGGGGCATCAATCTGTCCCACGTAAACGAGGCCCGTATCCTCTCCGACATCGATGGCATGGCCAGAAACCAGTTCGGCGGGTTTCTCATCGAGGCCAATGGGGGGAACGGCAAGAACTTGCCCCAGGAGTACCTGCGAGCGCTGCCGCGGCCGCTGGCCCCCACGGGCATCGAGTACATGAGCGAAGAGTACATGAGGGTGTACCGGCTGGCTCTCGAGGAGGCAAAGAAGAACGGGCTCGAACTCATCCTTTATGACGACTGGTCGTTTCCGACGGGTACCGTCTCCGGGCAGATCTGCGCCAAGTATCCGCAGCACATGGCCAAGCGTCTCGACATGCTGGAGAAAGACCTGACCGGCCCGGCCAAAGTCGAGCTGCCCATTCCCGCCGGAACGTACCTGGGGGCTGTGTTGATGAACCGGGATACGCACGAGCGAATCGACATCAGCGGCCAGCGGTCTCGGGAAAACGCCGTGCTTTGCGATGTTCCAAAGGGGAACTGGAAGGCCATGGCGTTTTATCTCAACCATGCGGCGGTCATGAAGATCCGCTGTCCGGGACTGGTGGACTATCTGGACGACACCGCCATGGACACGTTCATCGCCATGACCTACCAGAAGATTTACGACCATGCCAAGGAGTACTTCGGCAGCGTGATTAAGATGTCGTTCTTTGACGAGCCCTCGCTGCACTGGCTGAATGGACGGACCTGGACGCCTCTGTTCAACCAGAAGTTCCAGAAGATTTACGGCCGCTCGCCGATCGTGTACTATCCCGCGCTGTGGTACGACATCGGGCCGGAGACCGCGGCGGCGCGCAATGCGCTTTTCGGATTGCGCGCCCGGCTGTTCGCGGAAACGTTTGTGGGAAAGCTTACCCAGTGGTGTAACGCCCATGGCATACGCTCGAGCGGCCACCTGGATCAGGAGGAGATTCCCAACCCCGTCCCGACTAATGGCGATCTCATGAAGGTATTCGAGCACCAAGATGTTCCGGGCCACGACGAAATCTACTTTCTGGGACGGGCGAATCGGGGCTACAAGATCGTGACTTCGGCGGCGTTCAACTACGATAAGCCGGTCGTGATGACCGAGACCTACGCCGGATACAACCCGATGAGCGACCGGATCGCGTTCCAGGAGGCCATGGACCAGTTCGCCATGGGAGTGAGCTTTCAGATCCCCGCCGGCGGAATCGCGCGGCAGTTGAAGAACGTGGCGGCTCTGAATCGGTACACGGGCCGGTTGAGCTATATGTTGCAGCATGGGCGCCACGTGGCCGACGTCGCCGTGCTCTATCCCATCGCTTCCCTGCAGGCGTGCTACAAGTTCACTCCCGATCCGGAGCCGAAAGACTGGACTCCCGCCGACGCAGCCGCGATGGGCCTGCCCAAACCTGCGCTCGGGGATGCGGAGTACGCCGCCTTGCTGAAACTGCAGGGGCCCTCCTGGCTGTATGCCTACATGGGCGGCATCGTCCCTCCGGAGATCGATTACCAGGACATAGGAGAAGCGCTTTACCGCGGCCTTCGAATCGACTACACCTATTTGCACCCCGAAGTGCTGGCAACGAGATGCGTGGTCAAACAGAAGAGACTGGTCCTGGACAACAAAGAAAACCGCGAGGAATACAGGGTGCTCATCATCCCCGGCGGAAACACTCTTTCCGCCGGTGCCGCGACAAAAGCCGGGGAGTTCTATCGGAACGGCGGCGCCGTCATCGCCACCAGCAGGCTGCCTGATTTTTCAGCCGAGTTCGGCCGCGACAAGGAGGTCCGGCAGGTGTTCAGCCAGATGTTCGGAATTCCGGCAAGCCAACTGGCGGCGGGCACCGTCAACGTCCTCCGGAAGCAGGGTTATCTGGTGCATGTCAACCAGGCCGGCGGGAAGGCTTTCTTCCTGCCAAGAGCACGGCCCGACCTGCTGAGAACGGTCCTGAAACAGGCGCTTCCGATCAGAGACGTGGACTTCCAGGAGGCGATGTGGCCTCCGAAAGAGGGCAGAGAATACGACGGCGCCTTGACATATATTCACAAGGTGAAGAACGGCCGGGACATCTATTTCTTCGCGAATTCATCGGAGCACCAGGTGGATACGCAGGTGGTTCTGCGAGGGAAGAAGGATTTGGAAATATGGAACCCGCATACGGGTGAAATCCGCCCGGCGGAGCTTAGCGGGGACACGGCGGGTGGCAGCCAGGTTACGCGGGTTCACCTGGTTCTTCCCCCCGTCACGGCTCTGTTCTACGTCCAGAACTGAACCCGGCCATCAGAGGCCGCCCTGGAATGCGGCCGCGACAGGACCTCAAGACACCGCGCGGCCATAGTACGATATTTGTGGCCCTTGTGCATGAAGTTTCTATTTGTGATTCCCGCACTCCTGGCCGTGGTGGCGGCCCTGCCGCCCGCGGCGGTCGAATCGACGATTCGTTTTGAAAACATCGCCGAAGGCTCGGGCGTGCGGTTCGTGCTCGATAACAGCGTGACTCCGGATAAGCACCAGGTAGAGACCATGATCGCCGGGGTTGCGATCTTCGACTATGACAACGACGGACTGCCCGACCTCTTCTTCGTCAATGGCGCGAAGTTGCCGGAGATGGAGAAGACCGATCCGCGCTACTGGAACCGCCTCTACCGCAACAACGGCGACGGCACCTTTACGGATGTCACCGAGAAAGCCGGAGTGCAGGGCAAGGGCTACGGCATGGGAGTGGCCGTCGGCGATTACGATAACGACGGCTACGAAGACCTCTACGTCACCGGCGTCAACTACAACCAGCTCTTTCACAACAACGGAGACGGCACGTTCACGGACGTGACGGAAAAGGCCGGCCTGTCCGGGATCGACCCGAAGCTCGGGAAGATGTGGGCGATCGGCGCGGGCTGGTTCGATTACGACAACGACGGCCTGCTCGATCTGTTCGTGGTGAACTACGTCCGATGGTCGGTGGGCAGCGAGCCGCCCTGCTCCACGAATCGCATCCGCGCCTACTGCTCTCCGGACTCGTACCAGGGACTGCCCAACCAGCTCTTCCATAACAACGGCGACGGCACCTTCACCGACGTCTCCGAGAAATCGGGAATCTCCAAGCTTATCGGCAAGGGCATGGGCGTGGCCTTCGCCGATTACGACAACGACGGCTACACGGACATTTTTGTCTCTAACGATACCTACCGCAATTTTCTGTTCCACAACGAGCGCAACGGCACATTCCAGGAGATGGGAATACTGGACGGGATTGCGTACAACGAGAGTGGGAAATCGATTGCCGGCATGGGCTGCGACTTCAGGGACATCGACAACGATGGCCGGCCGGACATCTTCGTGGTCGGCATGGTGGGCGATACCTGGCCGCTGTTCCGCAACCGCGGGAGGGATTTCCAGGACATCACGAGCTCTTCCGGCATCGCCCTTGCGTCCGCGAAGTATACCGGATGGGGCGCGGGCATCTTCGATTTCGACAACGACGGGTGGAAGGACCTGTTCGCCTCCCGCGCGTCGATCCTCGACAACGCCGAAGAGATCGAGCACCTTCCCTCGAAGCTCCCGAATGCGGTCCTGCGCAACCTGGGCGGCAAGCGATTCGAAGACGTGAGCGCACGGGCGGGCGCTTCGTTTCAGGTTCCCCAGCGGCACCGGGGCGCGGCTTTCGGCGACCTGAACAACGACGGCAAGATCGATGTCGTCGTTACCAGCCAGAACGCGAAGCCGGAGATCTTCCTCAACCGCTCCGCCAATAAGAACCATTGGCTGCTCGTGGAACTGACCGGCACCAAGAGCAACCGTGACGGCCTCGGGGCGCGCCTTCGGGCGACCACGGGCAGCCTGACGCAAACCAATCACGCGACGACCAGCGTCGGGTACGGCACGGCCAGCGACCGGCGGGTTCATTTCGGACTGGGATCTGCCGCCGTCGTCGATAAGCTCGAGATCCTGTGGCCGAGCGGTATTCATCAGACCTTGGAACACGTGAAGGCGGACCAGATTCTCAAGGTCCGCGAGCAGCCCTGAGAAGCGTCACAATAGGAGCACTATGGGGCCGACCTCCCAGGCCGTCCGGCACGTGTTCGTCCTTATGTTGGAGAATCGGTCGTTCGACCACATGCTGGGCTACTCCGGAATTACCGGCTCTGATGCCGCCACAGGCCAACCAACGCAGCTCAATGGACTGGCAGGCACTGAGTCGAACAACTACAACGGCAAAACCTACCCGGTTTCCCCGGCTGCCGATTATGCGATGCTGGTCGACCCGGGTCACGAGTTCACTGATGTCCTGAAGCAGCTCTGTGGACCGGCGGCTGTGTATCCTCCCGGAGGGACCTACCCGCCCATCGACAACAGTGGATTCGTGGCCTCCTACGTGGACGCCGCGGCGGCAGCCGGAAAGCAAGACGATCCGGGCGAGATCATGAAGTGCTACAGCCCGAGCCAGCTTCCGGTTCTGAACGCGCTCGCTCGGGAGTTCGTGATCTGCGACAACTGGCACGCCTCGATGCCGGGGCCCACCTGGCCCAATCGGATGTTTCTCCACGCCGCTTCGTCGGGGGGACTCGATCACAGCCCGACCACGGCGGAAATCGTGCTCTGGGAGACCTTGGACGGATTCCAGTTTGCCCATGGCACGATCTTCGACGAGTTGCAGAGGAAAAACGTAACACGGCGGCTCTACGCCGGCGACGATTTTCCCATGGTGGCCGCCCTCAAAGGTATCGCACTCTCCGATATACGGCCGTATGGCGATTTCGCCCAGGACCTCCAGGCCAGCTACCCCTACAGCTATACGTTCATCGAGCCCAGCTACAACGTGACGTCGGAATACAAGTGCAGCACCTCGCAGCATCCTCTCGACGACGTGACCCGTGGGGAAGCCCTGATCAAGTGTACCTACGAAGCGATACGCAACTCGCCTCTTTGGGACAACAGCCTGTTCATCCTTACGTGGGACGAGCACGGGGGATTCTACGACCACGCGGCGCCTCCGGGCGCGGTGGCTCCCGGCGATACGGTCGCGGGGTCCGGCCACAATAAGTTCGGGTTCACATTCGAACAGTATGGACCGCGTGTGCCCGCCGTCGTCATTTCGCCGTGGATTCCCCGGAACCTGGTGGATCACCGCCTGTACGACCACGCATCGATTCCCGCGACGTTGGAAGCCCTCTTCGGCTTGGACTCGCTGACCCGGCGCGACGCTCAGGCCAATCGGCTGACTACCCTGTTATCGCTCGCGAGCCCCAGGGACGATGCGCCCGCCAGCCCGCCTGCGCCGGCGGAGTCGGGAATCGCCGGCTGCCCGCCGGTCGATTGTTCCGGGATAGGCCTGACCGCGGACGCCGCCACAGCCCCCGCGCCTGTCTCGCGGCCCAATGACTCGATCAACGACGGGAACCTGCCAGGCATCGTCCACGCCGCGCTAAGAAGCGATCTTGCCGTTCCGCCGCCGGCACAGCGTCAGAACATTCTGGCGCGGGTCAGCGCACTGAAGACTCGCGAGGATGCCGCCCAATACCTGGAGGACGTCGGCCGAAAACTCCGGCATGTGGTGTAATCGTTGACTATGAACAGGAGAGACTTCGTGTATTCGCTTTCCGCTGCCGGTGCGTCCGCCTCCGTCGCTTCGGGCGCCCCCGCGGACGCCGTCCAGTTGATCGAGCTGCGCTATTACCGGATGCGCAACGGTGCCCAGGTTCAGCGAACGGCGGCCTTTCTCCAACAGCATTTCGGGCCTGCGGCTCAGCGCGCCGGTATCGGGCCGTGCGGATTCTTTAGCGGCGCGATCGCCCAGGATAGCCCCTCGATTCTGTGCGTTCTCGGCTACGGATCGTTCGAGGCCCTGAGCGCGGCCGCCGGCAAATTGGCTGCCGACAAGGAATACGCCGCGGCCTCGGACGAGTACAACTCCGCGGCCGGCCTGAACTACATCCGGATCGAGAGTTCGCTGCTCGGCGCCTTCGACAGCATGCGGCGGATCGATTTCGCCCCGCGCGGCGCGTTCGAGTTGCGCACCTACGAATCGAACAACCCGGCCACGCTGAAACGAAAGATCGGGATGTTCGAGCAGGGCGGCGAGATCGCGATCTTCCGCAGAACGGGAATCAGCCCCGTCTTTTTCGGGGAAACCATCGTCGGCCGCAATATGCCCAGCCTGACCTACATGGTTGCGTTCGACGACCTCGCGGCGCGCGCCAAGGCCTGGGGCGCTTTTGGGGCGGATCCGGATTGGCGGAAGCTGAAGGCCCAGCCGGGCCTGAGCGATGCCGAGTTGGTCTCGAACATATCGAATTCGATCTGGAGCCCATTGAAAGTGTTCCCGGCGCGATCGTTGTAAAATGTTTTTGTTTCCACGATGAGGGGCATCGAACGCTCGGATGCGGCCTTGCGGCGTTGTGCGGCTTGGGTCTGGATTGCGGCCCTGGCTGCGTGTCCGGCGGTGTTTGACGCCGATACCTACTCGGGTCTCGGGCCGGCGAAGGCCCGCGAAATCCGGCGCGCCGTGATCTCGGAAATGTCGCGGCTGAAGATCCCGGGCTTAACCGTGGCGATTGGCGAGGATCTGCGGCTGGCATGGGTTGAAGGATTCGGCTCGGCGGACCTCGAGAGCGGCGTCTCCGCGACGCCCGCCACGGTATACCGCATCGCCTCCATCTCGAAACCGATTACGGCCGTCGCGGCCATGCAGCTCGCCGAGAAGGGCAAACTCGATCTCGACGCGCCCATCCAGCGATACGTACCCACGTTCCCGCAAAAGCCCTGGCCGGTCACCGCGCGCGAGCTGCTGTCCCACCTCAGCGGCATTCGTCACTACAACTCCCTTCGGGAAGTGGACAGCACGCGGCACTATACCGATCTGCTGGCGCCGCTGAAGGTTTTCGCCGGCGAGCCGCTGGTGTTCGAGCCGGGAACGCACTTCCTCTATTCCACCTACGGATACAGTTTATTGGGCGCCGCGGTCGAGGCCGCTTCCGGCATGCGTTTCGGGGACTGCCTCCGCGAGAACATCTTCACACCGGCGCACATGGACCACACGTGTATTGACGACGTCTACTCCGTGATCGCTCACCGGGCGCGAGGCTATCGCCGCACCTTGGACGGTGGAATCGAGAACTGCGCTTTGGCGGACGACAGCAACAAAGTCCCTGGCGGCGGGTTCGTCTCCACCGCCGGCGATCTGGTGCGCTTCGCGGCGGCGCTCGAACGCGGGCAACTGGCGAGCAAGCAGACGCTTGCGCTGATGTTCACTCCGGCGCGCACAACCGGCGGGCGCACCGTACCCTACGGCCTCGGTTGGATGATCCTGGACCGCGCCGGACGGCGCTGGGTCGGCCACTCCGGAGCGCAGCCTGGCGTGTCCGCCTACCTTCTGGCTTCGCCATCCGACGGCTTCTCCGTCGCCGTACTGGCCAACCTCGAAGGCGTGGATCTGCTGGCCCTCTCGGCCCGCATCGCCGATATCACGCTCCAGTGATCGTGAGGCGGGGCCCGGGCCAGCCCTCTGGGAATCGGCCGGCCTCAAGCTCATGACCGGCAGGCTGCCGCCAGCCGCCAGAAATCATCTGCGGCTTTCCGCCTGCCTGTTTCGCGTAAACTACAACCTTGTTTCGGGCCGGAGATTCCGCCAGTGAGCGGCGGATCGCCCAGCTCGGAAATCTTCAGTCACAACAAAGCCGAATTCTTAACGCCCTGAAAACACCGCGATTTTGGGACTTGCCCCGAGGTCCGGTCGAGATGCTTATGCTTATGCTCGAGGTCGGAGGAGCCAGGACGGGCGCCTGGAACCACTTTGGAGCGCTTCATTGCGCTGCCGGGTCGCGCTCACGGCCGCGTTTATCGATCCGTAGCCGATCATCATTCCGGCCAATTAGTTCTAGGCGTACTACTACCGGCTCTCCCTATATTATTCTGTATACATCACGATAAAAATGCCCTGTTGCGACTTCTACTTCTGGTATATTCCTTTGTGGTGCCCCATCGTGGAGCACCAGCAAGGAACGTCCGATCCACGTTCCGTAAAAAATGCTTCCCCCCAAGATCGTGACTGTGCAAGCGCAGCAAGCCCGAGTCTTCGTTTGTCTTGTGTCCTCGCTGCTGTCAAGCGGCGGCGTGCGGCTTCCACGGTTCTTCTGTCGAAAGGCGCTCGATCCATTCAAATTCCCGAAAACGTTCCAGATCAACGGCTGTCATCGGCTTCTCCACGCATGGTTTGCTCGAAGGAAAAGACGGCACTCCTCCGGCTCATTCCGAGTTCGAAGGTCTGGCGCACTGTTCCCAACAACTGGGGCCAGTTTTCTCTTTGGCAGGGGGTAATCCAATAACATGACCGATGGGACTCGCACACCAGCGGAAATGCATGACCATAACCCGCGGTTTCCGGCGCAATTCCCGGACTGGCATGAACTCGTCGCACGAATTCGTGCCGGCGATGCCGGAGGCATGGAGGAGCTGTACGCTGTATTCTCGCGCGGCGTGCGTTTCTACCTCTGCCGGCAGCTCGGGGTGCAGGAACTGGAGGACAAGGTTCACGACACGTTCCTGATTGTGGTTCAGGCGATCCGCCGCGGCGAGCTGCGCGAGCCCGACCGCCTGATGGGTTTCGTGCGCACCGTGGTCCGCCGCCAAGTTGCTGCGTATATCGACCATGCCGTGCAAACGCGGAAAGAGCAGGCCGAGCTCGATTCCGGCCTCACCATCACCGATGCCCGGACGAATCCCGAGGAAGATGCCATTGCGCGGCAGCGTGTCGAGATTATGGTGAAGGTGTTGCGAGGCGTGTCGGCCCGCGATCGCGAGATTTTGACCAGGTTCTATCTGCTGAATCAATCCCAGGAGCAGATCTGCGAGGAGATGGGCCTGAATAATACGCAATTCCGCCTGCTCAAGTCGCGCGCGAAAGCGCGGTTCGGCGAACTGGGCAGGCGCAGTCTGCGGCGGCGCAACTTCCCCCGGCGATTACCGAGACTGGCTTCACGGCCGGCTCGGTAGACGCAGAATGTTCGGCTTGCGGAGGCGCACAGCCTCATCCCCCCGGATTTTTTCGGCGGCGGCCTTCGCGGCCTACAGCTTTGGAGCGTAGTAGCCCTTGCGGGCCCGCACCACCAGGTCCTTCCGGCCCTTCACACGAATGGCTATGGTCTGGTATTTGCCGTCCGTCTTCATCGGATCAGGCCGGTAGAAGAGGTTGTACTGGTGACGCAGTTCGTTCGCGATGTTCTCGAACGACTGAGAGAGATCCTCGACCTTGAACGGAAAGAACGCCTGCCCTCCGGTTTCGTTCGCAAAGTACTTCAGCACTTTGTCGCCCTCTGATTCACTGCGGGTGATGTTGGTGGAGATGGTGTAGATGACCACGTCCGCCTTCTGCGCCAATTCGAGCGCCTGGTCGCGCGTAACGCGGCTCTGGTTATCATCGCCATCGCTGAGGATTACCATGGCGCGCCGGAATTTGTGCCGTGGCTGGTCGGCCGCCAACTTGTCCCGGCAAGCGTAAAAGATCGCATCGTAGAGCGACGTCCCGCCCCCTGGCCGCAGGTCGCGTATCAGCTGGTCGAGCCTCTCCGGGTCGTTGTTGAGGTCCGAAACCAGCTCGGTCGCGGTATCAAAGCTCACCACCAGAGCCCGGTCTTCTTTTGGGCGCAACACACTATTGATGAACTCGACCGCCGCTTCCTGAATGAACCGGAACCGGTCGCGGACGCTGTTGCTGGTATCGACCAGAATTGCCAGGCGCAGGGGAAGGTCGGATTCCGCCGTGAACTCCATAATGTTCTGCGGCCTCTTGTTTTCGACCACCTGGAAATCGTCTCTGGCGAGGTCCGTAATGAACCGGCCCTTCTTGTCCGTCACGGTGAAGAGGACGTTTACGCGGGTGACGTCCACGAGAATGCGTGTAGCATCGCTGTCGGCCGCGGCCGGCGCCGGGACGACCTCGCGCGCCGGCTCCTGGGCCTTGAGAGCGAAACCGAGAACGGCGGCAAGCAGGAATGCGAAAGACTTCATAGAAAACCTTTTCTTCGAATATTATAAGCTTCGATATCTACCACGAATTCGACGCCGGATGCTGGTCCGCGGTTCCCGGGCCGGTCTGGGTGAGGCCGTTCAACCACGCTTCCAGCTCCGGCGGGAGCGGTGAAATAACGGTGACGGGTGCGCCGCTGGAGGGCTGGTCGAAGCGAACGTGGTGAGCGTGCAGGAAGTACCGTTCGAGCCCAGGACGGCCCGGCACGAGCGCCGGGGCGCCGTAGAGCGGGTCGCCAACCACCGGATGGCCGATGCTCGAAAAGTGCGCGCGAATCTGGTGCGTCCTGCCGGTCTTGATCCGCACTTGGAGGTAGGTGAAGCCGGCAAAGCGCCGCAACACCCGGTACTCCGTGATCGCTTTGCGGCCTTCGGCGCGCCGCGCGGTCATGCGGACGCGCCGGAGGGGGTCGCGCGAGATCGGCTTCTCGATGCTCCCCTGGTCCTGGTTTACGGAGCCGTGTACCAGCGTGAGATAGATCTTCTCGATCCGGCGGGTGGCGAACTGGGCGGCCAGGCTGCGATGGGCGGCGTCCGTCCGGGCGATCAGAATGACTCCGCTGGTGAAACGGTCGAGCCGGTGGACGATGCCGGGACGCTCCTCGCCGCCGGCCTTCGAGAGCGAGCCGAAATGGTGCAGCAGCGCGTTGACGAGCGTGCCGGAGTGACGTCCCGCGCCGGCGTGCACGGCCATTCCGGCCGGTTTGTCTACGGCGATCACATCCGGGTCTTCGTAGAGGATCTTGAGCGGGATATCCTCCGCGAAAGCGTGCAGCCGCGGCAGCTCGGCAGGTTCCACCTCGACGGCTTCGCCGCCGCGCAGGCGTGACGAGGCCCGTCCGGAGGCGCCATTGATGCGGACCCGGCCGGCTTTGATCCAGTCCTGAAGCCGGGAGCGGCTGTAGCCCGGAAGCTGCTCCTGGAGAAAGATGTCCAGCCGTTTCCCGGCGTCGGCAGAAGAGGCGTTCAGAATCAATACCTCTGAATTATATGCCCGCCGCCGCCCGGTATATAATTCACATAGCCTCTGGAGGGGCAGATGCATGCGTATGATGTTGAGGGTTTCCATCCCGGTTGAAACCGGGAATGCCGCGGTACGGGAAGGCACCTTGGGAACGACGATTCAGCGCATCCTGGATGACCTAAAACCCGAAGCCGCGTATTTTTCCGAGGACGAGGGCAAGCGGACCGGCTACATATTTTTCGACATGAAGGAGGCGTCGCAGTTGCCCGCCGTTGCCGAGCCCTGGTTTCTCGCGTTCAACGCCGGCCTCACCGTTCGCCCGGCCATGACTCCGCAGGACATCGCCGCCGCGGCTCCCGGGATAAAACGGGTCGTGCAGGGCTTCACCCGGGCTGCCGGCGGCTGAGCCGCGGGCGCCGAGGTCTGGCTTGCGTTGTTCCGGCAGGCTGAGGCTGGGCGCGGAACGCTGAGCTGATGTCACTTCCTCCGGCCCCGCCCGCGATGTGCGTCGCGGGCAGGGCACGGCCCAAGCGGAAGCGCGTGCGAAAATGGACTCATGAGGATTTTGCTGTACAGCGGCAAGGGGGGCGTGGGGAAAACGAGTCTTGCCGCCGCGACCGGCATTCGCCTTGGCCAACTGGGGTACCGGACGCTGGTGCTGAGCATCGATCCGGCGCACAGCCTGGCCGATTCCTTCGACCTCGAGACCGATCTGTTCCACGTCCGGACGGCGGACCCGCTCGAGCTGATCCCGGGCCTGTCGATCCAGGAGCTCAACATCCAGCGCGAGATCAAGCGGCACTGGAGCGAGATCTCCTCCTACGTGATTTCCGTGCTGCGGACCACGGGGCTCACGGGCGTCCAGGCGGAGGAGCTGGCCATTCTGCCGGGCATGGAAGAGCTTAGCGCCATGATGTACATCAACCAGTACCGGCGCGAGCGGCGCTACGACGTGATCGTTCTCGACGCCGCGCCCACCGCGGAGTCCATGCGCTTCATCAGCATGCCCACGACGCTCGACTGGTACATGAAGCACATCTTCCCGTTCCAGCGCGGCCTCTTGAAGGCCATCCGGCCGGTTGCCAACCGGGTTGCTCCGTTCGAGCTTCCCACCGACAGCTATTTTTTGAACATCCGGAATCTCTTTGAGAAGCTGGAGGGCGTCGACGAGGTCATGGAGGACCCGCGGGTCACGAGCGTCCGGCTGGTGACCAACCCGGAAAAGATGGTGCTCCGCGAGACCGAGCGCGCCTTTGTGTACTTCTCGCTGCACGGACTCACGGCCGATTCGGTCATTGTGAATCGCGTTCTGCCCGCCGAGATCAGCGACCGCTGGTTCGCCGAGTGGCACGCGTCCCAGACCAGGATCCTGGGCGAGATTGAAGAGTACTTCGCTCCGGTGCCGGTGAAACGCGTTCCGCTGTTCACTCACGAAGTGCTCGGCCGGGAGCGGCTCGAAGAACTCGCGCGGGTGCTGTATGCTGAGGGTGAAGATCCCGCGGCCGTGACGCGGACCGAGCGGCCTTACACCTTCGGGAAGCAGAACGGCCACTACGAGGTGACGATGCAGCTACCGTTCGCGACCAAGGGCGAAGTGGGGCTTTTCAAGAAAGGTGACGAGCTGGTGGTGGAGATCGGCACGTTCCGGCGCCACATCGGCTTGCCGACGTCGATGTCCGCACTCACCCCCACGCGCGCGCGGCTGGAGCACCGGGTTCTCACGGTCGAGATGAAGGAGATCGAAGCATGAGCGACGAACAGCAAACGGCTTCGCCCGCGGGCGAGCGCGTCTACGAACGCTGTCTGTGCCGCGAGGCGATGGATTGGTGGATGGACAGGTTCGGCGCGCGTTCCCAGGACGTGCGGCAGCACTTGCGGAATTCCCGCGTGGAGTTTCTCAAGGCGGTTCGCAGCGTCATCGACGCTCGCATTGCCCACTTGTCGGGCGCCGCATCCCCGGGCACGAAGGTCAACATCGAATAGCCCATGCCGGAACTCAAGGAGGGCGACTTCGCGCCGGATGTAGACCTTCTGAACGAGCGCGGCGAGCGGTTCCGGCTCTCCGCCCTGCGCGGTAAGAAGGTGGTGCTGTATTTTTACCCGAAGGCGAGCACGCCCGGATGCACCGTCGAGGCTTGCCAGTTCCGCGACGCTTCCGGCCAGCTCGCCGGCCGGAACGCCGTGATCGTGGGCGTGTCCCCCGATAAGCCGGAGGCGCAGCAGAAATTCAAAACCAACCAGAAGCTGCCGTTCACGCTGCTGGCCGACGTCGATAAGGTTGCCGCCCAGGCCTACGGCGTTTGGACCCAGAAGAGCTTCATGGGCAGGAAGTTCATGGGCATCGAACGGGGCACGTTTCTCATCGGCGCCGACGGCCGGATTGAGAAGATCTTCCGCAAGGTGAAGGCGAGCGGCCACGCCGCCCAGGTGCTTGCTGCGATCGGGTCTTAGCGGCTCACTTCTTCTCTTTGGCCGCGTCTTCGGCCATGCGGCGGATCTCCGGCGTCAGGTCCCCCATCATGTCCTGGGTCAGCTTCATCGTCTTGTTCACCAGCACCGGCATCTTCTCGAGGAAGGCCCTGCCGGCCGGCGATTTGTAGAACCCAACGATGCCGTCCAATTCCTCATCGGTATAGGTGTCCGCGTACAGTTGTACGAAGGCCGGCTTTAGCTTCTCCCAACTCAGGCGATCCTGGATGAGTTTCATCAGCCGGTTCTGGACCTCCTGGCCTTCCGCTTTCGCCCCAGGCGGTGCCATCCTGGCAGCCTCCTGCGCCTGCATGGCCTGCATCTGGCTCAGCGTCTGCTTCAGCATTTGCTCGGTGTTGCTGAGCCGCAGCATCTCTTCCACCTTGGCTTTTTTCGAGGCCTCGTCGGCCCAGGCGGCGCCCGCCACCAGCAAAGCGAGCGCAATTCCAACGGTTGTACGTGAATGAGTCACGTAGGGATTATAGTCTGATTTCAGTCTCAGACTAGCCGGAATTCTTCGCCGATTCTTGCGAGGCTGACCCGGTCCGCGTGCCGTCCGGCCACGTGGTGCAGCCTCTCGATAGGTTCGAACAGCGGCTCCCGGCCAAGCGGGAACGTCTGGTGGTGTACGGGCAGAATGTATTCCACCCCGGCGTCGTTGGCCATCTGCCAGGCTTCCTCGGGCGTGCAGTGTACCCGGATCCACGGGTTATACGCCCCGATCGGCAGAATGCCCAACTGGATGGGCCGCGAGCTCCGCAGCTTGCGGAACGCAGTAGTTGCGGCGGTATCTCCTCCGAAGAGCACCCGATAGCGGCCGGCCTCGATGAGGTAGCCGTTGTAGCCGCGGTAGGAATCGGTGCGCATGCGCGCGCCCCAGTGGTTCACCTCGAACGCCCGTATTTTTGCCGGGCCGATCCGCTCCGACTGCCCCCAGGCCATTTCCCTCACCACCCGCCACCGGTTCACGCGCAGGAGATCGGTGTTGCGGGCCGCGTTCACCACGGCGGTCCGCCGGCTCTCGAGCTGGCCGAGCGAGGGCAGATCAGTGTGGTCCATGTGCGCGTGCGAGAGGAGCACGAGGTCAACCCTCGGCAACTGGCGGGCGCTGAGGGCGGGCGCCACGAGGCGCTTGATGCCCACCGTGAACAGGCCGAGATTGACGCCGGCGCGGTCACTGAACACGGGGTCGGTCAGGATGGTGAATCCGTCCATCTTGACCAAAACCGTGCTGTGGCCCAGCCAGGCTGCGAAAAGACCCCGGTCAGGCCACTGCCGGGGATCCGGTATCGACGGTGGTGGCGGGATAGGGCGCTTTACATCCTTCGCGCACTGCTTCCAGACGTCCGGAGCAGCGCGGTAAGCGTACGCAGCCATCCCAATTACTCCGAGGCCTCCTAGCCACGTCCGGCGGCGCCATCGACGGTTCCCGGAATACAACATGAACTCTTCTCCCATGGTAGCAGGCCGCTCGAACCCGCTTCGTTTCTATCGCTTTAATTTTTGATGAATACTGGATCCCATCACCAGCCGTAACGCTCTTCAGCCCAGGGGTCGCCGTGCATGTTGTACCCGTTGCGCTCCCAGAAGCCGGCTTTGTCACGATCGAGCAGCTCGACCCCCGCTACCCACTTGGCGCTCTTCCATGCATACAGCCGCGGCACAATCAGCCGCGCGGGACCGCCATGCTCGGCTGCGAGCGGCTCTCCATCGTGGGTCAGCGCAACCAGCGCATCCTCGGCCAGGAAGTCCTCGAGAGGGAGATTCGTGGTCCAACCCTGATCGTAGCCGTGGACGAGAACGTATCGGGCGCCGGGCAGCGGTCCACCGGTCCGGTTCAGCAATTCGCGCGTCGCAACGCCCTCCCACACATTGCCGAGACGGGACCACCGCGTCACGCAATGAAAATCCGCGAATACCTTGACTCGCGGCAGTTTCTGGAATTCTTCCCAATTCCACTCGGCCGGCTGGGCCACCAGACCGAAAAGGCGGAAGCGCCACCGTTCCGGATCGATGCGCGGCGGACCGCTCGCATCCAGCACCGGCCACTTGCGCGTCCGCGATTGCCCCGGAGGCACGCGCTCCGCGCGCCGCGTGTCCGGACTCACGATGACATCCCGCGGCAGGTCCTCCGGGCCTCGCACCTCCGGCGGCTGCTCTTTCGGATCCCCGAGACCAGACATGAGCCCCTCCTACGTTGGATGACGATTCGCGGCCCGCAGTTTCTTCAGAGAATATCAGTCCCGGCGGCGCACGTATTTTGAAAGGAAAATCGCTGTGCGTTGGCTCGTCTGTGCTTGGATTGGCGTGTTCGGAGTGAGCGTATCCGCGGCGGATCGCGGAGATCGCGCCGAGTACATTGGAGGCACTCTCCCCGACCTGCCCAAAGGCGGAGGTTTCATCGATATCACGGGCGCGGAATGCTTCCGGTTTCAGACCCGCTCCACCTTTGTCGAGGTTCCCTACGATCGCATCAACATGCTCGAATACGGCCAGAAGGTGGACCGCCGGTACCTCCTGGCCGTCGCCATATCGCCCCTGCTGCTCCTCAGCAAGAGCCGCAAGCACTTCCTGACGGTCGGTTATTCGGATGACCGGGGACAGCAACAAGCTCTTGTGTTCCGGGTGGACAAAGATCACATCCGTCCGGTGATCGTGGGCCTCGAGGCGAAGACCGGCCGGAAGGTGGAATACCAGGATACGGAAGCCAGGAAAGCGGGGAAAGGCTAGCATGTTTCCGTTGCACTGGCTGCTGGCTGCCTTCTGCGCCGCACAGTCCGGCGCTCCAGTCAAGCCGGCGGCTCCGGCCGTGGCACGCGATGCCGAGCTGGACCGTCAGAACCTGATGCAACTTCTGGCCGTTCGCCGGGTTTACGTGGACCGGATGGACGGAGGCGAAACCGCCAGCCAACTGCGCGACATGATCATCAGCGGTCTGCAACGTTCCAAGCTGTTTGCGATCACCGAAAACCAGGAGCGCGCGGACGCCGTCCTGCGCGGCTCTGGCGAGGATCTCGTATTCACCGATACATTGTCTTCGAGCGACGGGATCAACGCTCACTCCAACTTCGGAATCAGCAATGGCAGCAGCACCGATACAAAGGACTCCACCAACAGCTCCAGCAACAGTACGTATCTGAGGGACCAAAGAGGCGTGTCTGGCGGCATGGGCGTGGGCGAGCAGGAGTCGGTGCATCTTGCCGAGCGCAAACATGAGGCTACCGCGTCCGTGAGACTCGTTACCAAGGATGGCGACGTGATCTGGTCTACGACACAGGAGAGCAGGGGAGCGAAGTTTCGAGGCGCCAGTGCGGACGTGGCGGATAAGATCGCGAAACAACTGGTTAGCGACTGCGAGCGGGCCAGGAGACTACAGGACAAGCGGCCGGAGTAACTCAAATAACTTTCATAGTTAATTTTCGCTAAGAAACGGATACCCAGGTACTGAACTGGTGTACACTCAGCCTAGTCAGCTATAACATAGCATCCCCGGCGACGGGACCCAGCCCGTCGTCAGCCCCTCTGAGTAAGCCCCAAGCTCCCAGCTTGGGGCTTTTAAATTCCCGTTGGGCGCGCGCCCCGATCGAAGTTAACAAAAGTTTATCATTTTTCTACAGCCAAAGCAATCTGCAAAACGAATTTTCCCTGCTTTTGCGAGAATTCGCGCCGCTGGTGGGCTCGCTCGATCCCCCAGGGCAGGTCCGCCGCATCACTCGCTGGCGGCGGTTGATTGCCGGTTTTTAAGCAGCCGCTCCAGGTGGGCCCGCAGCCCGGCGCCGTAGAGCGGATCCGCAAGCGCGAACTCGACGAAGGTCTCGAAGTAGCTTGGGAAGTTACCGATGTCGTAGCGGCGTTCGGTGGGCGGCAGTTTCATCGCGAGCACGCGCTTGCCTTCCTCGCACATGAGCTGAATGGCATCGGTGAACTGGATTTCACCTTTGGGATCGGGCTTGACCCGGCGGATCATGTCGAAGACCAGCGGCGAGACGACATAACGTCCCGCGATCGCCAGGTTGCTTGGCGCCTCCGCCGGCTTCGGTTTTTCGACCAGGTTCGCGATGCGGAACCAGTCGCCGGTCCCATCGGCAGGCTCCACGATGCCGTAGTGGACCGTCTGGTCGGGCGGGACCTCTTCCACGGCGATCACGCAACTGGCGTGCTTCGATTCGAACAGCCCGGCCATGCGCGATACCGCCTGCGAGGTGGCGTCGAGCCCGACGATCGAGTCGCCCAGGGCGACCACGAACGGGTCCTCGCCGGCGAAATTTTCACCGCACAGGATCGCGTCTCCGAGGCCGCGCTGGAAGCGCTGGCGCGTGTAGAAGAAGTGAGCGCGCAAGTCCTCGAAGGCGAGCTCCTCGAGCAGGTCCTGCTTGTTGGCGGCGCTCAGAGCGCGGATTAGTTCCGGATCGCTATCGAAGTGGTTCTCGATCGAGCTCTTGTTGCGCCCCGTGATAAACAGCACCTGCTCGATCCCGTTGGCGACCAGCTCCTCGACCACGTACTGCACGATCGGCTTGCGGGCGACGGGCAGCATCTCTTTCGGCTGCGATTTTGTGGCGGGCAGCAGCCGCGTGCCAATGCCCGCAACCGGAACGATGGCGCTTCGAATCACCTTCCGAGTATACGTCCTGAAACCTACTCCGGGGTCTCTTTTAGCCCGTGCGGCGGGACTACCGACTTAGCGATAGCCGGCGTCTCCTTTTCGTGCTGCGGCTGCTCGGGATCCAGGTAGAGGCGCGTGAGCCCCTCCTTGAGGATCTCGAGCGCGCTTTTCGGGTCGTCCGCGTACTCGAACAGTTTCAGGTCCTCCGGCGCGATGGTCCCGTACTTGACCAGGGCATCGAAATTGACGATTTCTTTCCAGAAGGCCGTCCCGTAGAGCACGATGACCATCTTTTTCTGGAGCTTGCGCGTCTGCACCAGCGTCAGCATTTCCATCAGTTCATCGAGGGTGCCGAAACCGCCGGGGAAGACTACGAGCGCCTTCGCCAGGTACGCAAACCAGAACTTGCGCATGAAAAAGTAGTGGAACTCGAAGGACAACTCGGGAGAAATGTACGGGTTCGGAAGCTGTTCGAAGGGGAGCCCGATGTTGAGGCCAATGCTCTTGCCCCCGCCTTCGAACGCCCCGCGGTTGGCCGCCTCCATGATTCCAGGCCCGCCGCCGCTGCACACCACAAAGCGGCGGCTCAAATTCTTGATCTCTTCGCCCCATTCGGTGAGCACCCGGGCCAGTGTCCGCGCGTCCTCGTAATACTTTGCCAGCGGCCCTTCGCCCTCCTGAATGCGCGCCGATCCGAAGAACACCACCGTGTCGCGAATTCGTTCGCGCCGGAAATGAGAATACGGCTCCAGATATTCGGAAAGGATTCTGAGCGCGCGCGCGTCCGGGCTGTCGAGGAACTCCTCGTTCTTATAGGCAACGCGCAGATCGCAATTGGATTGAGGCAGGTTACGCATCGGTTTGGCTCTTACCCAGTACTATGCTTTCGAGTGTTTCCACTTTTTTCTTTAGATCCCGCACGGTTTTCACGAGGTCGGGCAGCTTGGGGAACGCGGTTACGGCCCGCAGCCACTCCCTGCTGTCGAAGGCGGGAGAGCCGGATACGACGCTGCCTTCCTTGACGTCGCCGCCGATGCCGCTCTGCGCATAAACCACCACGTTGTCGTGAATCGTGAGGTGGCCGGAGACGCCCACCTGGCCGGTCAAGACCACATTCTTTCCCAGCACCGTGCTGCCCGCGAGCCCCACCTGGGCGCACAGAATGTCGTTCTCGCCGACCACGCACGCATGGCCCACCTGGACCAGGCTGTCGATGATGGCCCCTTTCCCGACCCGGCTTTCTCCCACCGTGGCCCGATCGATGGAGGATAGCGATTGGATCTCGACGTCGTCCTCGATGACTGTAATGCCCGACTGTGGAATCTTATAGTGCGAGCCGTCGGCTCTGTGCGCGAACCCGAACCCGTCGCCCCCGATGACCACGCCGTTGCCTAGCGTGACGCGATGCCCAATTCTCGAAAACTCGCGCACCGTCACGTGCGAGTGCGCATGGAAATCGTCCCCGATCTCCGCGCCTTCGTAAATCACGACGTGCGGATGCAGCACCGCGTTGCGGCCCATTGTAACCCTTTCACCGACCACGGCGAAGGCGCCGATCGATGCGTTCTCGCCGACGCGCGCCGTGGGCGCCACCGACGCCAGCGGATGGATGCCGGGAGCCGGCCGGGGCGGGCGGTAGAACAACTCGAGCGCCCGCGCGAAATCCAGGTAGGGATTGGAGGAGACCAGGCTCGTGATCGAGCCTCCCAAAACGGGTTGAGAGATGAGAATCGCCCCGGCCCGGGAGTCCTTCACCTTGTGCGCGTACTTCGGGTTGGCCAGGAAGGTCAGTTCATTCGGCCCCGCCTGCTCCATCGGCGCAACGCCGTTGATTTCGAGGTCCGGATTGCCCGCCAGTTCGCATCCCAGCGCGGCGGCAAGCTCGCGTGTGGTCATTTGAAACCTCGCCATTGGTCAAACTGCGATGGCAACCTACCACTCTACCAATGGGCGCCGGAGCAAGCGGGGAGTCCGGAAAGTTACCACACAAACCTCGCCTGCCGGCCGCCGGCCTGGGCGCGCCAGGGAACTTTTTCGGACTCCCGGGTGTCTATAGGATTGCAGTCGAATTCGGATTCCTGGTAACGTGAAGGTGGCTTTGTCATCGAGGCGCACCTGTGGCCGATGCAACCCTTCATCTCGGCGGAGTGGTCGACGTTGGAACTATTGCGGTCCACGGGGATCGTCGTGACCTTTGTGACGATTCCTGGCTGGTGGAAGGACTTCGAACGGGAACGGAAGCAGCCTACGAAGCCCTGATCACGGACTACCAACAGCCTGTCTATAGCCTCATATCGAGGTTGCTAAACGACCCCGCCGAGGCCTGCGACGTTGTCCAGGAGGTGTTCTTAAAGGTTTTTCGCAAAATTGGCGCGTTTCGTGGCGACAGCAGTCTGAAGACGTGGATTTACCGCATCGCGGTGAATGAGGCCTACAACTACAAGCGATGGTTCAGCCGCCATCGCAAGCAGGAACTGGGCCTGCAGGGCGACGACAGCGGCGTGAGCTATTACGAGAAGCTGTCCGATCCCGGCCGTTCTCCCTTCGACTGCGTATCCGACCACGAACAACACGCCTTGGTCGAGGCAGCACTCGCGCGCTTGAACCCGACTTTCCGGACCGCCGTGGTTCTCCGGGACGTCGAGGAATTGAGCTATGAAGAGATCGCGGAGATTCTTCAGGTGGCTTTGGGGACCGTCAAGTCCCGGATCCTGCGCGGGCGCGATGCCTTACGAAAGGAATTGGCAGGGCAGTTGGAGCCGCACGAGGCCCTGCATTGGACGCCGCAACCGGCTGAGTAGTGATGCTATGAACTGCCGAACTGTGCAGAATTCGCTATCCGCTCATCTCGATGGCCGCCTCTCCGGGGAGCAGAGGCGCAGCCTTGTCTTTCACCTCGAAGCCTGCCCGAGTTGCGAGTCGCGGCGCGCACAGATGGTGCGCCTGCGCTCGGCGTTGCGCGGGCTGCCCGCGACGCCCCCACCGGCCCGCCTGAGCACGGCCCTGCGCGTGATGGCTTCGAAAGAACGCCAGCGGGCCCTCGCGCGCCAGCGGCGTCTCGCCAGCACGGCGGACCGCGCCTGGCTCTGGATCGAAAACCTGATGCGCCCCCTGGCGCTGCCCTTTGCGGGAGGACTGGCGTCGGCGGTTCTGCTCTTCGGCATGCTCCTGCCGACGTTCACCCTGCATCGCAGTGCTGGAACCGATGTCCCGGTGGCCCTCTTCACCGAACCGTCGATCAAGGCGGAGATCGCGTTCCCGGCCATCGACAACGGGATCGACGTCGACTCCGTCACCGTCAAGGTGTTGGTGGATTCGCAAGGGCGCATGGTGGACTACAGCCTTCCCAAAGGTTCCGGGTTGGAGAATCATCCTGAGATCCTGCGCGCGCTCGAAAACAAGTTGCTGTTGTTTACCCAGTTCACGCCGGCCACGTCGTTCGGCCAGCCGACTAGCGGTGAAGTGTACGTCTCCTTCCAACGCCAGTCGATCGACATCAAGAGTTAGCCCGGCGTGGCCGGACCCAAGCTCGGACAGCACTTCCTCGCCAACCGTGAGACGCTGGAACGCCTCGCCGAGGCGGCCTGTCCCACGCCCGAGCCGCTAGTCATCGAGATCGGCTCGGGCCGTGGCGCGCTGACAGAGTTTCTGCTTCCGCGCGCCGGGCGCGTCGTGGCGATCGAGCTCGATTCCGTGCTGGCCAACGCTTTGCGGGTGCGGTTTCCGCGCGCCGAAGTGGTCGAGGCCGACGTCCTCGCGACCGATCTGGCGCAGTGGGGACCGGCCGCCGTAGCGGGCAACTTGCCGTACTACATCACCTCCCCGATTCTGGAGCGTATCTGCGCGCTGGGCCCTTTGCTGAAGCGGGCGGTAGTGCTGATGCAGCGGGAAGTGGCCGCGCGGCTGGTGGCCAAGCCCGGCACGCGCGACTACGGCTTCCTCACCGTGGCAACTCAATTGTTCACCGAGCCGGAGGTCCTGTTCCGGATACCGCCCGGTGCGTTTTCGCCGCCGCCGAAGGTGGAGTCCGCCGCCGTGCGGCTCGTGCCGCGGCCCGTGCGCATCCAAGACGCCGGCGGCTTCCTGGAATTCGCGGGCCGCTCGTTCCGCCAGAAGCGCAAGACGCTCCGCAACAACCTGCTGCCGTTCTACGGCCGCCAGGTCGAGTCCTGGCCCGAGGCGCGGCTGCGCGCGGAACAGGTGCCGATCGAGCAGCTCATCGAGATGTATGGGCGCCTGGGGTAGTGGCAATACTGGTCACTTGATTCATCGAGGGGGGTCGTGCTGTTCCCGGTCTGGCTGAAATCAGTGAACGGATTTGCTCAAGGACATGTCGGCCGGGACCCTTCAATTACCGGACGTACGAGGTACAGCCCGTCGGGCGCCAACGCATAGGTTTCGCACCTCTTTTTGTCCTCGCGATAGTAGGGCCCCTCAATGGTGAATCGGGCACCGTCCGTTAGATTTACAGTGAAGGTTCCCCATACATTCGCCGGCATCCACATGGTCCTGAATTTCCCGGAGTTGCAGACATAGACCCGCATCCGAACGTTCGGTCCGTTGGCACCCGTCATATTCCCCGACACCAGGAACCATGCATCGCCCAGGACTGGGGAGCGCAGCACTTTTACGGATACACCCCCGTAGCCATCCATGTCACTACCGATGGCATCCACCAACTCCACGCGATTACCCTTCGCTCGGTAGGCCCGAAGGGTGACCGAAGTCGCACCGGGGCCCATCATCCCCCCCTTCTGAAGTGAGTAAACCACGATGAGGGTGTGGCCACCGGCAGAATTTAAACCGAACGCAGCCGGCTGCATGTCCGCCGCAGACGTAAGAATATGCTTGAGACCGCTCTCGATTCTTGGGCGGGCCGAGCCCAGGGTCTTGGGGCTAACAGTGCGCGTGACGTAGCGATCGACCGCTGCGTGAATTTGCGAGGCGACGGCGTCCATCGCCGCCAGCCTCTCCGCATTGATACTGTCGAGTTCATCCGCGACTTGAGCGCAGTTCACCTTGCATGCCGCACGCAATTGCTGCTCCTTCGGAGTCTGGGAAAGCAGTTGGCTGAACCTGCCGCTCAGCGCCTGAATGCGGCTTTCCGCCTCAGACGCAGGTGTCTCATGAAGCTGGTCCACCATCCGTCCAGAGCATGCGAACGTGGCCCAAACCAGTAGGGGAAGTAATCGCTTCATGCTGTCATCATAGGCCACGATGATGAAGGCCGGCTTGCCCCCCAGAATGTTATCCCCGTTCGCGGAATAGAAAATCGAGGAGATGACTTTTGCGGTTGCGAGGTTTGCCTCGGTACCGTCGAAGCGGTTCGTCATGCCGGACCGGAACAGTAACTCGTACGCAAAGACGTTCAGCCGCCGGTCGAAGATCGGCTGCCGGGCAACGCATAGTTCCATTAGTGTAATATGCGTGAACCTGTACTTGCTTACTCATCGGTCCAGTCGGCAAAGTCTGAGCTCGCAGAGCCGCCAGAGGCGGTTCCTGGCGCTCGATCCGCCGTTCCTGGTAACATCACCGCCGGAGAACCTTATGGCGAAATCCAATCGACGCAATTTCCTATCGAAGGGCGCGACGGCTGCCGCGGCAGTGGGGATCGTGCCCGTCGTGGCGCAGGCAAAAGTTCCACCCAGCGGCAAACCAGAGAAGAAGGTGGTGTGGGCCGAAGGCAAGCGGCCGGACAAGACGCCACTTTACAGCCCCGTGGTGACGTTTGGCGACCTGGTTTTCATTTCCGGAATCGGGGCACACTTTCCGGGCGACATCCAGGCCCACACCCGGCACGTTCTCGACGAGCTTCAGGCGCGGCTGAAGGAGGCGGGTTCGTCCATGGAGAGGGTTCTGAAGGTCAACGTGTACCTCAGCGACCTCAAGGACTATGCGGCGATGAACGAAGTGTACCTGGACAAGTTCGGCCCGGAGCCGCCGGTTCGCACCACCATCGCCGCTGGCGGAGTGCCCGGCAATTCGCTCGTCGAAATCGACTGCATCGCGTGCAAGTAGGCCCGCAACCGCGAGCCCGTTGCTTCCCCTCCCCGAGAGCGGCCCTGACATGCCGTGGCCGGACAGAACCGATTCAGCTCACTGCGCTCTGCGGCGCAGTGGGGGTGAAGCACCTACAATAGTGGATGAATGACCACGCCCTGGCTGTTGGAGGAAAGGCACCTCGTGCGGCTGGCGCAGCCCGCACTGGTCTTCGGGATCACGTTCGCAGTGATGCTGGTGCTGCGCTATGCCATCCTGCGCGTAATTCGACGCTCCGATAGCGGGCCCAAATCCTCCGCGGCGGTTCTTCTCGGCGCGATCCGCATTCCATCGGTTCTGTGGGCGCTCGCGGCGGCTCTGGAAATCGGGCTCCGGTTCGCCGATCTCACGCCCAAGCAGGTCGATTTGACCGACAAGTGGATCGGTGCGTTCGTCATCATCAGCCTGACGCTGGTGGCGGCATCGGCCGCCATACGGATGATGACGGCATACGGCGAGCGGCAGGGAATGCCGTTCGCGATGGCGGGCTTGTCGCGCGCTTTGATCCGCGTGGCCGTGACCGCGATCGGCCTGATGAGTCTGCTCGGAAACTTCCACATTGCGATCACGCCGCTGCTCACGGCCCTCGGCGTCGGCGGCCTGGCGGTCGCTCTGGCCTTGCAGGACACGCTGGCCAATTTCTTCGCCGGCATACATATTCTGGTCGAACGTCCGGTTTTCGTGGGCGATCTGATCCGCCTCGAGAACGGGCAGGAAGGCGTGGTGACCGACATCGGCTGGCGGACTACGCGGGTGCTCAACGGCGGCAACGACATGGTCATCATCCCGAACACGAAGATCACCTCGGGAATCCTGATCAATTGCAGCCAGCCGCAACCACGTGCCCAGGCTGAGATCGCCGTCGTGGCCGGGCACGACGCGGACGTGGAACAGGTGCGCCGCATCGCCCTCGAAGAAGCCGCGCGCACCGACGGCGTGCTCGCGGAGCCGGCGCCGGTGTTTTTGTTCGATCCCGGCGTGCTGCTCACCCACCTCCAGTCGAAGCTGTTCGTGAATGTAGCCAGCCGTTCGGACCAGTCCCGCGTGGCATCGGAAATTCGCACCCGCATGCTGGCCCGGTTCCGCGCCGAAGGCGTGCCGCTGCCGAATCCGGAACTGGTCCCTGCGGACCGGCGCTGATTAACCAGATGGGCGTCTCTTGTGCATAATATGGGAAGCGCTATTTCGTGCCAGAAGGAGTGAATATGGGCGGGTGGATGGGCAATGTTCAGATTCTCTTGAATTTCTTGCAGTTGATCGTCTTCTATGGTTTCCTCGTGGTTATCGTGTGGATGCTGCGACGGCTGACGCACGAGACCGGGAACCTCAAGCGGTCGATTACCGATCTTCAGGAACTCATCATGCAGATGCCGCGGCCGGAGGTTCAGAGCCGGCCCGAGGGCGTGTAGGCCGCCGCCCGGAAGGCAGGTCCGCCAACGGTTTCGAGAGGACCGCTGCACCCGCATCCTTCAGGCAGGCGTTGTTCGGTCATGCCCTCTTCGGTAACAATGCTTGAGTGTTAGCCGCTCCTGCGGAGTAAAGTCGCTCGCCGGATGTGCAATGCCGCCCAGACCAAGGGCTTTGCGACTGTTGGCCAGCCTCGACGCGATGGGCTGGCCGGATAACTTTTTCTGATCGCCGCGATAGAACCTTCCGTTTGGCCCGGAGGCGGGCTTCAGTGCATGATGCTTGAGAGAGGTCGCTCAACTTGTATCGAAACCACGTCGTTTCCCTGATGCTGCTCCTGTCCGCAGCCGCTGGCGCCCAGGGCGCGCAAATTAATGATGCTCAACTAGCCACGCTCCAGAACACTATCAGGTCCGCACAGTCGGCGGGCGACAATGCCTGGATGCTCGTCAGTGCCGCGCTGGTCCTCATGATGACCGGTCCCGGACTGGCGCTGTTTTATGGCGGTTTGGTGCGTAAGAAGAATGTCCTCGGCACGATGATGCAGAGTTTCATACTGATGGCCGTCGTGACCGTGCTTTGGGCTGTTTGCGGATACAGCCTGGCTTTCGGAGAAGGATCTTCTTTTGTCGGAGGCTTTACGCACTTGTTCCTCAATGGTGTGGGCGCGGCGCCGAATCCCGATTATGCCGGGACCATACCGCAACAGACCTTTATGGTGTACCAGTTGATGTTCGCCATCATCACGCCGGCGCTGATCTGCGGAGCCTTCGCCGAGCGCATGAAGTTCAGCGCAATGCTGCTGTTCATGACGCTGTGGTCTCTGCTTGTCTACTTCCCGATGGCGCACATGGTGTGGGGTAAGGGCGGACTGCTGAACGCATTCCTCGGCGGCAGATTTCCGTGTTTCGACTTCGCCGGCGGGACCGTTGTACACATCACCTCCGGAGTTTCGGCGCTGGTTTGCGCGCTTTACCTCGGCAAACGCAAGGGCTACCCCGGCGAACCCATGAAGCCGCACAACCTGGCGCTGAGCTTCATCGGCGCGTGCCTGCTGTGGGTGGGCTGGTTCGGGTTCAACGCGGGCAGCGCGCTGGCGGCGTCGTCTCTGGCGACGAGCGCCTTTGTCGCGACCCACTTCGCGGCTGCGTCCGCCACGTTGGGCTGGGTCCTGGCCGAGTGGATCAGGACCGGCAAGCCCAGCGTGCTCGGAGCGATATCCGGCTCGGTGGCCGGCCTGGTGGCCATCACGCCCGCCTCGGGCTTCGTGAAGCCCCTGCCGGCGCTCGCCATCGGGTTCGCGGCGGGCATTGTGTGCTATTTCATGGTGACGAAAGTCAAGAGTCTGTTCGGGTATGACGATTCGCTCGACGCGTTCGGCGTGCACGGCGCCGGCGGAACGCTGGGCGCCATCCTGACCGGCGTGTTCGCCACCAGTGCCGTGAACGATGGCTTGAAGGACGCCTCCGGCCGCGTTCTGCCGCTCGGACTCGTGGACGGGAAGGGTGGACAGGTGGTCAACCAGCTCATCGGCGTGGCGATCGCTTGGGCGCTGGCGGCCGTGGGCACGCTCGTCATCCTCAAGATCTGCGATATGGTGCTCGGCGTGCGCGTCAACCCGGAGCAGGAGACCGATGGCCTGGACCTCAGCATGCACGGCGAAGAGGCCTACAATCTCGAAGGATAATAGGCCCATGAAGAAGATTGAGGCGATCATTCAGCCGTTCAAGTTCGAAGAGGTCAAAGAGGCCCTGAAAGGCATGGGCGTTGACGGCATGACCGTGAGCGATGTGCGCGGGCACGGCCGGCAGAAAGGGCACAAGGAGGTCTACCGCGGGCAGGAATACGAGGTGGATCTGCTTCCGAAGGTGAAGCTGGAGCTGGTGATTCCGGACGAACGTCTGGATGAAGTCCTCCGCGCGGTGACCCGCGCAGCGCGCACCGGCAAGATCGGCGACGGAAAGCTCTTTGTATACGACGTCGCCGGAGCGATTCGGATCAGGAACGATGACCGCGGGGAATCAGCCCTATAGCGAACCGGATTCAGACGCGGCGTGGGCGCATCCCGGAGATGCGCTCGCGCGCCGGAACATGCTGGTCGAAGCGGCCGTCCTGGCGGCCTACGACAAGCACCTGGCGCCGAGCGCGCCCGAAGGCCTGTCGTTGTTGGCCGTGGGCGGATTCGGGCGCGGCGAGCTCTTTCCTTACTCGGATGTAGACCTGCTCCTGCTCACCGGCAAGGAGGCCGTGCCGGAACGCCTGCGCGACGGGATTCGGGAGTTCCTCCAAAGCCTCTGGGATCGCGGGCTGAGGGTCAGCCACTCGGTGCGGACCGAGGCGGAGTGCTCGGAGCTGCATGAGCAGAACGTCGAGTTGAACGTCAGCCTGCTCGACGAACGGTTTCTGGCCGGTGACCGCGGCCTCTATGCCCGTCTGGGTGTGGCCCTGGCGCGGTTTGCTCACAGCCAGAGGCAGACGCTCGCGCGCCACCTGTGCCGCCTGGCGCGCGAGCGTCACGCCAAGCAAGGCGGCTCGATCTATCAGCTCGAACCCAATATCAAGGAAGGCCCGGGCGGCCTGCGCGACTATCAGCTTATTACCTGGCTAAATCGTCTGCGGAACGCGCAGCCTCTCCGGCTGCCCCGCGCCGAAGCAATTCCCGAGTTGATCCCGGCCCGCGACTTTCTTTTCGCGTTGCGCGTTTATTTGCACCAGCGCGCCGGGCGCGACTCGAACGCGCTCCTGTTCGACCTGCAAGAGGAAATCGCCGACCGTTTCAAGACCGACGCCGCGGACTGGATGCGGCTCTATTACAGCCACGCGCGCGAAATCTCGCGCGCCGCGCTGCGCGCCATCGAAACCGTGGATGAGCAGGCCAGCTCGCTGCTGCTGCAATTTCGCGATTGGCGTTCGCGCGTGTCGAACGCGGAGTTCCATGTTTCCCGCGAGCGCGTCTACTTCCGGGCTCCGCAGCGTCTCGAACACGATCCCATGCTGGCGCTCCGGCTTTTCGAATTTGCGGGCCGGCATGGCATGCGGCTGGCGCTCGAAACCGAGCGCCAGCTGGAGGAATACCTGCCGCGCTTGCGGAGCGCCCTGCGCCAGGCGTCGAGCTCTTTGTGGCCCGCGATCGAAGAGCTGCTCCGAACGCCGCATTGCGCGCTCGCGCTCCGCGCGATGCACGAAACCGGCGTGCTGGCCGCGATTTTCCCGGAATGGGAGGGCGTGGAGTGTCTGGTGGTTCGCGATTTTTATCACCGCTACACGGTGGACGAGCACAGTCTGCGTGCGATCGAGGTATTGTGCGCGCTCGGTGAGTCCAAGGACCCGGCGCCCAAGCGTCTCGCCGAGCTGTACTCGGAGGTGGGCGACCCGGAGCTGTTGATTCTGGCACTGGTTTACCACGATATGGGCAAGGCTGCCCGCACCGGGCGGCACGTCGTCGAGTCGATGAAGCTGGCCGATCGAGCTATGGCGCGGATCGGAATGCCGCCGGAGAAGCAGCGCGCGGTCCGCATTCTGATCGAGGGGCATCTCGACCTTTCGGCGGTCATGAGCTCGCGCGATCCCGATGACCCCCGCACGGCGCGGTATCTCGCGCAACGCGCCGGTACGCTCGAAATCCTGAAGAAACTTACGCTCCTCACGTACGCGGACATCAGCGCGGTCAATCCCAGCGCCATGACGCCCTGGCGTCTCGAGCAACTCTGGCGCGCGTACCTGATCGCCTATCAGGAATTGACGCGCGAGCTGGAGACGGACCGGATTCAGGAGCCCGATTCGGTCGAGGTTCCCGGAGCCGAGCGGTTTCTGGAAGGTTTCCCGGTGCGGTATTTGCGGACGCACTCGCAGGCGGAGATTGCAGCGCATTTCCAGCTCGATCAGCGCAGCCGCGAGCGCGGCGTGGCGCTCGACATCGAGAAAGAGGACGGCTTCTACCGGCTGACGCTGGTCGCGCGCGACCGCCCGGCCCTGCTCGCTTCCCTCGCCGGTGCGCTCGCGGGGTTCGGGATGAACATCCGGAAGGCGGAAGGATTCGCCAACCGGCACGGAACGATCCTGGACACGTTCGTGTTCGAAGATCCGCACCGCACGCTGGAGCTGAACCCGACCGAAGTGGACCGGCTGAGGCTGACCATCGAGCGAGTGGTGATGGGCCGGTTGGACGTGAAGGAGCTGCTGCGCAACCGGCCCGTGCCCGCGCCGCCGAGCAAGCGATCGCGGATCGCTCCCACGATCTCCTTCGATTCCGGGGCCTCGGACACTGCCACGCTGATCGAAGTGGTGGCGGAAGACCGGCCAAGGCTGCTTTACGCGCTCACCTCGGCGATCTCATCGACCGGGGCGAATATCGAGGTCGTGCTGATCGATACCGAAGCGCATAAAGCCATCGACGTCTTTTACGTCACCTGGGAGGGGAAGAAGCTGTCGTCGCCCCAGCGCGCCTCGCTTCGGGAGAGCCTGCTGGCGGCGTGCGCGCCGCAGCCGCAATCGTAGCGGGCCGCTACGGTAGCCCGGAGTTTTCCGTGGGGCGGTCCCCCTGGACCGCGCCGGGTCCCCTGACCCGTCCAAACCCGAGCAGGGGGTGCGGCGTGTAGAATGCGGAGTCCGGGCGACCATACACATCGCTACTTCGGCACTGCACCGTCGTGCGCACCCAGATCTTTGCGAAGCCGACGCGGTTAGGTGCTTATGCGAAACAGTTTTCCCGACCGCAAGCGCGGTTGGGAGAGTAATATCAATCTGGACACGATGGGAGCAATCACCATGAGCTATCTGAATCCCACCCTGGTGCACCTCGCACGTCGCAAGCGAGATACAATCTTGGCATTATAAAGATTAAGGACTATGCCTACCGCCGAGCACAAACCGCGCGCGATGGTGACGCCCGAGGTGTTGGCATGGGCACGCCGGGAGGCAGGCTTCGATCCTGAGATTGCCGCCCACAAAATCGCCGTGAAACCCGATCGCCTGGCACGGTGGGAGAGCGGAGAGGACCGGCCCACCATTCCGCAACTGTTGAAGCTGTCCGAGGTCTACAAGCGGAATCCGGCAGTTTTCTACCTGCCCGAACCCCCGAGGGAGGCGCTCGCTGTCCACGATTTCCGCCGCCTGCCTGATGCCGCCGCCGGACAGATGTCCTCCGGCCTCCGATACGAGATCCGGTTAGCCGCTACGCGCCGCACTGCGCTGCTGAACATTGTGGGCCCTGACGCGTTCACGACGCGTCTGCCACCCGTCCGCATAGACGATACCGACCCGGAGGTTGCCGCGACAGTGATACGGGGGCACCTCGGCATTACGCTCAGCGCGCAGAAGACTTGGCGCCGCCCCGACGTTGGCTTCCGCCATTGGCGTGCTGCCCTCGAAGCAGCCGGTATGCTGGTGTTTCAGACGACGCGCGTGGACATAAAGGAGATGCGCGGATTCTCTCTCGTGGAAGCCACGCTACCCGTCATTCTCCTCAACGGCGGCGATGCCCATGCAGGCCGCACGTTCAGTTTGCTTCACGAGTTGTGCCATCTCATCCTTCGCGATGGCGGCCTATGCCTGCCGGGAGATGACAGGCACAGCGAAGGCACCGACCACGAGGTCTTCTGCAATCGCGTTGCGGGTGCGGCGCTGGTTCCGGCGGAGAGCCTCCTGGCCGAACCTATCGTGCACCGGGTGACTAATCGCGAGAGCTGGACCAATGAGGACCTCACTGCACTGGCGCGTGAATACTCAGTTAGCCGTGAGGCCGTCTTGCGGCGATTGCTCATCGTCGGGCGGACCACGGACCGCTTCTACCGCGAGAAACGCGGACAATTTGCTGCCGAGGCTGCCGCACGTGAGGCTGACAACGAAGGGGGCTTTGTACCGCCATTCAGACAGGCGCTCAACCGGATGGGACGCCTTTACGCGAAAGGAGTGCTTGAGGGCTTCTATGAGGGCCGGGTTTCCGCTTCCGACCTCTCCCGGCATCTCGGCCTGAAACTGAAGCATCTGCCCGAGTTTGAAGCGGCCGTTTTCGCCTGAAACCTGTCAACCAAGCATCTCGCGTGACCTACAGCATCGACACGAGTTCACTGATCTGGGCGTGGCGCTTCGCCTATCCCCGCGAGCGCTTCCCTAGCGTGTGGGCACAAATCGAGAACCTCATCCTCAGCGAGGATCTCAAGGCCAGTCCTATGGTTCTTATAGAACTCGAACGGCAGGACGACGATCTGCACGCGTGGGCGGAAGCGAAACCGCAAATGTTCGTCGACCTCGACGACCCGCAGCAGCAGGAAGTGCGCGAGATTATGGAGACCAACACCGGTATCGTACAACCTGGCGAAGACCGCGTAAACGCCGATCCATTTGTGATCGCGCTGGCGAGATGCCGCGGGCTAGTAGTCGTTTCTGAGGAACGGCGGTCAGGCAACCCGAACACGCCGAAGATCCCGAATGTCTGCGCGGCGCGCGGCGTCCGCTGCGTGAACCTTTTGGGCCTGATGGCCGACCTCGGCTGGACGTTCTGACGTCTATGCATCGAGGCCGGAGCTCCTCTGAGGGTGCAAGCCGGCCCAGAAGGACCGAGCGTTACGACGCGCCCATTCGCATCGAAACGCAGCCGATCTCGGCGGTTCTCGTTAGCTTGCCGCGGCAGCGGCGCCTGCTTCATCCTCGGAAGCTTCGGCGTCCGCGGTAATCGAAACGCCATCAACGAGCATAGCCGGCATCGGCTTCTTAGTCTTGACTCCCAACGCGCGGATGCGCGCACCAATTGAGAGTGCATTTCCCCTGCCGATTGAGAGTCGTTTTACCGCCCCGTTGTGAGCCTCCAGAGCATCTCTGATCTTTTCGGCGACGCCATTTAGATCGCCGAGGCTACTGCTCACCTTGTCGCATAGGTCACCGGCTAGGCGCGCGATTTCCTGTGCGTTTTGGCCTTGCCGTTCATAGCGCCATATCGAGGCGACGGTACGCAGCGTCATGAGCAGCGTCGGCGGGCCAACGAGCACGACATGACGCTCCCAGGCGTATACGAACAGCTCAGGATCGCTAGTAAGCGCAGCGGCGAGCGCTCCCTCGATGGGCACAAACATGAGAACGCAATCGTGCGCCTGCAAACTTTCATTTTCCTGGTACCGCTTCCCGGCGAGCCCGTCGATATGACCCTTTACGTCCCGCACAAATTCAGCAGCGCACGTTGTCCGCTCGGATTCGTCCTTTGCCGCGATCAGACGCTCGTAGGATGCCAGTGGGGCCTTCGAATCGACGATCATTGTTCGTCCCTCGGGAAGCATGACAATGACGTCCGGCTTTTGAACCGCGCCGGATTCGCCCTTCAGGCCCATTCCGCGACCTTGAGAGACATACTCCCTGCCGTCCGTGAGGCCTGCTGCCTCCAAAATGCGCTCCAAGGCGAGTTCGCCCCAGCGGCCCAGGAGTTGGGAATCACCCCTCAGCGCCTTGGCGAGACCGTCCGCTTGGCTCCCGATCGTGTTACTGGTTTCGACGACAAACCTTATCTGTTCTTTGAGCGAAAGAACTTCCCGCTTTTCCGCTTCGTATGTCGTTTCAACCTTATTGTGGAAGTCCTGAATTCGTTGCTTTAGAGGATCGAGGATCGAAGCAATTGCTTTTTGAGAGCTATCAGAAAGCTCGCTAGCGCTCGCCTTCAAAACGCGGTTTGCAATGTTCTCGAACTCCACAGTAAGCTGGCTTTTGAGCTCAGCGAGCTGTGCAACCTGTGTTTCGAGCCTTTGGGTGAGCGCTTTTTCCCGCTCCTTTAGCCCAGCAACTTCCACTGTGGCGGCTGTTGCCTCGCCCGCGGCCCCATCGCGCTGACGCTCAAGTGAACTGATTTGCCTCGCCTGCTCCTCGATCTGTTTCGTTAAGCCAGAGACGCGCTCGACCAGCCGTGCGACCTCCTCCCCTGCCCTTCTCGCCTCTCCCAATGCCACCTGATGCTGGGCATCAAGTTGCTCTGCTCGGGTCCGAAGTGTGCCGCATTCCTGGTCGAGCCGGGCAGCTTGTGTTTGAGCCTTGAGCAACGCCTCAGTATCACCGCCGCGAGAGGACGGCCAGACGAATCGTCCAAGCGCGACGCCTAGGGCACCGCCTATGATAGCGGCCAGAAGAGCAACGGGGAGAAGGACTGCGAGTTCCATCGGTGACTCCTATCGAATCCCTGCTGGTTTCTCAACCCTGGTATCGACTGATCGACACCGGCTGTTTCTACGCATCTCGGAACACAGCTGAAACACGAAACCTAGATTATAGTCTTTCTGGCATCGATCAAAGAATAATACGGCCTTTTTATGTCATCCGGCGACGGGCAACGCCTCCCCGCCAGCGGGAGCTTCGCAGCCAGCAAGACCATAGCTCGTACTGCGTCCGCCTTCAGGATTGCGAATAAGAATTCCGCGCTCCACCAGCGGCAGAATGTCACGAAGCGCCGTGTCCTGCGAGCACTTGGCGAGCTTTGCGTACTTCGACGTCGTGAGCTTGCCCTCAAAGCCGTCGAGCAGCCGGTTCAGAACCAGACGCTGGCGATCGTTCAGAGAAACGCCCTGAACGCGTTCCCAGAAGCGCGCCTTGGCAAGAACCGCGCTCAAAGTTGTTTGCGCCCCGTCGATAGCCCTCCCGAGGCAGCCCACGAACCAGTCCACCCACGGAGTGACATCCATCGTCCCCTTCTGCGTTTCCTCCAGAATGTCGTAATAGGCATTGCGCTCCTGCCGGATCTGCGCCGACATGCTGTAGAACCGCTGCGGGCTGTTCTCCGACCGCGCAAGAGCCAGGTCCGCGATGGCGCGCGCAATCCGTCCGTTCCCGTCGTCGAAAGGGTGGATGGTGACGAACCAGAGATGGGCCATGCCGGCCTTCATTACAGGATCGATGCCGGAATCTGTCTCGAACCAATCCAGGAATCCGCGAATTTCGGCATCGAGACGATCCGCCTTGGGCGCTTCGAAATACACGTGCTCCTTTCCGATCGGACCGGAGACCACCTGCATCGGTCCTGTGCGGTCGTCTCGCCAGGCACCTGCCCTGATTCTCGTCATGCCACTGAGGCCGGCGGAAAACAGTGAGGCATGCCACGCGAACAGGCGTTCGGAGGTGAGCGGCTGGTCATAGTGGCGCGTGGCATCGAGCATCATTTCGACGATACCCTCCACATTGCGATCCGCGGGTTTGAGGGCGCCGATGTCCATGCCCAGACGCCGGGCAATCGATGACCGGACCTGTTCGGCGTCAAGCTTCTCACCCTCGATTTCGCTGCTCTTAAGCACGTCGGCGGTCAGCGTCTTGAGCACTGCTTCCTGCTGGAGGTTGAATCCGAGGGCTTCCATGTGGCCCGTGAGCCGGCCTTGCCGGTGGCGGACGGAAGCCAGAGGTTCGGCGAGCTGCTTGCGGTTCCACCTAAACCGAGGCCAGTCCGGAAGCTCATGGATGCACATTCTACGCACCTTCTGCGTAGATTATAGCGCGGATTCACCGCAGGAAGCAAATTTTAACCGCAAAAGATGCGTAGAATACGCCCCGTAATCACCGCACAACGGGCATGAGAACCGGAGAGCGGCGGAGGCCGGGACTCTTTGCGTTTTGGAAGCTCCGGACCTCGTAGAGCGCCTGGTCCCGAGCCGCTCCGCGTACATCCGTCCGGGGCGCCTCCCAGTGGTCCTCAAAGCGGCTGTTGAGCCAGCTTCGATCACACCCAAGCCTACAAGCAAGCGCTGCCGGTGGAACTTTCGACGCGTGCGTGCTGCGTTCACTACCGGCACTCCGGCCCCATCCCTTGGCGCACACAGGATCGGAATCGGTTCGCCCACGCCGTAGGAGGATCCGGCTGCCACGGCCTGCCCGATCTGTGTGTGCTCGCGTGCGGCGATGTCGTCGTCCGTCGCACGCCCCCTCACAAGCACCGGCATGCTCCCGTCAAAGATATTCCGGATGAGTACGGCAGGCCGCGATGCATGCTATGATTTTGCGAGCTTGATCTCGATGAGCACGGCTTCCAACACCCCGGAGCGCGTAGTGGTTGTAGGTCTCGGCTATGTGGGCTGCGTCAGCGCGGCTTGTCTGGCGGAGCTGGGCCACCACGTCACCGGCGTGGACCTCGACAAGCTCAAGGTCGATGCGGTGCTCGCCGGCCACGCTCCGTTTTTCGAGCCCGGCCTCGCGGAACTGGTGCGGAGCAACCTGGCCGCGGGGCGCCTCGCGGCGTCGGCCAGCCTGTCCGAGGCGCTCGAAGAGGCCGATATCGCGCTGATTTGCGTGGGCACGCCCTCGGAGCGCAACGGTAATCTCGGGGTGGAACAGTTGCGGCGAGTGGCCGGTGAGATAGGCGAACACCTCCGCGGCGGCGGCCGGCCGCTCATTGTGGCCATTCGCAGCACGGTTTTTCCCGGCACGTGCGAACAGGTGGTTGCTCCGGCGCTCGGAAATCCGGCGCGCGCCGCCGTTGTCTCGAACCCCGAGTTTCTGCGCGAGGGCGCGGCGGTTCGCGATTTCATGGAGCCTTCGCTCGTGGTGGTGGGTGGCGCGGACAGCGTGGCGGCGAAGCGCGTCGCGGCACTCTACGCCCGCCTCGGGGTCGAGCCTTGCCTCGTTTCACTGCGCACCGCCGAGATGATCAAGTACGCCTGTAATGCCTTCCACGCCTTGAAAATCGCGTTCGCCAACGAGATCGGCGCGATCGGCGCGGAGTTGGGCATCGACGCCGGCGAGGTGATGGCCACCCTGTGCCGCGACGGGCGGCTGAACATCTCTCCCGCTTACCTCAAACCCGGGTTCGCTTTCGGCGGCTCCTGCCTGCCCAAGGATCTGCGCGCCCTGGTCTATCGCGCGGCGCGGCTGGATCTCGATCTGCCGCTGATGGAATCGATCCTCCCGTCGAACCATGAGCAGCTCGCCCGGGCCACCCGCGCTGTGCTCGACCTTCCGGCCGAACGCATCGGCGTCTTCGGGCTGGCCTTCAAGGAAAACACCGACGACCTGCGTGAGAGCCCGGTCGTCGCTCTGCTCGAGACGCTGATCGGGAAAGGACGCAGCCTGCGCGTCTTCGATCCCCAGATCCGGCTCGACCAGATCTACGGCAGCAACCAGCGGTTTATCCTGAATGCCATCCCGCACATCGGGAGGCTGCTCGATACCCGTTTGGAAGATACGCTCGCCTGGGCCGAGCACCTCGTTATTGCCCAGAAGCCCTCGCCCGCGTGTGCCGGGCAGATCCGGCAGAGCGGTCTTCGGGTGCTGGACCTGACCGTTTGAGCCGATGCGCATCCTCTGGATCAAAGCGGGCGGCATCTATCCTCTGGACACGGGCGGGAAGATCCGGAGCTTCCACATTGCCAGGGAGCTGGCGCGCCGGCACGAGCTGACGCTGTTCACCTACTACGCGGAGCATTGCGGCGATCGGCACCCGTCGCTGGCCGGGGTCTTTTCCGAGCTGGTCCTGGCGCCGTTGCGCCTGCCGGCGAAGAAGAGCATTGCCGGAGTCGCGCAGTTCTGCCGCTCGGCGCTCTCCGGCCGCCCTTACACGATGTCGAAATACGACTGCCCGGCACTGCGGGAGCGCGTTGGCCAGGTCTTGCGCCTCCGGCCATTCGACGCCATCGTGTGCGATTTCGTCTGTCCGGCGGACCTGCTCGACTGGAGCCAGGGCTGCCCCAAGGTGCTGTTCACTCACAATGTCGAGGCGCGGATCTGGGAACGGCATTGTAAGGTCGCCCGGAATCCACTCTGGAAACTCGCGAGCTACCTGGAATACAAGGCGCTCGCACGCGCCGAAGAGAAGTACGTGCGTCTGGCCGGCCATGTCGTGACGGTTTCCGAGCCGGATCGGGCTTTTTTCAGCCGCTATACCGCCCCTTCGCGGATCACGGCGATCCCGACCGGCGTGGATACGGACTACTTCCAGCCGCGGCCGGGGGCCCAGACGCCCGGCGCGATTGTGTTCACCGGCTCCATGGATTGGATGCCAAATGAGGACGGCGTTCTCTGGTTCGCGGCCGAGGTCCTGCCCCTGATCCGCCGGGACGTGCCGGAGGCGGAGTTCTGGATCGTCGGCCGCAATCCGTCCGCCTTGGTTCGGAGGCTGGAACGGCCCGGTTCTGGCATCCATGTGACGGGCCGCGTGGAGGATATCCGGCCCTATCTGGAGCGCGCCGCGGTGTACGCGGTTCCGATACGGAGCGGGAGCGGCACGCGGCTGAAGATCTTCGAGGCAATGGCGGCGGGCAAGGCGATCGTATCCACGTCGATCGGCGCGGAAGGTCTGCCGGTGCGCCACGGCGCGGATATTTTGTCGGCTGATTCGCCGGATGAGTTCGCCGCGCGGGTGGTCGCGCTGCTCGGCGACCGCAACCAGCGCGAACGGCTGGGCACGGCGGCGCGCGCGCTGGTGGAACGGAGCTACGGCTGGAACCGGGTCGCTGGCGATTTTGAAGCGGTTCTCGCAGGTCTTACCGGCAGCCGGTGCCGTCCCTCGCAATGAGCGGCGCCGCTCGCTCATGCTCGCGGTTCCGTTACTTCAATCCGCCCCCGCGGGACCGGATTGTCCGCTGCGTTTGATTCCATTCCTTGGTTGTCTGGTCCCACCACCGCATTGACCAGCCCGATGACGATCGCCGCGCTCGGGGCCACACCGGCTCCCGTGATGGGGAACCCGGGCAGGAGGTTAGTCGATCAGCAAAAGGATCAACCGCGCTGAGCAGCCAGTTCCGTGTCAGGTGAGATAACGTATCACGAATGCATCAGAGGAGTGCTGTCGACCTGGGTCTCTCGCGCGCGCCGCACACGCAGCACTATCAGGTGTAAGGCAATCAGGACCAGCGCGCCCGCGACCGCCGGAGCAAAACCCAGCATCGCGAACCCCGGCACCAGCAGCGCCGCCAACCGAAAGAGACAGATATCGATACCGAACAGAAAGATGGCGGAGATTGCCAGACCAGTTGGCACCGGCACCCACGTCAGCGCCAAGGCGATTACCGCGCTCATCAGCCCGACTACCCCGGTGGCGAGGACCGCGGATTGGAGTTCCGTCACGCGAAAGCCCGGAAAGACGCTGGACACCAGGAGCAACGCCAACGAGCCCAGGACCCAATTGACCAGCAGAAAAACCATTGCAAACCCCCGGCACTGTCCGCCGGGGTTTTAGCGAGCACGCTCAGTGCCACTCGTGGCCTGAAGTTCCTTAATGAATGTCGCGAAGAAAGCAAAGGACTTCATGGCTGTGGACTGCGGCTCCAGGCTGGCGGCGGCCGCCGCCAGTGCACAGTTTTTGCGCGTACCCGGGAGGTTTATACCAGGGGTTGGAGGGTACAATTCGAGGAGTGACCTGCAAGTTTTGCGAGGTCGTGGCTGGACGCTCGAAGGCGAAGATCGTTTTCGAAGACGCCCTGACGCTGGCTTTCCTGGACGCCCGCCCTCTGTTTCCGGGGCACATGCTCCTCATCCCGCGCGATCACCACGAAACGCTGGCCGATCTGCCGCCGGAGCTGGCGGGACCTCTGTTGATGAACGCGCGGTTGCTGGCGCGGGCGGTCGAGACCGGTCTCGGCGCGGAAGGCTCGTTCGTCGCGATCAATAACCGGGTGAGCCAGAGCGTGCCGCACCTGCACGTCCATATCGTTCCCCGCAGCCCGAAGGACGGCCTCAAGGGTTTCTTCTGGCCGCGGCAGCCATATCCGAGTGAGGCGGAGATGCTCGCTGTGCGGGACAAGCTGAGGGCCGCGATCCAGCAGTTAATGGCCGCAGGCTGACACCATCCCGGCTTAATCGGATCTACTTATCTCCAAGTTACTCTTTCAGTTGACTGTGTTTTCAAAACCTGCATAATGAAAATAACGGCGCTGCAGGATTCGCGCAGAGGGGCTACTCAGGCGGATGCCGCAAATCTTCCATCGCAGCAGCAATGTCATCTCCAAGCTCACACTCGCCGGCAGCGGCATTCTCGTCCTCGCCATATTCTGGGTCAGCTATGTCCTCTACGACTCGCCCTTCTTCAACCAGGTTGGCGTAGCGCGGTCGCAGCCCGTACAGTTCAGCCATAAGCACCACGTGGGCGACGACGGCATCGACTGCCGCTACTGCCATAGCTCCGTCGAAACCTCGGCCTACGCGGGAATTCCCCCCACTCATGTTTGTATGACCTGCCACTCGCAGATCTGGTCCGACAGCCCGTACCTCGCGCCTGTGCGCGATAGCTACGAGAGCAACACGCCGCTCCAGTGGGTGCGGGTGTATGACCTCCCCGACTATGTCTATTTCAATCACAGCATTCATGTAAACAAAGGCGTCGCCTGCATCATGTGCCATGGGCGCGTGGACCAGATGCCGCTGATCTGGCGAGAGAAATCGCTCGAGATGAAGTGGTGCCTGTCCTGCCACCGTTCGCCTGAGTTGTTTGTCCGGCCGCGCGAGCATGTCTTCGACATGAACTGGAATCCGCCGCGCGACCAGCTCGCCATGGGCCGGAAACTCGTGAAGGAATACAACATCCAGAAGCTCACGGACTGCTATACATGCCACCGATGAAACCGGACGACGAAAAGAAACCGGCCGAGTTACGCGTGCTGAACCCGTGCGTGGAGCCGGGTCCGCCGCTCTGGCGCAGCCTGGAAGATCTCGCGCACCCACCCGATCCGAAGTTTGACCACGAGTTAGCCTGGCGCACTTCCGACAAAGTGGAGGGCATGGACCGGCGCGAGTTCTGGAAAGTCATGGGAGCGGCCATGGCCATGGCGGAGCTCAGCGGATGCATGCGCCAGCCGACGGAGAAGATCGTTCCCTACGTCAACCAGCCCACCGAGATCGTCCAGGGTGTGCCGCTCTATTTCGCAACGGCTATGCCGCTCATCGGGGACGCGCTGGGGCTGCTGGTCAAGAGTCACATGGGCCATCCGGTCAAAGTGGAGGGCAACCCCCGCCACCCCGGCAGCCTCGGGACGACCGATGCGTTTGCGCAGGCGGCGCTAATGACACTCTACGACCCGGATCGTTCGCAGGCGCCTATCTACAACGGCCGCCCTGGCGACTGGGTCGAGTTTCTCGGCGCCATGGCGGACGCCCTAGCCGGGCAGGACGCGCGTGTTCGCATCCTCACCGATACCGTGATCTCTCCCACGCTGGGCGCGCAGATCGAGGCGCTCGTCGCGAAGTACCCCGCGGCGCGCTGGCATCAGTGGGAACCCGCGGGCCGCGACAACGCGCGGCTCGGCGCGCAGATGGCCTTCGGCCAATTCGTCAACACGCAGCACCGTTTCGATAAGGCCGATGTGATCTTTTCGCTCGACGCCGATTTCCTGCTCTCCGGTCCGTCGAACGTGCGGAATGCGCGGGATTTCTCTTCGCGGCGGGGCTCACGGGCGGCGGCCACCGGCATGAACCGGCTCTATGTGGCCGAATCGTCGTATTCGAGCACCGGCGCCTGCGCGGACCACCGCTTTCCGGTGAAGCCGGGCGAGATGGATCCCGTGCTGCGGGCGATTGCGCAAGCGGTGGGATTGCCCGGCGGCTCCGTCCCCCCGCAACACGCCAGTTGGCTCAACCCGGTGATCCGGGATCTCGAGCGGCGCCGCGGCGCGAGCATTGTCATCGTGGGCGATCAGCAGCCGGCCCATCTCCACGCACTGGCCCATGCCATCAACCACGCGCTGGGAAATGTCGGCAACACGGTCTTCTACACCGATTCCAACGAAATCCGTCCGGTCCACCAGCTTGACTCATTTCGCGCCCTGGTCGCGGATATGCACGCCGGTGATGTGGACGTGCTGGTCATGACCGGTGTGAACCCGGCCTACGATGCGCCGACCGATCTGGATTTCCCGGGCGCGCTCGCCAAGGTCAAGCACACGGTCCACCACGGCCTGCACAACGATGAAACGGGAATCCTGTGCGAGTGGCACATTCCGGCCACGACTTTTCTGGAGGATTGGAGCGACTGCGTCGCCTACGACGGAACGGCTTCCATCATTCAGCCGCTGATCGCGCCGCTCTACCAGGGCCGCTCGCGGCACGAGCTGTTCGCGGCTCTCGTCGGACAGCCGAATAGCGCGTCCTATGACATCGTCCGCACCTATTGGCGCGGCCGGAACCCCTCGGGCGATTTCGAGGCCTTCTGGCGCACGGCGCTGCGCGACGGAGTCGTTCCCGGCACCGCTTTCCAGCCGAAGACGCTGCCGCCCGCGCGCGCGGACGCGCAGCCGGCGGACCGCGCGGTTTCACCCGGCCAAGGCACATACGAAATCCAGTTTCGCCCCGACCCGACGATCTGGGACGGCCGCTTCGCCAATAACCCGTATCTTCAGGAACTCCCTAAGCCCGTCACCAAGCTCACCTGGGATGCGGTGACGCTGCTCAGCCCGGCGACGGCGGGCCGCATCGGTGTTTTCAGCACCGGCGTCGTTGAGCTGGACTTCCGCGGCCGCAAGGTGGAGTTCCCGTTGTGGGTCCAGCCAGGCCATGCGGACGACTGCTTCACCGTCATTCTCGGGTACGGCCGTAAGCACGCCGGGCGGGTGGGACGGGTGGGCTACAACGCCTATCCCATCCGCCCGTCGGACGCGTTATGGGGCGGCCCCGGCCTGAAGATCCGGCCGACCGGCAAATGGGACCGCCTCTCCACCACGCAGACAAATGACGGCATGGCCGGCCGTTACCCCGTCCGCATGGGTTCGCTCGAAAGGTACCGGCAGGATCCGCAGTTCGTCCATAAGGAGCCGTTCGAAGAGGCTTTGCCGGCTAGCCTGACGATTTACCCCAAGTGGCCCTACGAGGGCTACAAGTGGGGCATGTCGGTGGACCTCAACGCCTGCGTCGGCTGCAACGCCTGCGTGGCCGCGTGCAACGCCGAAAATAACATCGCCGTGGTAGGCAAGAACGAGGTCTTCCGCGGACGTATCATGCACTGGCTCCGTATCGACCGCTACTACGGAGGCGACGCCGCCGCGCCGCGGGCCTATTACGATCCCGTGTTCTGCCAGCACTGCGAGAACGCGCCCTGCGAGCTGGTTTGCCCGGTCAACGCGACCACGCACAGCTCGGAAGGGCTCAACCAGATGGTCTATAACCGGTGTGTCGGCACGCGCTATTGTTCGAATAACTGCCCTTACAAGGTGCGGCGCTTCAACTTTTTTCTCTACACCGATTGGAACAGCCCCAGTTACGAGCCGATGCGCAACCCCGAGGTAACTCCCCGCAGCCGCGGAGTCATGGAAAAGTGTACTTACTGCGTGCAGCGCATCGAAGCGGCAAAGATTACGGCCGAAATCGAAGACCGCAAGGTGCGGGACGGCGAGATTCAAACCGCCTGCCAGCAGGCGTGCCCGGCGCAGGCCATCGTTTTCGGGAACCTGAACGACCCAAACAGCCGCGTCTCGAAGCTCAAGAAAGATTCGCTGGACTACTCGCTTCTCGGCGAGTTGAACACGCGCCCGCGCACGACTTATCTGGCCAAGATCCTCAACCTGAATCCCGAAATCGGAGGCAAGTTACCCTAAATGCCCGATCTCCATCAGGAGCTGGCCCGCATCGAGGACGCGTTGCCGGTCGTCGCGCCGGGAACGACTCCGGGCAGCCTCACGGACCAGGTTTCCCATATCACGCTCAAGCATCCGCGCACCATCGTCTGGCTGCGATTCTTCGGCATAGCGACGCTCCTGCTGATGGGCTTGCTCGGCGGGCTGACCGTGCTGCTGCTGCTCGGTGTGGGAATTTGGGGCATCAACATTCCGGTCGGGTGGGGCATTGCGATCACCAGTTTCGTGTGGTGGATCGGAATCGGCCACGCGGGCACGCTGATCTCGGCGATTCTGCTGCTGCTGCACCAGCAGTGGCGCAACTCGATCAATCGCTTCGCCGAGGCGATGACGGTCTTTGCCGTGATGTGCGCGGGCATGTACCCGCTCGCCCACCTCGGCCGCCCCTGGCTGTTCTACTGGCTGCTCCCCTATCCCAACAACATGTCGGTGTGGCCGCAGTTCCGCAGTCCGCTGGTCTGGGATGTTTTCGCCGTCTCGACCTATTTCACGGTGTCGGTTATCTTCTGGTACTCCGCCCTGATTCCGGATTTCGCCACGCTGCGGGACAAGGCCACACATCGCCTCAAGGCGGTCGTTTACGGGATGTTGTCGCTGGGCTGGCGCGGCTCGGCCCGGCACTGGCAGAACTTCGGGGACGCTTATCTGCTCCTCGGGGGTTTGGCGACGCCGCTCGTGGTCTCGGTCCACACCGTGGTTAGCTTCGACTTCGCGGTCGCGATTCTTCCCGGCTGGCACAGCACCATCTTCCCGCCCTACTTCGTCGCGGGAGCGATTTTCTCCGGGTTTGCAATGGTCATCATGCTGGCCGTGCCGGTGCGCTACATCTGGGGTCTTCAGAACCTGGTCACCGTGCGCCACCTCGACAGCATGGCGAAGATCATGCTCGGCACGGGTTTGATCGTCGGGTACGCGTACTGCGTCGAATGGTTCATGTCGTGGTACAGCGCGGACACGTTCGAGGCTTTCCTGGCTCACAACCGGTTCACGGGGCCCTACGCGCCGGTGTACTTCGCGGCCATCCTGTGCAACGTCTTCTCTATCCAGGCGCTCTGGTTCAAGCGAGTGCGGAGAAGCCCGCCCGCGCTGTTCGTGATTGCGCTCATCGTGCAAACGGGCATGTGGCTCGAACGGTACATGATCATCATCATCAGCCTGCACCGCGATTTCCTGCCGCGATCCTGGGGAATGTACAACGGCACGTTCTGGGACTGGCTGATCTTCCTCGGGACCTGGGGACTCTTCCTGTGGTTCTTCCTGCTGTTCCTCCGGTACATTCCGATGATCACCATGTTCGAAATGCGCGAGACGGCCCATAAGGTCGCCGGCAACGGAGGCTATCCATGAGCGAACCGCCCATCTACGGAATGATGGCCGAATTCGACGAGCCGGAGGGCTTCCTCGCCGCGATCCGGCACACGCGCCAGGCGGGCTACCAGCGCATGGACGCCTACTCGCCGAATCCGCTCGAGGGTCTCACTGAGGCGATGGAGTTGAAGGAGACGCCCGTGTCGTTGATCGTTCTGACCGGCGGCATCGCGGGCGCGCTCATCGGCTATTTCCTTCAGTATTATGCGAACGCGCTCGACTACCCGATCAATATCGGCGGAAGGCCGTTGAATAGCTGGGTGTCCTTCATACCGATCACGTTCGAGCTGATGGTTCTCGGCGCGTCGCTGTTCGCTTTGCTTTTCGGAATCGTCGCGTTGAACGGGCTGCCGAGCCCGTATCATCCGGTTTTCAACGTTCCGGAGTTCGCCCGCGCGTCGCGCGATCGCTTCTTCGTCTGCATCGAGGCGGCGGACCCGAGATTCGATCCTGAGGACACCAGGCGCTTCCTGGAGAACCTCCATCCGGTGGGAGTGTACGATGTTACGGACTGATGCACGTCTATGCCTGGTGATTCTCCTGGCTGTCGCCGCGGCGGGCTGCCGCTTGGACATGCAGGAGACTCCCGAGGCCAAGACCTTCCGGGCCAGCCGGTTCTTCGACGACCGGATGACGGCGCGGCCGCTCGTACGCGGCACCGTCCCGCAAGGCCCTCTGGCCGATGACGAAGTGCACTACAACGGAACCGTCAACGGGCAGCTCGTTACGGTGTTTCCGTTCCCCATTACGCGCGAAATCCTGCTGCGCGGCCAGGAACGGTTCAACATTTTCTGCGCGCCGTGCCACGGGCGCACCGGCGACGGCAACGGCGTGATCGTGCATCGCGGTTTCCGCCGCCCGCCCTCGTATCACCAGGAGCGCCTCCGCAATGCGCCCGTCGGACACTTTTACGACGTGATCACCCATGGCTTCGGGTCCATGTACGATTACGCCGACCGCACGACGCCGCGGGACCGCTGGGCCATCATCGCCTATATCCGCGCGCTCGAACTCAGCCAGAATGCGACGCTCGCCGACGTGCCCGCCAATAAGCGAGGCCAACTGAAATGAACGGATCGGCGCAACGAATCGATCTGGGCCGCGGCGAAAGAACCGCACTCCTTATCGGCGGCGCGGGACTGCTCGCCTGCGCCGCAGGGGCGTTCGTCGATACGACGCAGTTCCTGCGTTCCTACCTTTGGGCCTACTGGTTCTGGCTCGGAGCCGCCATCGGATGCGGCCAGCTTCTGATGCTCTACAACCTGGTGGGGGGCGCCTGGGGCTTTGTCACTCAGCGCATCTGCGAAGCCGCCTTGCGAACCATGCCCGTGATGTTCCTTTTCGCCATTCCCCTCGTAGCCGGCATTCCGCGGCTGTACACCTACGCCAACCCGCGCATCGTAGCGCTGGACAAGGCGCTGGCCCACAAAACTCTCTACCTCAACGAGCCTTTCGTAATCGTCCGGCTCCTGATTTACTTCCTGATCTGGGGAGGAATCGGCTGCTTACTCAGTTACTGGTCGCGGAGACAGGATGAAACCGGAGATTACAAGTATCACAGCTTTCGCGTAAGGCTGAGCGGTCCCGGAATCATTCTTTACTCATTCGCCGTCACGTTTGCGACGGTCGACTGGATCATGGCGCTCGAAGCCGATTGGTTCTCGACGATGTTTCCCGGCTTCTACCTCGTCGGCCAGGCGTTGACGGCGCTGGGGGTGGTTATCGTCGCGCTGCGCTACGTTTCGAAGACCGGGCCGCTCGCCGATCTCGTTTCGCAAAAGGACTACCACGACCTCGGCAACCTCCTCTGGACCTTCGTCATCCTGTGGACTTACGTGGAAGTATCGCAACTCATCATTACCTGGTCGGGCAACCTTCCGAAGGAGATCATCTGGTATCTGCACCGCACCCAGGGCAACTGGGCATGGATTACGATTTTCGTCGCGGTCTTTCATTTCGGGATTCCGTTCCTGATCTTGCTGGGGCGCAGGAACAAGCGGCAGCCCCAGCGGCTGGCGGCCATTGCGGCCTTTCTAGTGCTGATGCACTGCGTGGAGCAGTATTGGAACGTAGAGCCCGCTTTCCACCCGGGCATTTTTGTCTCATGGCTGGACTTTGCCGCACCCGCCGGATTGGGCGGCATCTGGGTGGCGCTGCTGCTGAGGCAACTGGGGAAGCGGCCTCTCGTGCCGCTTGACGATCCGCGTTTGATCGAAGCACTGGAGAAAGCGTGAGTAGAGACGAAGAGGCCGGGCTCGGCATCGAAAACCCGCAAGCCTACGAGCAGACGGATGTCCGTGCGACCGGCGTAATGATCTTCCTGGCGGGCTTATTCGCGGCCCTCGGCGCGAGCGTGCTCGTGATCTGGTGGTTGTATGGGGTCTTTGCGCCAAACCAGGCCGCGGTGCGGATCTCCCCGGCCGAGATCCCGCCCGAGCCGCGCATCCAGTCGGCTCCGTTGGTCGATCTTTGGCGGATTCGGGCTCACGAGGATGCCGTCCTCGAAAGCTACGGCTGGGTGGATAAGCAGGCGGGCGTCGTGCGCATTCCGATTGACCGGGCGATCGACATCCTGGCCGAGCGCGGTTTGCCGGCGCGAACCGGGACAGGGGCGATTCCGGGGGTTCCCGACACCGGTCCCGAATCTGGCGGCCCGCAGACCGGACGTCCGGTCCCGCGTTTGAATCCAGCGACGCCATTCGTTTCCAGCCAGCCGCTCATGGGCCCGGCCGAGATACAGGATCAGAGGTGACTTGGTGAAACATACTATCGCGTGCGTGTTGCTGGCTGGGGCGGTGAGTGCAATCGCATCGGCACAGGGTCTGGTTCCGTGGGTCGAGCGCTCAAAACCGCGCCCGGACCTCCTCAAGAAGGTCGGCTTCGATCAGAAACTGAACGCGCAAGTCCCGCTCGACCTGGTGTTCCGCGATGAGAGCGGGCGCAGCGTGCAACTGGCGTCTTACTTCGGGCGGAGACCGGTTGTGCTCTCGCTGGTTTATTACGAATGCCCGATGCTGTGCACGCTGGCGCTCAACGGCCAGTTGCGGCTCTATCGCGGTCTCGACTTCAACGCCGGCGACCAGTTCGAGGTGGTCACCGTCAGCATCAACCCGCGGGAAACGCCGGTGCTCGCCGCCGCCAAGAAGGCTTCCTACCTGAGCCGCTATCGGCGCCCGGGAGCGGACCGGGGATGGCACTTCCTGACCGGCGCCGAACCCGCCATACGCTCGCTCGCCGATGCCGTCGGCTTCCGCTATGAGTACGATCCCATTAGCGGGCAGTACGCGCATACGACGGGCTTGATGGTGCTCACGCCCGAGGGCCGGATCGCAGCCTACCAGTATGGAGTGGAGTACTCACCAGCCGATCTCAGACTGGCTGTGATTGGAGCATCGGAAGGAAAGGTGGGCACGCCGGTCGAGCAGGTCCTGCTGTATTGCTTCCACTACGACCCGGCCACCGGCAAGTACAGCCTGGCCATCATGAAACTGGTCCGTGCCGGCGCGATCGCCACCTTCGCCGCATTGTTCGCGTTCATCGTCATCGCCTCACGGCGCCGCCGCGTGAGATTGCCGCAAGCGGAGGCGCGGGGATGATCGCCTGCGCGCTGGCGTTCCCGATTCCGGTGTGGCCCAGGGCCGGTTCAGCCATGGCGGGCCAGGTGGACGCGCTCTTCCTTTTGGAGATGGGGGTCGCGGTGTCGATGACGCTGCTGATCTTCGGCACCATTTTCGTTTTTGCGATCAAATACCGCCGGCGCTCGCCGGATGAGCGCCCACGGCCCATCCGTGGGTCGATAGCCCTGGAATCGCTCTGGTCGGCCATACCGCTGGTGGTCTTCATGGTCTTCTTCCTCTGGGGCGCAAAGATCTTCTACGCGAACGCGGATCCGCCGGCCGATGCCTTGCAGGTCTATGTTGTCGGCAAGCAGTGGATGTGGTACGTGCAGCATCCGGAAGGGCAGCGCGAGATCAACGCGCTGCACGTGCCCGTGGGTCGTCCCGTGCAGCTCATCATTACCTCGCAGGACGTGATCCACAGCTTCTTTCTGCCCGAGTTCCGGATCAAGAAGGACGCCGTTCCCGGCATGTACACCACGGAATGGTTCCGCGCCACCAAGCCGGGTTCGTATCGCCTGCTGTGCGCCCAATACTGCGGCACGAACCACTCGCACATGTTCGGAACGCTGTACGTGATGAAACCGGCGGACTACGCGCAGTGGCTCGGAGGGGGGCGGGGCGAATCGATGGCCCAGGCGGGCGCGAAGGTGTACCAGCGGATGGGTTGCGTCAATTGCCACGGAGTCATCTGCCCCACTCTGGCAGGGCTTTACATGCAAGGCGTGGGACTGGCCGATGGGCGGGTCGTCAGGGCCGATGAAGCCTATATCCGCGAGTCCATCCTGAACCCCGGCGCGAAGATTGTCGCCGGCTTTCCCAACATCATGCCGAGCTTTGAGGGGCAGGTGACCGAGCTGGAGGTTCTCGAGCTGATTGCCTATATCAAGTCGCTGGGCTCGCCGGCTGCGGCCGGCCCCGGCGAAGGCGGTGGCGCCGGCCAGGGCATGGGCACGGCTGCCGGAATCGGCGCTCCCAGCGCGCGCGAACAGCAGGGTCTCGAGAACATGCCGCCGCCTTCGCCCAATCCCCACTCGATACAGAGCGACCGGTCCCGCGAGGTTCAGCCGCGCGTGGGCGGCGAAGTGGAGGAAACGAAATAGCATGGCTGCCTCGATCGAACCGGTGCTCGTTGAGCACAAGACCAACTACCTGAACGTAGACCACAGCGTCAAGTCCTGGCTGTTCACCACGGACCACAAGCGTATCGGCATCCTGTTCCTGGTGAGCATTACGCTGATGTTCTTCGTCGGCGCCATCTTTGCGGGCGTTATTCGCCTGGAGTTGATTACGCCGCAGGGAGACCTGGTCAGCTCGGACACGTACAACAAGATGTTCACCATGCACGGCATCATCATGGTGTTCTTCTTCCTGATCCCGTCAATTCCCGCGACGCTCGGCAATTTCCTCGTGCCCATGATGATCGGCGCGCGCGACCTGGCCTTCCCCCGCGTGAACCTGCTGAGCTGGTATCTGTACATCACCGGCGCGGCGATTACGCTAACCGCTTTGATCAGCGGCGGCGTGGACACCGGCTGGACGTTCTATACGCCGTTCAGCTCCTCCTTCTCCAACACGCATGTCGTCATGGCCGTGGCCGGGATCTTCATCGCCGGTTTCTCCTCCATCCTGACGGGATTGAACTTCATCATCACCATCCACACGATGCGCGCACCGGGGATGACCTGGATGCGCCTGCCGCTGTTCCTGTGGTCGACTTACGCGACGGCCGTGATCATGGTGCTGGGCACGCCGGTGGTCGCGATCACTCTCGCGATGGTCGCCGCCGAACGCCTCGTCGGTGTCGGCATTTTCAATCCCGCCATCGGCGGGGATCCGATCCTGTTCCAGCACATGTTCTGGTTCTACTCGCACCCGGCGGTCTACATCATGATCCTGCCCGGCATGGGCGTCGTGAGCGAAGTGGTGGCGTGTTTCAGCCGCAAGCGTGTCTTCGGCTACGGCTTCGTCGCGTTCGCGAGCCTCGCCATCGCAATTGTCGGCTTCCTGGTCTGGGGCCATCACTTGTTTGTCTCGGGCCAGTCAATATTCGCGGGGATGGTGTTCTCATTTTTGAGTTTCATGGTCGCCGTACCCTCCGCGATCAAAGTATTCAACTGGACCGCGACCATGTACAAAGGCTCCATTTCGTTGGGCACGCCGATGCTCTACGCCTTCGGATTCATCGGGCTGTTCACGATGGGCGGGCTTACCGGGCTGATGGTGGCCTCGTTGGGGGTTGACGCGCACGTCCACGATACCTACTTCGTGGTGGCGCACTTCCACTACATCATGGTCGGCGGGATGGTCATGGGCTTTCTCGGCGGCATCCATTTCTGGTGGCCTAAAATCAGCGGCCGGATGTACCCGGAAGGCTGGTCCAAGCTTGCGGCGGCGATCACCTTCATCGGTTTCAATTTGACTTTCTTCCCGCAGTTCATCCTCGGCTATCTCGGCATGCCGCGCCGCTATCACGCTTATCCGCCCGAATTCCAGGCGTACAACGTGCTGTCCACGGCGGGCGCTTCGATCCTCGCCATCGGGTATCTCATGCCGCTGGTCTACATGTTCTGGTCGCTGCGGTACGGCGAGCGGGCGCCGTCGAACCCGTGGGGCGCGACGGGACTGGAGTGGCGAACCCCCTCGCCGCCGCCCACCGAAAACTTCGAAGAACCGCCGGTCGTCTTCGAGGAGGCGTACCACTACTCGGAGGAGGGAACACCCATTGCCTGAAACACCGCCCGTCGAAGCTCCGCGGAACCCGCTCGAGAGCCGCCTCAAGCACCAGTTCGAGACGCTCCCCCAGCAGCACCATGCCGACGTGATCGGCATGTGGGTGTTCCTCGCCACCGAGGTTCTCTTCTTCGGCGGGATCATCACGGCATATGTAATGTACCGCTCTGCTTACCGCGAGGCTTTCGCTCTGGCGAGCCGCTCGCTCGAAATCGTTCCGGGCACGGTCATGACCCTGGTGCTGCTCGCCAGCAGTCTTACGATGGCGATGGCGGTCCACTTCTCGCAACTGGGAAACCGCAGGCTGCTGGCGCTGTGCCTTATCCTCACGATCGTGCTGGGCCTCGGCTTTCTGGGGATCAAAGGCACCGAGTATTACCACAAGTGGGAGGACCACCATATCCCGGGCCGGGGCTGGATTTGGCAAGGTCCGCAGTCGCGCCTGGCGGAACTGTTCATCTACTTCTACTTCGCGCTGACCGGCCTGCACGCGCTCCACATGATCATCGGCGTAGGCATCATGACCGTGCTTGTGGCACTGACCTGGAAAGGCCGCGTCAGGAGCCACACGGTCGAAATCAGCGGGCTCTACTGGCACTTTGTGGACATCGTCTGGATCTTCCTGTTCCCGCTGCTGTATCTGGTGGATAGACACAAATGACTGTTTCCCTGAAAACCTATTACAAGATCTTTGCGGCGCTGATTATTCTGGCGCTGGCCACCACGGGCCTGGCGTTCCTCGATCTGGGCATTTTCAACCCGATCGTCGCGATGCTGATCGCGGTGACGAAAGCGGTGCTGGTCATTCTGTTCTTCATGCACGTGAAGTACGAAGGCCGGCTCACATTCGTCTTCGCGATCGCGGGCTTCTGCTGGCTGGCCATCATGCTGATCCTGACGGCGAGCGACTACCTGACCCGGGGCTGGCTGCCCATGCCCGCCGCGATCCCGGCGGTACATTTTTGATGGGGCCGGGATGCCCTGGAATCGTGCCCATGCCGCTCGCCGAATATCGAAGGAAACGAAAGTTCGACGAAACGCCGGAACCGGCGGGAGCTGAACACCCGGCGAAGGGCAACACCTTCGTCGTGCAGAAGCACGACGCCTCTCACCTGCACTACGATTTCCGCCTGGAGATGGATGGCGTGCTCAAGTCCTGGGCGGTGCCGAAAGGGCCGTCGATGAATCCCGCCGAGAAGCGCCTGGCCATGGCGGTGGAGGACCACCCCCTCGACTACGGCGGCTTCGAAGGCACGATCCCCGAGGAAAACTACGGCGCGGGTACAGTGATGGTCTGGGACAACGGCAGGTACGACGCGGAAGGCGGCGTGCCGGCCGCGAAGCAGTTCGCCAACGGCGAAATGAAGTTCACGCTTCACGGAAAGAAGCTGCGCGGAAGCTTTGCGCTGGTCCATACGGGAAAGCGCTCGGCGGACCCGCGGCGCGCGCGCCAGTGGCTGCTCATCAAGCACCGGGATGAATACGCCGACGCCGCGTGGGACCTGGACGCGCTCGACTGGAGCGTGCTGACGGGCCGGAGCCTCCGGGACATCGAGGAGGGCAAACCGGCGAAGCAGCGCGCTCGAGGCTGATACGGCGCACGTGCCATGCCGCTCGAGGAATACCAGAAGAAGCGCGAATTCGAGAAGACTCCGGAGCCGGCGCCCTCGGCGGCCGCAAGCGGGGGCAACTCGTTTGTAGTTCAAAAACACGACGCCACGCGGTTGCACTACGATTTTCGGCTGGAGATCGGCGGCGTACTGGTGTCGTGGGCAGTGCCGAAGGGACCATCGCTCGACCCGCGGGACAAGCGGCTCGCGGTCCGGACGGAAGATCATCCGCTCGACTACGCGCGCTTCGAGGGCGTGATTCCCGAGGGCAACTACGGCGCGGGGCCGGTCGAGGTCTGGGATCACGGCACGTACGAGATGGAGGGCACGCGCTCAGCCGCCGGACAACTCGCGCGCGGCGAGCTGAAGTTCAAGCTTCACGGGCAGAAGCTGCGCGGGAGCTTCGTGCTGGTCCACACAGACCAGAAGAACTGGCTCCTGATCAAGCACCGGGACGAAGCCGTGGATCCGAACTGGGAGATCGAGCGGCTCGACGGGTCCGCCCTGAGCGGGCGCACGCTGAAGGAAATCGAAGCGGGGCTGCCGGCGCACGCGGGCAATCCTGCGGACCTGCCGGGCGCGCGGAAGGCGCCCATGCCCTCGATCATCGAGCCGGCGCTGGCGACCCTCATCGACAAGCCGTTCACGAATTCCGAGTGGATCTTCGAGATCAAGTGGGATGGGATGCGCGTGCTGGCCTGGATTCGCGATGGCAAGGTCGAGCTGCGATCGCGCCGGCGGCGCGAGGTCACGGCTCAGTTCCCGGAGCTGGCCGATCTGCCCGCTCGCGTGGCGGCGAAAGATGTCATTATCGACGCCGAAGCCGCGGTTCTCGACGGCGAAGGACGTCCGGATTTCGAGCGGATGCAAGAGCGCATGAATGTCGTCCGGCCGTCTTGCGCGCTGATGGAACAAGCGCCGGTGGTCCTCTACGCGTTCGACCTGCTCTACTGCGACGGCTACGACCTGCGCGATGTGCCGCTCCTCGAGCGGAAGAACTTCCTGCAGCGGATTCTGGTGACTCGGGAACCGGTGCGCTACTCCAGTCATGTCGCCGGCGAGGGCGAGGAGCTTTTCCGGCTCGCGAAGGAGCGTGGACTGGAGGGCATCGTCGGGAAGCATGCGCGGAGCAAGTACGTCGCCGGGCGCAGCGCGCAGTGGGTGAAGCTCAAAACGACCGGTGAGATCGATGCAGTGATCGGAGGGTTTACCGCACCACGCGGAGGCCGCGCGCACTTCGGCGCGGTCCTGCTCGGAGTGTATGACGGGCCCAAGCTGCGATTCATCGGCGGCGCCGGGAGCGGGTTCAACGAGAGAACGCAGGCTGCCGTCTGGCGGCAGCTCGAGCCGCTGGTGACCCAGGACCCGCCGTTTGCGAAGCCTCCGCAAACGCGCGAGCAGGCGACTTGGGTGAAGCCGGAGCTGGCCGCCCGGGTTCGGTTTGCCGAGTGGACTCGCGACAAGCATCTGCGCGCGCCGGTCTTCCTCGGGCTGCGTCCGGATATCGAGCCGACGGACTTGACCGCAGCGACGCCCCAACGCAACGAAAACCCGGCGAAACGCATTGCCGGCAGCACGGCCGACAGCCTGACGCTCCAGGTTGACGGCCGCACCTTGAAGCTGACGCACCTGAACAAGGTTTTCTTTCCGGAGCCGGAGTACACCAAACGCGACTTGCTGGCTTACTATGCTCAGGTCGCGGACGTGATTCTGCCGTTTCTGCGCGACCGGCCGCTGGTGCTTCGCCGCATGCCCAATGGAGTTGCGGGCCAGTTGTTTTACCAGAAGGACGTGGGCGCGGGTATGCCGGACTGGATCGAGACGGCGGTGATCGAGACCGGCGGGAAGGATGTCCGGTACGCCGTGTGTAACGATACCGCGTCGTTGCTCTGGCTGACGCACCTGGGATGCATCGACCACGATCCCTGGGCGAGCCGTGTGGACGACCTCGATCATCCGGATTACCTCTTTCTCGACCTCGACCCGACGAAGGACACGCCCTTCGCTACCGTGGTCGAGGTGGCTCGCGAGGTTTGCGCCGCGCTCGACGAGGCCGGGATGAAATCCTACCCGAAGACTTCGGGCGCAACCGGGTTCCACATCTTCGTGCCGCTCGAGCGCGTGTATAGCTACGAGCAGGCGGCCACGTTCGGCCAGATCATCTCGCGCCTCGTGGGCTCGCGCGTGCCGGACAAGGTCACCTTCCAGCGCGCGGTCGCAAAGCGCCCGGCGGGACGCGTGCTGCTCGATTACCAGCAGCTTGCGTGGGGACGCCCGCTGGCATCGGTCTATAGCGTGCGTCCCGAACCGCGCGCGACGGTGTCGGCTCCGGTATTGGCCCGCGAGTTGAAGGCGTCGCTCACGCCGGAGCGATTCACGCTGAAGAGCATGCCCGAGCGGCTGAAGAAGGCCGGCGACCTGTGGGCCGATTTCTGGCAATCCCGCCAGCGGCTGGAGCCGGCGATCGAGAAGCTGAAGCGCCGTCCCGGGTCCGGAAGCCTACTTCTGTAACAGGAAGTGGCCCACGAGCATGGAGTCGATGCCGGAGGAATAGAAGCTTCGCACGGCGTCGCGCGGCGTCGAGACGAGCGGGTCGCCAAAGAGGTTGAACGATGTATTGTAGAGCACCGGCAGGCCGGTGGCCGCGCCGGCAGCGTGCAGCAGCCCCCAGAACAGAGGGTTATCCTCCTGCCTCACGCTGTGGACGCGCACGAGATCGCGGCCGAGCGTTGCGGCTTCGAAGGTCTTGCGGTGCTCCGGCCGCACCTTTCCCACGGTGGCGAGAAAGCGCGCGTTCGGCCCGGCCTCGAAGTACTCAGAGCACCGCTCGGCGGGCACCGAGGCGGCGAACTTCCGGAACGGCTCGCGATGCTTGATAAAAATGTTCAGGTTCTCGGTCGAGTATGGGTTCAGCGGTGAGGCTAAAATGCTGCGATTTCCGAGCGCGCGCGGGCCGAATTCCGTCCGCCCCTGCATCCAGGCCACAATCTTGTTGTCGTTGATTTCGCGGACCGCGGTTCCGATCAGCTCGTCGGAAGTGAGCAGGTAGCGGAAGCGCAGCTTGCAGTTTTCGAGCACCTTCTTGATTTCCTCGGCATCGTACTCCGGCCCCAGGAACAGGTCCGCCATGCCGGTGTGCCCGCTGTGCTGGTAGAGGTTGTGCCAGGCGTGGAACACCGCGCCAAGCGCCGTGCCGGCATTGCCGGCCGCGGGTTGCACGAAGACGTTCTGCCAGCGGTGCGAGCACTCGATCCGGGAAACCAATAGCGCGTTCAGAAAGAGTCCGCCCGCCAGGCAGAGGTTTTGGCCCTCGCCGGCCATGGCGAGCACAGTGTGTTCGATAGCGCGCTGTATGCCCGCGGCGAGGGCGGGCCGGAGCTTGTCGGTAATCGCGGCGCCCTCGGGAAGCCCGATGCGCTCGTAGAATTTCGCGCTGAACCCGCCGTGGCTCAGCCGGTCGCTGTCGAAGAACGTCCGGTCGATACGCGGCCATCCTCCGTCTTTCACACCCAGAATCTCAAGGAACAGCGGCCCCAGCCGGTCATCGCCGGTCGCGGAGAGCCATTGCAGCTTGTGGGGATCCGAGCCTGGATCGAACCCCGCCAGTTCGGTCACGCGCCAATAGAGATCGCCAAGCGAATCCGGATAGTATTGCTCCTGCTCGAGTGAAATCTGGCTGCCGGATGCGTGCCAGCGCGCGCAACAGCGGAAGTCGCCGGCGCGGTCGATGGTCAGCACGGTGGCCTCGGGAAAAGGCGAAGCGTAAAAGGCCGAGGCCGCGTGGGCCGTATGATGATCCACCAGCACGATGCGGCTGTTGGGGAACTTCGCGCGGAGCGTGAGATGCAAGGCGGTCTCGGGCCCGGTCGAAAGCGGCCGCACGATGGCGACACAATCCACCTGGTCCGCGGAAGCGCCGGCGAGGCAAAGGCTCGCGGCGATCGCCTCCTCCGGCAACTCACCGGGCCGCAACTGCCGGGCGACTTTCCTCTGTTCCATGGCGCCGGCCAGTTCGCCGTCCTTCAGCACCGCGGCCGAGGCATCGCTCAAGATGCCGCCGATTCCCAAGATGATCATGCCCGGGTGGTTCCCTTCTGTGCCTTCTCGATTTTGGCCCAGGTGTCGCGCAACTGTACCGTCCGGTTAAACACCAGCTTTTCCGCCGTCGAACCGGGATCGACGCAGAAGTAGCCCATCCGCTCGAACTGGTAACGGCTCCCCGGGGTTGCACCGCGCAGGCCGGGTTCGAGCTTCGAGTCCGCCAGGACTTCGAGCGAGTTCGGGTTCAGATAGGCGGTAAATTCGAGCCCCTCGCTTTCGTCGCCCGGATTCGGCCGTGTGAAGAGGGTGTCGTACAGGCGCACCTCGGCTTGGATGGCGCGGGCGGCCGAGACCCAGTGTATGGTGGACTTCACCTTGCGGCCGTCCGGCGCATTGCCTCCGCGGGTGGCCGGATCGTAGGTGCAGTGGATCTCCACCACCTCACCGCTCTTTTCGTTCTTCACCACGCCGGTGCAGGTGATGAAGTAGGCATAGCGTAGACGGACCTCGCGGCCGGGGGCGAGCCGGTAGTACTGCTTGGGCGGGTCTTCCCGAAAATCTTCCTGTTCGATGTACAGCACCTTTGAGAAGGGCACCTTACGGGTGCCCATGCTGGCATCCTCGGGGTTGTTGACCGCGTCCACCTCCTCGACCAGATCCTCGGGGAAGTTATCGATGACCACCCTCAGCGGCCGCAGCACGGCCATTACCCGGGGAGCACGCTTGTTCAAATCCTCCCGAACCGCGTGCTCCAGCAGCGAGAACTCGATGGTGCCATTCGTTTTCGAGACGCCGATCCGGCTGCAGAAGGTGCGAATCGCTTCGGGAGTGTAGCCCCGCCGCCGGATTCCGGAGAGCGTCGGCATGCGGGGATCGTCCCATCCACTCACATATCCCTTCTGGACCAGCGCGAGCAGCTTGCGCTTACTCAGCAGCGTATAGGTGAGGTTGAGGCGGTCAAACTCGATCTGCTGGGGATGATAGATGCCCAACTGCTCGACATACCAGTCGTACAGCGGACGGTGATCCTCGAATTCGAGGGTGCAGATGGAGTGAGTAATCCGCTCGATGGAGTCGGACTCTCCGTGGGTAAAGTCGTACATCGGGTAGATGCACCACTTATCGCCGGTGCGGTGGTGGTCGGCGTGCAGGATGCGGTACATCACGGGGTCCCGCATGTTCAGGTTCGGCGATGCCATGTCGATTTTGGCCCGCAGGGTGCGCGCGCCATCCGGGAACTCTCCGGCGCGCATGCGTTCGAACAAGTCCAGGTTTTCTTCGACCGTGCGGTTGCGGTAAGGGCTCTGGCGGCCGGGTTCGCTCAGCGTGCCTCGATACTGGCGCACCTCTTCCGCAATCAGGTCGCACACGTAGGCTTTGCCGGCCTTAATGAGCTGCACGGCCCACTCGTGCAACTGATCGAAATAGTCGGACGCGTAAAACAACCGGTCTTCCCAATCGAAGCCGAGCCAGCGCACATCTTCCATGATCGATTCGACGTACTCGGTCTCTTCCTTGCAAGGGTTCGTATCGTCGAACCTCAAATTGCATTTCCCGCCGAATTCCTGGGCGAAGCCGAAGTTGAGGCAGATGGATTTCGCGTGGCCGATGTGCAGGTAGCCGTTTGGCTCCGGAGGAAACCGCGTGTGTACCCGGCCGCCGTACTTGCTTGTTTCCAAGTCACGGAGGATGATGTCACGGATAAAGTTGGAAGGGCCGGTCGAACCGGCAGGCAGTGCAGGCTCGTCCTTGGCCTTGTCATCAGTCACATCACGATTTGACGGTTTCATCGCCTTTTCCTCGCTTCCGAACAGTGCGTTTCAACTATTGTAACCTTCGAGCCGCCGCTCAGAATTTCAGGACGTGCCACAAGCTCGCAAAGTCGTCGGTCCACGCGATGGGCGGGCGCCCGCCGTCCGTCCACTCAGAGATGCGCCCGGCTATGCCTGGCTGTTCGAGAAAGCTGGAATTCTCCGTTATAAGGACCCACCGCGAAGTGCTCTCGCCGGTTTCTGCATTGGGCCCGGATGCGAAAAGGGCCGCCTTCCAGCCAAGATGCCTCGCCAGCCCGCGCGCGACCGGCTCGAGGTTCAAGGACCGGTTCGAGACATGCAGCAGCAGCAGCCCTCCGGGCAGAAGCCGCCGCCGGTAAATGTCGCCGCATTCGGCGGTGAGCAGGTGCAGCGGAATGGCGTCGCCCGAAAAGGCGTCTACCGCGATGGCATCGAATCGCTGCGCGTCTGCCGGCTCGCGCTCCAGTTGCACCCGCGCATCGCCGAGCACGACCTCCGTCCGGGCCGGTGAGTCCTTCAGGAACGAAAACCAGGCGCGGGCGACGGCTTCGACGTCCGGATTGATTTCATAGAAGCGGAACGTGTCGCCGGAGTGACCCCACGCCGCCAGAGTGCCCGTGCCGAGCCCGATGATCGCGACGCGCCGCGGTCTTCCCGCGAGCGCATGGAGTGCGATGCCGGCGCCGCTGTGCGGACCGTAGTAAGCCGTCGGCCACTTGCGCTGGGGACCCTCCAGGTATTGGAACCCGTGCCGGATGCGGCCGTGCGTGAGCTCTCGTAGCGGGCCGTTGGCGTCCGCGCTCTCCGACACGCGGAGGATACCGTAGAAATTGCGCGAGCGCGCCAGCGTGTTCGGGTTGCTGCCCGCGACCAGAGCCGCAACCGAGGTAACGCCTCCAAAGAGCAGCGCCACGATGGGGATGCGAAAACGGAAACTGCCGCTCGTCCAGCGCGAGAGCGCCCCGGTGCGCTGCCATCCGGCCAACCCGAGCAGGCACGCCGCCGCCAGACCGATCGGATACTCGTTGAACTCGGTAAACCAGCGTGGCGCGCCCAGTGCGACGAACGCTCCGCCGAGCGCGCCGCCCGCGGCGATCGCGAGGTAGAACACGGTGAGGTGGCGCGGTGAGGGGCGCGAAAGCGCCAGTTCCCCGTGACATACCATGCACGCGACAAACAGCGCGGCCAGGTAGAGGCCGAGTTGGTCCCACCAAGAGACCGTCACCGAGGCGCTCGCGGTGGCGCACGCCGCCGGACCGAGCACGCCCGCGGCGCAGGCAAACAGTGGCCGGCGATACCACTGCTTTCCCTCAAAGCTCAGGATGAAAGTCAGCAGGTAGATCGAAAGCGGAGCGACCCACAGAAAGGGGACGACCGCTACGTCCTGCGAAATCTGGTTGGTCGTCGCCAGCAGCAGGGTAGAGCCGCAAGCGGCCAGTCCGAGCCAGAACAGAACCGTGCGGAACGCTGGCCGCGGTACGGCTTCGGTATCGGCTCCGGCGGCGCTCCGGGGCGCAGAGCGAAGCCGCCATGCCGTCCCCGCGCAGAGTGCCGCGAAGCCCGCGTAGAGAGCGGACCAGGTCCACGCCTGGGTCCGCAGGCGCACGAAGGGCTCCACTGCGAATGGGTAACTAACCAGAGCGAGCAGCGACCCGAAGTTCGATAGTGCGTACAGCCGCCAGGGCGATTGTTGCGGACGGCTCAAATGGTGCCAGCGCTGCAGCAGGGGGCCGGTGGCCGACAGCACGAAAAACGGCCCGCCTACCGTCACCGCGAGCAGCACCAGAATCCGGCCGGAGGGGTCGCCGCCCGTTGCCATCTTCCAGAGGTTTTCGCGCGGCACAATCGGCAGGAACAGCAGCGATGCCGCCAGCGCCGCCAGGTGCGCCGCGATCTGCAGCCGGAGGCTCGGTCGCGAACCCAGCCAGTGCGCATAGGCGTAGCCGGCCAGCAACAGCGCCTGGAAGAACAGCATCGAGACCGTCCAGACCGCCGGTCCTCCGCCGAACCAGGGCAGCAGGTACCGCCCGATCATCGGCTGCATCTGGAACAACAGAAAGGCGCTCAGAAAAATGGGCGCGTGGAACCGAAGCGTCCGCACCACCTTCAAACCGGCTGGCCCAGCACCTGAATCGCCTCGCCGATTCGTTTGAGGCAGGTCTCGCGGCCAAGAACCTGGAGGGTTTGGAAGAGCGGCGGCGCGTTCTTGCGTCCGCATACGGCCACGCGGATGGGTTGGAACATCTGACCGGCTTTGAGACCCAGTTTGGCCGCCTCGGCCCGCAGCGCCGCCTCCAATCCGTCGTGAGTGAACTCAGCGGTTGCCAGCACCTCGCGGCCTCGTTGGAGCACCTTCAGCGCCATCGCCCGGTCACCCTTCTGCGGGATGAGCTCGGCGCTGTCATAGGGCTGGAGTTCCTCAACAAAGAAGAAGTCGCCAACCGCGACGGCGTCCTTGAGCAGCTTGATGCGCTCCTGGATCAGCGGGGTGATCTCGAGGAGCTTGGAAGTCTCAAAGCCGGCCGCGTGGACGTATGGCGCCAGCCGGTCAGCCAGGTCCGGGACCGGCATGGAGCGGACGTGCTCCGCATTCAACCACACCGCCTTCGGATCGAACGGATCGTCCTCGCGGAAGTTGACCACGGCATTCGCCCGGTTGATCCCCTCGAACGAAAAGGCCTCGACCAGCTCCTGGCGCGTCATCTGCTCGCGGTTGTCCTTGGGCGACCACCCGAGCAGGCAGAGGAAGTTGACGAACGCGGCGGGCAGGAAGCCGGCATCGCGGTAGGTGGTCACGCTCACCACGGGACCGTGCTTGCGCTTGGAGAGCTTCGCGCCGTCGGGCGCGATGAGAAGTGGCAGGTGCGCGAACTCGGGGATCGGCGCGCCCGCCGCCTCGAAAATGAGAACGTGCTTGAAGGTGTTCGTCAGGTGGTCCTGGCCGCGGATGATCTGGCTGATGCCGAGGTCGATGTCATCCGCGCACGACGCCATGTGATACGTAGGCAGGCCGTTCGAGCGGAGCAGCGCGAAATCTTCGATGTCGGCAGTGGATTTCGACTGCTCTCCGTAGACCGCATCGCGGAACCGGATGTCGCAGGCGGACTCGCGCGGCACGCGGAAGCGAATGACGAACGGCTCCCCAGCGGCGGCGCGCCGGCCGCTCTCTTCGCGGCTCAATTCGCGCATACCGGGATTGAACAACCACGTGCTGCCTTCGCGCGACCGTTCTTCCTCGACGGCGGCCGGTGTGAAATCGCGATAGGCAAGCCCCTTCGCGAGGAGGGCCTCCGCGAGCAGCCTGTGCAGGCCGAGCCGTTCCGACTGGCGGTACGCTTCGTCCCACCCCAACTCGAGCCAATTCAGACCGTCGAAGATCGATTGCTCGGACTGTTCGGTATTCCGCCCGACGTCGGTATCGTCGATGCGCAGGATCATCGTCCCGTGCGTGTGCCGGGCATAGAGCCAGTTGAAGATGAACGTGCGCGCGCTGCCGATGTGCAAAAAACCGGTTGGAGAAGGCGCAAAGCGAACTCTGGACATGAGACTTCAGTATAACGAACGGTGTCGCGCGGGCCCCATAATCGCGGCCAACGCTAGCGGCGAGTGCTGTCGAATTGAATGAGAGCGTCAATGTCGGGACTCGCGCAGCCTGGTAGCGCACCTGCCTGAGCTTAGCGGATCCCCCTTCAGCCGGAACCGTAGATTCGGCAAACCACAAACGCCTGCTTGGAGTCCTGTTAGCCACAGTTTTGCTGCCGTCTTGACCAAAACGCTCTGCGCAGGATCTGACCGAGTGGCGGTTTATCGAGGATGTCGCCGAGGGGGGTCTTTCCGGTAGGAGGACGCCACGCTGCGGTGCCTGCAAAGCTGGATCGAACCAGCTCCGCTGGCAGCGCCTGTGGGCGTTCCAGAAGCTGGCGCAGATGCTGCTGGACCACCTCGAAGGGATTCTTAACTGCTGCCGGACGAAGGTTCCCCTGGGCGTAGCGGAGGCGGTCAACGGCAACATCAAGGCGCTACCGCGACGCGGCCGCAGGCACAGAAACCAGCGTAAAGACGGCCTTTCTGCCGAATTCCTGCGCAGAGCCACACTTTGACGGCGTTGGCTCCTGCTTGGCGGAAGCCGTGATCCAGCCTCGCTATCGTGCGACCAAGAGCCTTGTCGAACGCGTTGCATCGGCGGAGGGCACTGTCGCTGCAGTCAAAAGGATTGACATCAACTGGGGCGGCGAACGGCTTGCCGATCCTTCAGTCGGACGGCACGGTAGACGCCTTGAAGGATTGCAAGAAGCCCCGCTCCTTTTTCTCCGTCGAAAGTCGTTTTCGTCATCAAGAGGCTCACCAGGGTGTTTCACTATCAGAAGCAACTCTCAGCGCATTACCGAATTTTGTAACGGTTGACCAACCCTTCCGGATGCGGCCGATTCAGCTTGCCTTGGGAACCGCGTTCTAATCGGCGGAATACCTGCGGCGGCCTCTAGAATTGGAACGGGGGCCCATGAACCGCACCGAGATGTACCGCCGGCTCGAAGCGCGCGCCGGTCCCTGGGACATTATCGTGGTGGGTGGAGGCGCGACCGGCGCCGGTGTGGCGATCGATGGCGCCGCCCGGGGATATGACGTGCTCTTGTTGGAGCAGAGCGACTTCGGCAAAGGAACTTCCAGCCGCAGCACGAAGCTGGTTCACGGCGGCGTCCGTTACCTGGAGCAGGGCAACGTTTCGCTGGTGATGGAGGCGCTCAAGGAGCGCGGCCTGCTCCTCCGGAACGCCCCCCACCTGGTTCGCAACCTGAGCTTCGTGGTGCCGAACTACGACTGGTGGGAAGCCCCTTTTTACGGCATCGGCCTGAAACTCTACGACCTGCTGGCTGGCAAGTACGGCTTCGGACCTTCCCGGATCCTCTCGCGTGAGGAGACCTTGGCGTGCCTGCCCACCCTCAACACCAGCGGGCTGCGCGGCGGCGTCATCTATTTCGACGGCCAGTTCGACGACTCACGCCTGCTGATCAACCTCATCGCCACTGCCAGTGAGCAGGGCGCCGTCCTTTTGAACTATGCGCAGGTCACCAACCTCAGCAAGGACAGCGACGGCTTTGTCAATGGCGTCAGGGTCCGCGACATGGAAAACGGCCGGGAGTTTGAGGCCGCGGCCAAAGTCGTGGTCAACGCCACCGGCCCGTTCAGCGACGACTTGCGCCGCAAGGCGGATCCCTCGGTCCAGCCGATGATCGCTCCCAGCCAGGGCATCCACCTGGTGTTGGACGGCTCCTTCCTGGCCGGCGATAGCGCCATCATGGTTCCGCACACGGGCGACGGCCGCGTGATGTTCGCCATCCCCTGGCACGGCCACACGCTGGTCGGCACCACCGACACGCCGGTTCCGGAGCCCGCGCTCGAGCCGGTAGCCCAGGAACAGGAAATCGACTTCGTTCTTGAGACTGCATCTCTCTACTTGGCGAAGAAGCCCGGCCGCGGCGACGTGACCAGCGTCTTCGCGGGCATCCGTCCGCTGGTGCGCGCGGCAGATTCCGCCAACACGGCGGCGCTTTCCCGCAGCCACACGGTGCGCATCGAAGAGTCCGGCATGCTCACCATCTGTGGTGGCAAGTGGACCACTTACCGCCGCATGGCGGAAGACTGCGTCAACCAAGCCGCTACCCTGGCGCGCCTCGCGGAACGCCGCTCCCTGACTGATCGGCTCAACATCCATGGATTTCACCGCAGCGCGGCCGGGTTCGGCCGGCTCGCCGCTTATGGCTCCGATGCTCCCGCCGTTCAGAAGCTGATGGAATGCGATCCTTCGCTTTCCGAGCCGCTCGACAGCGCGTTGCCCTACACGGCCGCCGAAGTAGTTTGGGCTGTGCGCGAGGAAATGGCGCGCACCGTGGAAGACGTTCTGGCGCGCCGCACCCGCGCCCTGTTTCTGGAGGCCCGCGCCGCTATCGAGATGGCCCCAACGGTGGCCTCCCTGATGGCGCGCGAGTTGGGACGTGACCCGGCCTGGGAGGCAGAGCAGGTGCGAGCATTCCGCCAAACGGCTCGCGGTTTTCTGTTGAATGCGGGCCAGGCGGACCCACAGGCCGGCCAGGGCGCAGGCTAGCCCGCCGCAGGCAAGTTCACAGATGCGCTGCCGCCCGCTCCGCGGAAATCCCGCGCGCATGGCCTCGGGAGCGTTGAAGGACCGGCGGCAATCGACCCACCTCGCGTAGCTGCCAAACGGTGTACCGATTGCTGTAGATATTCGGGCTTCCTGCCGATAGTGTTCTGGGGCGGCACGATGGCACTGCTGCCCGCTCTCTTAGCTGCGGATCGAGGCGCAAAGTGGCACATCACGGAAACCAATCCAACCACGCGAATGGCGCCGGGGACAGCAAGCCGGCCGCCTCAATCGCGGGACCCGCCTGCAAAAAGATCCGGCTGGAAGGCGACCAATACGGCAAGGAGCTTCGGCGGCTTCAGATCGAAATGGTGAAGCTGCAAGAGTGGGTGCGGCGCCAGGGACTCAAGGTTGTCGTGATTTTCGAAGGCCGGGATGCGGCGGGTAAAGGCGGGGTGATCAAGCGGATCACCGAAGGACTCAACCCCAGAGTCTGCCGCGTGGTCGCTCTCGGGATTCCGACCGAGAAGGAGAAAACCCAGTGGTATTTCCAGCGCTATGTCGAGCACCTGCCCGCCGCCGGGGAGATGGTGCTCTTCGATCGGAGCTGGTACAACCGGGCCGGCGTCGAGCGGGTCATGGGTTTCTGCACGGAAGGCGAATACCTGGAGTTCATGCACTCCTGTCCGGAGTTTGAGCGGATGCTGGTGCGGTCCGGCATCATCCTCCTCAAGTATTGGTTCTCGGTCAGCGATGACGAGCAGGAGCGGCGTTTCCGCGCGCGCATCAAGGATCCCACGAAGCGCTGGAAGCTCAGCCCGATGGACCTGGAATCGCGGCGGCGTTGGGTGGACTATTCCAAGGCTAAAGACGAAATGTTTTCCTACACGGACATCAAACAGGCTCCCTGGTACGTGGTGAACGCCGATGACAAGAAGTGCGCGCGGCTGAACGCGATGCGCCACCTTCTCTCCATGATTCCGTACGACGACCTGACTCCGGAGCCGATCAAACTGCCCGAACGCGACCGGAGATCGTATGTCCGGCCGCCCATCTCCGAGCAAACGTTCGTGCCGGAGGTTTATCAGCGGCCATGATGGCTGGGACGCATGGGCGTACCGCGCGTTCACACACTGAAACGAGCAGTTTAAGAAAAAAGCGTAATAACTCTGGTGGTGAATTTCGGACGGAATTGGCGAAGGATCCCGTGGACTCCGGATCGTCTTCGACACCTCGCAAGAACATCGGTTGCATGTCTATTTCTGTACCGCGAGCATAACTTGGGCCGTTCCGGCCCGCGCGATGCCCAAGTCCCTGGCCGCGCGTTCGGTGAGGCCGATGAAACGTCTGCGCCGGTCTCGATCGTTGACGCGGACTACGACGCTCGCGCCGTTCCCGAGATTGGTCACGAGAAGGCAGGTGCCGATCGGATAGGCGCGGGTTGCGGCGGCCAAAGCGTTGCTGTCGAAACGCTCGCCGCTCGCGGTGCGGCGGCCGTTCATTCCGCATGAGATGTAGCCGGCTCTCACCAACAGCGGCGTGGGAGCCTGCCGGGAAAGGGGAGCGTACGCTGAAGCGGCACGCCCGGCCGGAGCGGACGGGGCCGTCGCGGCTGCGGGAACCCCCGAGCTGGCGGGCTCCTTCTTTCGCCAGCCGAAGGGCAGCAATACGGCCAGGCAGGCGAGGCCGGCGAGCGCCAGTATCCGGAGCGCTCGCCACACGTTGCCGGCCGTCGGCGTCCTGCAATAGTGAATTGGCGCCGCGCTAGCTGCCGGCGCTTCATTCCGAGGTTGCGTCGAAGCCGGGCTGCCGGGCGCCAGCATTTGCCGGATCTCGCCGGCGGACGGCCTTCGCTCAGGTTGCAGCTGGAGGCAGCCCTCGACGATGCCGTCGAACGGACGCGGCAGCCGCACGGGGTTCGTCACCTGTCCGGCCAGCGCCTGGCGTATCAGCAGACCGAGCGCCCAGATATCCCAGCCGCCAGAACGGGACCGGTTCTGGCTTCGGGTGGAAGATAAGGGGATTCGTATCCCGGCGGCTCGAGGTTCGGTTCGCCGAGCGGACAGACCTGACCGTAATCCGCGAGCTTCCACTGGCCGTTTACGCGCACGACGGTTTGCGGATCCAACGAGCGGTATCCGAGTCCCTGCTGGTGAAGAAAACTGAGCGCTCCGAGAACGTCAAGCGCCAGTCCCCGCACGCCATCTTCTGGCATGGGGCCGGAGGCCAGGGCCGCGGCCAGCGTTTGGTCCGGTGTTTCGCTGGCGAGGTAGAGCATGAATCGCCCTTCAACGGCGGACTCCCCCGCGCTCAGAATGCGCACCAGATTGGGGTGCTCGAGACGGCTCGCCAGGAGCAATCGCGACCGCAGCGCGTCCATGTCCTCCGGAGGCGCGGCAATCAATGTGACGGTGAGCGGATCGGCGCCCCCTTGGATGGTCTCCGCCACGAACTCCGCCTGGTCACGGCCAAAAGAGGTCAGGGCGCGCAGCCGGTAGCGGCCCTCCACGACGGAGCCAATGAGATTCTCCCAGACATCAGCAGGCATGCCGTCTCCCCTCGAATCCGCATGGCGGACACGGGGCTGTCATCAGATTCCCGCCCCTCTCGTGCTCAGGACCAGCGGGGGGTGGGCGATACGATGGTCACGGCCGGCTCCCGCACGGGACGCTCGCGGAACGCCCGGAGAAAGCTGACGAACCGGCTGGCGTACGCGTCGAGATTCTCGATTCCACCACCGCCCGAGAGGGGCGAACACATCTCGTAGGCCACGCTGCCGTCGAAGCCGCCAGCCTGTAAGGCGCCGAGAAAGGCCGCGTAGTCGATAAAACCTTCATCGACGGGAACAGCCTGCATATAGGGGGTCAGCGGGATGTAATTGATCGCGGCCGGATCATAACGATAACGCGGACGGCGTTGATAGTTCGCGATGGTGGTGTGAGCGGTGAGGGGCGCCAGTTTGCGCGCCGCGGCTTCGAGGTCCGTGCCGTGCAGCGCCGGCGCCCAGGCGTCGAACAGCGCCCGGCAGTTCGGCTCATTCACCTCGCGAATCAAGTCGTACAGGCTCTCACAGCCGACGCCGATGTCGTGATGATTCTGCACTCCGATGGTGACCTCGAAATCGGCGGCGCGGCGCGCGCACTCGCGGAGCGCACCGCTGACCAGGTCCCATTGCGGGCGGTAGGGCGCGGCGGAGTGCTCGTAGCCGGTGAAGATCCGAAGCAGGTTTCCTCCGAGGTCAGCGGTCAAACGAGCCAACTCGACGACATAGTGAACCTGGATCTCGCGGTGCGGGATGTCGCCGTGCTCCAGGTCGGCCGTGAAATTGTTGTATCCCGCGACCGCGATCCGCAGCGCTCTCTTCTCGATACGCGCACGCAATTGCCGGCGCTCCGCCGGCCCGTGGTCCAGCAGGGAAAGATGGGGCCGCTTGGCCATCAGTAGAACGCCTTCGAAGCCCAGGTCCGCGGCTTTGTCAATGAACTGCTCCAGCGGCAGGCGAGCCTGCCCCCAGGAGCCGGAATAGCTTACCGAGTGCAAGAGTGCGGGAAGTTGCATAAACGATTTGTTCGGGGGCAACCAGTGGGCTCCCCGGATTCAATTGTAAGCGACAACACTACGGCGTGCCCGCGCGGGCCTTTCCCGCTGTTCTTTCCTAATCACCCGCTCGGCGTGCCTGCGCGTCGCCGTTGGCTTCCATCCGTGTCAAAGCCGCCATCAGGGCGGCGACGTCGCCAATCGACGTGCCCAGAGACGCGGGCAACAGTTCGCACGCCGCGGCGGCCTGCGGCAGGGCTTCCGCGGCGATTGCCTGGCGGGCGGGACCCAAGACGCGCTCGCCCAGTATTACGGCCAGGGATCCCAGGGCGATGACCTCGGGATTGAACGCATCGATCAGCAAGGCCATGCCGCGGCCCATCCAGATGCCCGCTTCCGTTGCGACCGCCAGCGCATCCGGGTCGCCGGCGAGCATGGCATCCACCAGACTGCGAATTGGGGCGTCCGCTGTCCAGCGCTCCGGGTATCGGAAGGACGCCAGTTGGACCAGGCCGGCGCCGGACGCGAAACCCTCCCAGCTTCCCGCTTTGCCGTAGCCCCAGGGCCCGCACTGCGCAAGGCGGAAATGGCCCACCTCGCCGGCCGTGTCCGTGGCACCGTGCAGTACCTGGCCGTTGACGATGATGCCGGCGCCCAGCCCGGTTCCGAAAGTCAGGAAGATGAGGTGCCGAAGGTTCGGCCGTCCGCGTCCCACGCCGAAGCGGAATTCCGCCAGCGCGCCCGCGTTGCCGTCATGCTCGACATACACAGGCAACGGGTGGAACCGCTCCGCCAGCCGGCGTCTGAGTCTCACGCCATGCCAGCCCGGCAAATGCGGGGGATTGAGCAACCTGCCTGCTTCGATTTGGAGCGGCCCGCCCACGGAAACGCTCAGCGCGCGAACCACGCGCCCGGCCCATTCCGCCTCCGCAAGTGTCAACTCGATCGTATCGGCAAGTGCGGGAAATGTCTTGTCGAAGGGCTGGGCTGCTTCGGTGGGCAACTCGCGGCGCTGGTAAATGAAGGCGTTCTCGTCGCCTTCGACCACCGCTGTTTTGGTGCCGCCAATATCCAGGCCCAGGATGGTCCAGGCCGCAGCCGAGCTCATTCGCGCACCTCCGTAAGGCCCTGTTCGACGCCGTCCATCAAGACGTGCAGCAGGAAGAGGTGCGCTTCCTGGATACGCGCCGTTTCCTGACTTTCCACCAGGATTTCGACATTCGCAAGCCCCCGCGCGAGGCCGCCTCCAGCGCCCAGAAACGCAATCGAAATCACGCCCATCCGGACGGCCGCTTCGATCGCCCGCACCACGTTACGCGAGTTCCCGCTGGTCGTGAAGGCGATCAGGACATCGCCGCGGTTCCCCAGCGCTTCCACCTGGCGGGCAAAAATGTCCTCAAAAGCGAAGTCATTGCCCAGGCAAGACAGCAACGGCCCGTCGGAGGACAGGCTGACGGCGGGCAGGGCAGGCCGCTCGATCTTGTAATGGCCCACCAATTCGGCGGCCAGGTGACTGGCGTCGCAAGCGCTTCCGCCATTGCCGCACACAAGCACTTTGTTACCCGTTCGGAACGCGTTCAGAATGGCTTGAACCGCTTCTTCAATCTGAGGCTGGCGTTTCTCGAGACTCTCCAGCACGCGTCTGGCTGTTTCAATACTCTCTCGCAGCATTTGATCCTCCCCTTCCGATGGCTGCATGAAAAGGGAGCGCCCGGCGGTAATCCGGACGCCCCATGTTTGCGCCGCTTCGCCCCCGCGCCGGACCCGAAGGCCCGGCGCGGGCGGGAAGCCGGCGGCTTAGTTGACTTGGTAGATGTGAATCGACTCCGCGGCGAAGTTGTCGGTAATTACTCCGCTCACGATGTTTACGTTGCGGGATTCTCCGTACACCACCGCTGTGGTGGCCCCATTGATCCCGGTCAGGGTAACGGTCTGGTTGTTCAACGCGCTCGCCCCGGTGTTGTTCACGATGAAGTACTGGTGCGTGC